>Ga0073899_10000662_pt1 | contig 31615 bp, 26 predicted proteins | sample KloWWTmetaKNB5Ph_FD_88975 | JGI IMG/M metagenome (GOLD analysis project Ga0073899, IMG submission 88975) | Active sludge microbial communities from Klosterneuburg, Austria, studying microevolution and ecology of nitrifiers - Klosterneuburg... | ecosystem: Engineered > WWTP > Aerobic digester >... | reverse complement strand
CCAGTGTTTTCGAAGGCTCCGAACCCTCGCCTGTTCCATCGGAATGAAAGACGCTCTATGTTGCCCGCCGTGACCGAAAGCGGCGTCGCCCAATTCGCAGCGTTGACCGACGTCGGCCGGCAGCGCGACCACAACGAGGACAACTTCCTCGTCGACAAGAAGCTGGCGCTCTACGTGGTGTGCGACGGCATGGGCGGCCATGCCGCCGGCGAGGTGGCCAGCGCCATCGCGGTACGCACCGTCCACGAAGAGGTGAAGCGCGAGGGCGAGCTGCTCTCGGACTACATCGCCGGCAAGACGGGCGCCGATCGCGTGAGCAAGCGCGACGTGATCAACATGCTCGAGTTCGCGGTGAACCGGGCGTCGAATCGCGTCCACGGCGAGGCCGTGAAAGATTCGAGCAAGCGCGGCATGGGGACCACGCTGGTGTCGCTCTTGATGGCCGGCAACCAGGCGTTCGTCACCTATGTGGGCGACAGCCGTTGCTACCTGCTGCGCAACGGGAGCATTCAGCAGATCACCGAAGACCACAACGTCTACAACGAGCTGATCAAGAAGAAGAAGCTGCCGAAAGAGAAGGCAGAGAAGCTTCTGGCCCAGAAGAACGCGGTCACCCGCGCGGTGGGCGTGTACGAGCATTGCGAGCCCGACACGCTGGTGGTCGACGTGGTCGCCGGCGACCGCTTCTTGCTCTGCACCGACGGCCTGAGCATGTATTTCGAGGGGGACGAGGTCGCCGAGCTGGGCACGCTGCTCAGCAACCGCGACGCCGAAGCCTCGGTCAAGTCCCTGATCGACGCGGCGAACACCCGCGGCGGCGGCGACAACATCACGGCCATCATCGTCACCGTGGGCGACGTCGAGGTGCGCGACGAAACCCGCGCCCAGAAGCTTCAGCTCAAGCGCGACATCTTGGCCAGAATGCCGCTGTTCCGCATGCTGGGCGAGCGCGAGCTGTTGCGCGTTCAAGAGGTGACCGACGTCGTGACGTTCAAGAACGGCGATCGCGTGATCAAAGAGGGCGACCGGGGGGAAGAGCTGTTCATCGTGCTGGGCGGCCAGGTCAAGGTGCAGCGCGGGGGCACCCAGCTCGCCACGTTGAAGCAGGGTGAGCACTTCGGCGAAATGGCGCTGATCCGCGCCCAGCCGCGCTCGGCCACCGTCATCAGCGAGGGCGACAGCGAGCTGATGATGATCCGCCGGGTGGACTTCTTCGACATCTTGCGAAAAGAACACCAGCTGGCGGTCAAGCTGCTGTGGCAGTTCTTGGGCGTCCTCGCCGATCGATTGGCCGACACGAACCGTGAGCTCGATCACGCTCGCGAAGAGCTGGCCGAAGACATCACCTCCGAGATCTTCGACGACGACGAGGACGAGAACCGGAAGACCTTGATCATGCCTCCCCCGCCGCGGTCGCTCCGAACCCCGGGCAGCGACTCGTGACGCGCTTCTCCGCTCTGCTCGCCATGGTCGTAGCCGTCGCGTGCGAGCAGGCTCCCCAGCCCACCGCGGCGACCGCCTCGGCCAGCGCCAGCGCGTCCGCTGCCGCCGTGCCCGCTCCCTCGGCCAGCACCCCGCCGGTGCGTCCGCGGGTCGCCCCCGCCACCCAGCCAGGGTGCCGGGTGCTGTCGCTGAAGGGTGAGGTGAAGGGCCCGAGCGGTCCGGTTCCGAACGGCGGGGTGCTGTACGGCACCGAGTGGCTCGAGCTGGGCAAGGGCTCCGAGCTGTCGCTGCGCCACACGGTGAGCACGCGCGAGCTCACCGTGAAGGGCCCGGGCAAGGCGCTGCCCTGCCTGGATGGCGACGAAGAGGTGCTGCTCGTCGAAGGGACGATCGAGACGGGCTCGGGGGCGGGCGCCCGGCCGGGCGCCGAGGTGGTGATCTACACCAGCTTCGGGACGGTCAGCTATGGTGACGCTCAGATTGCTATCCGTGCGTCCAAAGGCCGGATCGAGATCGCCTCGTCCAAGGGCGAGGCCTGGATCCGCCCGACGCGCGGCGTGACCCGCAAGGGTCCCGAGAAGCTGGTCGGCGGCAACGACAAGGCCACCCTGACCGCCGCCGTGCGCCCGGAAGCCGCGCTCCAGGACTGCGAGCGCGCTGCGGGCGAGGCCGAGTCGCTGGGCCGCGCGGTCTTCTCCCCGGCCCCGGCCGACGGCGGCACGCTGGGCGACCGTGCCGCGGCGCACCTGGTTGCGCGCAAGACGGCTCGGGCCGCATGCGGCTCGGCGCGGGTCGGAATCGCCGGCGAGGCCGACGCCGAGAAGCGCAAAGGCTTGGAAGACCGCTTGGCAAAGGCCAATCAGCAGTGGCAGGCGGTCGGGCCCCCGGGCTCGCCGGCAGCAAAAAGCTCGGCGCCTTGATGCGTCGTTGACAGTTTCGGCCCCGCACCGCTAGCGTCCGCTACGGGCGACGTCGATGAGTCTTCGAAGGGTCAGTCTCGACGCGGTGCGGCTTCACTCTGGGGTCGCCACTGCAGTCATCGTGTTCAGCGCGACCGGTCCGGCCTGGGCGGACGAGCCTCGCAAGGTCACCGAGCCGTCGGTCTTGCGCGAGCCGGCGGAGGTCACGCAAGTGGTCGACGCCTTCGACGAGGACGACCCGTTCGACCTGCACCTCTCGCTCGGGTACCAGCACACCTGGAAGGGCGCCAAGATCCGGCGCGAGAGCTCGGTGCGCCAGGCCGGCCTCACCACCGGTGGCTACGCGTCGGACGACATGAACGTCGCGGAGTACTCCGAGACCACCAGCCGACTGAACACACGCGCCGCCATCGGCGTGTACAAAGACATCCAGCTGGTCTTCCGGCTGCCGATCATCCTGTCCAACAAGCGCAAGCTGTCGGGGCTCGACGGCAGCGACAAGCAACAATCCGTGGTGCTGGCGGGCGGCCCGGGCGAGCAGCTGTTCCGCTTGCCCTTCGAGTCGCCCACGCGCAGCGGGCTCGAGTATCTGGCGGTGGGCCTCGACTTCGCGCTGATGAATCAGTTCCGCGACTTGACCAAGCCCACCTGGGTCATCGGGGTCGAGGGGCGGTTCAACGTCTCTGAGCCGATGCACGCCTGCAGCAACAGCACCGCAGGTCTGAACCAGCCCGGCCCCCAGAAGAAGTGCGCCAGCCCGGCGGACATCAACCGCAACGGGGTGCGCGACGTGATCGATCCGGACACCGGCGACGATCTCGAGGGGCGCGACCTGGGCGCGCGCGACCCCGGCGTCAGCCGCGGCACCACCGGGCTCGAGTTCCACACCTATTTGTCGAAGCGCATCAAGTACATCGAGCCCTACGGCGGCTTCAAAGCCCTGTTCGAGTTCCAGAACGAGAACAGCGACTACGGCACGACCGACCTCAAGGGCTCGCTGGTGAACCACCCGCCGCTGGCCGGCAGCATCATCATGGGGCTCAACGTGATCCCGTGGGAAATCCGGGATCAGTTCCAGCGGGTCACCATCGATTTCCGCTTCACCGGCACCTACCGCTCCGAGGGCCGGGACTACTCCGAGCTGTACGACGCCATCGGCTCCAGCGACGCGCCCAGCCTGCGCATGCCGACCTACGCCTCGTACAAGGCGAACCCGGCCTACAACCCGAACGCGGCCGACGGCCCGAGCAACCCGCGCTCGGTGGTCGATGCCAACTCGCAGCGGGTCTACACCACCGGCCTGACCGACGTGCAGCAGCACGGCACCTACACGCTCAGCACCGAGCTGACCTGGCAGGCGGGCGAGTACGTGAAGTTCAGCCTCGGCGGCGGGTACACCCTGGTGCAGAGCCACCTGCTCACCTTCGACCAGGCCTGCAACCCCGACTTCTCCGACGACATCAGCAAGTCGGGCCCGTGCAAGAGCACCACCCAGTCGGGGTACTCGGCCACCGGCATCCCGAACCCGAACTACCGACCCACCATCAACGCTCCGGGCCGACGCTTCAAGGTCGACGACTCTCACGCCTTCGACGCCTGGCTCAACGCGACGGTCATGTTCTGAGGGCCCCCATGGCCCGTGCTCGACACGCCCTCGGCTCCGTGGCGCTCGGACTCGCGCTGGCGAGCTGGGCTGGCTCTGCGGGCGCCGATCAAGACGAAGTGGTGCTGCTTCCCACGGTCATTCCCGTGGCGGCGTCGCCCAACCAGCTGCCCGAGCTGCGCCGGCCCGACGCGGAAGACGCCTCGACCCTGGCGCGGTGGGCCCGCCAGCTCGATGCGGTCGTGACCGAAGCCGTGCAGGATCTGGGGCTCAGGCTCGACGTCTCGGACCGGGCGGCGCCCAGCGCGCGCACGCTCACCGACGACGCGCTGGTGGCCCGGGCAGCGTCGAGCTGGGTCATTTCGCCGCGGCTCGCCCTCGAGGGCGACAAGCTTCGCCTGCACATCATCGCCGTGGCGCCCGGCTCGCGCGTGCTCTTGGTGCGCACTCAAGAGGTCGCGCCCCGGGAGGTGGCGGTGCGCGCCCTGGTCATGACGCGTGACGTGGTTCAGGCGGGGCGCGGCGCCGACGACCCGAAGGCCGACCCGGGCGCCACCCTCGCGCCCGCGCCGGCCGAGAAGCTGGTCATGCCGGCGCGTTCCGCCGGCCGCGCGGTGCTGGCGCTGAACTCGGCGGCGTTCGGCGGTTATGTGGGCCTGTCGCTGCAGAAGGCCAGCGGCTCGAGCGACGACCGCCTCACCTACCCGCTCATCGCCCTCGGTGCCGGCGTCGGCCTGGGCGCTTCGATGATCGTCGCCGACGAGTGGGACGTGGGCCTGGGCGATGCCTGGTTCCTGTCGGCCGGCGCTTGGTGGCCGCTCAGCTCGGGGTTCTTGCTCGCCGACGGCTACGCCGTCGATCCGCCGGACGACCGCTTCGTCTACGGGTTGGTCGGCGCCGGCGCGGGCATGACCTTGGCGGCCACGGCGCTCACCTTCCGCGGAATGGGTGAGGGCGGCGCGACCTTGACGCATTCCGGCGGCGCCTTCGGCATGGCGCTGGGTGGCATGGCGCAGCTTGCGTTCGAAGGCCGCACCGACAAGACCCCGACGCGGGGCATGGGCTACGGCGCCGGCGGCGGCGTCTTGCTCGCCGGCGCCATCGCCACCCAGGTGTCGGCGTCGTCTTACCGCGTGCTGCTGATCGATCTGGGCGTGGTGCTCGGCGGCCTGGCCGGCGCGGCAGCGGCCAGCCCCTTGGTCTTCGGCGACGAGCAGACCGAGGGCAAAGATCGCGCATGGGTGGGCAGTGTGACGGCCGGCTTCGTCGCGGGCGGCGTCGTCGCCTACTTCATGACCGAGCCCGGCGAGCGCAGCGCGAGCGACGATCCGAACCTGCGGGTGGTTCCGTACGGCGGCGTCGTCGGCGAGAGCGTGGCCCGTGACGGCCGTCGCGAACCGGTCTACGGTGGTGGCGTTCAGGGCCTTTGGTGAGAACGCTCACATTCACGGTGTCGGCAAGCGAGGCAGGGCAGCGCCTCGACAAGCTGGTGGTGGCGCGGGCCGAGTTGGGCCGCCGCCGGGTCGCCGAGCTGTTTCAGCAGGGGCACGTCGTGGTGGCGGGCCGACGTATTCCCAAGGGCGAGCTCGCGCGTGAAGGCGACGAGATCGTCGTCAGCCTCGAGGGCGACGATCGGCCGTCACCCGAGCCCGAGGCGCGCCTGGTGATCCGGCTCGAGACGCCGCACCTGGTGATCGTGGCCAAGCCTGCCGGGCAGCCCAGCGCCCCCCTGCGGGGCGAGGGCGGAACGCTGGCCGGCGCCCTGCTCGGGCACTACCCCGAGATGGCGTCCGTGGGCCACTCACCGCGCGAGCCCGGGATCTTGCATCGCCTGGACACGCAGACCTCGGGGCTCTTGATCGCGGCACGCAGCGTCGAGGCGTTCAATCGCCTGCATGCGGCGCTGCGGCAGGGCTCGATGACCAAGCGCTACCTGGCCGTGGTCCAGGCCGAGGGCCTGCCGGACGCCGGCGTGATCGACACCCCCATCGCGCCGGACCGCAAGAACCCGAAGCGTGTCTTGATCGTCGACGGCGTGGCGCCCCGCACGGGCAAGAACCGCGCGCGGTCGGCCGAGACGCGCTATCGGGTGGTGAAGATCGTCGGGGACCTGGCGCTGGTCGAGGTCACCGTGTCGCGGGCCCTGCGCCACCAGATCCGCGCGCACCTGGCGTCCATCGGTCACCCGCTGGTGGGCGACGTCGTCTACGGCGGGCCGCCGAGCGAAGCGCTCGGCGAGCGCCACGCGCTGCACGCCAGCTACATCGCCTGGGCCGGCGACGACACCGTCGCCGGCTTCGCGCTCGAAGAGCCCCTGCCCGGCGACATGGCGAGCTTGATCGCCGGCTGATTCGGCCTGGCACGCGGCGCCCCGCGGTCGGCCAGCGTGGCCGCAACCGCTCGGATCAGTGAAAGGCACAACGCCCGCGTCGGCAACTTGGGGCGCAGCACGGCGCTGCGCTCTTCGGGCTTGCGCCCACGCGTCCAGGTCACGGTGCGCGGCAGCGCCGCGTGGGCGTCCGAGCCGTCGGTGGCTCGCACCATCACCCAGGGCAGCGCCACGCTTCCGCCGAGCGCGCTCTGGTACTCGATCCCGAACTCGATGGCCGACAGGCCTGGCTTGGGTCGCCGGGGCATCACCAGCAGCCGCAGCTCGTCGGGGGCCGAGTCCCCTTCCGGGATGCGCGCCCAGGCCACGACCTTCAACTCGGAGCTCTGACGAAGGCGTTCGGAAAGCCACGCGAGCAGCGGTACGGGGTGGCTCGCGCCCAGCGGCGGCAGCTCGCCGGCACGGCCGGTGCAGAAGATGGGCAGCAGCACCGCCGAAGCCAGCGCAACGCAGATCCCGTGGTAGGGCGAGCGCAAGAAGCAGTACACCGCGGCCACGCCGAACCCGGTGACCAGCAGCAAGAACAGCGCGAACCCCGGCAAGGTGCCGGCGTCGAGCCAGCGCCCCGGCAGCGCCGGCTCGTTCGGGCGGAACGCTTCGTCGTCGCCCAGCGGCAGCCAGCGCCCGGGGCGCCGCGGCGCCGAGATGGCCCGTGGCGTGACGTGCGCCGCGAGCGCGATGGCACACGCCAAGAGCACTCCGGCCCAGGTGGCGTGATCGGTAGAGAGCACCAGGGCCACGGCGCCCGCCAGGCAGCCGCCGGCCGCCACCGCCCGCGGCGCAGCGGGGATCGGGATCAGCGCGCGCGGCTCGGCGTTGCGCTGTCGGCAGCCGCGGGTCATCAGCCGCCACTTCGCGAAGACGACCAGCGCGAAGAGCAGCGCCACGCCGACCAACACGCCCAGGGCGATCAGTCGCCGCTCGGGCCGGTCACTCGGGGCGGGCCGAAGCGCGGTGGCAGCCGGAGCGGCCTCGTCACGACCGAAGGCGTCGAAGGCGCGGGGGCTCGCCAGCACGCGCCACACCACGGGCTCGCCCTTGGCGACGTGGGGCCGCACGATGTCGAGCTCGTCCTTGTCGCCCGTGCGCCTCAAGTTCGAAAGGAACGTCCCACCCGACTCCTCGTCGCCGTCCGGCAAGCGCGGCTCGGTTGCGCCGGGCGGCAGTCGGAACAAGACGCGCGCCGAGTCCACGCCGTCACTGGCACGCGGCGCGACCCACCGCACCTCTGCCATCGAGCCCTGTTGGCGGATCAGGCCGCGGTCTCCGAGCCGCGTGCGGTACGCGAGCTTGAACACGAACTTTCCCCGGCTCACGCCCTTCGCGTGGTCGATCTCGGCTCGAAGCACGCCGTCGTCGCGCTTCTCGAGCAAGAGGGGCAGCGTGAGCTGCGGGCCCTCGGCGGCCGAGACCGTGGCGTCCGGCAGCACCGTGGCGTCACCGTCCACACCGTCGAGCTCGATGGCCGCGAGCGGCCCGCCCTTCACCCGGATCACGATCTCGTGCGAGACGGTGGCGCTGCCGTCACGCTCGACGTCGAGGGTCACGACGTGGGACTGGGTAGCGGTCTCGACCCAGGCCAGCGCCCAGGCCGGCAAAAGCAGGGCGACCAGGAACCCGGCCGCGGCACACACATGTCGGCGAAAGGCGTACATGGTACGACCTCTGCTCACACGAACGGGCCCGACCTGCCAAGTTTCCCGGGCAGGCCCCCGCGGAAGCTGCCTGTTTCAGGGCTTACGCGCGGGCAGCGGAGGCGGTGGCGGCGCCGGCATCACCGCCGCCGGGCCGGCCACGCCGCTGGCCCCGCTCGCCGCAGCCAGGCTGGGGGCCACGGCGCCGATGTCCTCGACCACCGCCTTCGGCACCTGGATGGTCCACACCATCCCCGGGCCACCCTCGCTGGTGACGTTGGTCCACATCAACATCGGCGTCTCGCCGTGGTGAGGCATCAGGGTGAGCGCCTTGGTCAGGTCGCCCAGCCCGGCGTCTTGCATGCCGCTGACCAGGCTCTTCACCAGGTTGCCGACGGTGAAGTACCCGCCCGAGACGCTCTTCGAGGCCTTCAGCGGCGCGATACCGTCCCGCGCGGCGAGGGACGAACCGCCTTTGCGCATGTCGATCAGCTTCGCGTTGAGCGCCTTCTCGTCCGCCGAGAGCCCGATCCACGTGCTGTCACCGTCGGGCACCAGCGCGATCACCACGGCCAGCGCCGGCACCGGCTTCTTGGCGCCGGGCATGCCTTCGTCCATCTTCGCGAAGAAGGCGCTGGGCAGGTTCAGCTCGTACACCGTGGTCCCGGGCGGCATGCCGGGCACGCGCGATGCACGCGACGAGAGCTTCGGCAGGTCCGCCGGCTTCACCTTGAGGCGCTTGTCCACCAGCTGGCGAAGCTGCGCGTCGTTGTAGAGCTTCACGAGCTTGTCGAGGTACCCCTTGTACTTCGCGGGTTTCTCGTCGACCCCGACCACGTACCACCCCAGGTACGAACGAATGCGCTCGCGCGCCTGAGCGCCGCTGGTGGTGGGCGCCGCGGAGGGCCCGGCCGCGATCTCGCCGTGGGCATAGACCACGTCACCCTCGGTGGTCCACGTCTCGAGCATCAGCTCCGAGATCTGGTCCCGCACCTTGCGCGGCACCTTCTCTTTCTCGAGCGCGCCGTCGATCAGCTCGCCCATCGTCTTGCGGATCGCCTCGTAGCGCTTGGCGTTGGCCCCCACCCCGAAGGTCGCCATCTCGGCGTCTTTCGGCAGCTTCCAGAACTTCTCGGGCACGCCTTTGCTGCGCTTGGCTGCGTCGACCATGGTCTGCACGGTCCACGAGCTCTGCCCCTTGAATTTGAGGCTCACGGTGCCGTTGATCAGCCCGCCGGCGCGGTCGATGCCGCCCTCGATGCGGATCTTGTCGACGTCTTCCGCGACCGCGAGCACCTCGTCGGCCAACCCGTGCGCGGCATCGGCCAGCGCGCGATCGAAGCGCGGGCTGTCCATCGACAGCTCGCTCATCACGAACGGCATGGCCATGGTGCGCAGCTGCCGCAGCTCTTTGGCGTATCGACGGCGGAGGGGCTCGGCTTGGATCTCGATGTACAGCTCGGACTTGCCGAGGGCCTCGCTGGGCAGCCCGCGCGTGGCGTAGGGCAACAGCGCGTCGATGTCCTCTTGCCGGTCACCGCAGACCAGGCGGGCCGGCGACTTGCCGACCGACGGCGCCACGGCGCAGACCGGGCCGCCTTCACCCTTCGCGATCACGTACGTGCCGGGGCGTAGCACGCGCGCCGACTGGCCCTGACGCTTGGCGAAGTTGACGATGCCTTCGACCGAGCTCACCCCCACCGAGACCACCGCGAACGGCTGAGGGAAGTTCCCGAGCCCCTTGTCGTCGAGCGAAACGGCAACCTCGACCGGGGCGTCGAACACCAAGAGCTGAGCCATCTCGGGCTCGGTCTTCTTGATCAGCGCGCGAACGTCGATCGGGTACTTCGCCCAGCTGGCGATGGTGTCCACGGCGCTCGCGGGGTTGCCCAGGCGCCCCACGCCCACCAGGCTGGGCGGCGCCGGCACCGTGCTCAGATCGGGCGCCGGCCCGGTGGCGATCCCACCCGGCTCCTTCGACCCGGGGGTCGCGCCGGGTCGATTCGCCGGAGCCTGGGGCCCGCAGGCCAAGAGAGCGCAAGCGCCAACGAGCAGCAAAGGGGTCCGGATGGTCATGACGGCCGGGATCCATACACGATCCCGGATGCGCGGGAACTGCCGGATCGGTGGGCCGCGCACGGGCTGGCGGGCCGGCTCAGCCGGCGCCCGGCTCGCGCAAGGCAGGCACCCGCCCGGCGAGGAAGTAGCCGGTGTGCCAGAGGGCGCGCCCACCCGCTCGGAGCAGGGCCGCCGCCGACCAGGGCTTCCCGCCGAAGTGCTGGCAACCCACGCGGATGAACTCGGGCGAGGCATGCAAGAAGGCTTCGATGTTGGCGCGTGGCCGACCGTAGAACAGACCCACCCCCAGGGTGCGTACGATCAGATCGCGCCCGATGGAGCTGTGTCGAATGGCGGAGGGCCAGTCCTGGAAATCGAGCTCGCGTGCGGGCAGCTTCTCCGCGAGGTACCTGGCTGCGGCCGCTCCGTAATAGATCGCCTGCGCGATCCCCTCGCCGGTGACCGGGTCGATGCCCGCGGCCTCGCCCACCAAGAGCGCGTGGGGGGTCGACACCGGGATGTGAGGGTCGAACACCAGCTCGGCGTAACGCTTCTTCTTCAGCTTGCCGAGATCGATGCCGCGGCTGGCAAGCTCGGCCTCGAGCACGGCCTGGATCTCGACCACCGCCGGGCCGTCGGTCGGCCGCAGAATGTAGACCCCGCGCACGACCTTCTCCTGGCCGTCGACCAGCGTGGGAAAGTCCCAGTAGTACCCGGGTAGCTCCCGGCGGGTGGCATCGAACAGAAGCACGTCGCGCTCGAGGTCCGAGTCCACCGGATCGGTGTCCACCTCGATGGCCTGGGCGCGGTACTTCGCGGCCTGAAACCCCAAGGCGCGGCGCACCACGCTGCGCACGCCGTCGGCGCCGATGACCACGCGTGCGTGAATCGGCCCCGCGGTGGTGTCCGCCACGTAGCCGCGGGCGGTGCGGTTCAGCCCCACCACCCGCGTGCCGCCAGCGAACGGGATGCCACGCTGCGTGCCGACCCGAACCAGCTCGTGGTCGAACTCGACGCGGCGCACGACCCGGCCGATGGCGTCTTCGCGCACCACCGTGGTGCGACCCATGGCACGAAACGCGATGGCGTTCACCGGCACGCCGGGGACATCGACGCTGACGCCGATGGACCCGAGCAGCTTGTCCGCGCGCGCACCCACACCGCCCGCGCAGAACTTCTCGCGGGGGAAGTGCTCGGCGTCGACCACGAGCATGCGGTCGGTGAGCGCCGGCATGGCGTGCGCCAGAAACAGCGCAGTTGCCATGCCAGCCGGCCCACCGCCGACGATCAGGACCTCGACGTTTCGGGGAGTCGAAACCACGGACGCTAGTTCGTTTCCTCGAACTCGGCGTCGATCACGTCACCCTTCTTCTTGTCGCTGCCAGGTGGGGGGGCACCCGCCCCGGCGCCCGGCGCAGCGCCGGCGCCCGCGCCCGCCGACTCGTACAGCTTGCTGGCCATGGCATAGGCCTCTTTCTCGAGGCGGCCGAGCACGTCTTGCACCTGCGCGTCGTCCTGCTTCTCGATGGCAGAACGCCCTTCCTTGATCAGCGACTCGAGGCTCGAGACGTCGGCGCCCTGCAGCTTCTCCTTGTTCTCGGAGATCTGCTTTTCCAGCGTGTAGCACAGGTTGTCGAGCTTGTTTCGGCGCTCGATCTCTTCGCGCCGGCGCTTGTCTTCGGCCTCGTGCTGACCAGCCTCGGTGACCATGCGGCTGATCTCGTCCTCGCTGATGCCGCTGTTGGCGGTGATGGTGATGCGCTGGTCCTTGCCGGTGGCCATGTCCTTGGCGGTGACGGCCAAGATGCCGTTGGCGTCGATGTCGAAGGTGACCTCGACCTTCGGAATGCCGCGCGGAGCGGGCGGCAGCCCTTCGAGGTGGAACTTGCCCAGCGTGCGGTTGTAACGCGCCTCGGCGCGCTCGCCCTGCAGCACGTGGATCTCGACGCTGGTCTGCCCGTCGGCGGCCGTCGAGTAGATCTCTTTCTTCTGCGTCGGGATGGTGGTGTTGCGCGGGATCATCACCGTCATCACACTGCCCAGCGTCTCGACACCCAGGCTGAGCGGGGTGACGTCGAGCAGCACCACGTCTTGCACCTCGCCGCCCAGCACGCCGCCCTGCACCGCGGCGCCGACGGCGACGACCTCGTCCGGGTTCACGCCCTTGTGGGGCTCTTTGCCGAAGAACTTCTTGACCGTCTCTTGCACCAGCGGAATGCGCGTCGACCCGCCGACCAGCACCACCTCGTCGATCTCGCTGGCCTTCTTCTTCGAGTCTTCCAGCGCCCTCTTGACGGGCGTCATGCTGCGCTCGACCAGAGGCGCGATCATCTGCTCGAGGCGAGCCCGCGTGAGCTGCTTCTGCAAGTGCTTCGGGCCGCCGGCGTCCGCCGTGAGGAAGGGCAGGTTGATGGTGGTCTCCATCTTGCTCGAAAGCTCGATCTTGGCCTGCTCGGCAGCGTCTTTCAGCCGCTGAATCACCATCTTGTCGTTCGAGATGTCGATGCCGGTGTCCTTCTTGAACTCGGCGATCAGCCACTCCATGATCAGGTGGTCGACGTCGTCGCCACCCAGGTGGGTGTCGCCGTTGGTCGCGATGACCTGCACGACGTTGTCACCCACCTCGAGGATCGAGATGTCGAAGGTGCCGCCGCCGAAATCGTAGACGGCGATGACCTCGTTGCCCTTGCTGTCCAGGCCGTAGGCCAGTGCCGCAGCCGTCGGCTCGTTGATGATGCGGCGCACCTCGAGACCGGCGATCTTGCCGGCGTCTTTGGTGGCCTGGCGCTGCGAGTCGTTGAAGTATGCCGGCACGGTGATGACCGCTTCGGTCACCTTCTCGCCCAGGTAGTCTTCCGCGGCCTTCTTCAGCTTCATCAGCACCTTGGCTGCGACCTCGGGGGGCGCCATGGCCTTGCCCCGAGCCTCGATGGCGACGTCGCCGTTGTTGCCGCTCACCACCTTGAAGGGCACGCGCTTGCGCTCTTGCTCGACCTCGTCGAAGCGACGGCCGATGAAGCGCTTGGACGAGTAGACGGTGTTCTCGGGATTGGTCACCGCTTGGCGCTTCGCGATGGTGCCCACGAGGATCTCACCCTTTTCGTCCCATGCGACGACCGACGGGGTGAGGCGCGACCCCTCTTCGTTGACGATGACCTTGGGCTCTTTGCCCTCCATCACCGCGACGACGCTGTTCGTCGTTCCGAGATCGATACCGATGATCTTGCCCATGACGCTCTGTTCTCCTCATGCTTCGGCGGAGCCCGCCGAGCGGCCCTGAGTATGACCGCACCTCGCGAGCCCTCGCGACCCGCGGCGTTCCGAGTTTTCGGCCGCGGGATGGGTCGGAAGATAACCACCAGGCCACCGGGGTCAACGGTGGAGGAGGGCCCACCCGCGAAGGATTTGGTTGACAGATCGAGTTCCGCGGATACCCTCGCGGTCCCTTCCCGGGGCTGTAGCTCAGCTGGGAGAGCGCCGCGTTCGCAATGCGGAGGTCAGGGGTTCGATCCCCCTCAGCTCCACCGATATCGTCACTTCAATCCGCGCGCCCGTCGCCGGCGCGCCAATCCGACGCACAGGCCCAGGGTGGCAAACACCCAGGGCACCGGTTTGGCCGGGCCGCGCTCGCCGCCCAGAGAGCAACCGCCGCTGCTGTTCGAGTCCGCGCCGTTGCCCGCCGGCAGCGCGGTGCACACGCCCAGCGATGAGCACTCGAGCCCCGCCCCGCACGGGAGCGATGCGTTGCAGACCGCAGCACAGGTCGCCGTTTCGGGGCTGCCAGCGGCGTAGCACTGGTAGCCGTTCGGGCAGCCCTGGCCTTGTCCGCAGCTCTGGCCCTGGGCGCTGCCGGCGTCGGGGGGGGGCGGCGGCGGCTCTTCGGGGTCGCTCTTGCCGCTCAGCGCCCAGAACGGGGGCGCGGCACCGGCCTTCTGCGCGGCGTCTTTCGCCGTCTCGGTGATGAACGCGCTCCACGAGGTCACCGCGCCATAGATCGGCGTGGTGCAGCCTTCGCCGCCGCGCGACACCACGCCGACGACCTTGCCCTTGGCGTCGAGCGCCGGCCCCCCCGAATCGCCCTGACAGATGCCGGTGTCGCCCAGGAACTCGCTGCCGGCAATGCTCGGGTGCCCGCACTCGCCCGCGCCGCACTTCACCGTGAGCCCGCCCAGCGCCATCCGCTCGCCGCCGCTCCACCCCGAAGTGCCCTGCTGGCCGTACCCGACGGCCGAGTAGGGCTCGCCGCCGGTCACGGGCACGTCGATCCGTGGCACCCGCGGGGGCACGTCCACGTTCTCGGCCAAGATGATCAGCGCAACGTCGTAGCCACACGCATCGTCGCCGTCGGTGGGCACGCGCACCTCGGCGCTCTTGAACCACTTCCCTTGCTGGGAGAGCTGCTGGTCGGTCGAAACGAAGAACCCGCCCCCCGCGTAGGGCGTGCCGAACTTCGAGACCCCACACTGAACCGTGCCGCCGTTGTCCGGCACGATGGGCGACACGCAGTGCCGCGCCGTGAGCACCAGGTTGGGAGCAATCAGCGAGCCGGTACACATCCCGCCGTTCATGGCGAACATGCCGACCACGTTCACGTCCTCGAAGTCCTCTTGCCCGCCCTTGATGGCGTTCGCCTGCTGTTCGACCGGGGGCTCGGGGGCCGGTGAGGCGCCGCAACCGACAGCCGAGAGCGAGACGAGACAGGACACGAGGAGAGTGCGCTTCATGTCGATCCTTCCGGGTAGAACGTCGCCCACGTCGGCTCGCGCGCCGATCACGCGCGGGCCGAGCGCCGCTTGGGGGACCTCTCGTTCTTACGGTGGGGCGCTGGCCTCCGCCAGCGTGAAGTCTGCGTTTTCAGCTGGATCTCGTGCGCCAGCGGTGGAAAGTAGCAGCGACGCTAGAAAGCCGGTGCCCGCGTGTCCTCCGAAATTCGCTTGACGCAATCCATCGCCGCCCCGCGTTCGCGCATCTGGCGAGCGTGCAGCAGCGCGCAGGGGATGACCGGGTGGCAGGCCGACGAGGCCAGCGGCGAAGTCGCAGCGGGCTCGATGCTCGAGCTGCGCTGGCCCGCGCTGGGCGTGGAGCTTTCTCTGGGGGTGCTCGAGGTCGTGCCCGAGCGCCGTGTGGTGCTGGCGAAGGGGGCGACCCGCGTGGTGCTCGAGCTCGACGACCACGGCGTCTCGCTCACCCACACCGGGGTGGGCGACGGCGACGAGCGCGAGGGCGTGAGCTCGTCGTGGCAGATCAGCTTGGGCCTGCTGATGCACCACTGCGAGACCCACGCCGACAGCGCTCGCAGCGTGCGCTGGCTGATGCGGCCCGCGCGAACCAACACCGATACCGCGCACGTGTTCTTCACCGACCCGGACGCGCTGGCCACCTGGCTGGGGCGGGGCGGCGGATTGGGCGCGGCCGGCTCGCGCTTCCGCCTCGATCTGGGCGCCGGCGAGACCATGAGCGGGCGAGTGCTCTCTCACGCGCCGGGCCGTGACCTGGCGCTCAGCTGGGACGAGGACGACCAGTCGGCGGTGGTGCTGCGCACGCTGCCGCAGCCCTTCGAGCCGGGGGTGCGCCTGGTGGTGCTGTCGTACTCGCGCTGGGGTGAAAAGCCCGCCACCGAGGCCCGCCTGGGCCTGCTCGAAGCGGCGCACCACCGCTTGATTCGGGTGCTCGACGGCGAGCGCAGCGCGTGAAGCAGGGTCGCGGGGCGACCCAGAGTCAGCGCAGATCGGCGCAACACCGGGTTCCGGTCGAGTAATCGTAATAGCTGGGCGCGTGCCCGGTGATCTTGGCTTCGCAGCCCTTGGTGGTCATGCGGGCGTAGAACCCGCCGACGAACACCCCGCTCGGATCGTCGATCCACTCGTCCAGGTTGCCGACCATGTCGAACAGGCTGCCGTCGTCCCAGCTGCTGGCGCAGCCGGCGGTGGCCCCCGTCAGCCGCAAGAGCGGATCTTTGCCGGACTCGACCACCAGGTTCAGTCGGGGGTCGATCAGGCCCATCGAGGCGTTGTCGTGGAGCACGGCCGCCGGATGGACGGCGCGGTGGACGTTGCAGCGGCCCGGAAGGTAGTGCGCGCCGTACGGGAACTTGGTCCCGGCTTTGCCCCGACAGGCGACGGTCCACTCCTCTTCGCTGCACAGCCGCTTGCCCGCCGCCTGACAGGCGCCCTTGGCGGCGTGGTAGGTCAGGTAGCCGTGGGGCACCACGCCGGGGCGCGACACGGCCATCGGTTCGTAGCGTGCGGTCAACTGGAACAGCGGCGGCTCGGGCAGCGGCCAGGCCCGCGCGCCGGCGTCACCGGTCCGGGTGCGCTCGACCAGCCACACTTCGCGCACGCGGGTCAGGGCCGCGGGCTGCGGCGGAAAGTAGGGTGAAAGCGCGCGCCCGCTCTGCTTGTCGACCAGCGACGCTTCCCAGCGATCGACGCAGAAGCCCGGGAGCTTCGCCATGCCGGCGGGGCAGCCGCGTGCCCCGCCCGTGCGCACCGCGCGGCGCGCTGCGGGCTGGGCCATGGCCAGCGAGATCGAGCCGAGCGCGGCCAAGAGCACGGCTACCGAGCGAGCTCTCGCGAACACTCCCCGACCCTGACACGCGCCCCTGGGTTCGGGCAACCGTTTGCCCCGAGGTCGGACCCGGGGCAGGGTCCGGACGTGGGCCGCAGCGACGAATGGAGCGTGGAGCGCGAGCGGATGGTCCGGGCGGTCGAGCTCGGCGCCGCGCCGCGGGACGCGCGGGTGCTCGAGGCGTTCCGGCGCATCCCCCGCCACGTGTTCGTGCCCGAGCGCGAGCGCATCGCCGCCTACGAAGATCGCGCGCTGCCGATCGGTGACGATCAGACCATCAGCCAGCCCTCGATGATCGCCATGATGCTCGACGCGCTGGAGTGCGAGCCCAGCTCACGGGTGCTCGAGGTCGGGGCGGGCTCGGGCTACGCGGCGGCGCTGCTCGCGTGCCTGGCGGCGCGGGTCGACGCCATCGAGATCCGGCCGGCGCTGGCGGCGCGGGCTCGTGCCACGCTCGTCGCCCTGGGCATCGACAACGCGTTCGTCCACCTGGGCGACGGCAGCAAAGGGCTGCCCGAACACGCCCCCTTCGACCGGATCTTGGTCTCGGCAGCGCCCCACCACGTGCCGGCGGCGCTGCTCGATCAGCTGGGCCCCGGCGGCCGGATCGCGATCCCGGTCGGGGACGCTTACCGGCAGGTGCTGATGATCGGCGAGCGCGGGGCCGATGTCCAGGTGCGGATGCGGCGCGATGTGCCTTGCGTGTTCGTGCCGCTGGTAGAGCGCTGAGATCTCAGGCGCTGCCCACCGTTCGCGTGGTGAATGCGATGGGGCTCGTGCCCGCGCGGCGGTACGCCTGGGTCCAGACGTCGGCGCTCTCCACGTCGAACACCACGGCCGGGTCGAGGTCGACCGGCAGCCACGCACCGGCGCGGATCTCGTTCTCGAGCTGATCCGGCGCCCACCCGGCGTAGCCGATCAGTCCCATCAAGCTGCCCGGGGCGTGCCCCTTGGCGACCGCTTCCAGCGCCTTGCGTGACGCGCACGCGGTGATCCCCGAGCCGACGTCGAACTGACCCTCGACGTCGGTGAAGCGCTCTTCGCTGCGGTAGATGAGCCAGACCTGCTCTTGCGCCACGGGACCGCCCACCCGCACCAGGCCCGGCACGGTGATGGCGCTCTCGGTCACGTCGGCCCGCACCAAGAGCTCGGGCATGCTCATCACCTCGCGACCGTTCACCACCCAGCCGAAGGCGCCGTCGGGACCGTGCGCCGCCAGCAGCACCACCGATCGGTCGAAATTCGGATCGCCCAGGGGCGGCGCAGCGACCAGCATTCCAGGTGCGAGTACGGACATCGGAGACGGCCTCCCTTCAGCTCACGATCACGCCGGCGTAGCCCACCACTTGGTCGAAATCCCCTGAGACCTCGCCCGAGTTACCGTAGCGTACCAGCTCGGCCTGCGAGGCCGCGAGCTCGCGAGCGGCGAACAGGCCGACCACGGTCGGCACACAGCCACACATCGAGATCCGTTCACGTTCGCAGACCTCGAGGAGCCCCGCCGGGTCCAGCGCCAGCACTCGCTCGAGGGCCAGGCTGTCGTGCTGGCGCGCCAGATCGGCGCGCTCGTAGTGCGACATGTCCGAGCTGGCCACCAGGAGGACGCTCGGCTCGCGCTCGTGCTCGCTTTCCCGGATCACGCGGGCCAGGGCGGCGCCGAGCTCGCGGCACTCTTCGAGCCCGAGGCGCCCGAGGCAGATGGGCACCACTTTCACGTCGCTGCGCCGCGCATGCAAGAACGGCATCTGCACCTCGGCGGCGTGCTCGATCACGTGAGCGCGCTCGTCGGCGTGCAAGAGCCCGGTCGCTGCCAGCCGTCGGGTGAGGTCACGATCCACGCCCAGCGTGAACCCGGGGAAGCTCCAGTCACCGCCGCCCCAGAGCGACCGCCGATCACCCAGGCCGGTGTGGTTGGGGCAGAGCACCAGCGCCGAAGCAGGCACCTTCGCGCGGGCGTAGGTCTCGCCGGCGATGGCCCCGCTGTACACGTAGCCCGCATGCGGGACCATGAGCAGCCGCGCGGCGACCGGCTCGGTCGGGGCGACGGGCAGGCACCGGCGAACCTCGGCCGCCAGGCGATGCGCTTCGCCGGGGTAGAAGCGCCCCGCAACGGCGGGCTGGCGGGCAGGCTCGAGCATGCCGGCGCAGGATAGCGCGGGACGGGCGAACGGCGAGACCCGGCCGCCAAAGCGGCACGATCGCAGTGCTATCGCCGGTCGGCGATCGTTGCGATAGAGTGCCTCTCGATGCGGGTGACCTTCTACGGTGTTCGGGGCTCGGTCCCCGCCCCGGGGCCGACCACGGCGCGCTACGGGGGGAACACGTCGTGCGTCGAGGTCGTGCTCGAGGACGGCACCACGTTGATCTTGGACGCCGGGACCGGAATGCGTGCGCTCGGTCAGACGCTGCTCGAGAGCGGCCGCCACGAGAAGGTGCACTTGCTCTTGTCCCACACCCACTGGGACCACGTGCTGGGCCTGCCGTTCTTCGGGCCGCTCTGGCGCAGGGACTCGGAGCTCTTGGTCTACCCCCTGCCCACCGACGCCCAAGAGCGGTTCCAGCGGACCATCTTCGACGACATTCACTTCCCGGTGAGCGTCAACGACATTCCCGCCAAGGTCGAGTTCGCGAAGCCCAGCGCGGAACCGTGGCGCATCGGCTCGGCCACCGTGCGGCGGATCGCGCTCAACCACCCGGGCAGCTCCCAGGGCTTCCGGATCGACGACGCCAGCGGCGCGTCGCTGGTCTACCTCACGGACAACGAGCTGGTGCGGGGCGAGGCGGGCGAGCCCGCGCTGGATGCGCTGGCCCGCTTCTCGGAGAGTGCCAGCCTGCTGATCCACGACTCGCAGTATTTGGACTCGGACATGCCCGCCAAATACGGCTGGGGTCACTCGGTGATCGACGACGTGCTCACGCTGGGGGTCCGCGCCGAGGTGCGAGGCCTGGCGCTGTTTCACCACGATCCGAACCGCACTGACGACGATCTCGACGCCATCCAGGCCCGCTCGGCGGCGTGGCTCTCCGAGCGCGCCCCGGAAGCCAGGCTGTGCGTGGCGATCGAGGGGCAGACCCTCGAGCTGTGACCGTCAGCGGCTGAGACGAATGTCGCCGGGCTTGGTCGCGTCGGGCTTCTTCCCCGACGGCTTGGGCTCGGACGGCCGAGCGCGGCTCTTCTCGGCGGGCCGGGCGGCCGTGGCCGACGCCACGGGCTCGGCGGCGGAGGGCACTGGCGGCGCAGCCTGGGCGGTCGGCGCGGGCTCGACCGGCTGAGGCTCGGCGCGGACCGCGCTGGGTGCGGTGCGCGACCCGTCGCCCACTGCCGGCGACGGGTTCGCCGCGGCGTTGGTGCGCGACGAGAGGAGCGTGCTGAGACCGAACGCCAGCGCGACCCCGAGGGCCAGGGCCGCGACCCCGAGCACCAGCGGCAGCCGAGAGCGGCGCGCTGGCGCCACGCCGGTGGCCGAGAAGGGCGCGTCCGAGGGCGCGTAGGGGGCGGGGGCCACGTCACGGTGCAGCGTGGGGGCGTCGGGATCGGACGCGCGATCGAAGTTGCCGTCGATCCGGATCGAGGTCGGAGACGACGACGCGCCCGAGCTGACCAGGCCAACGGCCACGTCGATGCTACCGCTCGAGCCAAGGGGCACGCGGCCCGAGATCGGGCCGGTGCGCACCGACGGCGGGGGCACCGGCAGGGTCGGCGCGAATCGCCCCAGGAACGGCTGCAGAGCAGCGCGCAGCTCGTCCACCGTCCGGAAGCGACGCGCGGGATCTTTCTCCAGGCAGCGCTCGACGATGGCCACCAGCTCGGGCGGAACGTCTTGCCGCTCGGCCGCGATCGACTGCGGTTGATCTGCGGCGATGGCCGCGCAGATCGCCGGCAACGACTCGCCACGAAACGCCGGCTTGCCCGTCAAGAGCTCGTGCAAGATCACGCCCAGCGACCAGATGTCCGAGCGGCCGTCCACGCTCTTGGCGTCGCGCACCTGCTCGGGTGACATGTACATCGGCGAGCCGATCATCGCCCGCGACACCGTGAGCGCGGTGTCGGTGGTCGGATCGTGAGAGGCCTTCGAGATGCCGAAGTCGAGGACCTTCACCCAGGGGCGGCCGTCGGTGTGGTGGGTCAAGAACAGGTTGGAAGGCTTCAGATCGCGGTGCACGATCCCGGTCGAGTGGGCCTCGCCGATGGCGTCGGCCGCCTGAAGCACGAAGTCGACCGCCTGCTCCACCGGCAGCGGCCCGCCGAGCTTGACCACCCGGCGAAGGTCTTGCCCGCTGAGCCGCTCCATCACCATGTAGGGCAAGCCGCTGGGCAGGGTGTCCACGTCGAAGATGCGCACCACGTGCTCGCTCTTCAGCCCAGCGGCGGCGCGCGCCTCGCGCAGGAAGCGCGGAATCGCCGAGGTCGAGTCGTCGCTGACCTCGAGCGGCAGAAGCACCTTGATGGCCACCGTCTGACCGAGCGACAGGTGCCGAGCCGAGACCACCACGCCCATGCCGCCGACGGCGATCAGCTCTTCGACGCGGTACTTGCCGGCGATGACGTCGCCCTCCCCGACCGGCATGCCGGGAGGGAAGGGCTTCTTGGTAGCCGCGGCGGTGCTCATGGTGGCCCCGGGAGGCGGCGACCAGCCGCCCCGCGAACGGACAGTGAACTAGCTTACGCGCCCTCGGTCGTAGCGTCCACCCACACCGGGGCCAGAACGCGGGCCAGCTCCGCCGGAGAAATCGCCACCAGAAAGCCGCGAGCGCCACCGTTGATGAAGAGGCGATCGAGCACGCCGATGGTCCGTTCGGCGTAGATCGGCATGCGCTTCTTCAAGCCGAACGGGCTCGTGCCACCCACCAGGTAGCCAGAGTGCTTCTCGGCGACCTTCGGATCGCAGGGCGCCACCCGCTTCTTGCCGATCTGACGCGCAAGGTTCTTGGTCGAGACCTCGCAGTCACCGTGCATCAGCACGCACAGGGGCGCGCGGGTCTCGTCCTCGAAGATCAGCGTCTTGATCACCCTGTGCTCGTCCACGCCCAGCACCTCGGCCGAGTGACGCGTGCCACCGTGAGCCTGGTAGGCGAAGACGTGGGGCTCGAAGCTCACGTTGGCTGCACGCAGCGCGCGCACCGCCAGGGTCACGGGGTATTCCGTCGCCACGCCGTCCCCTACCCGCAGGGCCGCGCTCGCCCGGCGCGTTCGCACAATCGATCGTACACGCGCCGAGCCAGGGGCAAGCCCATGTCTCGAAAGTTCCTGGGGCTCTGCCAGAACTCGTCCAGCTGGCCGCGCTTCTGCCCCCCATAGGCGTGGGCCTTGATCATCATCTGCAGCTTGTCGGCAGCCTTCACGATGCGCGCTTCCAGGCTCTCGGCCGCTTCGGCTTCTCGCCAGGCAGAGAGCAACTCGTCCGGCAAGAGAGCGCGCGCCAGACCCGCGTCGACGGCGTCGAGGGCGCGCTCGGCCTCGGCGGTCTTCACCGGCATTGGCACGTCACCGGTGCGCGCCTCGGGCGCGTCGTGGACCAGGGCCATGCGCAGCACGCGCTCGCCGTCCACGCTCTGCCCCTCGGCGCGGAGCGCATCGGTGAGCAGCATGGCCACCAGCGCGACGCCGAAGCTGTGATCGGCGATCGACTCGCAGGGGCGCACGCCGCGCAGCAGCCAACCGGTGCGCGGCAGGTCAGCGAGCGGGTCGAGAGCGAGCACGGTGTCGATGATGCGATCTTCGGCGCTCATCGCGCCGAGCTTAGCCTGGATTTCGCTCTCCGACTCGGGCTAGCGTGCCGGTCGTGAGGGCCCAGGCGTTCGCAGCACTGCTGACCGTCGCGGCGAACGCCTCAGCGGCGCCAGCGCCCAAGCCTTCGTCGGATCCGCCCATCGCCAGCGACCAGAAGCGCGCGGTGCCGGACTACGACCAGCGCGGAGACGACCCCACCACCCCGGGCGAGGTGCTGCTCTGGATCCCGCGCGTTGTCCTGTCGCCGCTGTACTTGCTCAGCGAATACGTGGTGCGACGGCCGCTGGGCTGGGCGGTGTCCGAAGCCGAGAAGAACGACATCCCCCAGAAGCTGGTGGACGTGTTCACCTTCGGCCCCGACGGCAACATCGCAATCGTTCCGACGGGCCTGGTCGACTTCGGCTTCCGCGCCAGCGTGGGCGCTTACTTCCGCTACAACCAGTTTCTGGCAGACGACAACAAGCTGCGGGCGCGGGCGGCCACCGGCGGCACCGACTGGTGGCTCTTCAACCTCGGCGATCGGCTGACGGTGGCGAAAGACCAAGAGCTGGGGGCACGGGCCGAGTGGGGCACGCGCCCAGACTGGGTGTTCCACGGGCTCGGGCCCGAGTCCGGCGCCCGGGCCGCACGCTTCAAGATGCGCAAGGCCGAGGCCGGCGTGCGCTACGACGCCGGGCTGTGGCGGTCGAGCGCGGTATCCAGCTTCGTGGGGGTGCGAGACGTGAGCTTCGACCCCACGATCGGCACCTGGGACGACGACCCGACCGTGGCCCAGGAGATCGCTCGCGGGCGCTACCCGTCGCCGCCCGGGATGGCGGACGGCTACACCGTGATGGTGCAGAGCCTGGTGCTCGAGCTCGACACGCGTCCGCGCAGGGTTCCGGACGATCTGCCGGAAGCCAGCGACTACGTGTCCCCCCCCGGCGGTGGCCTTCGCCTGCAGCTGCGCGGCGAGCACGCGGCCGGGCTGCGTGACCTGCCGCGTGTCGACGCGGGGGCGCCCGAGCGCCATCACTGGGTCGAATATGGCGGCACGCTCGGCGGCTTCGTCGATCTGACCGGGACCCAGCGCGTGCTGGGCCTGTCGCTGATCACCGATTTCTCCGATCCGGTCCAGGCCGGGGGCCAGATCCCGTTCACCGAGCAGGCGTCGCTCGGGGGGCCGCGGCCGCTCCGCGGTTTTCTGGAGGGGCGCCTGGTGGGGCGAAGTGCGGCGGTGGCTCAGGTCGACTACCAGTATCCGATCTGGGTGTGGCTCGACGGCGCCATGCACTATGCGGTGGGCAACGTGTTCGGTGAGCACTTGAATGGCTTCGATCTGGCGCTGTGCCGGCAGTCGTTCGGCATGGGCATTCGCTCTACCGGCAACCGCGACCACGCCTTCGAGCTGCTCGTGGCCTTCGGCACGCAGACCTTCCGCGGCGGTGCCGAGGTCGAGAGCGTGCGCTTCGTGGTGGGGGCGACCAGTGGCTTCTAGGCTGCTGCACGCTTGCCTGCTCTGGGTGACCGTGGGCTGCGGCTCGAGCACGCGGTTCTTCCCCAACGCCGATCCACTCTGGCGCGACCCGGACCAGCGGCCCTTCGAGCGGCAGCCCGAAGAGTACGAATCGCCGTTCGCGTGGGACGCGGCCAATCAGACCGTGTTCCGACCGGTGTCGCGGTTCTTCGCGGTCGACCCGGCAGGCGAGGCGGTGAACGTCAACGCCCTGGACGAAGTGCCCGACTCGAGCTGGTTTGAAAACCGCATCGGACGGTTCGGCATGACACCCCAGGCCGCCGCCCAGGGGCCGTGCACTTCGCCCCTGCCCGATCGCAAGGGCCCCTGGGTGATCAAGGGCGCCAAGCCCAACGGCTTCAACCCGGGGTTCTTCATCAAGGCGAACGACGGCAAGCGCTACCTGGTGAAGTTCGACGGCGTGGTCGAGGGCATGCGCCCCACGGCGGCGGACGTCATCGGCACGCGCCTGTTCCACGCCGCCGGGTACTTCGTTCCGTGCAATCGCATCGCCTATTTCGACCGCTCGATCTTGAAGATCGACCCCGACGCCAAGAGCGAGAACGAGCGCGGCGAGAAGGTGAAGCTCGAAGAAGCCGCGCTGGACCAGGTGTTCTCCAAGGCGCTGCGCCTGGCCGACGGCCGATACCGCGCCAGCATGAGCCTGTTCGTCGAAGGCAAGCCCCTGGGCCCGTGGACGTATGAAGGGCGCCGCGCGGACGACCCGAACGACGTGGTCGCACACGAAGATCGGCGCGAGCTGCGCGGGCTGGAAGTGATGGCTGCATGGCTCGCGTGGTTCGACACCCGCGAGCAGAACACCATGGCAACCTGGGTGAACGACGGCAAGTCAGGTCACGTCCGTCACTACCTCTTGGACGTGGGCAACGCCTACGGCAGCATCTGGGAGCCGCCGATGATGGGGCGACGCATCGGTCACAGCTACTACCTCGACTTCCCTCACGTGCTCGAGGACTTCTTGACCCTGGGCGCGATCGAGCGCCCGTGGGACCGAGCGCGCTTCGGGCGCACCGGCAAGGTGTTCTCGTACTACCGGGTGGAGGACTTCGACCCCGATGCGTTCCGGCCCGGTTACCCGAACCCGGCGTTCGTCAGGAAGAGCGAGCGCGACGCGGCGTGGATGGCCCGGATCGTCGCCCGCCTTTCGGACGCCCACCTGCGCGCCATCGTGAAGACCGGCCTGCTCTTGCCCGAGCACGAGTCTCGTTTGCTCGAGGTGCTGATCGGCCGCCGTGACAAGGTTCTGCGTCGCTACCTCGAGCGCCTGTCGCCGCTGGCCTGGCCCGAGGCTCGCGGGCCCGAGCTGTGCCTGGAGGACCTGGCCCTCGGCGCTGGCCTCACCCCGCGCGGGGCCCGGCGCTACGCCGCCCGGGCCTGGGTGGGGACCGCGCTCACGCCGGCGCCGCTCGGCGCCACGCGCTGGGCAGACCGCCACTCCATCTGCACCCACTTGCCGGATGCGCCGGTCGGGTCACCGCTCTTGGTGGACGTGACGGCCGCCACCAGCGACGGCCGCTCGACGTTCCCGGCGCGGGTACATCTCCACTCCCTCGGTGAGGGCCGCTATCGTGTGGTCGGCCTCGAACGCCCCGACTCCCACGACCCGCCGAGCTGACTTGACCGCGCCCTCATCGCCCCGCGAACGCACGGCGCTCGAGCGACTACTCGGGGTGGTCACCCGCGTCGAGCCCGGCGAGGGCGTCTCGGCGCTGCTGATGACGCTCAACGTGCTCACCTTGATGACCGCGTACTCGGCCATCAAGCCCGTGCGTGAAGGCCTGATTCTGGCCATGGCCTCCGGCGCCGAATACAAGGCGTACATGGGCGCCGCCATCGCGGTGGCGTTGCTCTTCGCCGTGCCGGCCTACGCACGCTTCGCCGATCGGCAGCCGCGTAACCGCTTGGTGGTCGGCGTCACGGCGTTCTTCGCCGCGAACCTGGTGCTGTTCTGGGCCGGCAGCTCCATCGAGAGCGTGCGCTCGCGCCTCGGGCTCGTCTATTACCTGTGGCTCGGCGTCTTCAACATGATGGTGGTGGCCCAGTTCTGGGCCTTCGCCAACGATCTGTATCGCGAAGAACAGGGCAAGCGACTGTTCCCGCTCCTGGGCGTCGGGCAGACGCTGGGGGCGGTCCTGGGCGCCGGGCTCTCGGTGTGGCTGCTGGCGCGGGTGGGGGTGTTCAACATGCTCTTGGTGGGGGCGGCCCTGCTCGGAGTCACGGCCGTGCTCACGCAGATCGTGCACGTGCGCGAGGGTCGCGCGCCCGTGCCGCGCCTCGCGAGCGCACCGGGCGACCACGGTGGCGCCTTCGAGCTGGTCCGGCGGAGCGAGTACCTGCGCTACGTCGCGGGGTTCGCGCTGCTCTTCACCTTCGTGAACACCAACGGTGAATACGTGCTCGGCAGGCTGGTCAAGGGCGCCGCCGACCAGGCCGTGCTCGCCGGCACGCTGAGCCCGGGCGCGGTGAAAGAGTGGGTCGGCGATGCCTACAGCCGATTCTACCTGTACACCAACGTCGCCACCGTGGCGCTGCAGGCGCTGGTGGTCTCGCGCTTGGTCCGCGCCTGGGGGCTCGAGCGCGCGTTCTTCGTGCTGCCGGTCATCGCGCTGGTCGACGCGCTGGGCGCCGCCGCGCTGCCGCTCTTGGCGGTGGTGTTCGCCGGCAAGGTCGCAGAGAACGCCACGGACTATTCTCTGAACAACACACTCCGCAACATGCTCTGGCTGCCCACCACGCGCGAGATGAAGTACAAGGCCAAGCAGGCCGTGGACACGTTCTTCGTGCGCATGGGCGACGTGAGCTCAGCGCTGGTGGTGTTCTTGCTCGGCAGCCAGCTTCACCTCGGTGTGCGCGCCTTCGCGCTGGTCAACGTGGGGCTGGTGGCCTTGTGGCTGGTCTTGGCGCGGAGAATCGTGGCGGGCTACCGGCGGCTGTCGGCAGGTGAAAGCTTCGCCCCCGAGCGGCGTTCCCCAGGCAGCCCATGACCTCGAAACTCTGGCTTCTCTTGCTCGTCTCCGGCGTCGCGTGCGCTGCGGGCGGCCCCCCGGCCGCGTCCCCTGCCCCACCGGCGATCGCCGAGCCCCCTCCCGGCGAGCCAGGCGCCGTGGCCGGCAGCCCGGGCCCCGCCGAGCCCGTCGACACGCCGCCGGCCGAGCCTGCCGAACCGGGCTTCCCGGGCTCGAAGTGGGCGCCGCGGGACCTGGGCGTGTCGGTGCCCGAAGCGTGGCAGGCCTGCTCGGTGTCGACTGACTGCACGTTGGTCGTCACCACCTGCTGTGATCAGTGCAACGGTGGTAAGGCCGTGGCGGTCAACGGCGCCCACGCCCAAGATGCGGCGGCCAAGTACCCGAAGAGCTGCAACGGCGTGGCGTGCACCGAGCGGGGTTGCTTCACCCGGGCCGCATGTCACAGCGGCCGTTGCACCATGGAATGGCTGTCGGCCGCGCCGTGACTCACTGGACGGCGCCGAGGCCGTGTGTGACAATTCGATGACGACTTGGTGACCTCTGCCCACCGTTCTGGCGAGTCCCCGACTTCCGAGCCTCGCCCCTCGCTGCGCGCGCCCGACCGCCCGAGCGATTGGGGCTCGCTGGTCGCCGATCTGTCCCGCGGCCGCGACGAGCCCACGGTCCACGTCCACGACAAGACGCACCTCGAGCTGGCCATCGACTACCGGCTGCGACCGGGCCGCGCCGTCGAGTCGTTCGTCTGGGAGGCCTATTTCTTCGCCCCCGAGAGCCTGCGCCTCGACAGCCGCACCTACGACAAGACGGACATCTACACCGACCTGCAGACCTACGTGCGCTTCGAGGTGCCGGACGTCGAGTTCGCCGATCTGGCCGGTGAGCCCATCGACAAGCTGCGCACCGCGCTGGAGGGGAGCGACGAGGCGGCCGTGCGCGAGATGCGCTTGTTCGCCTGCCAGGTGCGGGCAGCCGGGGTCGAGCTTCGCGCGCGGATCATCGACGCGCTCGGCAAGACCGAGCGCGAGCGGCACCGGGCCGAGCAGGCAGCCGCGCGCATGGTCAGTGACTGCCAGCGCATCGGGCAGAAGCTGCGCGACGCCTTGGCGCAAGCCGCCGGGCGCGGCGACCTGCTCGAGACCGCTGCCAAGTGGGTGGACGAAGACGTCTCTCGACTGATCGAGACCTTGCTCGCCACCGTGTCACGACATCTCGACACCGCGGGCGCGCCGCGCTCGTTGATCGATCTGGTCGCCCAGGCGGCGATTGCCGAGGCACGCTATCGCGACGACATTGGCATCGGTCGTACCGGGCGGCTGGCGATGAAGGGGCGCGAGATCGAGGCGCTCGAGTTCCGCCGCCACCTGCTCAAGCGCTTCACGTCGTCGGTGCTCTGGCTCAGCCCCGAGGTGCGCCCGGCCGCCACCTGGGTCCGCGAGATCTCGTACGCCGCAGCGGCATCCATCGCCATGGCCTTCGCCATCGGCGCGGCGATCTGGAACGGCTTCGCGGTCGGCTCCCAAGGGGTCATCACCTGGGTGCTGGTCGGCGTGGTGGCTTATGCGGTGAAGGACCGGATCAAGGCGTTGCTGCAGTCGAAGTTGTCCAGCGTGGTGGACCGCCATTTCCCCGACCGGCGCTGGCGAATCCGCGATCGGGAGCGCGCGGTGGTGCTGGGCGAGATGAACGAGCAGAGCGGCTTCGTGCCCATGGCCGACCTGCCCGCTCCCGTCTTGGCGGCGCGGCGGCTGACGCGCGGCCACGAGCTCGAAGAGCAGGCCCGGCCCGAGACCGTGCTGTTCCACAAGAAAGAGGTCCAGGTGCAAGCCCAGCGGGTGGCGCTGGCCGATCCGCGCTTCTCGGCCTTGACCGAGATCTTCCGCCTGGACGTGAGCCGGTGGCTGGCCCACACCGACGACCCCAAGCGCGACATCGTGTTCGCCGACCCGGTGGCAAACGAGATCGGCGCCGCGAAGGCGCCGCGGGTCTACAACCTGGCGGTGGTGTTTCGCCTGCGCCGCGCCGACGACCCGAATTCGTCGTGGCACCGTCTGCGCGTGGTCGTGTCGCGCAAGGGCATCCGGCGCATCGAGCGGATCGTGTGACGGGTCAGTGCCCGCCGCCGCCCTTGGGCTTCGCGTTCCAGATCCGCAGCGTGAGCAGGAAGCCGATCACGGCGAAGGGCAACAAGAACCACGGCCAATAGGCCCAGCTCTTGGTGGTCAGAAAGCCCAGCGCCACGGACTGCAGCGCCGTGCCCAGGTAGACGAAGCCGTCGATCACGCCGACCGCCGTGGCCGCGCCCTTGCGCCCGCCAAAATCCATGGTCGCCGTCCCGCTGAGCAGCCCGTGGGTGCCGATCACGCACAGGCTGACGATGAACACGAGCAGGCCGAGCACATAGGGTGAGAGCGGCAGCACCGGTCGGGCTTTGAGGAAGCGCATGTCGCCCGCGCGCTGAGTGGGCTTCGGATCCGGCAGCGCGACGTCCGTTTGCTGGCCGGCGCGTTCGATGCGAGCCGCGATCACCGGCTCACGCTTCTCGGCAGGGGCGGCCGCCCGCGCCGAGACGCACATGCACTTCGCGGCGTCCCAGCCCGAGTCTTTGCAGTGCGCGGGCACGCACGCCACGGCGTTGCGCACCTCGGCCCAGCCGCTGACCTCACGGTCGCCGCCGATGGCCACGATCGCGTCGCCGGGCAAGAGCCCGCTCTTGGCGTCGGACCAGGCCACGACGTTGGTCGGGCTCGCGAGCGAGAACCCCATTCCCAGCACGCACAGCGCCAAGAACCCGTACAGGAAGCCGGCGGCGGGGCCGCGGCGACTCTGGAAGAACAGGTCGCTGACCCAACCCGCAAGGTTGCCGCCGATCACGCCGGCCACCATCAAGAGGCCGCCCCAGCCGCCTTGCATGAACGGCGCCAAGAGCGCCAGGGCCGCCCCCACCGCATACGCGCCGCGCCGCCTGCCCGAGGCGTTCTTGGCCAGATAGGCCGAGACCACCGCCACGCCGAAGCAAGGCAGCGCCGGCCACAGCGGCCCCCAGGCGCCGTCGCGCATGGCCAAGAGCAGCGCCCCGCCACGCAGCGCGTGCTCGGCCTGCAGCGACCAGATCTCGTTCGCATAGATCGGGAACCAGTGCATCACGCCGTTGCGCAGAACCCCGGTGCAGAACTCGATCAGCGCCACGGTGATGATCACCGGATGGGTCAGGATGCGCTTGTAGAGCGTCAAGACCGGCGTGGGTGTGTCGCTGGTGTCGCCCGACGAGGCATCGCCGGTGTCGAAGTCCTGGTGGCCGGCGAGGCTGGGCTTGTCGCGCAGCACCGACAGCTCGATCACGAAGAACAGACCGAGCAGGGCCGCCGGGATCACGAACACCACCCAGGCCACGTTGGGCCCCTGAGCGTCGGGCCAGATGCGCTGCGCCGCCTTGAGCAGCAGCTCGTTCACGGTGAACGCGAGGAAGATCCCGCTCGAGATCATCGTGCCGAAGATGCCCGAGAACCCCCCGCGCTCGGTGACGTGGAACCAGTGCGCGTTCACCTTCACGATCGAGACGGCGCCGAAGCTCTGGAAGTACATGTTCACGGCGTACAGCACGCCGAACACCAGGCGCAGGGGCGCGGACGTGGCCTGGCCCGACGACACCACGTGGTAGAGGTACGCGCCCATGGCCAGATTGGCCACCAGCGCGCCGGCGGCGGCCGCCAACATCCCCTTCCTGCCGCCCAGCCGGTCGATCAGCGGCCCGTTGAGCAAGAACGCCACGGCGTACACCGCGGTGCCGGCGCCGAAGATGATCCCGAAGTCCTCCTTGGTCATCAGCTCGCCCAGCGAGTTCTTGGCGACCGTGAGGTTGTACCGGGCCATGTACAAGAGCGCGTAGGTCACGCCGAGCGGGAACCAGTTGAAGAAGCGCCGGCGCCGGAAGGCGTCGGTGTGCTTCAGAAACGGTGCGGCGGCCGTGGCCGAGGACCGGGACATGGGGATGCGCCGAGCTAACACGCTCCCGGGCCTCGGAGAAACCTCCTCGTGCAAAGGGCAGTTGACCGCCCTCCGGGCAGGCGGTATCCACCCTGGCCCCGCGGCGAGGTAGCCAAGTGGTTAGGCAACGGTTTGCAAAACCGTCACACGCCGGTTCGAATCCGGTCCTCGCCTCCGAGCTCCAAAAGAGGGTGGAGTAAGCAATGAGCGACACGATCCTGCGCCGAGCATTCGTCGGGGGGCTCTTCGCGCTCGCCACCGCGTGCGGCGGCGGCGACGACGGCGGCGGCGGCGGCGGCAACGGCCCGAAGCTCGACGCCTGCGCGATCGTCAGCCAGAGCGACGCCGAGAAGCTGTTCGGCAAACCGGCTGAGCAAGGCAAGGCCAGCGGTTCGGTCGACCCGGCGCTGCTCGGCGAGTGCGTCTGGGAGTGGGAAGACGCCCAGGCCAACAGCCACCTTCTGCAGTTCTCGGCCTGGCAGGGCGAGAGCTACTACCAGCCCAGCGCCAAGGCGACCCCGTTCGTGATCGGCGACAAGGGCGTGATCGAGGTGGGCGGCGGCTTGGTGGGCGTGGACATCCAGTGGCTCCAAGCAGGCCGGGTCTATGACCTCTCGTACTTCACCGTGGGCAACGTGCCCGACGCCACGACGCGCGTGGACGACGTCAAGGCACTGGCGCTGGCGGCTTCGGCCAAGCTGAAGTGACCGCTCACTTCTGCGACGAGCCGTCCAGGTCTTCGGCCAGGTAAGACAAGATCACTTCGTCCAGGGACTTCTCGCCGATCAGCGAGTCGCCGAAGAT
>Ga0073899_10000661_pt1 | contig 31625 bp, 28 predicted proteins | sample KloWWTmetaKNB5Ph_FD_88975 | JGI IMG/M metagenome (GOLD analysis project Ga0073899, IMG submission 88975) | Active sludge microbial communities from Klosterneuburg, Austria, studying microevolution and ecology of nitrifiers - Klosterneuburg... | ecosystem: Engineered > WWTP > Aerobic digester >... | reverse complement strand
GAAGCGCTCCAATACGACAGAAACTTTTGCGTAATGCATTGATCAATCCGCCCGAATCTCCGGTGAAACCCAACGCGATCCTCTTTATATCCGGATGCAAGACATAAAAGTCCTGAGATTGTGGTGCCAAGGTTACCAGCACAACTTCCCAACCGCGCTCCGCCCAAGCATTGGCTAGATTTGCTGTAACCCGCTCCGTCCCTCCGGTCGATAAAGAATACAAAAAAACAAAGACCTTCACAGCGTTCAGCTCCTGGTAATTTCGGGGCCTGTGCCCTGATCGCCGGAATAATCGGTTGACCAATAACCAATCGAAAAATAACAGATAAAGGCAAACCCATACATTACTCCGTTGCCATCATGATTCCGGAGAGCCCAAAAGCAGAAGACATTGACCCGTTTAGCGCCAGCTTTATCAAAAAATTTGCCGCTGCAACCAAAGCGATGGAGCGATACTGCTGCCGACTGGCCAGCCATTGAACCATTACCAATCCTGCGAAATAGAATGGTGTCTGAATCAGGCCCCAGCGAAACACTGTGGTAACGACGAGAGTGTCCTGCGCACCAAACGCACCGCGTTCAAAAAGTAGAGCGATTCCCCAGGGGGCAAGTAGCCAGGCCAACAAAGCCACGAAGGTGCCGACCGCCAGCATCAGTGCGGCCCACTTGAGCGCCATGTATCTGGCCTTTTCCGCCTGCCCCAGTGCAGACAGATCGGCCATCACAGGGAGTGCGGCACGTGAAATTGCCATGGCCCCAAGACTCAACAGCAAACCAATAATTCTATTAGCATACCCCAGTGTGGCAATGGCGCTGTCGCCTAGTTGGGCGACGGTATATTGGTCGAGCGGCGTGATACAACTCATGGCAATCTGCCCGACCGCCATGATGGCTGCTGCTTTTTTAAACTCGCGCCAATGTGAAGAATGCCAGGACAGGCGAGGGCTGGCACGCTCGCCATCCGTTTGCCCGGCCAGACGCGATAGCCAGGCAGTCTGGATGGTCATGCCCAGCACCGTGCCCCAGAGCAGCGGAGCAATATCGCCACCGAGTGACCAGAGAAGAATGAACGCCAGAATGATCAGCGCAGGGACACCTTCCAGCAAAGTATTGGCCTGCCGTTCCCGCGCCATGAGGCGTGCGGAATAAATGCCGATCAGCAGCGTCAGTAACGCAACCGGCGCCATCCCCAACGTGAATTGCCAGGCCATTTGCCGGGTAGCCTCGGAAAGTCTGCCTGCCAGAGCAGGCAGCACAAATGGGGCAAACAGAATACTTGCCGCGCCGAGAATAATGCCAACGACCAGGGCAGAGCCCTGCATTTCACGTAGAAATTCACTGCGCTCGTCGGCGCCCTGCTGCCGCAAGCGCACGAACATGGGTATCAGCACGATGGGAAGTACGGAGACCAGCGTGCCGGGCAGCCAGGTGACGAGCGTAGTGGCAAGCTGGTAAGCATCGACAACACCGCTGACACCATACCTGTAGGCAACTGCCATTTCCTTGACGGCGCCGGCGAGTTTACCGATCAACACAAAAAGAAATACCCACGCCGCACCGTGAGCGATACGCTTGTGCGCCGCGTCAAGCAGAGCATAGCGCTGGCGCAACGCTTGAATCGATAGCTTCATCCGGGAAGCCGCCGTTCCTGGGCGCAATGCAAGAAAACGCAGCAAATGATTTCTGTTGTCATCACACTGACCGCACCGTCGTACCTTGCACGCCGAGTGCGACGGTGGCGATAACGACAGAGGGTTGAGAAAGTTGAGCCATCATGTTTTTGTACTTTTTGCGCCCGCATTTTGCCGGAAGAAGCAGGAGAAACAGTGGGTATGACTAAACGCCTTCAGCAATCAGGCGCGTAAAGATAAACCGCAATCTCCTTGATCGGTTTGTAATTCATGGTTGATTCATGATCCTCCAAATCACCAGTGCATGCATTTCTGCCAGACAAATGAAAGATACCACGGCCTTGCAGACCTGCGCAGCCCAGTGGCAAGTCCAGTGACAATCTGACGCCAACCTCTACCAATAAGAACGGGCAGATGAAGCCGCTTGAGTCGCCCGCTTTTGTAGCCGACTGCACCCTGCATGGAACAGGAGAGGATTACCCGATATTGTGGTGTGGTATTTTTCGACAGCAGCCTGGGGAGTGGATATGCGCCTTGATGTCATGCAGTCGCGGTATCGGCACACAATAGGCGATAATGTCGGGGGTCAATGTCGTGGATGCGAGGGAAGCAGTTCAAATCGCAAATACGGCAATCAATAAAGGCGGGGTGGAGGCAGTCTACGCGACAGCAGGGCTGCACCCACCCTACCCTCCGCCCCTGCCAAATGATGAGGAAGACATGAGCAAAGCAAGAACCTTCAATCTCGCCGATCTTTTCCGGATTGTCGCCGCCACCGTGCCAGACAAGGAAGCCCTGATCTGCGGCACGCGTCGCCTGACTTACCGCCAGCTTGCAGAGCGGTCAACACAACTGGCGCTATGGCTGCGCAGTAAGGGTATTCAAGCCGGCGACACCGTCGGCATCGACATGTACAACTGCAACGAGTTTATTGAAACCGTGCTTGCCGCCTTCATGCTCAAGGCAATTCCAGTCAACATCAACTATCGCTACACCGTCGAAGAACTGCGTTATCTCTTTGTCAATGCCGAACTCAAGGCGCTGATATACGACGCTACGCTCGAAGCAGCGGCGGCCGGCGCACTCGAAGCAGCGCCCGAAGTCAATCTTCGCGCACTGGCGCGCATCCGTGGCGCAGACGCACCCGCACCCACCATCGCCGGCACCGTTGATTACGAAGCTGCACTGGCCTCGGCAAACGGCCTCAACACCACGCTCGACGACATCGATCTGACCGACGATGACGTCATCCTGCTGTATACCGGTGGCACCACCGGCATGCCGAAAGGTGTGATCTGGCCACACAAAGCGCTGTTCTTTGCCGGCTTCGGCGGCGGCGGCAGCTTCAGTCCGAACGGGCCGATTACCAAACCCGAGGAGCTCGTCGACCGGATCAATGAGGGCATGAGCATTTGCCTGCTGCCCACCGCGCCGCTAATGCATGGCGCCGGACTGTGGGCGACGCTGATCGGTCTGTATGGCGGTCACACCCTCTTCCTCGACGATCATCCCGGCTTCAACGCCGAGCGTGCGCTCGACATGATCGTTGCCGAACAGATCAACTGCCTGATGATCGTCGGTGATGCCATGGGGATTCCCCTGCTCGATGCACTGCGCGCTCACCCCGGCCGCTGGGATCTTGCCTGCCTGATGGCGATCTCCTCTGCCAGTGCGTTGTTCTCCGAGCATGTTCAGGAAGGTTTGAAGGAATTTCTGCCACCTTACATCCGTATCGTGAACAGCATGGGTTCCTCCGAAACCGGGCAATCAGGCATCAATCTGACGCCACCCAAGGAAGGCTTGATCACTCTGACGCGCAACGAGACTACTGACGTGGCAGTTGATGGTGTGCGCTTTGCCAAGCCCGGCGAGACGGGCATTCTGGTACGCATGGGCCATCTGCCGCTCGGCTATTTCAAGGACCCGCAGAAGACCGCTGCAACCTTTGCCATGATCGAAGGCAAGCGCTGCTCGATCAGCGGCGACATCGCCCGCCTCGACGAAGATGGCAGCATCGTCGTCTTCGGTCGCGATTCGCAGTGCATCAACAGCGGTGGCGAGAAGATCTTCACCGAGGAAGTCGAGGAGGCCGTGCGCAGTCATGGCGCTGTCGCTGATGCTGTGGTGATCGGATTGCCCGACGAGCGCTGGGGCCAGAAAGTGGTCGCTATCGTCGCGCTGCGTCCGGACGCAGCGGAGTCTGCGGAAAACATCCGGACGCATGTGCGCCAGCAGATCGCCGGCTACAAGGTCCCCAAGGAAATCGTCTTTGTTCCGAACGTACTGCGCACACCGGTCGGCAAGGCGGATTATTTCTGGGCAAAGGGTGTGGCAGAACAAACATTGCAGGCAAAATAAATCCATGGGGCAGAGCAGATGACCACCGAAACTTCCATCGAAGAACTTGTGGCACTGCTCACCGCGCAAAAAACCGCGCGCATCCATGAGGGCGCCGTCAGCGCGAAAGTGCGTGCCGACCGCCTGCAACGCGCCATCGACCTGCTGGTCAAATATCGTGACCCGCTCTGCGAAGCGGCGCATGCCGACTTCGGCAACCGGCCGCGCACCATCACGCTGATGTCCGACATACTCGGCTCGCTCCGCTCACTGAAGGCGGCAAAGAAAGATTTTGTGCCGTGGATGAAGCCGCAGCGGCGCAATGGTGTCATGCCCTTCAACTGGTTCGGCGCCACCGGCCATGTCGAGTATCAGCCGAAGGGCGTGGTCGGCATCATGGGCACCTGGAACTTTCCGATATTCACGCTCATGGCGCCACTTGCCTACGTGCTCGCTGCCGGCAACCGCGCCATTCTCAAGCCCTCCGAGCTGACACCACGTGTCGCGGAAGCCATGACTGGCGCAGTCCGGGATTTTTTTGATCCTGCCGAAGTGACTGTGGTCGGCGGCGGCCCGGAGTTCGGCCAGGCATTTTCCACTCAACCTTTCGACCATATCGTACTGACCGGCGGCACGTCCGTCGGCAAGTCAGTGATGCGCAATGCCGCCGAAAATCTCGTGCCGCTCACGCTGGAACTCGGTGGGAAATCGCCCGTCATCATCGGCCGTAGCGCCGACCTTGCCATAACGGCAGAGCGTATCATGGCCGCCAAGGGCACAGGCAGCGGCCAGGTTTGCGTCAATGCCGATGTCGTGTATGTGCCGAAGGAACACCTCGAAACCCTGATCGCCGCCATGCGCAGATACTTTGAAGCGTTCTACCCTGGCAGCTACGAAAACAATCCAGATTGGGTAACGATCATCAACGAGCGGCATTGTCAGCGGATCGATGGCTACGTCAGCGAAGCCGAGGCGCGCGGCGCGCGTGTCGAGACTTTTGGCGGGCCGTATCAGGGTGTCCAGCAGAAGCGTTTGCCGCTGCGTGTCATTATCGATCCGCCGCAGGACACCCTGATCATGCAGAACGAAATCTTTGGCCCGGCAATGGTCGTCCTCACCTACGACAGACTCGACGATGTCATCGCCGACATCAATGCCCGGCCGCGTCCGCTGGCGCTCTACTACTTCGGCAAGGATGCCGCCGAAGAGCGCAAGGTGCTCGATCACACCACCTCCGGCGGCGTCTGCGTCAACGAACTGATGATGCATGCTGCGCTGACCGATGCGCCGTTCGGCGGCATCGGTGCCTCAGGGATGGGCCACTATCACGGCCACGAAGGCTTTCTTGAATTCAGCCACGCCCGTACCATCTACCGTGCCGGCTGGTGGGATCCGCGCCGCGCCTTTGGCCTGTTGCCACCGCTGACGAAGAAGACGGAAGCGTTGATGGAGAAGATGGTTAAACGCTGAGCACAAGCGGGATTCAGGGCGTGTTCACCCAGACAGGCTCTACTTGAACGGATGACGCAGGACGATGGTTTCCTCGCGATCGGGACCCGTTGAGATCATGTCGACCGGCACGGCACAAACTTCCTCGATACGTTTCAGATAGGCCCGTGCGCTGGGCGGAAGGCCGTCGAGCACCTTGACACCGACGGTGCTCTGCTTCCAGCCGGAGAGGGTTTCATAAACGGGTTCGCAACGCGAAAGCTCCTCAGCACCCACCGGAAGGATGTCCGTAAAGACCCCTTCGAGCTTGTAGCCGGTACACAGTTTCAGCTCCTCGACACCGTCGAGCACATCGAGCTTGGTGACGCAGAGGCCGGAGACGCCATTGATCTGGATCGAGCGTTTCAGCGCTGCCGCGTCGAACCAGCCGCAACGTCGCGCACGACCGGTCGTCGCACCGAACTCGTGGCCTTTGGTGGCGAGATGCTTGCCGACCGGATCAAGCTTGTCAACTGCATCGTAAAGTTCTGTCGGGAATGGACCACTACCGACACGCGTGGTGTATGCCTTGGTGATGCCAAGAACGTAATGCAGCATGTTCGGGCCGACACCGGCGCCGGCCGAGGCCGCACCAGCGACACAGTTGCTCGATGTAACGAATGGATAGGTGCCATGATCGATGTCGAGCAGTGCGCCCTGCGCACCTTCAAACAGCAGATTGGCGCCGGCGTTGTGCGCGTCGTACAGGGCACGCGGCACATCGGCGATCATTTTTTCGAGGCGCGGTGCCATCGATAGAGCGGCATCCAGTATCTGCTGGAAATCCACCGGCGTACTGCGGTAGTAGTGCTGCAACATGAAGTTGTGGTAATCGAGTAGCTCGGCAAGTTTCTCGGCGAAACGCTTTGGTCGCGTCAGATCCTGCAAACGCAAAGCGCGCCGCGCCACCTTGTCTTCGTAGCAGGGGCCGATGCCACGTCCGGTGGTACCGATCTTGTTCGCGCCCTTGGCCAGCTCGCGCGCGACATCGATGGCCTGGTGATACGGCAGAATCAGCGGACAGGCTTCGGAAATTTTCAGGCGCGACTCGGCATCGATGCCGGCTTCCTTGAGCTCGTCGAGTTCCTTGATCAGAGCTTCGGGCGACAGCACGACGCCATTACCAATGTAGCAGGTTACGCCGTCGCGCAGGACACCCGAAGGCACCAGATGCAGGACAGTCTTCTTGCCATTGATGACCAGGGTGTGGCCGGCATTGTGGCCACCCTGAAAACGCACGACGCCCTGGGAGTGATCGGTCAGCCAGTCGACGATCTTGCCTTTTCCTTCATCACCCCACTGGGTGCCGATAACTACGACATTCTTTGCCATTGCGTATTCTTTCTCGACTGAGTTTTCGGTGCAGCGTGTGGCGCTGCTTGTGACTCTACTTGATGGGTTCGATTTGCCAGCGGCCATCGCGCAGGCTCAACTGTCGGTCGCAACCAGCCGCCTGCCAGTCCGCCGTGGTATGACCGGGTAGCGCGCCGATGATCATTTCGCCCGAATTACGTAAATCACCGATGGCCTTTTGCAAGGCGGCGTCGGCGGGTGCATGCGGAGCAAGAATCGCGCGCCGCGCCGGCAAATCCGGAACGAGTCGCGCCAGTTCACGTAAATCTAGGCTGAAGCCGGTGGCTGCGCGGTCGCGGCCGAAAGCCTGACCAACTTTGTCGTAACGTCCACCCAACGCGATGGCGCCCGGATGTCCGGCGCAGTAAGCGGCAAACACAACGCCGCTGTGATAATGCAGGCCGCGCAAGTCGGCAAAATCAAAGCTTAGCGGCAGATCAACGAGCGCATCTGCCAGGCCGCGCAATTCCCCAAGCGCCTGCTGGATGCCGGGCAAGGCCGGCAGACTGCCGGCGGCACGCTGCAAGACCTCCCTGCCGCCATAGCACTCGGGCAATGCCAGCAGCGCCGAGCGATAAGGTTCGGCAACATCAGCGAGCAGTGTACGCAAATCGGGCAGGTCCTTGGCTTGCAAGGCAGCAAAAACCTCCTCAAAAATTTCCCCCTGCAAACCGGCCGCCTCAGCCAGCGCACGAAAGACGCCGACATGGCCGAGATCGATCCGCGTCGCGGTGATCCCGCAGATATCGAGGGTACGCGCCAAAAGACGCAGCATTTCGGCATCGGCTTCGCCGCCGCCATGCCCGTAAAGCTCAGCACCAATCTGCAAGGGCTGCCGCGTGGCGGTCAGGTTTGCCGGCAGCGTGTGCAGAACACTGCCGCAATAGCATAGACGAGTCACGCCCTGGCGATTCAGCAGATGTGCATCGATACGTGCGACTTGCGGGGCGATGTCGGCACGTACACCCATGGTGCGGCCAGACAACTGATCAACCAGCTTGAAGGTGCGCAGATCGAGATCGCGGCCGCTGCCGGTTAGCAGCGACTCGACGTATTCAAGCAGAGGCGGAATGACACACTCATAGCCATGGCGAAGAAACTCATCGAGTAGACGGCGACGCAGGGTTTCGATGTGCCAGGCCTGTTCTGGCAGAGCATCTTCGATCGCTTCGGGGAGGAGCCAGCTTCGCATGCTTCGGCCTATTTGAAAATTGCCAACAGGATGAGTCCGGCCAATATGGAAGTCAGACCGAGAAAGCGGATCTGCCCGTCGGCAAGTTCGGTGATCCGGCGAAAGCCTGCACGCCACGCTTTTGGTGCCAGAAACGGTAACAGGCCTTCGATTACCAACATCAGCGCGAACGCCAGCAACAGCGTAGTCCCGTTCCAGCCCACGGCGTTACTTTCCAGCCTTGCCGCTGCTCTTCAGATATTTGAAGAACTCCGAACTCGGATCGACAACCATGACATCGCTCTTGCTCCTGAAACTCTGCCGATACGCTTCCAGACTGCGATAAAACTTGTAGAACTCCGGGTTCTGGTTGAAGGCCTGGGCATAAACAGAGGAAGACTTTGCATCGCCTTCGCCCTTGATTTTCTGCGCATCACGATAGGCTTCGGCGATGGTGATCTCGCGTTGCCGGTCGGCATCAGCCTTGATCTTTTCGGCTTCCGCAGCACCTTGCGAACGCAGTTCGTTGGCAACGCGCTTGCGCTCGGTTTCCATGCGACGATAGACGGACTCGGAAACATCCGTCGGATAATCGACGCGCTTCAGACGCACGTCGACAATCTGCACACCCATGGTACGAGCATCTGCATCGGTCTTGCGCTGAACATCGGCCATGATCTTGTCGCGCTCGCCGGAGACAACGTCATGTACGCTGCGTTTGCCGAATTCCTCGCGCAGACTTGAATTCACGGTCTGTGCAAGACGCGTCTTGGCAACCGACTCGTCACCATTGACGCTGATGTAGTATTGCTTGACATCCCGGATGCGCCACTTGACATAGGAATCGACGAGCACCGGTTTTTTCTCGGCGGTCAGAAAACGCTCCGGTTCAGCGGTATCCATGGTCAGGATACGCTTGTCGAAAAAGCGCACGTTCTGAATCATCGGCCACTTGAAATAAAGGCCGGGATCGCTGATGACATCCTTGACTTCGCCAAGCTGGAAGATGATCGCATGCTGGCGCTGATCAACAGTGAATACACTCAGCGTCAGCATCGCGAAAGCGATCAGGAGCGTCGCAACAATAAATGGAAGGCGATGCATCAACGTTCTCCCCGTTCGCGTGAACGCAAGGCTTCGCGGGAACGCGTGAAGTTGGCGTCGGGCTTTTCCAGTTGCGGAGGCACTTCGTTGGGAATGATCTGCGGCACGTGCGCTTGCGTGACCGGCTCGGCAACCGCGGCAACGGAGGGTAGTGCTCCGGTGGTCTGCATGAGCTTGTCGAGCGGCAGGTAAAGCAGGTTGCTGCCACTTTTCGCATCGACCATGACCTTGCTGGTACTCGACATGATCTGCTGCACGGTGTCGAGGTACATTCGGCTGCGCATGACTTCCGGTGCCTTGTTGTATTCGACGAGTACCTGCTTGAAGCGGCTGGCCTCACCCTCTGCGTTGGCGATCACGCGCTGCTTGTAACCTTCGGCTTCCTGCATGAGGCGCGAGGCAGTTCCCTTCGCCTTCGGAATGACGTCATTGGCGTACGCCTGACCTTCGTTCTTCTGCCGCTCGCGATCCTGCCCGGCCTTGACGGCATCGTCGAAGGCGGCCTGCACCTGTTCCGGCGGCTGTGTGCTCTGCATGGTCACCGAGCGGATCAGCACGCCGGTTTCATAGCGGTCGAGAATTTCCTGTATCAACTTTGCAGTAAGCGCAGCGATCTGTTCACGTCCTTCGTAGAGGACAAAGTCCATCTTGTTCTTGCCGACGATTTCGCGAATCGATGTTTCGGCAGCGCCCATCACTGCATCGTCGGGATGGCGGTTCTTGAAGAGGAAGTTCTGCGGATCCTTGAGCAGATATTGCACGGCAAACTGCACCATGACGATGTTCTCGTCATCGGTAAGCATCAGAGCCTCTTTGGGTACCTTGTTTTTTTCCGAGCCGCGATAGCCGACCTCCACCGTGCGTACGCCGGAAAGGTTGACGATTTCATGGGACTCGATCGGCCAGGGCCAGTGAATGTTCGCACCCGAGGTGGTCATCTGTGAAAACTTGCCAAAGCGCAGAACGATGCCGCGCTGCCCTTCATCAACAATATAAAATCCGCTCGCCAGCCAGACCACCAGTACAAGAATTGCCAGCAGACCGATGCCGCCACCAAACTGGCGCATGCTCAAGGGCGGCTTCGGATCGCCGCCGCCGAAACCACCGCCCGGCCCACCGCGCTTCTTGCCGAACAGCGATGTCAGACGCTTGTTGATATCGCGCCACAACTCTTCGAGGTCGGGAGGTCCGTCGCCCTTGTTACCACCCGGATTGGGCTTGTTGCCCCAACCGTGGTTATCCATTAACGTGAGTAAGCCGGCGATCACTGGTCAATATCCTGGGTCATTGCTGCGATAAAAGATCTTGAAGTTTTTTGCTTCGATCAGGCTGAGGCTTCGAACGATTCTGGCTGCGTTTCCTGCCGGCTCCGCGCTGCGTGGCCATTTGCTGCTTCGGCTAGTGCCGCACGCAGAAGATCAAGGCCGACGCCGGTACGCGCACTTAAACGAACACGTGCAATTTTAGCATATTCGTCGCGCTCCACTGCGGGATCGGCGCTGGTGGCATCGATCTTGTTCCAGACAACGATCTGCGGCACATCGGCTGCACCGATTTCGGCAAGAACCTGATTCACGGCATCAATCTGCCGATCGCGATCGGGACTCGACGAGTCGACCACGTGCAACAAGAGGTTGGAGCCAGCCGTTTCCTCCAGCGTCGCATGAAATGCGGCAATCAGGGCGTGCGGCAGATCGCGGATGAAGCCGACAGTATCCGAAATGACAATTTGTCCGGCATCCGGCAAAAACAACCTGCGCGATGTGGTGTCGAGCGTCGCGAACAACTGGTCGGCCGCGTAGCCGCCGGCCTTGGTCAAGACGTTGAACAGGGTCGTCTTGCCGGCATTGGTGTAGCCCACCAGCGATACCGTCAGCAGATCGCGGCGTATCCGCGCGCGGCGGCGCACGGTGCGCTGGCGTTCAAGCAGCTTCAGGCGCTGCTTGAGCAATGCGACACGTTTACCGAGCAGGCGGCGATCGGTTTCGAGCTGGGTTTCACCGGGGCCGCGCAGGCCGATGCCGCCCTTTTGCCTTTCCAGGTGTGTCCAGCCACGTACCAGACGCGTGGCAAGGTGCTGCAACTGGGCAAGTTCGACCTGCAGCTTGCCTTCGTGACTTTTGGCTCGTTGCGCAAAGATGTCAAGAATCAGCGCACTGCGATCGACGACGCGGCACTCAAGTATTTTTTCAAGGTTGCGCTGCTGGCCGGCGGAGAGTTCGTGATTGAAGATGACAATACCGGCATCATGCATGCGGACGGCGCTGGCGATTTCCTCGACCTTGCCCTTGCCCGCGTAGGTGGCGGCATCCGGGGAATGGCGCTTGCCATGGATCATTGCCAGTGAAATTACGCCGGCGCTGTCGGCCAGCAGTTTGAATTCGGCCAGGCTATCGTCATAGCCGCCGGCACCAAAATCCAGTTGCACGAGAATCGCATTGCTGACGTTCCCGTCACCGGTGGATCGCTCAATCATACGGAAAATATTTACCGACAGAAGCGCAGGCGCGCGTCACAACGGGTGCTACGATCATTGATCGCTGTCGCTTTCCTGGCTGATGGTGATGGCGCGCGCCGGCACGATGGTCGAGATGGCATGCTTGTAGACCATTTGTGTGACGGTATTCTTGAGCAACACAACATACTGGTCGAAGGATTCGATCTGTCCTTGCAGCTTGATGCCATTGACCAGATAGATCGATACAGCAACATGCTCCTTGCGCAGGGTATTCAAAAACGGGTCTTGTAGCATTTGCCCTTTATTGCTCATGGTGCGGCCCTCGATTCTTGATATGGCTGGCCACTGTAAAACATTTTTTCCCGCCTTGCCAGCGTTGTTGTAATGATGAATGAATCGTTATCCCGGTTTTCTGTCGCGGAAAGGATTCTCCACGGTCTTGAATTCAACACGCAGCGGTGTGCCTTGCAGCTTGAATCCAGCCATGAAGGTGCGCTCCAGATAGCGCTTGTAGGAATCGGGAACATGCTCGAGTGCGGTCCCATGAATCACGATCAGCGGTGGATTCTTGCCGCCCTGGTGGGCATAGCGCAGTTTTGGACGAAACAGGCCATGGCGCGGCGGGGCCTGCTTGGCAACCGCAGCGATCAGCGCACGCGTCAGTTTCGGCGTCGGCAAAGTAGCCGTCGCGGCGGCCCAGGCCTTGTCGACCGAAGTCAGCACACTACCGATACCTGCGCCCTGCAATGCCGAGATATAGTGAATTTTGGCAAAGCCGAGAAAATTTAGTTTGCGTTCGATATCCTGCTTGATCTGCTCGCGACGATAATCATCGACCACATCCCATTTATTCACTGCGATGACCAGAGCGCGGCCGGCCTCGATGGCAAAACCGGCGATGTGCGCATCCTGATCGGAAACATCCTGGCTGGCGTCAAGCATCAGCACCACCACGTTGCACTGTTCAATCGCCTGTAACGTCTTGATGACCGAAAATTTTTCGACTGTTTCGAATACCTTGCCGCGCCGGCGCAGACCCGCCGTGTCGATCAGCGTGTAATCACGGCCATTGCGCGAAAACGGCACCTCGATGGCATCCCGCGTAGTCCCTGGCATATCGAAGGCGATTACCCGCTCTTCACCGAGTAGCGTATTGATTAATGTGCTCTTGCCGACGTTGGGCCGTCCGGCGATCGCCACGCGTGGACCGGCACTGTTTTCCTGCGCTTCGCTATCCACGGGAAATGGCGTGAGGGCTTCCTCGACCAGATCGTAGATACCATCGCCATGCGCTGCGGAAATCACCAGTGGTGCGCCACAGCCGAGTTCGTGAAATTCTGCGGCCACCACCGGCCGATTCATGCCCTCGCCCTTATTCACGACGAGCAGCAGCGGCCGGCCAGTCTTGCGCAAGCGCTCGGAAATAATTTTGTCCTGCGCCGTCAGTCCGGCACGGCCATCGACGACGAACAGCAGCATATCCGCCTCGGCGATGGCGGTTTCGGCCTGACGCGCCATTTCCTGCATGATGCCGCTCTTCGCCGACGGCTCGAAGCCGCCGGTATCGACCACCAGATAAGCCTTGTCACCCTGCCGGCCATGGCCGTAATGGCGATCACGCGTCAGGCCGGGAATATCCGCAACCAGTGCATCGCGTGACTTGGTGAGGCGATTGAAGAGTGTCGATTTGCCGACGTTGGGGCGACCGACGATGACCAGAGTGGGTTTCATGGTGCCTGATGGATGAGGATGATTTCGTTGCGTGTGGAAGAAGTTCTCCGGAGAACTTCCGGAAATGCCAAAGCTATTTTATGAACGTATGAAAGACGACGGCGCCACCCCGACAAACAGGCCTGGCGCGTTCACTTGGTTGTCAGTGCATACAGGCCACCGGCGCGTGTCTGAATCAGGAAACCATCCTGATAAGACTGCGGATCGGCTGTTACAGCGCTGCCATCGCTGTTGAAGCGTGCGGCAAAGCTGCCATCCTCGCGACGCAACAGATGCACGACACCCTGATAATCGGCGACAGCGATGTGGCTGCCAACCGCCAGCGGTTTCGACAGATTGCGCATGAACAGCTTGCTCTGTTTCCACAAGCTGGCACCGTTAACGCGATCATAAGCATGCACGGTGCCCTTTTCATCGCTGACATAGACCCCTTTCTGATCGATATCGAGACCTGCGCTACTTGATACATCGCGCGACCAGAGCAGATTGCCGCTATTCATCTCAAAACAAGCGACGCGTCCCTGGTAGGCTACAGCACAAACCGTATTGCCGTAATAGACCGGAAGACTGGTGATGTCGGCAACCCGTTCGAGTTCCGTCGCGCCCTTCGGCACGGCCACCGTGGCCTCCCACAATGCTGCACCGTTGGCAACGCTCACGGCGATCAGCTTGCCGCCGGGGAAACCAGCCAGTACGGCGCGACCGGACAGGGCAACGCCGACCTGACTACGCAGGGAAAGCGACGGTGTGGTGCGCTGAAATACCCAGCGCCGCTTGCCATCGGTATCGAAAGCAAAAATGCGCGAATCACCGCTGCGTACCACGACCAGGTTATCGCCGCCGACTGCCGGTGCTGCCAGCACTTCGGAACTGACACGTACTTTCCAGGCCTCCTTGCCGGTTGCCGCATCGAACGTCAGCACCTCGCCCTTGGCCGTGCCAACCGCAACCAGCCTGCCGTCGCTGCCGACGCCGCCGGACACCAGCTGACCTGTACTGATGCGCCAGACCTGCACCCCGCTGTCATAACGTGTCAGTGTGCCATCGGCTGCCGCTGCATATACGCTGTTACCGATCACCGCAGGCGTCAGGACGTATCCATCGCTGCTGCCAATACTGGCCTGCCAACTGGAATGCAATTCCGCCGTCGGTGTGATCGCCGTCAATTCGGCCGGCTTGTTTTTTGGCTCGCTGGCGAATGGGTTAAGCGATGAACAGGCATTTAGGGTCAGGGATGCAAACAGCACCAGCAACAGTGTCGCACCGGGCAATCCTCTGTTCAGTCTGCTCATGGTTTACGGCCTCCCATCGATTCAAGCTTGAGTTGCAACAGTTCGCGATATTGGCTGCGCCGCTGGTCGGCCGAGGCAGCCTTTTGTGCCTCATCAACCTTGGCCAGCGCCACCTGATAGGCGCTCTTCGCTTCATCAACCTTGCCCTGTGCGGCGAGAATGTCGCCCCTGAGTTCGGCATAGCGTACGGCAAACGATGCGGCCGGTTCGCTTGCCAGTTGCTTCAGTGCTTCGTCGTAAGCTTTTTCGTCAAGCAACACGGCAGCCAGACGCAGGCGTGCCAGATCGCGCAGCCCCCTGTCGCGGGCATTTTCCTGCGCCCAGCCGAGCTGCAATTTGGCGGTCTTCAAATCGCCCGCCTCGATCTGCATCTTGGCCGACAGCAGCGCCGCCATACCGGCGTAACTGCTCATGGAATATTTATCGATCAATTCGCCGGTCGCATCACGCGCTTTCTTGGCATCGTGCATTACCGCGGCGCGTTCAAGCGCACCATAGACCGCCGCCGCCTGCGCCGCCTGGTTGCGCTGCCACCAGTTCCAGCCCTGCCAGCCGGCCAGCGACACGGTCGCCGCCAACAACACGCTCATGACCAGGCTACCGTACTGCTTCCACCAGGTTTTCAGTTCGTCGATCTGTTCCTGTTCTTCGAGGTCATATACCGCCATTTTCATCTTCCCATTCAAAAAGCAGTTTGCCGATTTCTTCGGCAAGTTGATCAAAAGGTACGCGCCGCTGTTCGGTTTCAGCGCGCAGGGTTTTCAGCGTGATTTCCCTGGCTGCTGCTTCGTCGTCGCCGATAATTGCGGCCAGTGCGGCGCCCGAAGCATCGGCGCGTTTCATCTGCGACTTGAAGCTGCTGCCACCACAATGCAACTGGGCATCATAACCGTTATCACGCAAACCTTCGGCGACGCGGAAAGCGAAACGTCCCGCCGCTTCGCCCTGATGTACGACATAGACATCCGGGGCATGGTCAGCAGCCTTGCCGCCCTGCGCCAGCCAAAGCGCCAACAAACGCTCGATGCCCATGGCGAAACCGCAAGCCGGCTGCGGCTTACCGCCGAGTTGCTCGACCAGGCCGTCGTAACGGCCACCGGCGCAAACCGTGCCTTGCGCACCAAGACTGTCGGTGATCCACTCGAACACGGTCAGATTGTAGTAATCGAGGCCACGTACCAGGCGCGGATTAATGCGATACGAGATGGCGGCATCCTTGAGCAGCGTCTGTACACCCTCGAAATGTGCGAGCGATTCGGCGCCGAGATAATCGATCAGCTTGGGCGCGCTTTCGATGATCTCCTGCATCGCCGGATTCTTGCTGTCGAGGATGCGCAATGGATTCGTGTGCAGGCGGCGCTGTGCGTCGCCGTCGAGTTGCGCGGCATGTTTCTCGAAGTGGGCGATCAGGGCGCTGCGGTGCTGTTGACGTTCCTCGATCTGGCCGAGCGAATTGATCTCCAAGCGGATGTCGTCCACACCGAGATCGTCCCACAGACGCTGGCACATCAGTATCTGTTCGGCATCAATATCCGGTCCGGCAAAGCCGAGCGCCTCGACGCCAATCTGATGGAACTGACGATAGCGGCCCTTTTGCGGCCGCTCGTGGCGAAACATCGGCCCCTGATACCAGAGGCGCTTTGGCCCGTCGTAGAGCAGGTTGTGCTGAAGCACGGCGCGTACACAACTGGCTGTACCTTCCGGACGCAAGGTTAACTGCTCGCCGTTGAGGCTGTCGGTGAAGGAATACATTTCCTTCTCGACGATATCGGTGACTTCGCCGATGGCGCGGGCAAACAGCGGCGTCGGCTCGACCAGCGGCATGCGGATCGGCCGGTAACCGTAGCCGCGCAGCCAGTCGCGCACGCTGTCCTCGAATTCTTCCCAGAGTTCGGCTTCGCCGGGCAGGATGTCGTTCATCCCGCGAATAGCTTGCAGGGTCTTACTCATGAGTTTTCATTTCCGGCAGGCGCGGCGGATATTTCCGCGCGACGTAATCGTCGATGATGGCGCGGAATTCGCTGGCGATGTAGTCGCCCTTCAGGGTGACCGTATGCTCGCCGTCAACATACACTGGTGCCACCGGCGTCTCACCGGTACCGGGCAGACTGATGCCGATGCTTGCATGCTTGCTTTCACCGGGACCATTCACCACGCAGCCCATCACCGCCAGCGTCATGTTTTCGACGCCGACGCGCTGGATGCGCCAGCCGGGCATTTTGTCCCGGACATACGCCTGAATATCCTGCGCCAATTCCTGGAACACCGTGCTCGTCGTACGTCCGCAACCGGGACAGGCGGCGACCAGCGGTGTGAAGGCACGCAGCCCCATGGTCTGAAGAATTTCCTGGGCGACGATCACTTCGCGCGTGCGATCGCCGTTCGGCTCCGGCGTCAGCGAAACACGAATGGTGTCGCCAATGCCCTCCTGGAGCAACACGGAAAGTGCTGCCGTCGACGCGACGATACCCTTCGATCCCATACCGGCCTCGGTCAGACCGAGATGCAGCGGGTAATCACAACGCTGCGCCAGATCGCGATAGATGGCGATCAGATCCTGCACGCCAGAAACCTTGCAGGAGAGCACGATCTTGTCACCGGGCAAGCCGAGTTCCTCGGCCTTGGCAGCACTCTCCAGCGCCGAGGCGACCATCGCTTCGCGCATGATGGCAACAGCATCCTTCGGTACCGGCCGCACAGCGTTCTCGTCCATGATGCGCGCCAGCAGACTCTGGTCGAGGCTGCCCCAATTGACGCCGATGCGGATCGGTTTGTCATGACGACAGGCGATCTCGATGAGCCGCGCGAACTGATCGTCGCGGCTCCGACCCTTGCCGACGTTGCCCGGATTGATGCGCAGCTTGTCGAGCAGCGCCGCGCATTCAGGCACCTCCTCGAGCAGCTTGTGACCGTTGAAATGAAAGTCGCCAACCAGCGGCACCTCGATATTCATCTTCGCCAATTGCTCGCGAATTCTTGGCACCGCTTGTGCCGCCTCGCGGGTATTCACAGTGATGCGCACGATCTCCGAACCGGCGCGCGCCAGTTGCGCCACCTGCATCGCCGTAGCGACATGGTCGACAGTATCGGTGTTGGTCATCGATTGCACGACCACCGGCGCAGCACCGCCAATCGCAACACCACCCACCATCGCCTGGCGCGTGCGACGCCGTGCCAGCGGTGCCTCGGGAAGTTGCTGATCCATGTCCGTCATTCCAGATTCAGCCGGGCAACATCGACCTTGATATAAGGCCGTAGATCGATCTGCCGATCGTCATATTGCAACTGGACACTCGATGCATTGCCAATCACCAGGGCAAACGGCGGCTTGCCGGCCACCGTCTGACGCGAACCAGGATCGTTATTCTGGGCAAGCAGGATGTTCTGCGTAGCGTCCCTGACCTCAACCCAGGATTTGTCCGCAAAAACAAACGCCAGTTGATGATGTTCAGGATCGGTTGACCGCACGGCTTGAGCCATTGCATCCAGCTGGGTTGTCTGAGCTGCCTGGAAAGGAAGTACAACCGGCGCAGTATTTATACTTTCAGCAGGTTGCAGGCTTGCCCTGCCAGTGGCTGGAGCGGCAGACACCGGCATCTCCACATCCCGATCAGCGGACGCATTGAAGTGCCAGATCAGAGCTGCGGCAACGATGGCGGTTACCAGCAGCGCCAGCAACAGCAAATACGGAGCAGGTGCGCGCGTTTCTCCGATCCGCGGCAATGCGGTGCCCGCCTCCTGTGGCAGCCGAATCATGGCGCTAACCTGCGGCGGACGTTGTTCAAGCATCATCAACAGCGGCTGCGGATCGATATGCAGGAACTTTGCATAACTGCGGATAAAGCCCCGAACAAAAGTTGCACCGGCCAGTTGATCGAAATCATCGCTTTCGATCGCCGCGATCTGTCTTGGACTGAACTTGATGGCTTGCGCAACATCGGCTACCGTGAGCCCGCGCGCTTGGCGCGCCTGGCTCAGGTGCAGACCCAGCGAGACGGCAGTAGCTTCAGCTTCGGGTTGAGCCACTTCGTCCGAAGGCGTCCCGGCGGCGAGTCCATCCAACCCAGAAGAAGCCTGGGAATCAGAGCATTCACTCACTCGTATTGCCTCTGCGACAGCTTCAATTGTTCCGGGCTTCCCGGAAAATTCCGATTTAGCTGAATGGCATAGCGCGCCTCGGCCTCACGATCGCCCAGTTTGCGCTCAACACGCAATGCCAGCCAGACGGACTCCGGCGTCGAATCAGCGATCTTGTGCAATTCATTCAGATGCAGACGCGCTACCGCCAGCCGGTCTTGGCGATAGGCGATATCGGCAAGGAAGAAAATGGCCCGCGGGTTATTGGCATCGAGGTGCAGGGCACGCATAAGATAATCCTCGGCGGCCTTGTCGTCCTTGAGCTTAATGGAACAGATACCGGCATTGGTATTCGACATCGCCGGCGTCTTATATAGCGGGCTCTTGATAGCTATACTGAAATAGCTCAGCGAGCGCTGCTCGCGACCCGTCTGACAGAGGAACCAGCCGAAACCATTATTGATTTCCGGATCGTTCGGCGCCAGGCTGAGTGCACGCTCAAAACTGCTTTCCGCAGCCTGATTTTCCCTTAGCTGCATATACGCCAGGCCCATCAGATTGTGCGCGGGAGCATAGTTGGCATCTGCAGAAAGCGCCGCGCGCGCTTCGTCAAGCGCCACCCCCATGTTGCCGCGCTGCATGTACATCATGCCAAGTTCGGTATGCACCTTGGCGCGCTGCTGCACGTCGCTGGTGGCGTTCTGCTGTGAAACGGGTTGCTCGGCGGGGGCTTCGTTGCGCACATTACCGCTGCAGGCAGTCAGCAGTAATGCCGCTGTCAGCGCAAGGAAAGTAGCAATGCTTCTCGACGCGATCATCATGATATGCATGGAACATCCTCCGCACTGGAAACAGGTTCAAATTTTTTCACTGCACCGGCGGTGCGTGAACTACGATCTTGCACCTGACCGGCCAGTTGACCGCAGGCGGCGGCAATGTCGTCGCCGCGCCGCTTGCGCGTGGTGGTAACAACACCGGCAGCCATCAGGATATCGGCAAAACGCCGGACTCGCTCAGGAGAGGAATGGCGAAAGCCGGACTGGGGAAAGGGATTGAATGGAATCAGGTTGAACTTGCAGGGAACATCACGCGTCAACCGTAACAATTCGCGCGCATCGCCATCGTGATCGTTCACGCCGTCAAGCATGACATATTCAAAGGTAATGAAATCGCGCGGTGCAGCTTCAAGGTAGCGGCGACAGGCAGCGAGAAGCTCGGCAAGCGGATATTTTTTATTGATCGGTACCAGGCGGTCGCGCAGCGCGTCATTCGGAGCATGGAGAGAAACCGCCAGTGCCACCGGACATGCCTCGCGCAAGCGATCCATGGCCGGCACGATGCCGGATGTCGATACCGTGACCCGCCGCCGCGACAACCCATACGCATGATCGTCCAGCATCAGACGCAGGGCGACAATCACATTGTCGAGATTGGCCAGCGGTTCGCCCATGCCCATCAGCACGACATTGCTGATGATGCGCTCGCCGCGCTCCGCAGGCTCGGTGACGGGTTGCAGGATGCGATTGGCCTGCCAGAGCTGACCGATGATTTCGGCAACCGTCAGATTCCGGTTGAAGCCCTGCTTGCCGGTAGAACAGAAGGCACAGTCGAGCGCACAGCCGGCTTGCGTGGAAATGCACAGTGTACCGCGCGTTTCCTCGGGAATGAAGACCGTCTCGATCGCATTTCCATTACCGACATCGAATAGAAATTTGCGGGTACCGTCGCTGGAGAGCGTGTCCTGCACCAGCGGCGGCGGCAATACGCAGGCTTCAGCCGTCAGCTTTTCGCGCAGCGATTTGGCGACATCGCTCATGCGGCTGAAATCGCCTTCGCCGCGCTGATGCAGCCAGTGCATGACCTGCCGCGCCCGCATGCTCACCCGCTCGGGCTTTTCGCCGAGTCGAGCGAAGTACCCGGCCATGCCGATAGCATCGAAATCGAGAAGGTTGGCCGGATCGGGCATCATGCCTGCCTGGGTTGGGGTGCTGGCTCCGGAACATGCTGCTGTACTCCGGAGCCGACATCCTCAGGGTTTAACGCGAATGGATGTTAAGTGCGGGAAAGAAGTAGGCAATTTCCACAGCCGCTGTTTCCGGGGCGTCGGAACCATGCACTGCATTGGCATCGATGCTCGCCGCAAAATCAGCACGAATGGTACCCGGTGCAGCCTTTTTTGGATCGGTGGCGCCCATCAGGTCACGATTCTTGAGAATGGCGCCCTCGCCTTCCAGCGCCTGCACCATGACCGGGCCGGAGATCATGAACTCGACCAGATCCTTGAAGAAAGGCCGTTCGCGATGCACGGCATAGAAACCTTCGGCCTCGCGGCGCGACAGATGCATCATCCGCGCGGCGATGATTTTCAGGCCATTGGCCTCGAAACGCGCATAGATCTGGCCAATCACATTTTTCGCGACGGCGTCAGGCTTGATAATCGACAGGGTACGTTCAACAGCCATTTTTAAACTCCAGACAAGGTTAAGCAAGAAAGACAGCCCGTCATTTTAACTTACTCTTGTCGAAAACAGTTCATAAACCGGGGTTTCCAAGTTACTCCACAACGCCGAGTGCACCGTCATCCAGGCGCAAAATACGTCCGGCCCGCGAGGCCATTTGCAGGTCATGGGTCACCACGACGATGCTGGTACCGAGACTGGCATTGAGCGCCAGCATCAGGTCAAAAACCGCTTCGGCAGTATGCCGGTCGAGATTTCCGGTCGGCTCATCGGCGAGGATGCAGGCGGGGCGCGTCACCAGAGCGCGGGCGATGGCGGCACGCTGCCGTTCGCCGCCGGAAAGTTCGCCGGGGCGATGGCTGAGACGATGCCCGAGACCGACTTCAGCCAGCAACGCCGCCGCCTGCGCCTCGGCTTCAGGGCGTGACATGCGGCGAATCAGCAGGGGCATGGCGACATTTTCCAGCGCCGAAAATTCCGCCAGCAAATGATGGAACTGGTAGACGAAACCCAGGCTGGCGTTTCTCATGCGGCCGCGCTCCGCATCCGACAAAGACGTCAACTCGCGGCCCAGTACGCTGACGCTACCCGAGGTCGGCGTATCGAGACCGCCAAGCAGATGCAGCAGCGTGCTCTTGCCGGAACCGCTGGCACCGACGATGGCAACACGCTCGCCACGACCGATCGTCAGGTCGACGTGCGTCAACACCGGCACTTCGACATCGCCCTGCCAGAAGGATTTTTTCAGCGCCGAACAGGCAATCACCGCTGACTCATTCATAGCGCAGCGCCTCCGCAGGATTGACGCGTGAAGCACGCCAGCTGGGATACAGGGTGGCCAGAAGGGTCAGCACAAAGGATACCGTTGAAATAACAAAGACATCACGCCATTGCAGGTCAGAGGGGAGTTCGGAAATGTAGTACACATCCTTTGCCAGAAAATGCATGCCAAGTACACGTTCAATGAATGGCACCACTACGTCGATATTCAGTGCCAGCGCCACGCCGCCAGAGACCCCGAGCAGCAGACCGATGACACCGATCAGCGCGCCCTGGACAATGAATATCTGCATGATGCCGAGCGGGCTGGCGCCGAGCGTGCGCAGGATGGCGATATCCGCCTGCTTGTCAGTAACCGCCATGACCAGCGTCGACACAATATTGAATGCGGCAACAGCGACGATCAGCAGCAGGATCAGGAACATCATGTTCTTTTCAATCTGCACGGCGCGGAAAAAATTGGCATGGCTGCGCGTCCAGTCGGACACGTAATATTCCGCATCGATCAGGCGGGAAAGCTCACGCGCCACACGCGGTGCGGCAAACAGGTCGTCAAGCTTGAGACGCACACCGGAGACGCGATCATCCATGCGATACAAGCGCTGCGCATCACTCATGTGGATTAGAGCAAGGCCGGAATCGTATTCGAACATACCAACCTCGAAGATGCCGATCACACGAAATTGTTTGACACGCGGCAGCAGCGCCGCCGGCGTTACCATGCCCTGCGGCGCGATCAGCGTCACCTTGTCACCTTCCCTGACTTGCAGGGCGCGCGCCAGTTCGGCACCAAGAATGATGCCGAACTCACCCGGCCGCAAGTCGGTGAGGTGGCCGATTTTCATATTTCTTTCGAAGTCGGCAACCTTGTCCTCGGCATCCGGCAACACGCCGCGCACCATCACGCCGCGCACCTGCTGATCGAAGGCAAGCATGCCCTGCGCCTGGACGTACGGTGCAGTGGCTCTGACCAGCGGATGCTTCTGCGCCTGCTGCGCCACCTTGTTCCAGTCGGTCAGTTCACCGCCGGTCTCGGGCGGGCCGCTGATCTGGATATGTGCGGCGACACCGAGAATGCGCTCGCGCAATTCCTTCTGGAAACCGTTCATCACCGACAGCACGACGATCAGTGCAGCCACCCCCAGCGCGATGCCCATCGTGGAGATCAGCGAAATGAAGGAGACAAAGCGGTTGCCGCCGGCATCGCCGCCGCGCTTTTTCGAGCGCGTATAGCGCAAACCGATCCAGAATTCGTATTTCATGCTGCTATGTTAACATGCGGCCATGCAGCTTCACCTGATCATTCCTGGCTTGCTCTGGCCGAGCAAGGCGCTCCACAACACCGCTTACGACCTCGACCTGCCAGCACTTTCCTGGCTGCTTGGCCGTGCACGTTTATCCTGGTATGCGCCGCAGCCGGTGGAAAATTTTCTCTGCAATACATTTGGCATTGATATAGGCGAAGTAGCTGAGCCGCCCGCTGCCGCACTGCGCCTGCTTGGCGAAGGCGACGATCCGGGAACAGCTATCTGGCTGTGCGCCGATCCCGTGCATCTGCACATCGAACAGGGCCGCATGAGCCTCTCCGGGGAAACCCCGCCGGCGACCAGCGAAGAAATGCAGCAGATCGTCGCGGCACTGGCACCGTATCTAGCTGAACTTGGCGAATTTTGTAGCGCGGCAGATGGCAAGAGTGGCCACGGCTATCTGCGCCTTAAGGAAATGCCGCAACTGGCCACCATTCCGCCATCATCATCGGTCGTCCAGTCAAAACTGCTCGCGCAAGGCGCGGATGCCACGCGCTGGCGGCGCATCGGCAACGAACTACAGATGCTGCTGCACACCCTGCCGCTGAATACGCAGCGCGAACGCGACGGCCGTCCGGCGCTGAACTCGCTGTGGTTCTGGGGTACAGGGGTACTGCCGCCGCGTGGCGTACGCCGCTACGCGCGGGTTTGCGGCAATTCGCCTTTACTGAACGGACTTACCCGCTGGTCCGCAACACCGCAGGACGCGGTGCCTGTCACTCCTGAGTTCTTGCTGAAGTCGCCTACGGGAAATACCTTGCTACTGCTCGATAGCCTGCAAGCTGCGGCATACCGACTCGACGCTCTGGCCTGGCGCGAAGCGCTTGTTGCCCTTGATCACGTCTGGCTGCAGGCGCTGCGCCGTGCCCTGCTGGGCGGCCATTTTGGCAGCCTGCGCGTCACGGCAATCGGTGATGAAGCCAGTCTCGATATTCACCTCGATCGGCGCGATGCGTTGAAGTTCTGGCGCCGGCCAAAAGCCCTGAGCGGATTGAATTACCCTCAGGCATCCGCATGACGCGCATCGTCACGCGGCGCACACCGCTCAAGGCCAGCATGATGCTCGAACAGCAGGGCATCCCGCCGCTGCTGGCACGCCTGTACGCGGCGCGCGGCATCGCCCGTGCCGATGAACTCGATACGCAACTGGCAGCGCTGCTGCCGCCGGACAGCCTGCGCGGCGCAACGGAAGCGGCCAGTCTGCTCGCCGATGCTATCGCCGCCGGTAGAAAAATGCTCATCGTCGCCGATTACGATTGCGACGGTGCCACCGCCTGTGCGGTCGGCCTGCGTGCGCTGAAGAGTTTCGGTGTCCGCACTGAAAATCTCGATTATCTGGTGCCCAACCGGGTGACCTATGGCTACGGCCTGACGCCGGAAATCGTCCGGCTTGCCGCGCTGAAAAAACCCGATCTGCTGATCACCGTCGACAACGGCATCGCCAGCGTCGACGGCGTCGCTGAAGCCAAACGGCTGGGCATCGCCACGCTGATCACCGACCACCATCTGCCTGGTGCCACTCTCCCGGATGCCGATGTCATCGTCAATCCAAACCAGCCGGGCTGCACCTTTGCCAGCAAGGCACTGGCGGGCGTCGGCGTAATGTTTTACCAGATGCTGGCGCTGCGGACTGAACTGCGCCGCCGCGGATATTTCGCTGATCGCCCGGAACCAAATCTCGCCGACCTGCTCGACCTCGTTGCGCTCGGCACGGTGGCCGACGTTGTGTCGCTCGACCGCAACAACCGCATCCTCGTCGCCCAGGGACTCGCACGGATTCGCAGCGGTCGCATGCAGCCGGGCATCATGGCGCTGTTCCGCGCCGCCGGGCGTAGCGCGTCCAGCGCTTCGACTTTCGACCTCGGCTTTGCCATCGGTCCGCGTCTCAATGCAGCGGGTCGCCTCGCCGATATGGCGCTGGGTATCGAGTGCCTGACCACCGACGATGCGGCGCGTGCGCTCAACACCGCCCAGGAGCTTGATGCGTTAAATCGCGAGCGACGCATCATCGAACTCGATATGCACGAAGAAGCCTTGCTGCGTCTCGACAACCTCGATCTTGATGCCGGCCAACGTGCCAGCCTGACACTGTTCGACCCCGCCTGGCATCAGGGTGTGATCGGCATTCTCGCTTCACGCATCAAGGAGCGCCTGCATCGGCCAACCTTCGCTTTCGCGCGCGGTAACGACGGCGAAGTCAAGGGCTCCGGCCGCGCCATTCCGGGACTGCATCTGCGCGATGCGCTCGATCTCGTCGCCAAACGCCACCCTGCCCTGCTGCTGCGCTTCGGCGGCCACGCTGCTGCTGCGGGCGTCACCTTGCGCGAAGTCGACCTACCACTGTTCGAACAGGCTTTTGAGGAGGTTGCACAAACCTTGCTCGCACCAGCCGACCTGACACGCACACTGGAAACAGACGGTCCGCTGGAAACCGGAAACATGTCACTGGAATCTGCACGACTACTTCAGGCACAGATATGGGGGCAGGGTTTTCCGGCACCGATGTTTGCCGACGAATTCACCGTGGAAAAGCAGCGCATCCTCAAGGACAAGCACCTCAAGCTGACGCTGATGAAGAACGGCGCTCGCTTCGACGCCATCCAGTTCAACTTCGCCGGAAGTGGCTTCGCACCGGGGCGTATTCACGCCGCGTATCGTCTCGACATCAACGAATATCTGGGCACGGCCAGCGTGCAATTGCTGCTGGAGTATTTCGAGACAGCATGAGACGCTTTGCGGAAGACGCAAATCTACAACTCGATCTGCGTTCCAAGTTCTACGACCCGGTTGGCCGGAATCTTGAAGTAGGCCGTTGCTGTGTCGGCATTACGGAACATCCAGGTAAAGATCATCTGCCGCCAGCGCTGCATGCTCGGGATGCCCTGGCGAACGATGGTTTCGCGGCCAAGGAAGAATGAGGTTTCCATCATTTCGATTGCCAGACCGTGCCTTTCACATAGCATCAGCGCCTGCGGGATGTCCGGATCGTCCTTGAAGCCATAGCGGATGATGATCTGGTAAAAACCCTGTGGCAACGGGAGCACTTCGATGCGCTGCTCGTCCGTGATATGCGGCACGTCTTCGACCTGAACATTGAGCAGCACCACGCGCTCGTGGAGAATCTTGTTGTGCAGCAGATTGTGCAGCATTGCCCGCGGTACGCCATTGGGATTGGTCGTCATGAAGATTCCCGTACCCTCGATGCGATGCGGCCCGCCATAGGCAAGGCTGGCGATGAAGGCATCGAGAGGCATCGAATCCTGTTGTAACTTGGCATACAGCAATGCACGGCCGCGCTTCCAGGTGGACAACAAGGTGAATACGGCAATACCGAGAGCCAGTGGAAACCACCCGCCGTCGAAAATTTTGACGCTGTTTGCCGCAAAGAATGCAAAATCGACAGCCAGGAAAATGGCCAGAAATACCCCCGCCTGAAACCAGTTCCATTTCCATAGACTGCGCACGACAACGAAGGCCAGGATCGTATCGATTGCCATGGTGCCGGTCACCGCCAGGCCATAGGCCGATGCCAGATTCGCCGAGGACTTGAAGCCCAGCACCAGCAGCAGCACGGCGACCAGCAGGATCCAGTTGAGGTTGGGAATGTAGATTTGCCCTTTTTCCCGTTCGGAGGTGAACAAGACTTGCAGGCGTGGGCTGTAGCCGAGCTGCATGGCCTGGCTGGTCATGGAAAATGCGCCGGAAATCACGGCCTGGGATGCAATCACCGTGGCCGCCGTGGCCAGCCCGACCATCGGCAACAGCAGCATCTGCGGTACCAGCAGGTAGAACGGGCTCTTGATCGCTGCCGGATCATCGATGATCAGCGCGCCCTGACCGAAATAGTTGATGATGAGCATCGGGAAAATAAAACCAGTCCATGCCCATTTGATCGGGCGGCGTCCGAAATGCCCCATGTCGGCATACAGTGCCTCTCCGCCGGTGATCGCCAGAACTACTCCTCCCAGCGCGAGGAATCCATGGATCCGATTGTCAATAAAAAATTGCACGGCATACCATGGGTTGATGGCGGCAATCACGCCGGGATGCTTGAGCATGTTCCAGGCGCCCAGCGCACCGAGTGTCATGAACCAGAGCAGCATGATCGGCCCGAACAGCGCACCAACACTGGCGGTGCCCTTACGCTGGAAGATGAACAGTCCGATCAGGATGCAGATGGTGATCGGTTCGACGTAAGGCTTGAACAGCGGCGTCGCTACTTCGAGACCTTCGACAGCAGACAGCACGGAGAGCGCCGGTGCGATCACCGCATCGCCGTAAAATAGCGCGGCGCCGAAAATCCCTAGCATCGACAATCCCCAGAGCATGCGCGGACTTGACTTGGAGGCGCGCATCGCCAGTGAAACCAACGCCATGATGCCGCCCTCGCCACGGTTGTTGGCGCGGGTGATGAACATCACGTACTTGCACGAAACGGTGATGACCAGCGCCCAGAAAATCAGCGACAATATGCCAAGCAGGTTGGCGATGCTGGCCTCGACGGCATGCGCGCCGCTGAAGACAACCTGAAGGGTGTACAGCGGACTCGTGCCGATGTCACCGAACACCACGCCCATGGCAGCCAGAGCCAAGCCTGGAAGTCCCGGGGGTGGTTCTACACCGGGTTGTTGTTCCTGATTTCCGTTCATGCAACTCCTGCAAGGTCGGTGGAATATCGGCAGCCCGCCTGACACATGGCACGCAAGCAGCGCCACCAATGAATCGAGACGCAACAACGGCCAGCAATCGGGGAAAGTCCAAGCTTCAAGTTATTGCTGCCCCGCACAAATTCGCGCCGATTATACGACCAATTCGAAAAATGCAACATCGCCTTCAATACCCAAGTACGCTGGCATTCGTGGTGCCAATCCAGCGCCATGCCGCCGCCTATCGCGGTGCAGCAATATCAAGGCGACTCATTCAGGGGCTTCAGGTATAAATCCTGACCAAGCAGATCAATCGCCGACTATTCAGCCCGGCGTTCACTGGGGAATACGGCCCTGAAGGTGCTGCCCTTGCCTGGCACCGATTCGATTTCCAGCCTGGCCTGGTGCCGGATCAGGACATGCTTGACGATCGCCAGGCCGAGCCCGGTGCCGCCAGTGGCCGAGGAGCGTCCCTTGTCGACGCGATAGAATCGTTCGGTCAGTCGGGAAATATGCTCGGGCTCGATACCGATACCGCTGTCCGCAACTTCAAAAAACGGCTGGCCATCGCGCTCGCTCCAGCGCAGGGTAATGCAGCCGCAGCCATGCTCTGGCGTATAGCGAATTGCATTCGAGATCAGATTGGAAAAGGCACTGCGTAACTCGTCATGGCTGGCGTACAGTGCGCCGGCCGACACTTCAAGCGCAAGTTCATGACGGCCGGCACTCAGCGCCCGGCCCTCTTCGAGCAACGTTTCCAGCATTGCCGGTACGTCGACCACTTCCTCGTTCGCCGGGGAGTTGTTCACCTCAAGGCCTGAAAGGATCAGTAAATCCTTGACCAGTCTTTCCATGCGCTGCGCCTGTTCATACATCAAGGCGAGTTGTCGGGCGATTGGCGACGGATGTCCAGCCTCGCTGTCCACCAGCCCTTCGAGAAAGCCGACGATGACGGTTAGCGGGGTCCGCAATTCATGCGAGACATTGGCAACAAAGTCGCGACGCACGGTGTCGGCGAGCTCGATGGCGGTGATGTCACGGCTGATCAGCAGGCAGCCGGATTCGGCAAAGGGGATCAACGAAAGTGCGAGGCTGCGTCCCGGCGTCGGCGAACTTCTCAGAATGACCGGCTCGACACCAATGTCCTGCACGTAGGCGGCGAAGGTCGGTTCGCGAACCAGATGGGTGATCGGCGTACCGTTGTCGCGGACGGTATCCAGCCCCAGATGGCGCATCGCGGCGGCGTTGCACCACTCAATCCGCAAATTGGCGTCGAGCAACACAACACCATCGGGTAAGGCTTCGGCCGCCTGGCTGAGGCGCTGCAGGGATGCCGAGAGGCGGTCGCGTCCAGCCTGATCGTCGCGGCGCAACCGATACAGCGCGGCGTAGGCATTGCCCCAGCTACCAAAGGACTCCGGCACTTCCTCCAGTTGCAACTTATCGATACGCTCCAGCCAGGCGGTCAGACGCCGCAGTTGATGCAGATGAAAAAGGTGAGTTCCCAGCAGCCCGACGACCAGCAAACCCCAGCCGGCCTCGGCGCTGAAGACCAGACCGAGCGCCAGCGCCGCCAATGCCAGCGCTATGACACGCAGTGCCGGTGCGATCCAGAACGACATAGGTTCAGCCCTTGACCGTAAAACGATAGCCGACGCCACGCACGGTTTCGACGAGTTCCTCGCCCCGCTCGCCGAGGGCGATACGCAGGCGTCGCACCGAGACATCCACCGTGCGCTCCTCGACTTCGCGATGATCACCCCAGACCAGATCAAGCAACTGGCTACGACTGAAAACGCGATCCGTCTGGCTCATCAGCAGGCGCAGCAGCTTGAATTCCGTGGGCTTGAGCGGGTAATCAACGCCATTGATGCTAACCCTCACCAGCGCCGGGTCGAGACGCACTCCGGCGGTTTCGATGGCGTCGCCGGCATGCTGCGGCGAACGCCGCCGCAATACGGCGCGAATGCGCGCGACGAGTTCGCGCGGACTGAACGGTTTGGCGATGTAGTCATCGGCGCCCGATTCCAACCCGGCCACACGATCGCTTTCGCCGCCGCGCGCGGTCAACATGATCAGCGGCAGACAGGCGGTGCGCTGATCGCCGCGCAGGCGGCGGGCCAGTTGCAGTCCAGACATGCCCGGCAGCATCCAGTCGATCAACACCACCTCGGGCAAGACCGCATTGATGGACTTCAGCGCATCCTCGGCGGTCGTTGCAACTTCCACGGCGAATCCCGCCGCAGTAAGCGAGATGCTCAACAATTCACCGATCGCCGCCTCGTCCTCGACCGCCAGCACGCGGGGCATTACGCCGCTCATTCAGTGCCTTCCGTTCCCTTGGCTTCGCGTTCGAGTTGATCGAAGGTGACATGGCGCACATCGGTGCCGCGCTCGATGTAGATGATCTGCTCAGCGATATTCTTGGCGTGGTCGCCAACGCGCTCGACAGCCTTGGCGATAAAGAGGATTTCCAGCGAGATCGAAATCATCCGTGGATCTTCCATCATGAAAGTGATCAGCTGACGTGTGATCGACTGAAATTTCTCGTCGATTTCCAGATCGTCGCGGACAATCACCGCCGCCGCGACGGCATCCTGACGCGCGAATGCATCAAGCGCCATGTGCAACAGCGCCACCGCGATCCGCCCCATCTCGCGGATGTCGTTGACGCAGGGGATGCGCAGCATCTCGTATTCGTAGGTCAGTTTCGATTTCCGGGCGATCTTGGCGGCCTTGTCGCCGCAGCGTTCGAGGTCAGTGACGATCTTGCTGATGCCCATCAACATGCGCAGATCGCCGGCGGCAGGCTGACGGCGAGCGATGATCAGGGCGCACGCCTCGTCGATGCCGACTTCCTGCGCATTGACGCGATGGTCGTCGTTCTCGACCCGCTCCATGGCTGCGAGATCGCCCTCGCCGAAGGCGTCGATCGCATCGACAATCTGCTTCTCGACCAGCCCACCCATTTGCAGCACCCGCGTGCGCAACTGGCCGAGTTCCTGATCGAACTGTTTGGATGAATGGTCGCTAACGAACATGCTGCCTCCTTGCGGTCGTTTCAGCCAAAACGGCCGGTGATGTAATCTTCGGTCTGCTTCATCTTCGGCTTGAGGAATATCTCGTCGGTCACGCCGAACTCGATCAGTTCGCCCAGATACATATAGGCAGTGAAGTCCGAAACACGCGCCGCCTGCTGCATATTGTGGGTGACGATGACAATTGTAAAGTCATCCTTCAGTTCGTTGAGGAGTTCCTCGATACGCATGGTCGAGATCGGATCGAGCGCCGAGGTTGGCTCGTCAAGCAGCAGGACGCGCGGCTTCACGGCAATTCCCCGGGCAATGCAGAGACGTTGCTGTTGCCCACCCGACAAGCTCATGCCGCTTTGCTGCAGCTTGTCCTTGACTTCATCCCACAGTGCGGCCTTGTGCAGCGCCCATTCAACCCGGTCGTCCATTTCGATTCTGGACAATTGTTCGTGCAGACGAACGCCGAAGGCGATGTTCTCGTAAATCGACATCGGGAACGGCGTCGGCTTCTGAAATACCATGCCGATTTTGGCACGCAGGTCATTGACGTTGACGCCACGGTCGAGGATGTTGCTGCCGTCGAAAAGGATTTCCCCTTCAGCACGCTGGTCCGGGTACAGGTCGTACATGCGGTTCAGGGTGCGCAACAGCGTCGATTTTCCGCAGCCCGACGGACCAATGAACGAAGTGATCCGGTGACTCATGACATCCAGCTGGATGTTCTTCAGTGCCTGATATTTTCCGTAATGGAAGTTCAGG
>Ga0073899_10000660_pt1 | contig 31640 bp, 25 predicted proteins | sample KloWWTmetaKNB5Ph_FD_88975 | JGI IMG/M metagenome (GOLD analysis project Ga0073899, IMG submission 88975) | Active sludge microbial communities from Klosterneuburg, Austria, studying microevolution and ecology of nitrifiers - Klosterneuburg... | ecosystem: Engineered > WWTP > Aerobic digester >... | reverse complement strand
CGTCGGCGTCGGCGTCGACCTCGTCGGCCAGCAGGCTGGGGTCGACGTCGTCGTCGAGCAGGTCCGGCTCCACGTCGTCGGGCACGACATCGGCATCGTCGTCGTCGATGACGACCGGCGCCGGTGCGGCAGCGGCCTTCGCGGTCGTCCTGCGAGCGGCCGGCCGCGCGGCCGCGGCCGCCGGTGCCCCCGTGGTGCCGGCGGCGCTGGGCGTCGCCTTGGCTCGCGTCGTGCGGGTACGGGGAGTCGGCTCCGCCGTCGCGGCTGCGGCCGTGGCCCCGGCTCTCGTCCTTGTCGTCGTCGCGCGCTTGGGGGCTTCGGCGGCCGGATCGGAGGGATCGGGCACGGCCTGGGCGGGAAGGGCAGTCAGACGAGCGTTGGATCGGGGCACGTGGTACCTCTCGTCAAGGGCCGGTGGAACCACCGGCGACGCGTGATGATGTGCAGCCCATCGCCGGCCGTACGAGAGCGTGACACGTCCCGCGGATGTCAATGGGTCCGGTTGCCCATAGTACCCCGCAAAACCCCCGACAGCGAACCCCTGCAGGCCCACTATCGTGGCCCGGTGCCCGAGCCCTCGTGTCAGCGACGAACGACCGTCCGGCACCACCACGGACGTCGCCTGGTCGACCACTACGACTGGCTGCGAGACACCGACGATCCCGACGTGCTGGCCCATCTCGCCGCCGAGAACGACCACACCGAGATCGAGACGAGCCACCTCGCGCAGCTGCGCCGGCGCCTGTTCGACGAGGTGACGGCACGCACGGAGCAGACCGACATGTCGGTGCCCGACCTGACCATCGACTCGCGCGGCCGCGCCTGGTGGGTGTACGCCCGTACGGCCGAAGGCGCCGACCACCCCACCTACCATCGGGCGCCCGCGGGCGATCCCGACGACGTCCCCGACATGTCCGCACCGGTGCCGGGCGAGCAGTTGCTGCTCGACGTGAACGCCGAGGCCGCCGGGCACGACTACTTCGGCCTGGGCGACTTCGAGCTCAGCCCGGACGGCGACCGGCTGCTGTGGTCGGCGGACACGGTCGGCGACGAGCTCTACCTGGTACACATCCGAGAGCTCGCCACCATGGCCGACTGCGACGCCATCCCCGACACCGCCGGGGCCTGCTGGCTGGGCGAGCGCGCCGTGGCCTGGCTCGAGCCGGACGACGCGCTGCGACCGTACCGGGTGCTGCGGCATCGCCTGGGCGCCGACCCGGACGACGACGTCCTGCTCGTGGAAGAGCACGACGAACGGTTCTGGCTGGGGGTCGACACGTCCCGGGATCGCCGCTACCTGATCGTCACGGCCGCGAGCAAGAACGCGACCGAGCAGTCCCTGCTCGACGTGGCCGACGAGTCGGGGGCACCGTGGATCGTGTGCCCCCGTCGCGAGGGTCTGGAATACGACCTGGAGCCCGGCGGCGACCGCCTCTTCGTGCTTCACAACGCCACGTGCCCCGACTTCGAGATCGCCGAGGCACCGCTGCGAGCGTCCACGCCCGACGACTGGCGGGTCGTCGTGCCGGGGATCCCGGGCCGGCGTCTGCTGGGAGTCGACGCCTACGCCCGCTGGATCGTGGTCTCCCGGCGGATCGACGGGATCCCCCGGGCCTCGGTGCGGCCTCGCGACGCCCAGGGCGATCTCGGCGAGGAGTGGGTCGTCCCGGGCGACGGTCGGCTCGTGGTGGTGGCGCCCGACGACGAGGACCGCTACGACACCGATCGCATCCGGGTCGCGACGGAGTCGTACCTGACACCCCTGACGATCTCGGAGTTGCGTCTCGACACCGGGGCCGTCCGGGTGCTCAAGCGACAGCGGGTCGAACCCGACCCGGAGGGCCTCCCCTTCGACCCGGCCCGCTACATCGAGCGGCGCACGCACGCCCCCGCGGCCGACGGCGTGCTCGTGCCGGTGTCGCTCGTGTCCCGGCGCGACGTGCACCTGCCCGCACCGTGCCTGGTCTACGCCTACGGCGCCTACGAGACGTCGCTGGATCCCGGCTTCTCCGTCTCCCGGCTCGGACTGCTGGACCGCGGGGTCGTGGTGGCCTACGCGCACGTGCGGGGCGGGGGCGAGCTCGGACGGTCCTGGTCCGAGGCCGGTCGCCGGGAACACAAGGCGACCACGTTCAGCGACCTGGTGGCGTGCGTGCACCATCTCGTGGCCACCGGGGTCGCGCAGGGCGACCGTGTCGCCCTGCGCGGGTTCTCCGCGGGCGGTCTCACCGTGGGCGCGGCGCTCAACCTCCAGCCGGGGCTCGCCTGCGCGGTCCATGTGGGGGTGGGCTTCCTCGACCCGCTGACCGACATGCTCGATCCGGACCTGCCCCTCACCATCACCGAACGGGACGAGTGGGGCGATCCCCTGGCCGACCCGGCCACCTACGACCTGATCGCGGGTTACGCGCCGTACGGGAACGTGCGACCGGAGCGCTACCCCGCCGTGCTCGCGACCGGCAGCCTGCACGACCAGCGCGTGTCGTGCGCCGAGCCTGCGAAGTGGGTCGCCGCCCTGCGCGACACGACGGTCCGCGACCCGGAGCGTCCCATCCTGCTTCGCACCGAGCTGAACGGCGGACACGCGGGCGCCTCGGGCCGCTACCAGGCCTGGCGCGACGAAGCCTACGAGCTGGCGTGGCTGCTCGACCGCCTGGGCCTGGGTGAGGCGGCCGCTCCACCCGGTCGCTGACGGCCCCATCGGGGTCGACTCAGGGTCGGGACTGCCCCTCGGGTGGAATCCAGCGAGGCCGTCGTGGCGTTTGGATTGGTGTCGACGAAAGGACACCGATGACTTCAATGACGATGCACCGCACCAGGACGACCGACGGGATCGAGGGCAAGGACGCTGTCGGGCTGTACCTGGACGGAATCGCCAAAACCGCGCTGCTGACGGCCGAGGAAGAGGTGGAGCTGGCCCGCCGGATCGAGGCGGGGCTGTATGCCCGTGCCCTGCTGAACGGCGACGTCACCGAGTTCGAGCGTGGCGACCACCCCGTCCTCGCGAGCCGCGAGGAGTTGGAGGAGCTGGCCGAGATCGGCGACGCCGCGATGACCAGGTTCGTCACCGCCAACCTCAGGCTCGTGGTGTCGGTGGCCCGTAAGTACGGGCGTGCTCAGCTGCCGCTGCTCGACCTGGTGCAGGAGGGCAACACCGGCCTGATCCGGGCCGTGGAGAAGTTCGACTACACCAAGGGCTTCAAGTTCTCGACCTACGCGACGTGGTGGGTCCGGCAGTCCATCAGCCGCGGGATCGCCCAGCAGGGCCGCATCGTCCGCCTCCCGGTGCACGTCGCCGAGCAGGTCAACCAGATCGGCGCCGTGCGCAGGACCCTCGAACGCCGGCTGGGGCGCGAGCCCGAGCTCGCCGAGATCGGCGCCGAACTGGGCATGACCGAGGAGCGCGTCGTGGAGCTGATCCGCTACTCGCGCGACCACGTGTCGCTGGACGCCCCGGTCGAGGAGGGGGGCGACACCGCGTTGGGTGATCTGATCGCCCGCGAAGCGGCCCCCGGGCCGGACGAGGTCGTGCTCGACGCCGAGGAGCGTGCGCGCCTGGAGAAGATGCTCGGTGCGCTGGATGCCCGGTCGGCCGACGTGGTGCGGCGCCGCTACGGCCTGCTCGACGGTCGGCAGGCGAAGCTCGCCGACATCGGAGCCGTGTGGGGCATCACCGCCGAGCGGGTGCGGCAGATCGAACGGCACGCCATCGCCACGCTGCGGAGCGTGTCGGAGGAAGCTGCCTGAGCACGGCGCGACAGCCTCGACGACCCCGGCCTCCGGCCGGGGTCGTCGTGCGTCAGCGGCGCTCCGGGGACACGACCCGCACCAGGCCCTGCTGCGACGTGTTGGCGACCAGGCGGCCGTCCTGGTAGAGCCGGCCCAGCGAGAAGCCGAGGGCGTTGGAGGCGGACGGCGACACCTGGTCGTACAGCAGCCACTGGTCGGCCCGGAACGGCCGGTGGAACCACATGCCGTGGTCCAGCGAAGCCGCCTGCAGCTCGCGCGAGGCGAACACCACCGGATGGCCCACCGTGCTGACGGCCAGCAGCGTGAGATCCGACAGGTAGGCCAGCACCGCGTGGTGCAGCCGGGGCTCGTCGGGCAGCGTGCCGTTGGCCCGGACCCACACCCGCTGATGGGCCGCGTGCGAGACGGCTGTGATGTCACCGTGGACTCCGGACTGCCCGACGAACCGCACCTCCAGGTCGTCCCAGTCGGTCCAGAACCGGGCCGAGCGCTCCCCCAGCCGCTCGGCTACCACCTCGCGCATCGACGGGCACGACTCGGGAGCCGGCACCTCGGGCATCACGTCGGCATGGTCGAGCCCGGCCTCGTCCACGTGGAACATCGCGGTGAGGGCGAACATGCGCCTGCCCTGCTGCTGTGCCACGACACGTCTCGACGAGAAGCTGCCGCCGTCGCGGGTCGACTCGACGTGATACAGGATGGCCGCGTCGGCGCGCCCGGCCTCGAGGAAGATCGCGTGGACGGCGTGCAGCCAACGGTCCGGCGGCGCGGTGCGGTAGGCCGCCATGACCGCCTGGGCCAGCACCTGGCCGCCGTAGGTGCGCTGCAACTGGGTCTCGGCGGTGGGTCCGCGGAAGATGTCGGGTTCGATCTCCTCCAGGTCGAGCAGGCGCAGCAGGTCGGCCAGGCTCCGGCCCATCTCAGCGGTCCCCGCCCTGTTCGCGCTCGGCGAGGAAGCGCTCCAGCTCGGCTCCGATCTCGTCCGCCGTCGGTACGGGCACGATGCGCTCCTGGGTGGCGTCGAAGGCCTCCTCCAGAGCCCGGACCACGTCGGCGGTCTCGGTGTTGGACTCGAGCTCGTTGGCCAGCATCGCGTCGGTGTCGGCGATCTCGGTGTCGAGCCCGGTCGGCGGGATCACCAGGCCGGAGTCGTCCATGAGCGCATCGAGCACTCGCACGACACCGCGCGGGTAGGGCACCTGCACCAGGTAGTGCGGAATGTGCGCCACGTAGCCCATGGCCACCCGGCCCGCCAGCTCGGCACGGAACTGGAGCAGGGCCGACAGCTGTGCCGGCACCTCGACCCGTTCGATCAGGGGCGGATTGCCGGCGGCCAGGCCCGCTTCGGTCGCCGTGCGGGTCAGGCCCGTCGGACGGGTGTGCGGCACGGCGAGCGGAATGCCGGTCGCCGTGTAGAGCCTGCCGGCGCCGAGGGTGTCGGCGAGCGAGAGGATCGCCGCGCACACCCGCTCCCACTGCACATCGGGTTCCGGGCCGTGCATGACGAGGTAGGGCCGTCCGGTGGCGTCGCGGAGCATGTCGACCACCAGCTCGTAGGACCGGACGCCCGTCCACCGGTAGGTGTCGAACGTCATCACGGGCCGGCGGCTGCGGTAGTCGTGGAGGGCGTCGGTGTCGAAGGTCGCCACGCGCACCGGCTCGGACACCCGGAGCAGGTGGTCGGTCAGGCCCCGCAACACCCGGCCGGCGTCGAGGAAGCCGTCGAGGAGATGGAGGAAGGGAACCCCGGCACCGCGCACCGAGGCAGCCGCGCCGGGCTCGAGTTCGTACAACTCACGCGGATCCCTCACTGTCACAACCTAGTCGAGGGGCACCGCACCCGAGCGGGAATGCGCTACTCCCGGCGTGAGACCGCGAGCGCGGCGGCCAGTCCCTGGGTGAGCAGCACCTCGAACCCGGCGGCGTCGAGAACGGGAACCTTGAGCTGGACCGCCCTGGCGTACTTGGACCCCGGCTGGTCACCGACGACGACCACGTCGGTCTTCGACGACACCGACGCCGCCGCCCGCCCCCCGCGCGCCACGATGGCCTCGGCCGCGCCGTCACGGCTGTAACCGGGCAGGCTGCCGGTCACCACCACCGAGAGCCCCGCGAGGGTCGGTGGCAGCGCCTCTTGCGAGGAGGGCGCCACGGGCGCCGGAAGCATGGCTCCCGCGGCCTGCCACTTCGCCACGATGTCGCGGTGCCAGTCGACGGCGAACCACTCCTGGATCGAGGCGACGAGAGTGGGGCCGAGTCCGGGCACCGCGGCGAGGGCGGCGGCGTCGGCAGCCGCCAGGGCGTCGATGTCGCCGAAGGCGGCGGCCACGTCGGGCGCGACGCCCTTGCCGATGTGGCGGATTGACAGCGCCACCAGGAACTTCGCGAAGGGGCGGGTCTTCGCCTTGCGGAGTTCGTCGAGCAGCTTGGCCCCGTTGGCCGACAGCGTGCCGGCCCTGGTGGTGAAGAAGTCCGTTCGCAGCAGGTCGGCCTCGGTCAGCGTGAAGAGGTCGCCCTCGTCGGCCATCAGGCCGGCCGACAGCAGGGCGTCGGCCGCCTTCCAGCCCAGCACCTCGATGTCGAGCGCCTAACGCGACGCGAGGTGGAAGAGGCGCTCTCGCAGCTGCGACGGGCAGGAGCGCTGATTGGGGCACCTGATGTCGGCGTCCCCGTCCTTCTCGGGCCGCAGCTCGCTGCCGCACGCCGGGCACCTGGTCGGCATCGCGAACTCGGTCTCGGACCCGTCGCGGAGCGCAACCACCGGGCCGAGGATCTCGGGGATCACGTCGCCGGCCTTGCGCAACACGACGGTGTCTCCGATCAGCACACCCTTGCGACGCACCTCGGAGGCGTTGTGGAGAGTGGCGTACTCGACCGTGGAGCCGGCGACGGCGACGGGGTCCATGCGGGCGTAGGGGGTGACGCGACCGGTACGGCCGACGTTCACGAGGATCTCGCGCAGCTTCGTGGTCACCTCGACCGGCGGGTACTTGTAGGCGATCGCCCAGCGCGGCGCCCGGGACGTGGTGCCGAGCCTGGACTGCAGCGAACGGTCGTCGATCTTGACCACCACGCCGTCCATCTCGTGGGCGAACGAGTGCCGTCGCCCACCGGCGGACTCGACGTAGGACCACACCTCGTCGAGCGTGCGCACCACCCGAACCTCGGGACTCGTGGGGAGGCCCCACGCCCGGAGCAGCTCGTAGGCCTCGCTGAGCCGGGCGACCTCCACGCCCCGGCATTCGCCGAGGCCGTGGGAGACGAACGAGAGCCGACGCGACGCCGTGACCCGGGGGTCCTTCTGACGCAGCGATCCGGCGGCGGCGTTGCGCGGATTCGCGAACGGAGGCTTGTCGGCCTCGACGAGCGAGGCGTTGAGGTCGCCGAACTCGGCCACGGGCAGGAAGACCTCGCCCCTCACCTCCAGCACCTCGGGGACCTCGCCGGCGAGAGTCGCGGGGATCGCCCGGATGGTGCGGACGTTCACGGTGACGTCCTCGCCCACCCGACCGTCGCCGCGGGTCGCGGCACGCACGAGCCGGCCCCGCTCGTAGACGAGGTCGATGGCCAGGCCGTCGATCTTCAGCTCGCACACGAGTCCCGACTCCGAGATCGCCGGCTCCCCCACCTCGCGGGTGGCCCGGGCGAGCCACGCGGCGAGCTCGTCGCGATCGAACGCATTGTCGAGACTCATCATCGGGGACAGGTGCGTGACCGGCGCGAAGGTCGTGGCCGGTGCCCCGCCCACCTGCTGGGTGGGCGAGTCCGGGGTGCGGAGGCCGGGATGGGCTGCCTCGATGGCTTCCAGTTCGCGCATCAGCGTGTCGAACTCCCCGTCGGAGACGGTGGGGGCGTCGAGCACGTAGTAGCGCCAGCGATGGTCGGTGATCTCGGCCGCGAGCTGGGCGTGGCGCTCGCGAGCCGACGTGGGCAACGCCGCGGCCGGGGTGGGCGCCGGAGTGTCGAGGTCGTCGTCAGGCATGCGCCCATCCAACCACTGGGCACCGACAGTCCCGGAGGGCTAGCGAACGAGCTCGCCCGCCAAGAGGTCCGCTGCTCGGGCCAGCGATCGCGCTGCGCGGACGGCGCCCGGGACGTCGGTGCCCGCGAGGCCACAGGCGGGCGTGAGCACGAGCCGGTCCACCAGGCGGGGGCCCAGCTCGAGAGGACGCAGCCAGGCGAGCGCACGGGTCACCAGCGCGTCCGGCGTGGACCGGAGATCGGTGGCGTCGCACCGCTGCAGACCGAGCCACAGCCTGCCGCCCGCATCTACGTGCTCGGCCACGGCGTCCCAGCCGGCCGTGGTGAGCAGGGCGCCGTCGAGGGACAGGTCGCCGATCCCGGCGGCGTGCAGCAGCGCCACCGGAACGTCGCCGGCGCAGCTGTGCACGACCGTCCCCGGCGGCAGCCCCGCCAGACTGTGGGAGACCAGCTCCGGCTCCACCGCGCGCAGTCGCCCCAGCCCGCTCTCGGTGGCCACCGAGCCCGCCAGGGCGGCGGGGAGGAGCGGCTCGTCGAGCTGCAGGATCGGTTCGGCGCCCGGGACCAGCGATCGGACGTCGGCCAGCAGGCCCTCGGCGGCGGCTCTGCCTGACTGGATCAGGTCCCTGACGGCCCCTGCATCGCGGAGGATCGGTCCTCCGCGTCCGAGCTCGACCACGGCGCACAGCGTCCACCAGCCGCACATTGCGACCTTCAGGGGGCCTGCGTACCCCTCCGCCCGCTCGGCCAGCACGTCGAGGTCGTCGCGCAGCCGGGCCCGGGCACGGCGCTGATGCTCGCTCGGGCGGCTCGCGGCACGCCACCCGTGGGGGCTGAGCTCGAACGCCAGCCCGTCCATGAGCCCGAGGGCGCGACCGACCATGTCCGAGCCAGGGCCCCGTGCCGGGAGTTCCGGCAGGTACGGGATCGCGGCCAGGTCGAAGACCTGCCGCACGGCCTCGTCGATGTCGGTACCCGGCCACGAACCGACGCCGGAGGTGGGGATCGAGGTCACGCTCGGATGCTACGCGCTGAGCCTTCCCGGCGGGCCTCGGGTAGTCTGAGCCCTCCATGCACGAGTGAGGGGGCCCGATGAGCATCGGCGAGTCCTCCCTGCCTCCGTCCTCCCTGCCTCCGTCCTCCCTGCCCCCGTCCTCGCTGCCCCCGTCCTCCCTGCCCCCGTCCTCCCTGCCCCCGTCCTCCCTGCCCCCGTCGTCCCTGCCCCCGTCGCCGTGGGTGCCCGCGGAGAGTCGTCGACGCGGCGGCTGGGTCATCTTCGCGGTCGTGGCTCTGGCGGCGGTCGTCCTCGGGGTGGGGACGGGCATCCTGCTCACCCGCGGCAGCAGCGGCGGTGGCACGGGCCCCAGCGACGCGGTGCTCCGGTTCTACGCCGCCGTCCGCGACGGCAACGCCCGGGCCGCGCTCACCCAGCTGGCGACCAGGCCGGGAGATACGTCGCTGATCACCGACGAGGTGCTTCGGGCGTCGCAGGAACAGGCACCGATCACCGACCTGAACGTTCCGCCGACCACGTCGACGGTGGTGCAGGTGTCGTTCCGGATGGGGGGCGAAGCCGTCACCGACCGGGTCTCGGTGACCGCTGTGGGCAACGGCTACAAGATCATCACGCCCGTCAACAGCGGAGGGATCCAGCTGGGTGCCCTACGGCGCCCAGGGCTCGGACTCTTCGTCGCTGCCCAGGAGGTGAAACAGGCGAGCATCCTCCTCCTGCCGGGCACCTATCCGGTTCGGAGTTCGGCCCAGTACCTCGCCTACGGCGACGGTCGCATCGTGGTGAAGCGCATCGACGACGCGGGCAATGTGTCCGGGCTGGGCACGCGGCTCACGGCCGGTGGACTCGCGGCGGTGAAGGCGGCGACGCTCGCCTCGCTCAAGGCGTGCGTGGCGGTGCCCTCGTTCGCGCCGCCGGGATGCCCGTTCAAGTACACGGGCCCCAACGCGGCCACCGCCGACCCGGCCCTGTCCAACTGGGAACTCGTCGGCGACCCGACGGCCGACCTGACAGTGAGCATGGGTGCCGATCCGACCAGGGCGGGCATCCAGACCAACCTGCTCGTGCGAGTCACCGTGACCCCCGACGGGACGCCCCTCGTGCTTCCTGCGAACGGCGTCAGGGCCACCGTCGACCTGACGCAGGCGTCCCTGACTGTGGACTGGGTGGGCTGAGCCACGACAACAAAGAGCAATGGTGGGTAGTCTTTCCCTCCGCCAACAAGGATCGAAGACAAGACGACCGTCGATAGGGAGCCCGTGACACAGCCACGCCTGCCGGCGCCCGGGCCGCTCGCGCGACTCGGCGCGCATCCCGACGACGACGGCACGACGTTCTCGCTCTGGGCGCCCCGGGCCCAGGGGGTGGAACTGGCGATCGTGGCAACCGATCGCACGCAGACCAATATCGACATGACAGCCGACGACGACGGCGTCTGGACCGTCCGGGTGCCCGATGCCGGCCCCCGCACCACCTACGGCTACCGCGTGCACGGCGACTGGAACCCTCAGGCCGGGCTCCGGTTCAACCCGGCCAAGCTGCTGCTCGATCCCTACGCCCACGCGATCACCGGCGGGGTCGACTACCACGGCCCGATCATGGACCACACCCCCGATTCGAACTACCGTCCGGACCCCACCGACTCCTTCCGCGCGGTCCCCCTCAGCGTGGTCGTGGCGCCCTCGCCGCCGCCCACCCCGCTCAGCAGCCCCAGGCCCCTGTCGGAGCTGGTGGTCTACGAGACCCACGTCAAGGGCTATACCCGCAACCACCCCGCCGTGCCGGAGCATCAGCGGGGCACCTACGCGGGGCTGGCCTATCCCGCGGTGATCGACCACTTGGTGCGGACGGGCATCAACGCCGTGCAGCTCCTCCCGATCCATCACTTCGTGTCGGAGCCGTTCGTGGTCGGCTCCGGCCTCTCGAACTACTGGGGCTACAACACCCTGGGCTTCTTCGCGCCCCACGCGGCGTACTGCTCGGTCGGCACGCTCGGTGAGCAGGTGCGCGAGTTCAAGGAGATGGTCTCGGCCCTCCATGAGGCGGGCATCCAGGTGCTTCTGGACGTCGTCTACAACCACACCGGCGAAGGCGGCCACGAGGGTCCGACGCTCTCCTATCGCGGGATCGACCACGGTGGCTACTACCGGCTCACCGACGACAACCGCAACGACTACGACGTGACGGGCTGCGGCAACTCGTTCGCGACCAGCCAGCCCGGAGTGCAGCGGCTGGTGCTCGACTCCCTGCGCTACTGGGTGAGCGAGATGGGCGTGGACGGCTTCCGGTTCGACCTCGCGACCACCCTGATCCGCGACGCCAACCACCACGTCGACCAGCTGCACCCGCTGAAGCAGGCGATGCAGGACGACCCGGTGCTGGCCGGCACCAAGCTCATCGCCGAGCCCTGGGACATCGGACCCTACGGCTACCAGGTGGGCGCCTGGGGGTCGGAGTGGAGCGAGTGGAACGACCGCTTCCGTGGCTACGCCCGCGACTACTGGCGGGGTCACAACCAGGGAGTCCAGGAGCTGGCCACCCGGCTGTCCGGTTCGCCGGACGTCTTCGACCACGGTCGCCCGGTCACGGCCTCGGTGAACTTCATCACCGCCCACGACGGCTTCACCATGCGCGACCTCGTGACCTACGACCGCAAGCACAACGAGGCCAATCGGGAGAACAACCGCGACGGCACCGACGACAACCGGTCGTGGAACTGCGGCGTCGAGGGCGAGACCGACGACCCCGAGATCAACGCGCTGCGCCGCCGCCAGGTGAAGAACCTGCTCGCCACGCTCACCCTCGCGCACGGGGTGCCGATGATCACCGCCGGAGACGAGTTCGGCCGCACGCAGGGGGGCAACAACAACGCCTACTGTCAGGGCGGTCCCATCTCCTACGTGGACTGGGCCACGGCGCGCGAGTGGGAAGACGTCACGCTGGTGGCCAGCACCCTGCTGTCCCTGCGCGCCCGGCATCCGTCGCTGCGGCCGGAGACCTTCCGCCACCGCTCGGAGATCGTCGACCTGAACGGCAAGGGACTCGGCCGCTTCGATCTCGCCTGGCTCAACGGGCGCGACGGGGAGATGCAGCAGGGTGACTGGCACGACCTCGGCCGCGACCTGCTCGGGATGTACTCCTCGGACGCCGACGAGGCCTTCGTGCTCTGGCTCCACAGCGGGCACTATCCGATCGAGATCACGCTGCCCGGACTCCCGTGGGGAGAGTCCTACCGACTGCTGTCGCACTCCGGTCAGCCCGGGGAGCTCCCGACCTCGGACGACGTCCTGCCCGCGGGCACCCGGGTGCAGGTACCTCCGCGCACCTTCCTGCTGATGGACGTGAAGGTTCCCACCACGGCCGCCCAGCTGGCGGTGGCGCAGGCAGCGGTGACGGCTCGCATCGCCGCCGAGGCGGCCGAAGTCGCGGCCCAGGCCGCCGCGGAGGCCGAAGCAGCGGCCGCGGAAGCAGCCGCCGCGGCGGAGGCCGAGGCCGAGACCGCCGCAGCATTGGCCTTCCAGGCAGCCGAGGCAGAAACCGAGGCCGACCATCTCGCGCATGCCCGCGACATCGCGGAGCAGGACGCCAAGCGCCCCAAGGCCCCGCGTGGGTCCCGGCGGGCGGTCACCGGGGACGAGACCTCGGGCTGAGCCCTGCGTTCCGGGTCAGCGGCGAGCGATCCGGCTCTCGAGGGCGAAGACCTCGCCCTCGACGCTCGGCACGTCGAACACCATGCCCGTACGCCGGGCCGGGTCCCAGGGCGCCCACGGCGCGCCGCCAGTACCGATCATGCGGACCCAGGCCCCGTGCATGGCATCGGCCAGGGCCTGTGGCGGGTTCGGTCCCGTCGAGGCCGTCACGAGGTCGGCGGTCAGGTTGTCCCACACGAACGGCAACTCGGCGCAGTGAGCAGCCAGGCCCGCGCCCGCGAAGCGGAAGTCGTAGACCCACGTGGGCGAGTCGTGCCGCGCATCGGCCGTCTGCGGGATGAACGTGCGGAACGACGTCAGGGTCATCAGCTGCGCGACCAGTGCCGCGTCGCCACCAGGGAGAGCGGCGTTGGCCGCGATGTAGTCGGCGGCGTCGTCGCCCAGCACCTCGTGCAGCGCGGGACGTACCTGCCCGGTCGCGGCCATGGACTCGAACATGGGTGCCGCCATGGCGAACTCGTGAGCGGTGGCACCGATCAGCAGCGGGACCCCGGCCACGCCGACGTGGGGTCCGTCGGTGGACAGGAGGACGTCGCCGTCGACATGCGGTACGAAGGGCAGCCCGCCGAGCCCGCCCCCGAGCAGCATGCCGCGCATGGCGTCCGCGACCGAAGCCGGCGGGGCCGCCTGCTGCATCTCGACCGCCAGTGCCTCGGTCGCGTCGAGGATCTCGTCCTCGGTCAGGGTCGCGAAGCCCTCGCGGTCGCGACTCACCCCGGTCAGGTCGGCGAGGCGGTCGGCACGCCACCGCACCTCCTCGGCACTCGGAGACCGGAGTGCCCCCGACTCGGAGATGGCACCGTGGAAGAGTCCACGCGCCAGCGGCGACGAGAGCAGAGCCAGAACCGAGCCGCCGCCGGCGGACTGGCCGCCGATCGTGACGCGCGCCGGATCTCCCCCGTAGGCCGCGATCGTGCGCTGCACCCAGCGGAGCGCCTCGATCTGGTCGCGGAGGCCGCGGTTCGTGGGCGCGTCGGGGATGCTTCCGAAACCGTCGAACCCGAGCCGGTACGACACCGACACGGTCACGATGCCGTCGCGGTTGAAGGCGGCACCGTCGTACCACGGGCTCGACGGCGAGCCGGCCTTGTAGCCGCCGCCGTGGATCCACACGAACACCGGCAACGACCCCGACACGTCGGGGGTGAACACGTTGACCAGCAGCGTGTCGTCGCCCGGGAAGGAGGGCTCCGGGATGGCGGTGACGGCGCCGAACGGGCGGCGCTGCGGCGTCGCGCCCGGTTTCGTGGCGTCGAGGACCCCCTGCCACGGACCCCGCGGCACGGGGGCGCCGAACCGGTCCTCCCCCACGGGCGGCTCAGCGAACGGAATCCCGTAGAAGGCCAGCGACCCCGGCCGCCGAACCCCCTTGACCTCGCCCTGCGGGGTCGTCACCACCACGTGGTCTGCCATCGTCGGCTCCTTCCGCCGGGTCGATTCGTGCGGTTCGGCGCGCCCGAGTCTCAGGCGGGAACCAGGTCGCTGGGAACGGCCGCGATCCCCATCTCGGCCACGTTGACCAGCAGCTCGTGCGTCGGGAGCACCCGCATGGTGTAGCCACGAAGGCCGCTCCGGGTGACCTCGAGCACGCCCTCGTAGCGCTTGCGGCCCTCTCCGAGGTCGGCCGCGAGGTACATGGGCACGGTCGCGATGTCGGTCAGCTCGTCGGACGCGTCGCAGTCGCCCGCCACCAGCTGCACCTCGACGTCGTCGGCGTCCAGCGACCCGAGCTGGACGAGACACGCGAACGTGATCTCCTGACCGACCGCGATGGTGTCGTCGGCGTGCACCTCCACGTGCTCGACGTGAACGCGGGGCCACGCCGCCCGCACACGCGACTTCCACGCGGCGAGTTCCTTGGCCGTCGTGCCCTCGGTGACGAGGCTGGTCGACTCCGCGGCCGGACCGTAGAGCTTGGTGACGTAGTCCTGCACCATGCGCGAGGCGAGCACCTTCGGGCCGAGGCCGCTGATGGTGTCGCGGATCATCTGGATCCAGCGCGTCGGGAGCCCCTGGGTGTCGACGCTGTAGAAGCGCGGCGCGATCTCGTTCTCGATCGTCTCGTAGAGGAACGTGGCCTCCACGATGTCGCGCGCGGCCGGGTCGGCGATGCCCTCGGCCGACGGGATCTCCCAGCCCCAGGCCGGGTCGTACCACTCGTCCCACCAGCCATCACGGATCGAGAGGTTGGCGGCGCCGTTGAGAGCAGCCTTCATGCCCGACGTGCCGCAGGCCTCGTAGGGGCGCAGCGGGTTGTTCATCCACACGTCGCAGCCGGGGTACAGCGGCTGCGCCAGCGACATGTCGTAGTCGGGCAGGAAGACGATCTTGCCGCGCACCTCCGGATCGTCGGTGAACCGGATCATCTGCTGGATCAGTCCCTTGCCGATCTCGTCGGCGGGGTGCGACTTTCCGGCGATCACGATCTGGACCGGACGCTCCGGGTGGTTGAGCATGGCCTTGAGGCGAGCGGGATCGCTGAGCATCAGCGTGAGCCGCTTGTAGGACGCCCCGCGCCGCGCGAAACCCAGCGTCAGCACGTGGGGGCTCAGCGCGTTGGTCACCCAGTCGTCGTTGATGCCGCGGGTGCGGCACATCTTCGTGAGGCGCTCGCGGGCCATGGAGATCATCGCGCCGCGCATCTGACGCTTGAGCGACCACAGCGTGTTGTCGTCGACCCGGTCGAGGGCGTTCCAGTCGTAGCCGTCGCGCACGGTGTCCTCGTCTCCGGTGCGAGCTTCGAGCAGCTCCAGCAGTTCCGGGTGCACCCACGTCCGGTGATGCACTCCGTTGGTGATCGACGTGATCGGCACCTCGCTGGTGTCGAACGCGGGCCACAGCCCCTGGAACATCTCCCTCGACACGGCGCCGTGCAGCACGGACACGCCGTTGGCCCGCTGCCCGAGGCGGAAGCCCATCACCGCCATGTTGAAGCGGGTCGGGTCACCGCCCTCGTAGTCCTCGGAGCCCAGCGCCATGATCCGCTCCAGCGGCAGACCGTCGAAGTTGCCGAACTGGTGGGCGATCAGGTCCTTCGGGAACCGGTCGATGCCGGCCGGCACCGGGGTGTGGGTCGTGAACACGCTGCCCGCGCGGGTCAGCTCCACCGCCGAGTCGAAGTCGTTCCCACGCTCCAGGTACTCCCGGATGCGTTCCAGCCCGAGGAAGCCGGCGTGGCCCTCGTTGCAGTGGTACACCTCGGGCGCGGGTCGCCCGACGATGCGACAGTACTCGCGCAGGGCACGGACGCCGCCGATGCCGAGCAGCACCTCCTGGGCGAGCCGGTGCTCCGCGCCACCGCCGTAGAGCCGATCGGTCACCTGGCGGAGGGCCTCGGGGTTCTCCTCGATCGCCGCGTCGAGCATCAGCAGCGGCACGCGCCCGACCTGGGCGACCCAGATGTGGGCCTTGAGCTCCTGACCGAGCAGCGGGACGAAGATCGTGACCGCCTCGTCACCGTCACGGAGCTGGTTCAGCGGCATCGCGTTCGGGTCGAGCAGCGGATAGCGCTCCTGCTGCCAGCCGTCGGCGTTGATCCACTGGCGGAAGTAGCCGTGACGGTAGAGCAGGCCGACGCCGATGATGGGCACGCCCGAGTCGCTGGCGGCCTTGAGATGGTCGCCGGCCAGGATGCCCAGACCACCCGAGTACTGCGGCAGCACCTGAGCGATGCCGAACTCCGCCGAGAAGTAGCCGATCGCGCGCGGTGCGTGCCGCTCCGTGGCGCTCCACCCCTGGTACCACAGGTCGGCCCCCAGGTACTCCGCGAGGTCTTCGGCGGCCCGCTCCATGTTGCGGAGGAACTTACGGTCGCCGGCAAGGGTCGCGAGCCTGCCCACGGACACCCGGGAGAGCAGGCGGATGGGGTCTCCCCCGACTTCCTGCCACAGCAACGGGTCGATGGCTCGGAAGAGCTCCTTCGTCTCGGTGTGCCAAGACCACCGGAGATTGAGAGCGAGATCGCGCAGGGGATGCAGGGCCTCGGGGAGGACCGGCTGGACGTTGAATCGACGGATAGCACGCACGCGCGGAACCATACCCCGCACGGACGCGTGGGCACCGGGTGCCCAAAACGCCGGACGGGCCGGCCGCCGTCGATCCCCTGTGGTAGTCGCGCGACGGCTCGGTTCGGTGCAACCCCCGGCAAAGCGTGGCGACGCCCGGCGAGGCCGGACCCATCTCGCTAGGTTGGGCGTGCCACTGTGACCCGTCACGGCCGCCCGACGTCGGCCGTCAGCACGAGGAGGACTTCGATGTCGCCCCAGTCCCACACCGCCGAGATCCCGCCCCTCGCCGACGAGCCCCTGTCCCTCGACCCGGTGGCTCCGGGGCTGCCGCGCGGCATCGGACGAATCCCCGTGACCAAGGTCGAGCCGGTCATCGAAGGGGGCGCCTACCCTGCCAAGGCCGTGGCGGGAGAGTCGTTCCCCGTGACCGCGCGGGTGTTCCGTGAGGGCCACGACAACGTCAACGCGTCGGTGATCCTCACTGCCCCGGACGGTACGCAGACACGGCACGACATGACCCAGATCGAGCCCAAGGGCCTCGACATCTGGCAGGTGTGGGTGCGGCCCGACGTCGAGGGGGCGTGGACGTTCCGCGTCGAGGGCTGGTCCGACCCCTGGGGCACGTGGCTCCACCATGCCGAGGCGAAGCTGCCTGTGAAGGTCGACGTGGCGCTCGTGTGCCTGGAGGGCCGCGAGGTACTGGGCAGAGGAGCCGATGCCGCACGGCTCGACGGCAACCACGTCGACGCCGCACTCCTGTCGGCGGTGGCGACCACGCTCATGCCCGAGCGGGACACCGCCGAGCTCCTCGAGTCGGTCGAACAGTCGGGCATCAGGCGGGCCATGCGCGCGTACGGTCCCCGCGAGTTCGTGTCGCCCACCGCCGACTTCCCGCTGTGGGTCGACCGGCGGCAGGCCCTCTACTCGTCCTGGTACGAGTTCTTCCCCCGTTCGCAGGGTGCCTCGTTCGACGGGGAGACCTGGGTGTCCGGCACGTTCGACTCGTCGCACGAACGGCTGGAAGCCGCCGCCGCGATGGGGTTCGACGTGGTCTATCTCCCCCCCATCCATCCCATCGGCGCACAGTTCCGCAAGGGAAAGAACAACAGCCTGACCCCCGGACCGGAGGATCCAGGTTCGCCGTGGGCGATCGGCAACGCCGCGGGTGGCCACGACGCCATCCATCCGGACCTGGGCGACTTCGCCGCCTTCGACCGCTTCGTCACGAAGGCACGCTCGCTCGGGCTCGAGGTCGCCATCGACTTCGCGCTGCAGGCCTCACCGGACCATCCGTGGGTCACCGACCACCCGGAGTGGTTCACCACGCGCCTCGACGGCACCATCGCCTATGCCGAGAACCCGCCCAAGAAGTACCAGGACATCTTCCCGATCAACTTCGACAACGACCCGGCCGGCATCTACCGCGAGTGCCTCAGGCTGCTGTTGTTCTGGATCGACAAGGGCGTGACGATCTTCCGGGTCGACAACCCCCACACCAAGCCCCTGCAGTTCTGGCGGTGGCTGCTGGCCGAGATCCGTGCCGTCCACCCGGAGGTGCTCTTCCTGGCCGAGGCGTTCACCCGGCTCGAGATGATGCACGCGCTCGGCAAGGTCGGCTACCACCAGTCCTATACCTACTTCACGTGGCGCAACGAGAAGGACGAGCTCGCCGAGTACCTCACCGAGCTGAGCACCGAGATGGCTCCCTTCTACCGGCCGAACTTCTTCGTCAACACCCCCGACATCAACCCGGCCTTCCTGCAGTCGGGCAGGACGTCGGCGTTCGTGATCCGTGCGGTGCTGGCCGCGACCATGGCGCCGGCGTGGGGCGTCTACTCCGGCTTCGAGCTGTGCGAACACCTGCCGCTGCGTCCCGGTGGGGAGGAGTACCTCGACTCCGAGAAGTACGAGTACCGCCCGCGCGACTACAACGCTCCCGGCAACCTCAACCTGTTGATCGGCAGCCTGAACGCGATCCGGAAGAGCCACCCCGCCCTCCAGCAGCTGCGCAACGTGGCGGTTCACACGACGAGCGACCGCGAGGTGATCTGCTTCTCCAAGTGGGACGGCGACGACCGTGTCATCGTGGTGTGCCTGCTCGACCCGCACAACCAGCGCGAGAGCGACGTCTACCTCGACCTGCCCGCCCTGGGAGTGCGGGCCGACCAGGTCATCGACGTGCACGACGAACTGGGCGGAGCCGACTGGACGTGGGGCTCCCACGCCTACGTGCGCCTGACGCCCGCCAACCCGGCCCATGTCCTCCACGTCCGGGCGATTCGCGGCTGATGGCCGACAGCGACCTGGCACCCGACCACCGGACCGCCGCTGCGGTCTGGTGGCCGGTCGTCGTCGTCGCTCGGTGGTATCAGGGCAAGTCCCGTGACGGAGTCCCGGGACGGCTGCGGCCGCTCCCCTGGCTCGTCGACACCCCTGCGTTGCGGGTGCGGCCGGAACTGCTGGACGTCTCGTACCCCGACGGGCCCGCCGAGGTGTACCAGCTGCTGACCGCCTACCGTCCGCTCCCGGGTGTCGGCGGAGCGGTCGTGGGAACGGTACGAGCCGACGGCGTCGCCTACGCCGTCGGCGACGCCACGAAGGACCCCGAGGCCATGGCCGCCGTGGTTCCGCACCTCTGCAGAACGGCCCGTGACGAGGCGGCCGGGCGGGGGGTCCTGCGGACGACCTACGCTCGCCCGCTCCCGGCGGGTGACCTGACCCCCCGGGTGTTCGCCGGCGAGCAGTCCAACACCAACGTGCCCCTGGGCGACATCGCCCTGATCAAGATCTTCCGGCGCCTCGAGCCGGGCGCCAATCTCGATCGCGAGATCACCGACCGGCTGATCAGGGCCGGTGTCGGAGCCGTCCCCACGCTGTACGGCTGGCTCGAGGGCGAGATCGACGGGGTCGGCTACGACCTGGCGATGCTCTCCGAGTTGCTTCCCGAGCCGATCGACGGCTGGGGCCTGGCCACCGGCTCGTGCCGGAGCGGAGGCGATTTCACCGGCGACGCCGCGGCCCTCGGGGAGGCCCTCGGTCACGTCCACCAGGCCCTTGCCGGCGACCGGACGACCCTCGCGGGCGACGAGGTGGCCGACGCCATGGCCGACCGGCTGCGGGCTGCGGTCGCGGCCGCACCGGCGCTCGAACCCTACGAGGCCGCGCTGGCCATGAGGTTCGACGCCCTGAGGGGGCGACGGCTGGCCGCCCAGCCGGTCCACGGTGACTTCCATCTCGGCCAGACCCTGAAGACCCCGCTCGGCTGGCGCATCATCGACTTCGAGGGTGAGCCCCTCAAATCCATGGCCGAGCGGCGACGTCCGGACTCGCCGTGGCGCGACGTGGCCGGGATGCTGCGTTCGCTCTCCTACGCCACCAGCACCTCCGACGACCCGCAGGGTCCCGAGGCCGCGCAGTGGGTCCGTTCCGCACGCGAGGCGTTTCTGAGGGCCTATCGTGAGACGGCTGGAACCGACACCGACGAGAACGTACTGACCGCGTACGAGGCCGACAAGGCAGCGTACGAAGTCGTCTACGAAACCAGGAACCGCCCCTCGTGGGTCACCATCCCACTGGGTGCGGTCGCCACCTTGACCACCCCGACCGCATCGACGCGGTCATGAGCTGAACAGGAGCGACATGCCCACGTACGACCTCGGCGGCGAGCTGACCGGTTGGGATCTCGAAGGGTTCCACAGCGGTGGCGACACGGAGCTCTGGAAGCGTCTCGGTGCCCACACCACCACCGTCTACGACCACGACACCAAGACCCGCATCCCGGGCGTCCGGTTCGCCGTGTGGGCTCCCAACGCGCAGCGCGTCCAGGTGATCGGCGACTTCAACTACTGGAGCGGCGACGACATGGTCCGCATCCCGGGGTCCGGGGTGTGGTCGCGCTTCATCGAGGAGCGGGGTACCGGCACGCTCTACAAGTTCCGGATCCAGGGCGCCGACGGTGAGTGGCGCGAGAAGGTCGACCCGATGGCCCGGTTCTGCGAATCGGCTCCCAAGACCGCGGCGATCGTGTACGAGTCGCAGTACGTCTGGTCCGACGACGAGTGGATGGCGAAGCGCGCCGCAGCCAAGCACCACCAGGAGCCCATCAGCATCTACGAGGTCCACGTCGGAGGATGGCGGCGCGGCAAGACCTACCTCGAGCTCGCCGACGAGCTGGTGGAGTACGTGACGTGGCAGGGCTACACCCACGTGGAGTTCATGCCGCTCGCCGAGCACCCGTTCGAGCCGTCGTGGGGCTACCAGGTCACCGGCTACTTCGCACCCACGTCACGCTTCGGGCGGCCCGACGAGCTGCGCTACCTGATCGACCGCCTGCATCAGGCCGGGATCGGCGTGATCATGGACTGGGTCCCCGGCCACTTCCCCAAGGACGAGTGGGCGCTCGGACGCTTCGACGGCACCGCGCTCTACGAGCACGAGGACCCGCGGCAGGGCGAGCACATGGACTGGGGCACCTACATCTTCAACTACGGGCGCAACGAGGTGAAGTCCTTCCTCGTCTCCAACGCCCTGTACTGGATCCACGAGTTCCACGTCGACGGGCTGCGCGTCGACGCCGTCGCCTCGATGATCTACCTCGACTACTCGCGGGAGCCCGGTCAGTGGGTGCCGAACGAGTTCGGCGGCAACGAGAACCTCGCGGCCATCGACTTCCTCAAGTACGTCAACCATCACCTCTACGAGCGCGCACCCGGCGTCATGATGATCGCCGAGGAGTCGACGTCGTTCGGCGGCGTGACGCGGCGGGTCGACCACGGCGGCCTGGGTTTCGGCTTCAAGTGGAACATGGGCTGGATGAACGACTCGCTGCGCTACCTGCAGCTCGATCCGGTCTACCGGCAGTACCACCACAACCTGATGACGTTCGCGATGGTCTACGCCTACAGCGAGAACTTCGTGCTGCCCATCAGCCACGACGAGGTCGTGCACGGCAAGGGCTCGATGATCAACAAGGTCGGGCAGGACGACTGGCGCAAGTTCGCCACGATGCGCGCCTTCTACTCCTACATGTGGGGCTTCCCCGGCAAGCAGCTCATCTTCATGGGCTGTGAGTTCGGGCAGCGCCGGGAGTTCGCCGAGTCGCAGAGCCTGGAATGGTGGGTGTCGGATCTCTGGGGTCACAAGGGACTCCAGCGGCTGTTCCGCGACCTCAACCGCACCTACCGGGAGTACCCGGCCCTGTGGCGGCTCGACTGCGACCCCGCGGGTTTCCGCTGGATCAACGCCGACGACGCCGGCGCGAACGTGTTCGCCTGGGTCAGGCTGGACGGTGCCGGCGACATGGTCGCGTGCATCACCAACTTCTCGGCCACCCCGCACTCGAACTACACGATCGGCCTGCCCAAGGCCGGTGTGTGGAAGGAGATCCTGAACACCGACTCCGAGGTGTACGACGGCACCGGCACCTTCGGCAATCTCGGCCAGGTGACCGCCTACGACGTGGGCTGGGGCAGTTTCGAGGCGCACGCGTCGCTGGCGTTGCCGGCGATGGGCAGCGTGTGGCTCCACTACGACGCGAGCGAAGAAGTGGAGACCGCCGTCGGTGGAGCCAACGCCTGAGACGGTCCGCCTGGACTGGCCCCCCGATCACGCCGGGGGGCCGGCCGAGCTCGCCGACGCCGCCTTCGCGCGGGGTGCGGTGAGGGTCGAGGTGCTGGTGTCGGTGACCGACGAACGCCGTCGGCTGCTGCACGGCGCAGCGTTTCGGCGGGAGGGACGGCTGCGGTCGGCCTATGTGGCTCGCGACGGCACCGCTCACGACGCCTATCTCTATGCGCGGCTCGCCGACGACCCGCTCGACGGCGAGGAGATCTTCTCGACGGTGATGAACGCGGTGCTGCCCCGAACCCGGGTCATCGGGCACGCCGTCTTCCGCGACCGGGACGCACGCGTGTTGCTGTTGCAGGTCTCCTACAAGCGCGACTGGGAGCTCCCCGGCGGCGTGGTGGAGCCCTACGAGTCCCCGCGCGAGGGCTGCCGGCGGGAGGTGATCGAGGAGATCGGGCTCGACCGCGACGTCGAGCGCCTGCTGTGCGTCGACTGGCTGCCCCCCTACCTCGGCTGGGACGACGCCGTCGAGCTGATCTTCGACGGCGGGGTGCTGTCTCCCGACGACGTCGCCGCGATGGTGCTCGGCGCCGGCGAGATCGTGGCCGCCCACTGGGTGGCCGCCGACGACGTGGGCCGCTACGTGTCGCCGCTGGCCGCCCGGCGGTTGCGGTGGCTGTTGGCCAACCCGGAGGCGCCGCCCGCCCTCTTCGAGGACGGCCGGCCGGTGGGCCGCAGGTGAGTCTCCCTGCGCGGTCCCATCTGGTCGGACTGGTCGGCGAAGGTTTGACGGGGTCCCTCGCGAAGCCGCTCGTGGAGGGGTGCGCCGTGCGCGCCGGCGTGCCGCTGGCCTACCGGGTGGTCGACACCGATGCGCTCGGCCTCGGTCACCACGATCTGCGGCGCGTGATCCGGTGGCTGGTGCGGCTGGGGTTCGACGGCTTCAGCGTCACCCACCCGTACAAGCAACGCATCATCGACCTGCTCGACGAGCTGTCGCCCACAGCGCTGGATCTGGGGGCCGTCAACACCGTGACCGTGCGCGACGGGCGCCTCACCGGCGACAACACCGACTGGCGCGGGTTCGCGTCGCACCTCGCCGTGGCGGCCCCGGACGTGCGCAACGACCGGGTGCTCCTGCTCGGCGCCGGCGGCGCCGGCACTGCCGTGGCCTACGGCCTGCTCCGCGACTCCACGGCGCACGTGACCGTCGCCGACGTGGATCCGCGTCGCGCGGGGGCGGTCGTCGATCGCATGACGCGGCTGTTCGGCGCCGACCGGGTCGCGTTGAGCCGCGACACGGCGCTGGCGATCCTCAGCTGCGACGGGCTGGTCAACGCGACCCCCCGGGGCATGACCTCCCAGCCGGGAGTGCCGATCGCGCCCTCGCTGGTGCGTCCCGACATGTGGGTGGCCGACATCATCTACATCCCCCGGCTCACCGAGCTGGTGCAGCTCTGTGCCGCCAAGGGGTGCCGGACCATCCCGGGGGCGGGCATGGCTGCCTACACGGCCGCGCACACCTTCGAGGTGTTCACCGGTGTCGCCCCGGACCTGACGGAGGTCACCCGACACCTCGACCGACTGCTCCGCTGAGCGGCTCGGCTCCCACCGCCGGGGGCGTGGCGCCGCCCGGGACGCACCTCAGAAGAGGGCCGTCGCCAGGTCGCGCCGGGCCTTGAGCACGGCGGGATCGGCCGACGGCAGCGTGTCGAAGAGCTGCAGGAGTCGCTTCCGCACGGTGTCGCGCTGCGCACCGGTGGTGTTTCGCACCGCCTCGACCAGGCGCGCGAAGGCTCGCTCGGGATTGCCGGTGGCCAGTTCGACGTCGGCGGCGTCGAGGATCGCGTCGAGGTCGTCGGGGTCGGCGTCCAGCCTGTTGCCGACCGCGCCGGGGTCGAGCACCGCCGCCCGTGCGTACAGGCCGGCCTGGGCGACCCCGGCCTTCGCGCCGGCGTCGTGAGGATCGGCAGCCAGCAGCTTGCCGAACTCCTCGGCGGCCGCCGCGTAGTCCTCGCTCTCCATCGCTTCGTAGGCAGCGGCGTACTTCGGGTCGAACAGCGGTCCGGCGTCTGCCTCGTCGGCGTCGGCCGGCGCGGTGGGAGCGGGCGCGGCCACACGGCCCACGACGCCGTACTGCACCGCCAGCTTGGAGAGTTCGGCGATGTAGGCCGCGGCGTCCGCCTTGGCCAGGGTGCCCTGCCACAGCGGGACGAGCTGCCCCTGGATCACACCGACGACCGTCGGCACCGCCTGAACCTGGAGTGCGGCGGCCACCTGCCTGGCGGTGTCGACGTTGACGCGCGCCAGCAGCCACCGGCCCGCGGCCTCATCGGCGAGGGCAGCCAGATCGGCGCTGAGGGACTGCTGCTCGGGAGCTCGGGGCGAGTAGAACTCGATCACGATCGGGTGCTGGAGCGACTTCCGGACCGTCGCGTCGAACGAGGCGTCGTCGAGCTCGACCACGTAGGCCCCCGGCGGCGCGGCCGGCGGGGGCGCGGTCGCGGTGAGGCTGGACAGGTCGATGGCGCCACGGCCGGTGACAGGGTTCATCATGAGCCCCATTCAACCATCCGTCCCGGATCCGGTCCCCCGGCGGCGCCTCACCGACGACCGCGCCCGCGCGGCCGGGGCAGGGCCGAGGGGGCAAACCGAGGCAACGTCCGGACGAGATCGCGGTGAGGGGCAAGGATGACCCCATGGCTCACGAACGCGCCGGGCAGGTCGCGCTGCCCCAGGACCTCATCGACCTCGACGCCGTCATCGGCGCCTACCACGACATCAAGCCCGACCCCGACAACCCTGACCAGCAGGTGGTCTTCGGCACGTCGGGTCACCGGGGCTCGTCGCTCGACGGTGCGTTCAACGACGCTCACATCGCCGCCACCACGCAGGCGATCGTCGAATACCGCGCCGGGCAGGGGACGACCGGACCGATCTACATCGCGAAGGACACCCACGCACTCTCGCTGCCGGCCTGGCGCACCGCGATCGAGGTGCTGGTGGCGAACGGGCTGCACGTCAGGGCCGAGAACGAGTCGGACTACACCCCCACGCCTTCATTGTCGCGTGCCGTCATCGTGCACAACCGCGACCACGTCGGAGACCCCCAGGCCGACGGCATCGTCGTCACCCCGTCGCACAACCCTCCCCGTGACGGCGGCTTCAAGTACAACCCGCCCAACGGCGGGCCCGCCGACGCCGACGCCACGTCGTGGATCGCCGCGCGCGCCAACGAGCTCGTGCGGGATCCGTCGGCGATCCGGCGCACGTCCTACGCGGAGGCGGCCGGCGAGGTCGAGCGCTGGGACTACCTCAGCGCCTACTGCCAGGACCTGGTGAACGTCATCGATCTCGAGGCGATCCGCTCGGCGGGCGTCCGCATCGGCGCCGACCCCATGGGGGGTGCGTCGGTGCAGTACTGGCAGTACATCGCCGAGCACCTGGGTCTCGATCTCACCGTGATCAACCCGACCGTCGACCCGCGGTGGCCGTTCATGACGCTCGACCACGACGGCAAAATCCGCATGGACTGCTCCTCGCCGTACGCCATGGCGTCGCTCGTGCAGAATCGCGACAGGTTCCAGATCTCCACCGGCAACGACGCGGACTCCGACCGCCACGGCATCGTCACCCCCGACGCGGGACTGATGAACCCCAACCACTACCTCGCGGTGGCGATCCAGTATCTGTTCGCGCACCGACCGGGCTGGTCCCCGGACGCCGGGATCGGCAAGACGCTGGTCTCGAGCTCCATGATCGACAAGGTCGCGGCCGAGGTGGGCCGGCGCCTCGTCGAGGTCCCCGTCGGGTTCAAGTGGTTCGTTCCGGGTCTCATCTCCGGAGACATCGGCTTCGGCGGCGAGGAATCCGCCGGCGCGTCGTTCCTGACCCTCGACGGCAGCACCTGGACCACGGACAAGGACGGCATCATCCTCGACCTGCTCGCGTCCGAGATCCAGGCCGTCACGGGTCGCTCCCCGTCCGAGCACTACCGCGATCTCGAGGCCAAGTACGGCGCCTCGTCCTACGCCCGGGTCGACGCACCGGCGAACCGACAGCAGAAGGCCAAGCTCGCCAAGCTGTCGCCCGACGACGTGAAGGCCACCATGCTGGCGGGCGAGCCCATCACCGCGAAGCTCACGAACGCACCGGGCAACGGGGCGCCGATCGGGGGCCTCAAGGTGACCACGGAGAGTGCCTGGTTCGCCGCCCGTCCGTCGGGCACCGAGGACGTCTACAAGATCTACGCCGAGTCGCTCAAGGGTCCCGAGCATCTGTCGCTGGTGCAGGCCGAGGCACGCGAGGTGGTCGGCGCCGTCCTGGGCTGACCACGACAGCGACGGGGGCGCCGGCCGCGGGCCGGCGCCCCCGTCACGTCTGCACGAGGTCCGGGATGGTCTGCGCAGGCACATGGGTGCCGACGGCGCGACCGGTCGCTACTCCTCCTCCTCGGTGCGCTTCACGCTGGCGCGCACGCCGGCCTGCTGGATCACCCGCTGGATGGTGAGGTCCCTGCGGTTGGGATCGCCGACGAACCTGATGTCACGCAGCCCCTGGTCCTGGGCCGCCGACTCGAAGACGAAGTGCCCGTAGTCGAAGAGCGTGCCCAGGAAGGGCTGGTACACCGAGATGTCGAGGATGCGTGCCAGCGGCATCGTGGCCACGTGGCGCTGGAACACCCCGTGCACCCGGAACACGCGCATGGTGGTGATCACGAACCGGTCCATGTGCAGGCGATGCGCCTTCCACAGCCCCGTGAGGGAGACGCCGAGGCCGAGGAGCAGCCCCACCCACCACCAGCGCCCCAGCACCGCCATGCTCAGCACCAGCAGCACCCCGACGACGGTCAGCACGGTGGGCCAGACGTAGGTGACCCAGTGCTTCTGCACCTCGTCGATGACTCGCTCCCCCTCGGACACCAACAGGTGCCTCGTCACGTCCGGGTTGCTGAGGCGTGGACGACGCCCTCGGTGCGCGACCGTCGGGACTGCGCTATCGAGCCGCGAGCTCGGTGAAGAACCGCGCGAAGGCACCGAAGGCTCCGAAGAACGTCTTGACGGCCTGCGCCGCGTCCTCAGGACGGGTGAACAGGTAGAAGAGGGCGAACGCGATGACCATCATCAGCACGATCTTCTTGATCCATGCCACCATGCTCCACCTCCATCCGGGCGCAGGCCGGAGGGGAAGGACCGGCGCCTCCGCCCATCCTGCCCGACCGAGCCGCACGACCCCAGCCCGACGCGCCGAAGTGGGATGTGAAAGGCTGGGTCCCATGGTGAACTCCGATCTCTTCACGTGCATCGACCACGTCGGCTACGCCGTTCCGGACCTCGACGCGGCCATCAAGTTCCACTGCGACGTCCTCGGCTGGCGGGTGCTGCACCGCGAGCGCAACGAGGAGCAGGGCGTCGAGGAGGCCATGCTCGGCACCGGCGCGCAGGGCGCGGAGAACGCCCAGGTGCAGCTGCTGGCCCCGCTGGGTCCCGACACCACGATCGGCAAGTACCTCGCCAAGAACGGGGCCGGCATCCAGCAGGTCGCCTACCGGGTGGCCGACATCGACGCGGTGTCCGAGGCACTGCGCGCGGGCGGCGTACGCCTGCTCTACCCCGAGCCGAAGATCGGCACCGGTGGCTCGCGCATCCAGTTCGCCCACCCCAAGGACACCGGTGGCATCCTGCTCGAGATCGTGGAGCCGGCTCCCGGTCACTGACCGCGACCCATCCGCATTGGGTAGCCTCTGTCCGGGAGGGCGTCGGTCGCCCGTTCGGAGGAGGTCCTGATGGATGACGACGGCGAACTGGTCGGCCTGAGCCTGATCCGTGACAAGGCGACCCGAGCGGGCAACTTCCCGCACGCGGTGCTGGGGTACGAGAAGCAGGCCGTCGACTCCTACGTGCGGGAGCTGGAGAAGGACCGCGACGATCTGCGGCGCGACCTTCGAGACCTCGACCATCAGCTCGCGGCGGCACGAGCGAGTGCCCGGACGTCGGATTTCACCCAGGTCACGGGTCATGCCGCCGTGCTGGTGCAGGCAGCCGAGGCGCGGTCGGCAGAAGTGACGACCCAGGCGGAGCTCGACGCCCGTCAGTTGCGCGATCACGGCAGCCGCGCCGCCGAGGAACTGCGCTCGGACGGCCGTCAGGAGGCCGACGACCTGCGGGCGACGACGCTGGCGAACCTGCGACGCCTGCGCGAACAGCAGCTCGCCGAGATCGCGGCGCTGCAGGCCGCGGCGCGGGCCGAGGCCGACGCCGCGATGGCAGCGGCTCGCCGCCACGCGGAGACTCTCGGGCTGCAGGCCGACCACGCCGCGTCCGCACTCCGCTCGGCCGCGCAGCAGGAAGCTCTGGCGATCGTGACCGCGGCCGAGCGCTACGCTGCCGAGACGCGCGCCGAGGCGCTCCGGGAGCGGGAGCAGGTGCTCGCGACCGCGCAGGCCGCGTTGCGCGACGTGCAGCAGCAGTGCGAAGCGCTGCTCGCCGACGCCACCGTGGCGCACTCGGAGTCCGCCCGCCGGCTCCTCGACGAGGCCGACGCCGCGACCGAGATCCGGGCTCGTGCCTCCGACGAGGCCGAGCAGATCCGGGTGGCGGCCTTCCGCGAGTCGGAGCATCACTTCGCCGCCACCCGGCGTGAGGCCGGCGACCTGAGGCATCGTCTCGAGGCCGAGGCCGAGCGCCGCAAGAACCGGCTCCAGGCCGAGGTGGAGGCCCTGCGGCAACGCAAGCATGCGATCGCCGACCAGCTCCGGTCGATCGGAGCGATGGGGTCGGGAGCACTGGACGATCTTGCGGACGACGACGGCGACTGGCCGGCCACCGTTCTCTCCTCGCCTTCCGCCACGACCGTCGACCCCACCGGCGCGGGGAGCGGCGCCGACGTCGCGTCGCCGGACGACCCCGCGCGGACCGACGAGGCGTCGCAGGCCGACGAGAACGGTGGTGCCACGTCGGACGAGCACGACTCCGGGCAGCACGACTCCGAGCAGCACGACTCCGAGCCGGACGACGCTGAGCCCGAAGGTTCCGAGACGACGGCGGCCTCCGAGAGTGCCCCCGCGCCGGGCGTCGACGCTGCCGACCAGGGCGACCGGACCCCCGAGCCGAGCGACGACCGCACCGACGGCGCCGGCTCGGACGCCTCGGACGCCCCGGACGCCCCCGCCGACGATCCCGATCGCACCGTCATCCGCCACCCCGGGACCGCGTCGTGAGCGTGCCGCCACAGGCACCGTCCCCCGCGCCGCTGCCGGGTGACGCACCACCGGCGGTCCCCGTCGCGCGGCGCCGAGGGCTCTGGACGTTCCTCACGTCGTCGCGGGCCGCGCCGACGACCTGGACGCCGCGGCCTACAAGGAGGTGCCGACCGAGCAGGATCCGTTCCCGCTGCTGCGCCGCTCACCCTTCGCCATCGGCTTCCTGGGCGCCGTCGGCGCGATGGCGGCGCTCGGACTCGGCACGGCGCTGCTGCAGCTCTCCAGCATCATCGTGTTGGTGGTGGTCGCCCTCTTCCTCGCCCTGGGGCTCAATCCCCTCGTCGAAGAGCTGGTGGTGCGCGGGTTGAAGCGGGGCATCGCGGTGGCCGTCGTCGCTCTCGGCGGGCTGCTGATCGTGGTGCTGGGCAGCACCGCGCTCGTGCCCGTGGTGACCCGGCAGGTCGACCTCCTGATCAAGAACGCCCCCGGCTACCTCCAGCAGCTGCGTGCCAACGAGACGATCGGACGCTTCGACGCCGAGTACCAGGTGATCAGCAAGGCGACCGAGTTCTTCACGTCCGGGGCGCTGCTCAACAACGTGTTCGGCGGCCTGCTCGGAGCCGGGATGTACCTGGCCAACGCCCTCTTCTCCGTGTTCATCACCCTGGTGCTGACCGTCTACTTCCTGGCCACGCTCGAGTCCATCAAGGACGCGCTGTACCAGCTCTCCCCCGCGTCGCGCCGCCAACGGACGCGCTACATCGCGGGCATGGTGTTCAAACGCATCGGCGGCTACCTGACCGGCATGTTCATCCTCGTGACATCGGCCTCGTCTGCCGCCTTCGTCATGATGCTGCTCTCGGGCCTCGGCGAGTACGCGCTCGCCCTCGCGTTCGTCGTGGCCGTCTGCTGGTTCGTGCCCCTGATCGGGGCGTCGGTGGCGGCTGTCGTCGTCTCGGTGATCGGGTTCACGGTCTCCCCCACGATCGGCGTGATCTGCCTCGTCTACTTCCTGGTCTACATCCAGTTCGACGCCTATGTCATCCAGCCGCGGGTCATGGCCCGGCAGGTGAACGTGCCGGGCGCCCTGGTGGTCGTCGCGGCCCTCGCCGGCGGCACCCTGCTTGGCATCGTCGGGGCCCTGCTGGCCGTGCCGACGATGGCGGTGCTCCTGGTGCTCTATCGCGAGATCGCGGTGCCGCACCTGGAAGCCACGTAGCACCCGTCAGAAGAGCCGGCCCGACGGATCGTCCAGGCCCCGGAGCGCGTCGTAGTCGACCGTGACGCAGGTGATCCCCCGGTCCTCGGCCAGCGTCCTGGCCTGGGGCTTGATCTGCTGGGCGGCGAAGATCCCCTTCACCGGGCCCATCACCTCGTTGCGGTTCATGAGGTCGAGATAGCGCGTCAGCTGCTCGACCCCGTCGATCTCCCCCCGCCGCTTCACCTCCACGGCCACGTAGGCCCCGTCGGGGTCTCGGCACAGCAGGTCGACCGGTCCGATCGCCGTGTAGTACTCCCGCTGGACGAGCGTCAGCCCGACGCCGAGGGTGTCCGGGTTCTCGGCCAGCAGCGCCTGCAGGTGCTTCTCCACACCTTCCTTCTGCAGCCCGGGATCCACCCCGAGCTCGTGGGACGAGTCGTGCAGCACCTCGGCGACCGCGATCTGCAGGGTGTCGCCGTCGCGGTTGCGGACCTCCCAGACCTCCACGAGGGTCGCGTCGACGTCGGCGGTGGTCGCAGCCACGTCGTCCGGCGCGGGACGGATGGTCAGCGTGCAGGGTGCCGTCATCCAGTTCAACGGCTTGTAGGCCTTGTCGTCGGCGTGGACGGAGACCGACCCGTCGGCCTTGACGATCACCAGGCGCGGGGCCATCGGCAGGTGGGCCGTCAGCTTGCCCGCGTAGTCGACCTGACACCGGGCGATCACCAGTCGCACCCGAGCAACCTACCCGATCCGGCGCCTCGTCCCGTCCCGCGCGGTCGGAGGCAGCCCGGGACGGTGGGCCGTGCGGGTGGGCGAGACACGGACGCTGGTCACGGCGATCGTCCGGGTCGCTGCCTCAAGTAGGCTCGCCGGTATGGCTCGGCGCCCCAGCAAGCATCTCCGCCCGCCGCGGCCGCTCTCGGCCGGGCACGCCACGACCGAGCTCAAGAGCGACGGCGCCTGGGTGGTGCGGAGCGTGCCCGGCGCCCATGCCGACAAGGACTACCTCTGCCCGGGCTGCCTGACCGCGGTGCGCCCGGCGACCCCCCACGTCGTGGCGTGGCCCAGCGAGCCGGCGCTCGGAGTTGCCCGAGCCGTCGACGCACGGCGGCACTGGCACACCGGCTGCTGGCAGCGTCGGCGATGAACCTCGCCGCCTCCCGCGTGGGTGCCGCCCGCCCCTCCTATGTCTTCCTGCACGGCCTCTTCG
>Ga0073899_10000659_pt1 | contig 31662 bp, 28 predicted proteins | sample KloWWTmetaKNB5Ph_FD_88975 | JGI IMG/M metagenome (GOLD analysis project Ga0073899, IMG submission 88975) | Active sludge microbial communities from Klosterneuburg, Austria, studying microevolution and ecology of nitrifiers - Klosterneuburg... | ecosystem: Engineered > WWTP > Aerobic digester >... | reverse complement strand
TTGGCCAACACGATGCGCTGACCACCAACCGCAGCCTCCAGACGGCCAAGATCGTGCAGCGCCCGATCGATCGCCACCCGATCGGCGCACGACGCGTCAACCGCGAATGCGCCACGGGTCAGAGCGACCAGCCAAGCGACATCCACCACGACACCCCCTTACAGCGCAACCGCACCACACCCCCCGACTAGAACCAGGGGACGCTGCCGTCGAGTTGTTCACGGCCACCGATCGACGGCAGCAATCCGGCAGGGACGCCGTATCTAGAACGCTAGCAGCCAACCAGCATCGGATGCAACACCAGTTCGACTATTATTTCACCTTACGTGTCGCGGTCCTCCCGCCAGCTGGTGGGGGTGGAGATGTTCCGGAATACCTGAGCGCTCGCTACCGTCGCGCCGACTGTCGATCGGGCGTCGATCGGGCGTTGTGCGAGCGTCAGTCGGCGATCAGTTTGGCAACCCAGCGGTGCAGGTTCTGGTTGCCCGATTCGTTGCGCCCAAGCAGGAAGTCGGTACCGGCCAGCGAGGGCAGAGTGCGGTTGATCGACATCACCGTCGAGAAGTCCTCATCCGCCGTGATCGCTGCGTAGACCTTGCGCCGGGTCTCGAGCTCCTCAACCTTTTCAGGGGTATCGATCGGCTCGCGGCTGTACTGCGTCTGGAACACATCGGACCGATCAACGTCTGCACCCGGCAGGATCACGCTGACCATCGTGGTGCGCCCCGGCTGGCCGCTAATCGACACGTTCGGGAACACGTAATGCACCAGGCTCATCACATCAGGCAGATCCCAGTCGGCCTCCGGCTGGTCCCTGATGTCGGTAATCGTCTTGTTGGCGAAACCGAGTCGAACGTGCGGACCGAGCAGATCCCACGTATTGCGGTTGTTGATCTGCTTCAGACCCAGATTGGCGCTGTGCAAATAGCCGATGTGGTAGCCGTCCAGGTAGCCGTCGGCGGTGGTCTTCCAGTTACCGCTCTCCAGGGTGGTCGTCTCTTGGTAGGGATAGACCTTGTCCAGTTCCAGCAATTCCAACGCACTGGCCATCTCGCCCAACCATTCGTCGATATCCATCGGCGCGCCCGGCGTCAGCACGGCAAAGACCAATCCGGCGCGCTCAGCGGTGGGCAGCTCGATCAGCCCGTCGTACTTGATCTCGCCGAAGGTCTCCTTTTGCGGAACGCCAACGAGCGCGCCCTTCGTGTCGTAAACCCAGGCGTGGTACGGGCAGGTGAACCGGCGCTGCGAACCAGCCCCGTTGCATACCACCGGCGCGCCGCGGTGCCGGCAGGCGTTGATAAACGCGCGGGCGACCCCGTCGTTGCCGCGGATGGTGATGATCGGCCGACCAGCGATGTCCAGCGCCTTGTAGTCGCCGGGATTGGGGAGGTCGACGCCGAGGGCAACGATCAGCGGGAGACGGTGATAGATGCGCTCGATCTCGAGCCGGTATTGAGCCGGGTCGACATAGGTCGCCGTGTCGAGGTGCATGACCTCGTCGGCAAGTTCGCCGTGCTCGTTTTCGACGTTGGTCAACAGCCGACGAGCTACCTCGGTCAACGGTGCAACGGTCATCTTCGGCCCCCAGTGACGTACAGTCAAATTTCGAGTAACTTGAGTATGGCTACAACGCTACTGCATGGGGGAGACGATGGGGCAAGCCGGTCCAGACAACGACGCTGCGGCGCATCCACGACATCTGAACGATGTGACTGCAGGATGGCTGACCGACTGCTTGCGTGCCGCCGGCATCGACGCCGATGTCGATTCGTTCACCGCCCAACTGATCGGCGACGGCGTTGGGCTGATGGCCACGCTGCACCGCTTGCGACTGCACTACCGCACCGGTTCAGGACCGGATTGCTTGGTGGTCAAGTTCCCCGGCGAACTGGAAGCGAACCTGGCGATCGCTGAACAGTTCGGGCTCTTTCGTCGCGAGGTCGAGTTCTACCGTGTCGCGGCATCGCGCACCACGATGGACATCCCCGCGGTGTATGCGGCCGAGATTGACCCCGACGATTCGTTCGTCCTGCTGATGGAGGACCTGGGCGATCTGCGCCCGGGCGATCAGGTTGCCGGTATCGACCCGGTGTCTGCCGGTCAGGCAATCGACGAACTGGTCAAGCTGCACGCCCCGTTCTGGGACAACGTCGACGCCACAGAATTCGACTTCGCCCCACGGGTCAACGGTCCCGGCCAGGCTGATGGCATGCACGCCGTGGCGACCGCGTGTTGGGACGCGATGAACGCCAGCTTCGGCGACGCCGTTCCGGCGGCGATGAACGAGGTTCGTGAACGGTTCTTGGACGCCGTTCCGGCAATGCACGAATGGTTGGGAAGCGCACCGATCACGCTGATTCACAGCGACTTCCGTCTGGACAACCTGATGCTCGGCGAGGCGGACTCCGATCGACCGCTGGTCACCCTGGACTGGCAAGGTGTGCTGCGCTCGAAGGGCATCGAGGACGTCGCCTTCCTGTTGTCGCAAAGCATGTCGCCGGACCAACGGTCGGCGCATGAACATCAGCTGGTCGAGCGTTGGCGCCAAGGTCTGGAAGCCGCCGGGATCCACGACTACACCCGCGAGGGGGCATGGCACGACTACCGCAAGTGCGTCCTGTACCTGTGGATGTACGCCGTGATCATCAGCGGTGCGCTGGATCCCACCAATCCGCGATCACAGGCGGTGATGCGAGCCATCATCACCAGGTCGGCCAGCGCTGTTTCCGAGCTCGACTGTCTGTCGCTGCTCGCCGAGTTCGAGTGAAACCGGAGTAAAGAAATGAACCCCACCACAACCCGCCTCGTCGTGCTCAAGGCGCGGCCTTCCGGCGACGGCCCCGTCGCTTCCGACTTCGCCGTCGAAGAGCACCCGATCCCCAACCCGGCGCCGGGCCAAGTCGTCGTCCGCAACATCGTGATGAGCGTCGATCCCTCGATGCGCGGCCGGCTGGAGACCACCGAGAAGCAATACACCACGAACTTCGAAATCGGCGCGCCGCTGGACGGCTCAGCGATCGGCGTGGTAATCGATGCCAACAGCACCGATCACGCCCCGGGCACCGTGCTGCGCCACCGGATGGGCTGGCGTGATCACGCGGTGATCGACGCCGCGACCGCCACCGTGGTCGACCCCAACGCCGCCCCAACCGGGGCATGGCTGGGAGTGCTGGGACAGACCGGGTTCACCGCGTACGTCGGCCTGACCCGCACCGGCGAACTAAAGGCTGGCGACGTGGTCTTCATCAGTGCCGCGGCTGGCGCAGTGGGAACCGCCGCCGGACGGTTCGCCAAGCTGCTCGGCGCATCGCGCGTCGTCGGCAGCGCCGGCGGGGAGGCGAAGGTCAAGATGCTGGTCGACGAGCTGGGCTACGACGATGCCTTCGATTACCGGGCCGAGCGAGCCACCGACGGACTGCGCCGCGTCGCTCCCGACGGCATCGACCTGTACTTCGACAACGTCGGTGGCGAGCAGTTGGTGGCAGCGATCAACGCGATGCACATCGGTGGCCACGTTGCCTTGTGCGGAATGATCTCGCAGTTCGACAGCGCATCGCGTACGTACGACATCAACCGACTGATCGAAGCGGTGCTGCGGCGCATCACCCTGCGCGGCTTCATCGTTCGCGACCACGAAGATCTTCGCCCCGAGTTCGAACGGCAGGTCAGCGGCTGGCTGCGCAGCGGCGAGATCGTCAACCGCCAGACCGTGGTCGACGGGATCGACAACGCGGTCGATGCCTTCTTGGGGATGCTGAAAGGACAGAACGTCGGCAAGGCGCTGGTTCGCCTGGACACCGACTGGGCGGTCTGATGACAGCCCGTCCGGCGGCGATCGTCACCGGTGGCGCGTCCGGCCTGGGACGAGCAACCGTCGAACTGCTGCTCGACCGTGGCTTCGGCGTCGTGGCCGTCGATCTCGACACCGACCGGTACAGCTGGTTGCCGGCTGGCGCCGACGTCGTCACCCTGGCGAGCGATGTGACCAGTGACGTCAACAACCAACACGCGGTGGCCGCTGCGTTGGACCACTTTGGACGACTCGACGTCGCCGTACTTAACGCCGGCGTCCCCGGCTCGGGCCCAATTGAGACGTTGGACATGGCCGTTTTCGATCGAGTCATCGATGTCAACGTGCGCGCCGTCGCCCTGGGGATTCGCGCCGCGATTCCGGCGATGCGCGCCACCGGCGGTGGATCGATCGTCGTCACCGCATCCACGTCAGGCCTGGGCGGAGAGCCACGTCGATGGCCGTACAACACCTCGAAAGCAGCAGTGCTCAACCTGGTCCGCGCTGCGGCGATCGACCTGGCTCTGGAAGGGATCCGCGTCAACGCCGTCTGCCCGGGACCAGTACACACCGGGATGACCGACAAATACCGAGGCACCGACGGCTACGAGCAACTGCGTTCGATGATCCCCCAACAACGCTGGGGCGACCCCGACGAGGTCGCCCAGGCGATCGTGTTCCTGGCCTCGTCAGCGGCCAGCTTCATCACCGGTGTGGCACTGCCCGTCGACGGCGGAATCAGCGCTGGCAATAGCCAATCGATACCGCCTCAGGGCACGGGTATCCGTCCGGCGCCGACCTGGTAACCGTCAGCTGCTGCGAACCAGTCGGGCAGCGATCACTTCGACCTCTTCCGGGAAGCGCCGCGACCCCAGGCCGCGGTACACCGGATCTTGGCTGAGGTTCGATGCCGTCGCTGTTTCGAACAGCGACACCAACGCAACGGCGATCACCGCAGCTTCGGCGGCGCGGGTCCGTCCACGAACGGTCTTCACCGCGTTCTTGAAAAGATCGACCAGCTCGATGCGCGTCGCCCGACGCAACGCCTCGACCACCAAGTTGAGTCCGATCGAGTTCACGAAATAGACGGTGGCATAGCTGCGGTTGCGACGCACCCAGGCCAACATGTGGCTCATCATCGACGGGATGCCGGCGGCGTCGCCCTTGGCCGGCATGTTGTCGCGCAGCTCCTGGAGCATCAACTTGGTGAACCGCTCCATGCCCTCCAACAGGATCTGTTCCTTGGAGGCGAAGTGGTAATAGACGGCTGCCGGGGTCATCCCCACGGCGCCGGCAATGTCGTGAACGGTGACATCGTCGACGGGGAACGTCGCGAACAGGCCCATCGCCGCATCGACCACCGCAGCGCGGCGCGACGGACGATGGGCAGGGCGCCGAGAAGGTGTTGGGCTGTCGATGAACGCCAGCGTAGGCGATCACGCCCAGCCTGCCCGCGCCTGGCGCGATGGCGCTATCTGCCGATTAACCGTGCCAGTTCGGTGTGCACCATGCGAATCTTCGACTCTTGATACCGGGCGAAGGTGACCTGGTCCAGCGCTCCGGAGGCCAACCCGGCCTGCACGCGCGGCAGGTTGTAGACGTCTTGGTTGAACACCCGCGTCAGCAGGCCGAGCTCATGCGCTTCGGTCCAATCGTCGTCGACGCCCAGCATCCGCAGCGTCGCCGCTGGCGGGCGTTCGCCCTTGAACGGGCTGAGGATCATGCATTCCATGATGCTCATGTCGTGGCGCGTGCCGTACGGCCGGAAGCGGTAGACAATGCGGTTGTACGAACCCCACGGATGGAAATTCGGAAACAGCGTGTAGACGATGCTGTCGCACACTTCGGCGTCGCTCAGCGCCTCGGCCTTCTCGGGGCCGATCACGTCGGCTAACGCGGCACGGCGTACGTCGCCCAGTGCCTCGCGGGCCGACTTCCCGTCGGGGACGACGATGATCGGATCGATATCCAGCGTCCGATCGGTGACCGCGTCGACCATGTCCTGAGCGGTTGGCACCCAGTTACGGACGTGCGTACTGGTCACCCCGTTCGGTGTCAGCTGTCGGCCGAAATTGCCAAACACGTCGTACTGGGTAATGCTGTCGCCCATTCCAGCCAGCAGTTGCGGGTGGGTGGCGACCACGTGGAACGATTCCATGAACGCTTCCTGGGCCAGCTTCCAGTTGCATTCCAGGATCTTGCCGACGTGAACCTGCTTGAAGCGTTCCTCCAGCGGCCACTTGGTGAAGTGCTCGGGAATCGAGCCGAGGTGATCCTCCAGCGGCGCTGCTTGAGGGTCGAGATTGATGAAGACGAACCCACCCCAGGTGCCGACCTGGACGTCGAGCAACGACCAGTCCTGGCCAACCTGAGGGAAATCCCACCGGCAGGGCACGTGCTTGAGCGTCCCGTCCAGGTTCCAGGCGATGCCGTGGAACGCACAGCGCAGTTCCTCATCCCGGCCATCGAATTCCTTCAAGACCCGACCACGGTGCAAGCAGACGTTGCGGAATGCCTTGATCTGGTCGGGCGCGCTGCGCACCACCAGAATGTCCATCCCGGCGATCTCGTAGTTGATGTGGTCGCCAACGACCGGGATGTCTTCCTCTCGGCAGGCCATCTGCCACACCTTCTTCCACAGGTGCTCGACCTCCAGACGGTGATAGTCGGGGTCCGTGTACCGCTTGACCGGCACCGTCAGCGAGTCGTCCTCCATCTGCGATTGCCAGCGGAGCACGTCGGGAACGGGCCGCGAATCGATATCGAGCAGTGCTTGGTAGGCGGCGCCGCGGGTGTCGGCATCCAGCGTTTGGCTCATGGGTAGTCCTGTCGTTCGGAGGGGCGACTCAGCGGTTCTTCGGTGTGGGGAAGTCTTTGGGGTTGCCGGGGACGCCCGCCGGCAACTGCGGTCCGGCCAGCCAGCCACACAACTGCGGGTCGGCATGACGCAATTCACCGGACACCCAGCGACCTTTGGCGTCGAACACACCGCTGACGCCGTCCTTGCTGACGTCCAGGTTTCCATCAGCGCGCACGTCGTAACGCGCCCCGCTCAACGGATGAATCCTTGTACGCATCGACCGCCCCTTCGCTACTTCCTGGAGTCCGATTATAGAAAGTGCGCGTTCGGCCCACTAGGGCCCTAAGTCCCTAGTGCAGCCGGCGGGTTCGTCGCGTCCCCGGCAGGACGCCGTGATGCCAAAAGCGGCGCGTTAACGTCCGGCGACTGATGTGGGATGGGCCTGTGCCCACAGGTGTGCCGATGGCGACGCCACCCAACGCAGTGCGTTGGCCACCAAGATCCGATAGTTCCGGTTGGCGAAGGTGGCTGGACCGTGCCCGGGCTGCAGGTAGACCAGCGGGCTTCGACCGGCTGACTTGGCCCAGGCCACCGTTCGACTGCTCGGCGGATGGTCGATGGCCAACGACGCTTCGCTGCCGATCACCGCGGTGTAGGCATCGGTGAACAGCTCACGACGCAACTCGGCGCGGCTGGCCAGCAGTGGGGTGATCTCGTCATCAAAGACCGGGCACCAATAGATCTCGTCGTCCAGCTCGAAGGTGCCTGGCAGGCCGTTGCACACGGGATGCGCGGGATCGACAACGTCCAGCGTGTGTGACCCGATGCGGTAGCCAGAGGCTGGATAGGCAACACCGTTCAACCTGCCGGGTGCGTAGAGAAAGCGCCCGCCGACGGCGTGGGCCCAGCCGTCCCATGCCGGCCAACTGGCTAAAGAATGATGGGTCACCACGATCCCCTGCCCGGTCGTCAGCATCCCGACCAGGCCGTCGCGCACGTCGTCGGCAACAGACTGGACGACGGGCTCGCTGCCCCGCCGAAGCTCGAGCCCGGCGATGTCGTGCAACAGAATCGCGTCCCAACGGCCGACGTTGTCGGCAACCAAGAGACGCCGGGCATCAGGGTGCACCGCGTGTTCCCACGCAGCCCAGTCGGCGCAGGCCGCGTCGAGCATCTCGCCGAAGGCGGCCAGGTCGACGGAATGGCCGCCGGTGACCACCAAGACCGTGCGGTCGCTGGTGGCCACCGTTTCCCTATAGCTCGATAATTGTCACGGTGCCAGCGGCACCATCGACTTCGATCGTTGCTCCATCGGGGATCCGCCGCGACGCTCCGTACACCCCGGCGACACACGGGATGCCGAGTTCGCGGCTGACGATCATCGCGTGACTGTTCGGCGCACCGACGTCGACCACGACCGCGCCAGAAACGACGAACAGTGGCGTCCACGACGGGTCGGTCTGCGGGGCGACCAGGATGTCGCCCGGATCCAGATTGGTCGCCGCGTCGGGGCTGAGCACGACCCGGGCGATGCCTCGGGCAATACCGGACGACGATGCCCCACCGGTCAGCACGTCGCCAGCAGCGACCTGCTCGACCGAGCCTTCAGCCAGATACTTCAGCGACGACACCGGCGGGATCGGCTGCGTGGTGTCGATGAACATCGGCACATCAAGACCGAACAGCCTTTTCCATTCGACCTCGCGCTCCTTCAGCCGATCCTTCAGATAGGTGGGATCGATCATCAAGCCATCGAGTTCTTCGTCGAGCGCCAGGAAGATGTCGCTGGACTTGTACAGCTGGCCCCGTTCTGCCATCCGCCGGCCTAACTCGAACATCGCCATCCGAGCTTCGTGCAGGACACGCACACAGTTGGCCTTGCCCCGCTCGCGAAAGCTGGCGAAGCGATGGGTCGACTTGATCGCCTGCTCCATCATCGCGATCGCCTCGGTGTTCTCGCCCAGAAATGCCGTCGCTTCGGCGACAGCGTCGTCGAAGATCTTGTGCTGCTCGGCTGCGCGTGCCGTCGGCGACTGATCGTCTTCGAGCATTCGCATCCGCTCGATCATCGCCAGCGGCAACGACGGCTTCGTCTCCCAGACCTCGGCACCCATGTCCCATTCGCTCGGGCCGCGATAGCCGTAGTCGTAGAGGAACTGATCGAACGCGGCGGCGAATTCGGGATGCGAAGAACGCAGACGGTCCAGCAGGCCCTCGGTGCCCTTGTCGAATTCGGCGCCCAACGTGGCATCGGCACTGACCATCCGCGACAGCTCCCACATGGCGAACGCTGGAGCGGCGGAATCGACGTCGCCTGCATTCGACGACAGACGGATCACCAGGGTTGGGTCGGCACCGGCCAACAACTGGCCGAGCGTGCCCGGCCCAATCGAGCCGCCGACACCACCGACGGTTTCGCCTCGCCAGGTCAGCCGCTCGTATGCCAACACCGCACGGGCCCGGGCGACGAGGGCGGCGTCGCTGATCGACGACAGGTCAGGGCGCTGGGCGCGCAGATCGGCGGCGATCTGCTTGTCCTCTTCGATGTCCGGATAGTCAGGAGCGCTCAATGCCCAGGCGGCGAACTCGGCGACCTTGGCGCTGAGTTCCTCGTTGACGTCGCCTTCCTGCGAAACGTATGGAGGCAGATCGGGGTGGCCGCCGAACCAGATCGCGTCGACGGTTTCGACGCCCACGCCACTGCGCAAACCGAACAGTCGGGTGGCGGACATGTTGACGTAGAGGCAGCCGTAGTAGAACCCGCCGGATCCGTTCGGATGGGCGAAGTCGTCGTTGTCGTAGGCCCCGCTGAGGGCGTAGCCGGTACACCACCCGCGGAAGATGTGCGGGATCCAGCACATGCTGGCACCCAACGGCGTGATCGGGTCGGACAACACGTCGTTGGCGTTCATCCGGGTGTAGACCGGCAGCCGCGGGCTCGAGTCGGTATCGATGATCCATTTGGAATCGGTCATGAGAAACTCCTGATATGTGACCTGGGACACATGGGTCAGCGAACGCTATACGGTCTCGACCCAGTTTGAAAGCAAATCGTTAATCCGTAGGTGTTCCGGCACTCGGCTGGGCCCGATCACCTTGTCGATCCAGGCATGGACATGCCAGATCCGTCGTTCCTGATAGTTGATGACACTTCCACCATGGGAGGCGTTCTCCACGCTGCGCTGGATGGGAGCGAGGTTGCGATAATCCTCCGCCATCAGCGTGTCGAAGCGATCAAGGCGCTGCCGCCAGATGTCGGCCCCCGGCAACGGACCCTCACCCCAGTCGGCGGCAAACCAGACGATGTCCAACCGAGTTTGATCAATCGCTGTTGGCCAGAAGATCAGAAACGGAAAGCCACGCGAATCAAGCGGCGTGATGATCTGCGGGAAGATCCCATGCGCCGCCTGAATCCATTCGGTCATCACGACCGGGACATGTTGCAGCGTGCGCAGCGCTTCGCGCCCATCACCACGAGTGCCGGGCTTGACCGGTGAGAGCATGTTCTGGTGACCGTGGTCGAACAACGAGATCACGGTGCCTTTGGTGTCCAACGTCGGCGCCACCGTCGTTGGGTGCACCGTGCGGGCGTGGTAGACCTCCAAGAACGCCTCGGCGAGGATCTTCCAGTTGCAGTTCAATTCAACCGACTTGGTGTCGATCACCCGCAGCGGCGAGTTGGCGATGTCGACCAACAATCGCGGCAACGGGTCCAGCCAGTCCAGCAACGGCTGCGCCTCGGCATCGAAATTGACGAACCACCATCCGCCCCAACGTTCACATCGCAGGCCGGGCAGCGCCCGCGCCTGGCGGTCTAGGCCGACGAAGTCTCGCTCGTCGGGAACCCGCGCCAACTGTCCTTCCAAGTCGTATCCCCACGAGTGGTACTTACAGACCAGCATCCGCGCCGTCCCGCACGGTTCGGACACCACAGGCGCGCCGCGGTGGCGGCAGGCGTTGACGAAGGCGCGGACCTGACCGTCGTCACCACGAACCATGGCCACGTCCCGGCTGATGACGTCGCGTCGCTGGTAGCTCCCCGCGACGGGGAGCTCGCTGTCGTGGCAGGCGTACAGCCAGCTGCGGCCGAAGAGCCTGTCGAGTTCCAGCTGGAAAAAGTCAGGGTCGGTGTAGCGGCCAAGTGGAAGATCCGGCAGCGCCGGGAAGTCCGCTGGCGGGCCCGTTCGCGCCGCCTCGCTTGCTGATCGCTGACGAAAGCGAGCCAGATAATCGGCGTCCACACGTCCCCCTTTGCACGTTGCGTTGGCGGCGCGCCCCCGACGCGCCCGACCGCATCATGACAGGCTGGACGGCGCCTCGCTAGTCGATCACCCAGCCATCGACTTTCTCTAGCCACAGTCGAGTAACTTGGCGGCGTCAGGCAAGCCATTGCGACCCAGCGGAGCACCCTATGAACGACTTCAGCAAGAACCCGTCGCTGGAACAGCTGATCGACCGAGCTGCGGTTGCCGATGTCTTGCTGCGCATGGCCGAAGGCATTGACCAACGCGACTGGAATCTGTATCGATCGGTCTTCGCTGACCACATTGAGCTGGACTACTCCTCGTACCGCGCTGAGAATGTTGGGCGGTGGCGCGCCGACGATTGGGTGGCGCGCGGCAAGCGGCTGTTCCCGGGGCTAGACGCCAGCCAGCACACGCTCAGCAACATCCGCGTTGAACTCGACGGCGACACCGCCAGGGCCACGGCCTACGTTCGCGCCGACCACGTGCTGGTCACCGACGGAACCACCGAGGTCTACACCGTGTGCGGACGCTATGACGACAGGCTGGTACGCACCGCGGGTGACTGGCGCATCTGCCACAAGACACTGCAGGTGGATTGGCGCGTCGGCGACCCCACCGTGCTGGAACGGGCGGTCGCCCGAGCGGCGAGCCGATGACAATCCAGCGGTGGATCAGTAACTAGTGAACGACTACAGTTGACTCGACGATCGTTCGTTGCCATGACTCGCGCCCGAACTACGCGAGTCTGAGGGACGGTCGACGGCACGAAGGGGGAAGGCACGTTGAGCAACGACCACGGCATGTCATTAGCCGACACCATCCGAACCGCAGTCCAAGACGCGATCTCAACCGGCGGTGGAGCGGCGATCGCTGATGCGGTCACCCTGGTGCCTGCCGCGTCGATCGGCAGCTTCCTGCATGCCACCTTCGATGAAACGGACCACCGACAGCTGATCACCACCGCGCTGGGTGCCTCGCCAGGCGCCGCATCAGGGATCGTCGTCTTGAACGCTGACGACGCGATCGAGGCCGCCGACGCCGGGAAGGCGGTGATCTTGGTGCGTAACGAAACGGCCCCCGACGACGTCCTCGGGATGCAGTCGGCGCGGGGCATCCTGACCACTCGCGGCGGCACCACCAGCCATGCGGCGGTGGTTGCACGCGGCTGGGGTATCCCCGCTGTGGTGGGTGCCGGCGAGATCGTCATCGACGACGACGGTCTGCGGATCGGCGATCTTTCGATCCCTCCCGGAACGGAGATCTCAATCGACGGACGCACCGGCGAGGTGTTCCTGGGTGCGGCCAGCACGGTCACCACCGAGGCCCCGGCGGAGTTGGAGACACTGCTGGACTGGGCCGACCGAATCCGTGCCGGGGCCGACCTGCCCGTGGCGGTCCGCGCCAACGCCGACACCGCAGCCGACGCATCGCACGCTCGTTACCTGGGCGCCGAGGGAATCGGTCTCTGTCGCACCGAGCACATGTTTCTTGCCGAAGACCGCTTGCCCCTGGTGCGTCGATTCATCCTCACCGATGTGCCCGCCGAAGAGGCCGCCGCCCTGGCCGACCTGGAGACAGCGCAGCAGTCCGACTTCGAAGCGATCCTGATCGTCATGGAAAACCTGCCGGTCACAGTTCGTCTGCTTGACCCGCCGCTGCACGAGTTCTTGCCCGATCTCGAACGCTTGGTCGTGGCCGAAGCGCTGGAGGATCTTGACGACAACGGCCGCGCCGAGCTGGCCGCGGTGCGTCGGCTGCGCGAGGTCAACCCAATGATCGGCACACGCGGCGTCCGTCTTGGCGTGGTCAAGCCTGGCTTGTACGAGATGCAGGTCCGCGCCCTATTTCGAGCTGTCGCCGCGGTCGCTGCTCAGGGAGTGACCGCCAACGTCGAAGTGATGATCCCACTGGTCATCGATCCAGCCGAGATGACGATGGCCCGCCGGTGGGTCACCTCGGCGATCGACGAGGTCGGCGGCGATTCGTCCGCGGTCAGCATCGGGGCGATGCTGGAGACACCGCGCGCCGCCTTGGTGGCCGGTGAGCTGACCGATGTCAGCGACTTCTTCTCCTTCGGTACGAACGATCTGACGCAGCTGCTCTTTGGATTTAGCCGCGACGACGTCGGCAGCCGATTGATTCCCGAGTATCTGCGCGCTGGCCTGCTGACCGCCGACCCGTTTGAGGTACTGGACCAAGTGGGCGTGGGTCGAGCGATTCGCTTCGCCTGCGAGAACGCCCGCGAGGACAAGGCAGGGATCAAAATTGGGGTGTGTGGCGAGCAGGCTGGCGATCCAGGGAGCGCCAAGTTTCTGGTCGCCTGTGGCGTCGACTACGTGAGCTGTTCTCCCTACCGCGTTCCGATCGCCCGTCTGGCCGTTGCCCAGGCACTGTTGGAGACCGGCCGGGTTCCAGAGGATGTGCTCACCTCGATCGCCCGCCAAGAGGTACCGACGTTGGCCGAGGAGGCCGAGGCAATCGCCATCAGGACCGTGGCCAGCGAAGGCGTCGACGACGCCGCATGCGAGTTCGTTGTGTTGCATTCCCTCCGAATCAAGGGCTTCGCCGGAGCAGAGGTCATTGCCGAGATCGCCGGAATCCCCCGCGAGCAGGTCGAACGGATGCTGCCCAACGCCGTCGAGGCGGGGCTCTGTCGCCACATCGCTGCCCGTGATTTATGGCAGCTCACGCCGGCCGGGCGCGACCGCCACGCCGAATTGATGCTTGGAATCTCAGGCGACGAAGTAGACGGGCTACGCGAGCACTACGAGACCTTCCTTGGCTTGAACGACGCCTTCAAGGATCTGTGCGCGCGCTGGCAGACCAAGGACGGCGAACCCAACGACCACACGGACGCCGCCTACGACGGCGAGCGGATCACCGAACTGCGCCAGATGCGCGACCAGTCGGTCAACGTGCTGCAGGGGTTCGCCACCGCCGTCGGCAGATTCGAGTCCTACGAGCGACGGCTGACCGTTGCCCTCAATCGTCTGGAAGACGGCGAGACGCGGATGTTCACCGGCGTGATGTGCAACAGTTTCCACGACGTGTGGATGGAGCTTCACGAAGACCTTGTCCAACTGCTGGGCATCGACCGGCACGCCGAGGGCAGCTACTAACCCGGCGAACGCTACTGACCCGGCACGTAGCGTTCGCGGTGGTAGGGGTATTCTCGCCACCGCAGGTGGACCGTCCTACGCTGTGCCTGCCATGGAGGGGGCAAGGATGGGAATGGGGGCAGGCCAACGATGTGGCTCTTGACATGGCGTGACCTGCAGTACCGCAAGCTGCGCGTCCTGGTTGTGGTGATCCTCGCCGGGATCATCATGTCGCTGCTGTTCTTGATGACCGGACTGGTCAACCAGTTCAACCACGAGCCGTACGGCATCACCCAGGCGATCCCGGCGCAGCAGTGGGTGTTACAGGAAGGCACCCGCGGGCCATTCACCTCCGGCGGGGTCATCCCTCCGTCCGCCGTTGGAGAACTGGGCGACACGGCTCGCCCCGTGGCGATCGGCCGCGGCGGACTGACCCGTGAAACGGCCAGCCCCAAACCGATCGAAGTGATGATCGTCGGCCTCCCTTCCGACCTGCTGTCCAACACGGTCGGCCGCGGCATCCTCGCCAAGGGACGTGCCCCGCAAGGCACCGACGAGATCACCATCGACCAGCGAGCCAACGTGTCCGTCGGCGAAGCGGTGCGCCTTGGCGGCGCGCAGATGACCGTGGTCGGCGTCACCAAGGACACCACCGTGCTGGCTGGCGTCCCGATCGTGCTGACCGACTTGGGCACGGCTCAGGATCAGCTGTTCTCGAGCCGAGAAGTGATCACCGCGGCGGTGGTCGACACGGCGCCCGCGATGCCACCCGCCGGAACGATTGTGCGCACCGGCGATCAGATCGCGGCGAACACGCTGGTCCCGTTGAAGAACGCGATCAAGACGATCGATTTCGTCCGCGGTCTGCTGTGGGTGGTGACCGCGGTGATCATCGGGGCCGTGGTCTTTCTGTCGGCGCTGGAACGCCAGCGGGACTTCGCCATTCTGCGGGCGATGGGCACCCCGCGGCGCTCGCTGCTGGTCGCCGTCGCACTGCAGGCCGTGTTGATCGCGATCCTCGGCGCCGTCGCCGCGATGGGCTTGCAGGCGCTGATTGCGCCGCGCTTCCCAATGCCGGTACGCATGCCACCGAGCGCATTCCTGACCATCCCGTTGGGTGCTGTGGTCGTCGCCCTGGTCGCCGGGGCATTCGGATTACGCAAGGTCGCCGGGGCGGATCCGGCCACAGCATTTTTGGGGCCAGGCGCATGAACGCATCACTGAACGTCACCGATCTGGTGGTCGAATACGTCAGCAATGGCTACGCGGTCCGCCCGATCGACGGGCGCTCGCTGCAGGCCAACGAGGGTGAGCTGGTCATCCTGTTGGGCCCGTCGGGGTGCGGCAAGACCACGCTGCTGTCGTGTTTGGGCGGGATCCTGCGTCCCACGTCGGGGTCCATTGTGGTCAACGGCACCGACGTCACCGCCCTGAGCGGTGCGCAACTCGAGGCCTACCGGCGCGAGACGGTCGGCTTCGTCTTCCAAGCGTTCAACCTGGTGCCGTCGCTGTCAGCTCGCGAGAACGTGGCCGTCCCGCTGCTGCTCAACGGTGTCAGTCGGCGCGATGCGCTGGCCCGCGCCGATGTCTTGCTGGAGCGAGTCGGACTGGCGGAGCGTGGCCATCACCGACCAGCGCAGATGTCCGGCGGCCAACAACAGCGCGTCGCAGTTGCCCGCGGCCTGATCCGCGACCCCCGCCTGCTACTGGCCGACGAGCCGACCGCCAACCTTGACTACATCTCCGCCGAGACGGTGATCCGCCTGCTGCGCGAGCTGCGCGACGAAGGTCGGGTGATCGTAGTGTCTACCCACGATGCCCGGTTGGTGCCGATCGCCGATCGGGTGATCGAGATGGCGGCCGAACCGGGCGCCAGCGACGTGGACGAGCTCGCGGTGCATCTGGAAGCGGGGCAGACCCTGTTCAGCCAGGGTGACCACAGCGAGCTGGTCTACATGATCCGTTCTGGCGAGGTCGACATTATCCGCGTCTTGGCCGACGGTTCCGAGGAACGGTTGAACACCTTCGGTGCCGGACAGTACGTCGGCGAATTGGGCCCGCTGTTGGGATTCCCGCGCGGCGCCACGGTGCGCGCCCGAACGGACGCCGACCTCACCGCGTTCGGGGTGCGGCAGTTCCGCAGGATCATGCAGGATCGCTCACGGCGCGGCTAGGCCGTCCCTTAGCGCCCGGGCGGAATCAGCTGCTGCAACGAACCCTTGACGCGTTCGTTCAACTGCGCACGGTCGATACCCAGCACAGCCAGCGACTGCACGGCGTCGCTGACCTGTGCCGCTGAGCCAACGAAGCGCGAGTAGTAGCCATCGCCGAGCTGCTCGCGCAGCGCGGCGACCTGCTCGTCATCTCCAACGGCAACGAACAGCAGGACACCGATCGGCACATTGGGAGCCACCTGACGAACGGCATCGACCTTGGCGCGCAGTTCGTCTTCGGTGCAGGCGGCCAACACGCCCATGTCCAAATCGCCAGCGCGGGTCGACTGGCCGAACAGCAACTCGACTCGGTCGAGCAGCGGGGCAACGTTGCGAATCGTCCATGGCCCACCGAGGGCGCCGGCCAGCGGAGGCGGTGTCGGCGCGACAGGACCGATCGCGCTGACATCGATGTCGTAGAACTCGCCGGCGAATTGGCATCGACCGGCGTGGAATAGTTCGCGGGCGATCAGCACCGCTTCGCGGTATCGGCGGGCGCGCGCTGGTGGCGGCGGATAGCTGAGGCCGCTGCCGGAGACCTCGCCGGCGAGCCACCCGGCACCGATGCCCGCCTCGAACCGCCCGCCCGACAGCTGGTGCATCGATAACGACGCTTGAACGAACTCGACGGGCGTTCGGAACAGGTTGTTGGCGAAGGCGCTGGATAGGCCGATCGTTTCGGTGGCGCAGGCCATCGATGCCAGCGAGACCCACAGGTGGGGGTACGACGACGCACCGCGAAAGAAGTGGTCGCTGCAGCTGACTCCGGAGTATCCAAGGGCCTCGACCTCGGCCGCGAAGTCGCCAGCAGGCATGTTCTGCGAGGTGAAATTGGCGACCATCTGGATGCTCATCGGACTCTCCCCAACGGTGACTTACTTGAATGGACGAACAGTTTCACGGTAGCATCGGACGGGTCGGTTCGAGGGGAGGAACTGGATGTCGAGCGACGCCCAAGTTGAACAACTCGTCACGGTGGTCGACGGGCGCACGCACCTTGTCGGCAGCCGTTGCGAATCGTGTCCGACCACAAGTTTTCCGCGGCAGACCTCGTGCTCTCGATGCGGTTCATCGATGGTCGAGCAGACCCTTCCCGCCACTGGCACGGTCTGGAGTTGGACCGTCCAGCGGATCGCCGTCAAGGCCCCGTATGCCGGTCCTCAGCCGTTCGAGCCGTTCGCCGTCGGCTACGTCGATCTCGGTCCGTTGAAGGTTGAGACTCCACTGTTCGGCCACCCCGTCGACGGGTGGTCGATCGGCGAAGCAGTCGAACTCGCAGCCGGCGACGAGCACCCGTACCTGCCGTTCTGGTTCCGGCCGACCGCAGGGGGGCACCAGTGAGCGTCTCGATCGTCGGCGTCGGCATGCACCCGTTTGGTCGGTTCCCGATCAGCGGACGCCAGATGGGTTTGATCGCTGCCCGGGAAGCGTTGGCCGATGCCGGGTTGACGTGGGGCGACGTGCAGTTCGCCGCCGGTGGGAGCCGCGACGGCGGCCACGCCGATGCGTTGGTTAGCGAATTGGGCCTGACCGGGGTGCCATTTGTCAGCGTCTACAACGGCTGCGCGACGGGCGGCAGTGCCCTGCTGGCGGCGACCCACGCGATCGAATCCGGTGCCGCCGACGTGGCGATGGCGATCGGCTTCGACAAGCACGAGCGCGGCTCGTTCGCCAGCAACCCTGCCGAATACGGGCTGCAGCCGTGGTACGCCGAGGCCGGAATGATGGTCACCACCCAGTTCTTCGCCCTCAAGCTGCAGCGCTACCTGCACCAATACGACCTGGACCAGCGGCTCTTGGCTGAGCTGATCGCCAAGAGCCTGCGCAATGGGTCGATTACCCCCCATGCTTGGCGACGCAACGCGTTGTCCGTGGACGAGATCGCCAGCGGCACGATGGTCAACGACCCGCTTACCAAGTTCATGTTCTGCAGCCCAAGCGAGGGCGGGGCAGCGATCGTGGTGACCTCGACCAAGCGGGCCAAACAACTAACCGATCGTTCGGTCGAGTTGCGCGCCGTTGAATTTCGGACTCGCCGGTTTGGCACCTTCGAGGTGTTCAGCCCATGGTTGGCCGAACAGATCACCGATGGCGCAACCGTCCACGCTGCGACCGCCGCGTTCCAGAGCGCTGGCGTCGGACCGTCGGACATCGACGTCGCCCAACTGCAAGACACCGAAGCGGGAGCCGAGTTGATGCACCTGGCGGAATGCGGATTCTGCGAACACGGCGCACAGGGCGAGCTGATCGAGCGCGGCGATCTGGAGATCGGCGGCGCGCTTCCGGTGAACACCGACGGAGGCTGCATCGCCAACGGCGAACCGATCGGGGCCAGCGGGCTGCGCCAAGTGATCGAATGCACACTGCAGCTCCAGGGTCGAGCCGGCGATCGGCAGGTGCCAGGCGAACCGCGCACGGCGTTCACCCAGGTCTACGGGGCTCCGGGACTCAGTACGTGCACGGTGCTGGCCCGATGAGTATTGGCCCGATGAGTACTGGCCAGACGAGTACTGGGCCGATGAGTGCGACGATCCCGCTGCTCGAGCGCGCCGCATCGGTTCCCAACGAGGCGGCGATCATCGACGACGACGGCACCGCCGTGTCGTGGGCCGATGCCAGCGATGTGGTGATGCGCGTCGCGGAACGGATCCGCACCTCCGACCTTGGCGCGAATCGACGGGTCATGGTGGCGGCGCGCAATCGACCGTCCACGATCATCGCCCACGCCGCCGTGCTCTTGGGCCAGGCCGCGGCGGTGCCAGCCAACTTTCACCTGACGTCCGGCGAGTTCGAATATCAGGTGGCCGAATCCGGGGCGCGGCTACTCTTCGTCGACTCGTCGACCGACGCTGCCGTACGCCAGGCCACGGCGGCGATGGACGTCACCATCGTGATGCTCCCAGATACAGGAATCCATGGCGAGCTGGACGCATTCGCCGCCGGCGCGCCTGCGGTGCAACTGCACGACGACCAGCCCGTGCGACCCAATCTGCTGTTCACCTCGGGCACCACCGGACGTCCGAAGGCGGTGCAGTTGCCGCCGAAGACGATCGGCGACTCCCCCGATCTCGTCGGTTTTCGACGGCTGATCACGACGCAACGGATGGCCGGCTATGGCACCCATTTGATCGTCGGGCCGCTGTACCACAACGGCCCACTCACCGCGGTGCGCCTGTTCCTGGCCGGCGTACCTGTTGTCGTCCACGGCTCATTCGACGCCGAGCGAACGCTGGCCGCGATCGAGCAACACGGCGTTGAAAGCTCGGTGATGGTCCCCACCCATTTCGTTCGTCTGTTGGCACTGCCCGACGATGTGCGGGCGCGTTACGACGTCTCGACGCTGCAATGCGTCGTCCATACCGGCGGGGCCTGCCCAATGGAGGTGAAACGGGCGATGCTCGACTGGTGGGGCCTGGTGCTGTACGAGAGCTACGGCGGCACCGAGAGCGGCAGCACGTGTTCAATCGGCCCGGCCGACTGGCTGACGCACCCAGGTTCGGTGGGCCGCGCCGTGCCGCCGTTCGAAGCGCTGATCGTCGACGAGGACGGCAACGAGTTGCCGGTCGGGACCGAGGGGCGGCTGTACTTCCGCGACCTCACTGGCCGTGGGGTGATCTACGAGGGTGACCCGGAAAAGACTGCCGCGGCGCACATCGCTCCCGGCGTGTTCACCCTTGGCGAGATCGGCAAGATCGATGACGATGGGTTCGTGTACATCACCGACCGGTTCAGCGACATGGTCGTGTCCGGTGGGGTGAACATCTATCCGGCCGAGGTCGAACAGGTCCTCCACGGTCATCCGGCAGTTGCCGACGTCGCCTGCATCGGCGTGCCCGACGCAGAGATGGGCGAGCGGCTGATGGCCGTCGTCCAACTGCTTCCCGGCGCCACCGTGACCGCCGACGAACTGGACGCCTGGTGCCGCCAATCGCTCGCCGGGTACAAGCGGCCCCGCCAGTTCCGTTTTACCGACACGCTGCCGCGCAACGCGATGGGCAAGCTCGACAAGAAGTCCCTCCGCGAACGCTCATGAGCGTTCGGTCAGGATTGAACGGCGACGTCGACCATGGCTGCGTTGGACGAGGCAAAGCGGGCGGAGCCACCGTTGATGCTGCGGCCACCGTCGACCACCAGAGTGTGCCCGTTGACGAATCGGGAGTCCTCGCTGGCTAGGTACAGCGCAGCGAGGGCGATGTCGGACGGTGCCGTGGCGAAACCCATCCCACCACGCAGGCGGGAATGTTCGGTGACGGTGTCGATGGCGTCAGCGCTACCCGACAGCGACAGGGCGGTGAGCGGCGTGGGGATCGTGCCCGGCGCGATGGCGTTGGTGCGGATCGAATACTGGGCAAGTTCGGACGCCACCGACTTGGTCAGCCCGACCACTGCAGTCTTCGCTGCCGTGTAGCCGTGCGGACCGAGCCCGCCGATCACCCCAGCGATGCTGGTAGTCGAGATGATCGATCCACTGCGTTGGGGGATCATCACCCGCGCCGCGTGCTTGCACCCATAGAACACGGAGTTCAACAACACGTCGATCGACTTGCGCCATGCCGCACCATCGGTATCGGTGATCGGACCCACTGCGCCAACGATTCCCGCGTTGTTGGACATCACGTCGAGACGGCCCCACGTATCGACCGCCAAAGCAATCGCTGCGGCGACCGCGTCTTCGTCGGTGACATCACAGCTGATCGCCAGCGCATCAGGGCCGATTGACTCGGCAACGCTGCGCGCCAAATCGGCCTGAATATCGGCGACGACGACCTTGGCCCCTTGACGAACAAACTCGCGGACGGTCTCCTCGCCGATCCCGCTGGCCCCGCCGGTGACGACGGCAACCTTGCCCTGCAGACGCTTCCCCATGTGCTCCCCCATCGTGTCGAGCTTTATGGAGTCAGAGTCTAGTTTCTCGATGTCAGTCCTGGATCATCTTGGCCATGTTTTCGTGGTACATGGCCAGCTTGAATTCGCGCTCGCTGAGGATGTTCTCCTTGTAGGCGCTGGACCGCTTGGTGCGCTTCAGCTGTTCGTAGATGGCGATGTCCTCACCCACCACCCCTTTCAACCGCTCCCAGTGCTGCTGTTGGCGGGCCTTGGTTGCCGCGTACTCCGGATCGTTGTCGTCGCCTTGGTAGACAAGCTCCCAGCACAGGAACCGGGTCCGGTCGACATCGATCGGGATCGGGTTGAACACCTGAATGTGCTGCGGGTTGCAGTTGAACACCGTGTTCGGGAACACGACGTAGTGACAGATCGCGTACTTGAAGTGGTCGGGATCTTCGGCGATTTCCTCGGTGTATTCCGGACGCGGCACGAAGCACATGAAGTTGTGGTCGTTGACGACGTGCATCGTCAGGTTACGCGACGACTTCGTCCAACCCTCATGTGACGGGGTGTGCAGATAGCTGGCGTGGTAGACCTCGTTGAACCCGTCGACCACTGCCTTGTAGCTGACCGGTACATCCCATTCGTGAACCTCGAGGACGCGCATCTCCTCCATGCGGAACTGACCGAGGTCCTTCAGCAGGTCCTCGCCGATCCACTCCAACAACGGCGTCGCCTCGTCGCCGGCCAGGTTGACCCACAGCCAGCCACCCCACTCGTCGGCAGCCACCTTTGGGGCGCGTAGATCCTTGAGCATCGCTTGATCAAAATCGACCCGCTCCGGCACGCCGATCACCTTGCCGGTGGTGTCGTACATCCACCCGTGGTATTGGCAGGTGAACTTCTTCGCTCCGCAACCCTTCCACTCGGTGACGAACGACGGGCCGCGGTGCATGCACACGTTATGAAAGGCGGCCAGTCCGCCATCGGGCTGGCGAGTGACCACCACCGTCTCGCCGTGGCTTTCGAAGCTGATCCAGTCGCCGGCTTCTGGAATCTGCTCGGACCGGCCGGCGATCAGCCAAGTGCGGTTGAGCACCCGTTCGCGCTCCATCTCGAACTGCACCGGATCGGTGTACACGGCGCGGCTCATCTTGCTCGGGCCATAACCCGGCGTGTTCGGCACGGTGGGCCCGAGGCGGACAGGGATGTCGTCGGTGCGAGTCGGCACGTGAACCATCGATGGCTCCTTCGAAGGGGTTCCACAGGGATATGGAACGCTTGTTATTTATAACGTAGGTGATACCTTGCCGTCAATGCCCAAGGTGGTCGATGTTGACGAACGGCGCACTGAACTGGCCGAAGCCGCAGCGCGGCTGATCGCCCGCGCCGGGATCGGCGCGGCCACGATGCGCGGCGTCGCTGCCGAAGTTGGGTTGACCACAGGCTCGCTGACCCACTACTTCGCTGACAAGCGCGACCTGATGCTGCACACCTTTCGGGAGTCGTTGGACGGGCGCCGAGCATTGCGTCAGACGCGTAATCAAAGCGACCCGCGCGCCGCGCTGATCCAGACGCTGGAAGGTTCGTTGCCGATCGATGTCGAGCGGCGAACTCATTGGATGGTCAGTATCGCCTTCTGCGCCGAGGCAGCCGGTGACGAGGCGCTGGCCGATGTACAGCAGGCGGCGTATCGCGAACATCGTGCCCACGTCAGCCGACTCCTGCGAGCGATGGGCTATCCAAATGATGTCGCAACGACCGCCCTCGCCGAACGGCTCCTGGCCTGCGCCAACGGTGTGGCCACGCAGGCGCTCTTCGACCCGGCCGGCTGGCCGCCGACCCGCCAGCAAACCCGTCTCCACGAACTGCTTGGACCACTCCTCCCATCCTGATGGGCGCGATCAAGTACCCCGGTGCGTCTTCATCGCGCCCAAGCCTGACAGGGCCGGGACTTACGCAATCCTGATGGGCGCGATCAAGTACCCCGGTGCGTCTTCATCGCGCCCAAGGAGGCGGGGACTCAGTCCAGCTGTGTGGGGTTCGCCAGGAGTTCGCACACGGTGCGGCAGAACTCGGCCGCGGGGACACCGTCGAAAACTCGGTGATCCCAGGTCAGGCTGAGCGTCAGGCGCCGAGCAACACCCACCTGACCATCGCGCAGCACGACCTCGTCGCGCACCCGACCGATCCCCAGGATCCCGGCGTTCGGTGGATTGATCACCGGCGTGAACATGTCGACCCCATACGAACCGAGCGCGCTGACGCTGAACGTGCCGCCATCCAGCTCGCCGGGGCTGATCGTGCCTGAGCGGGCTGCGGCAGCCAAGCGTGACGTCTCGGCGGACAGATCGTCGAGCGAGCGATGGGCCGCGTCGCGCACAACGGGAACGAGCAAGCCATTCGGGACGGCAACCGCCAGACCGACGTGGATGTCGGGGAGGACGGCGATCCCGCCATCGGTGAGCTGGACGTTGACGCCAGGATGGCGCACCAGGGCACGTGCCGTTGCGGCCACCACATAGTCGGTGAACGTCGGCGCGGCGCCGCCGCTGGCCTTGCGCGCCGCCCTGTCGGCGATGATCGGATCCATCTCGGCGTCCATCGCCAAGGTTAGCTGGGCCATCTGCTGCAGCGCGCCGGTCATCCGCTTGGCGATCGTCGTACGCATCGCCGACATCCGCCGGATTTCGCTGGGCTCCTGCAGCAGCGGGGCTTCCGCCGTGACCGGCGCGACCGGCATGACGGGGTGGACCGCCGAGGCTGCTGGCGGACTCGCCGCCGTGACGCTCAGGGCGACCGCCTGTTGCAGAAGCCGGCGGACATGGACGGCGACCCCGTCTCGCGTGATCCGTTGTTCAATTGGGTCGACCGGCACCTGGGCGAGGTCGATTCCCAACAGGTCGGCCAGACTGCGCGCCGCGGCACTGGCCACCGCGGTCGCCCGCTCGGTGTTCAACAGCGGTATGCCGATGAACGGGGGCGCGACAGCCGCGGCCGGAGCTTCGAGAACGTCGGCAGCAACGATTCGCCCGCCGGGCCCGGTGCCGCGCACAGCGGCCAGCGAGATGCCGCGCTGCCCGGCCACGCTGCGGGCGTATGGCGTCGCCACCACCCGTCCACCTGGCACCAACGCAGCGGGCACCACCGACGCGGCCGTCACGCTGTTGGCCATCGATGCCGTCACGGTCGAAGACGCCAACGGGGCCGTCGGCTGGGCGCGGGCAGGAGGAGCCTCGCCCTCGCTGAGCAGTGAGCCGATGCTGACACCGCAGGCGAAGACCTCGCCGGGTCGGCCGACCTGATGCAGACGTCCGCTGCCCGGTGAACCGACCTCGGTCTCGGTCTTGTCGGTTTCGATTCGCAAGATTGGCTGATCGGCCACCACATCGGCGCCGTCATCGACCAGCCATTCGATGATCATCGCCTCCTCCATCGTCAAGCCGAGCTTGGGCATAGGAACGTCAATGGCCATGGTGTGCCTCCGGAGTCGTCGGGCGCGGCGCGCTGTTGGGCAGGTCGAAAAGATGGTGGCGGGCGGCGAACAGCAATGTGCGATCGATGTCGACAACAAACGGCCCATTACGGCGAACGGCCACCGTGGCCGTCGCCCCGGCCGGGACCATCCGCTCGCGCTCGCCGTCATAGGCCAGCACACACGGTCCATCGATGGTGACGCCGTCGCCGTGAGCGATGAGGTTGACGGCGGCGATCCCGAGGACGTCGACGTAGCCGGGCACGATTGGCACCCTGACCCGCCGCGTGCACCCCTCCACAGGCGCAAGGACAACATGCACGGCGCCATCCTCGTCGCGGTCGAGCGGGTGAACTCGGCCGGGGATCGCCGAGAGGCCGGTGCTGGTTGGGTGGGCGATCGCCGCGACCACCGCGGTGACCGTTTCGGCACGCACCACCGCACGCGCCCCTTGGTCGCTGGCTCGTACCGCGGCGACGTCGACCAGGGCGATGTCGATGTCAGAGCGGCCATCGGGATGCGTCACCGTGATCTCAAGTCGCTTGGTGCGTCGGACGAGACCTGCCTCATCCACCCGGGCAGCGGCCAGCAGGCCAGCAGCGGTACCGGCCGACGAGCCGTCGACGAACCTCGGGAAGACATTGTTGGTTCCGGTCGAGATCGCTACCAGGGTGGCGTCCGGTGCACCGATCGCGACATCACGACAGGTGCCATCGCCGCCGAGAACAACGATCGGTGTGCAACCCAACTCGAACAGTTGCGCTGCGGCGCGTCGCGTGTCCAGCGCCGAACCGGTGCCAGGCCCGTCGACCAGCACGGCTTGGTCGATGCCGCGCATCGCCCGCTGGGCGATCCGACCGGTGTCGGCAGCCGCGTAGACGGTGCTCGCTCCGGCGTCGAGCGCGGCGACAACGACACGGCGGACGATCCCGATCTTGGTGGAGTCCGGCGTGTGCCCGACCGGGGCGTGCAGGCGACGCACGTCCTTGCCCGCCCACGGGTTAATGATCACCCCGACGGCACCGCCCGGTGTCACCACCGCGCCGACCGACCTAGCTCGCCAGCAGCGGGCGGGCCACCGTGTCGCGAACTGCGGCAGCGATGCGCCCGGCGTCGGGCACATACAGGCCTTCGAGCGCCGGGCTGAACGGGACGGGCGAGAACGGGGCAGCGACGCGTCCGACCGGGGCATCCAGCGAATCGAAGGCCAGCTCGCCGATTTGCGCGGCAACTTCGGCGCCGAAGCCGCCGAAGCGCACGGCCTCGTGCGCCACCACGGCGCGATGTGTCTTGGCCACCGAGGCCACCACCGTGTCGATATCCAGCGGCGACAAGGTACGCAGGTCGATGACTTCGACGCTGATCCCTTCGCCCTGCAGGGTCTCGGCCGCGGCCAGACAGTCGTTGGCCGTGCGGCCCCAGCTGATCAGGCTGACGTCGTTGCCGGGGCGAGTGACGTTGGCGACGCCGAGCGGGACCTGGTAGCGACCCTCGGGCACCACGCCGCGCACGCCCAGCATCCGCTTGTGGAGGATCACCATCGTCGGATTGTCGTCGCGCACCGACGCAGCCATCAGCCCCTTGGCGTCGTACGGGGTCGAGGGAAAGATCACCTTCAGCCCAGGAATATGACAGAAGATCGCCTCCAGGCTTTGGCTGTGCTGAGCGGCCGCCGACAGACCGCCACCGCCAGCCGTGGTGATGGTCAGCGGCATCGTCGCGTTGCCGCCAAACATGTACTTCAACTTCGCTGCTTGGTTGACGATCTGGTCGGCGGCGACCATCGAGAAGTCCATGAACATCAGGTCGACGATTGGACGCAGGCCGGTTAGCGCAGCGCCGACACCGAGCCCGATGATCGCTTGCTCGCTGATTGGCGTATCGACGGCGCGGCGCTCGCCGAACTGTGCCTGCACACCGTCGAATGTGTGGAACACCCCACCGTGGGCACCGACGTCTTCACCGGCGATGAACACATTGGGATCGGCGTCCATCTCCAGTTTGACGGCCTCGATAAATGCAGCGACATAGGTGATCGATCGATCGCTCATGCACTGACCTCCGTGTACACACCGGCCAGCAAGCGGTCCGGTTCGGGGAACGGGCTGTCGTCGGCGAAGGCGATCGCCGCGTCGATATCGGCGCGCACTTCGGCCCAGATCTGATCGAACTGCTCGCGGCTCAGCCGCCCTGTTTCGATCATCCGGTCTTCAAAGGTGAAGATCGGATCGCGTTCCTTCCATGCCAGCACCTCAGCGTCGGGGCGGTACTTCAGACCGAGGTTCTGGATGCCGTGATGGTTGTAGTAGCGGTACGTCTTACATTCGACCAGCGACGGGCCGTCGCCGCGACGGGCACGGGCGACCGCCTCGGTGACGGCTTCGTGTACCGCCAACACATCCATCCCGTCGACGATCACGCCGGGCATTCCGTAGCCGGCGGCACGGTCGACGATGTCGGCGATGACCATCGCCCGATCGGTCGGCGTGTACTCGCCGTACATGTTGTGTTCGCAGACGAACACCACCGGCAGGTGCAACGCAGACGCCATGTTGATCGCTTCGTGGAACGCACCGATGTTGGTGCTTGCGTCGCCGAAGAACGACACGCTGACCTGATCGGTGCCCAGGTACTTGTTGCGGAACCCGGCGCCGACGGCGATCGGTACGCCAGCACCGACGATGCCGTTGGCCCCGAGCATCCCCAGGCGCAGATCGTTGATGTGCATCGAGCCACCCTTGCCACCGCACGACCCGGTGGCCTTGCCCATCAGCTCGGCCATCATCTCGTGCAGGTTGCCACCCTTGGCAACCAGGTGCCCGTGGCCGCGGTGGGTCGAGGTGATGTAGTCGTCGATGCGTAGCGCTTCGCAGGTACCGACGGCGACGGCTTCCTGGCCGACATACAGGTGCAGGAATCCGGGCATCTTGCCGGTTTCCATCAACCGGCCGGCGGTCTCTTCGAACAGTCGGATGCGGACCATGTTGCGGTGCATCGCCAACAGTTTCTCGGGGTCGAGGTCCATGTGCGTCCTTGATCTGCTCGGGCAATTCGTTGCGTCAGTAGTTGACGCGCTTCATGTATCCGCCATCGACGGTCAGGTTGGCACCGTTGATGTGGCCGGCGGCCGGCGACGACAGGAAGGCAACAGCGTTGGCGACGTCTTGAACTTGACCGATCCGTCCACCGGGATGCGTCTTTTCGGTGGCCGCAAAGAACTCCGGACGGCCATCTTTGACCTTGTTCCAGTCGCCACCGTCGACCCAGATCGGTCCAGGCGAGACCACGTTGCAACGGATGCCCTTTGGACCCAGCACCTGGGCCTGACCGAGCGTCCAGTTGGTGACCGCGGCCTTGAACGCGCTGTAGCTGTTCGCCCCGCTGGCGAAGTGTTCACCCGCCGCGGTGGTGCCGATGCTGATCAGCGCTCCGCCATCTCCGGCGGACAGCGCCTCGGCAGCGGCGTCAACGCCTTGCACCAACGCCATCAGGTCGATCCGGAAGTTAGCCTCCCATGCCTCGAACGTCTTGCCCGGCTTGCCGCTGGTGTTGTGCACGTAGATGTCCAACCCGCCGAGGTTCTCGATCGCGCCGGCGACGAAGCTGCGCAGCGATTCGGGATCGCCCGCATCGACTGCCGCACCCCACACCTTGCCCTTGCCCAAGCCGTTCAGTTCGGCGACCGCCGCGGCAACGCCATCGGCGTCGCGTGCGCAGATCGCCACCGAGGCACCTTCGGCGAGCAACGTCTCGACAATGCCGCGGCCGATGCCTTTGGTCGAGCCGGTTACCAGCGCACGCTTACCGGCGAGTCCGAGATCCATACAGGTCTCCTTCGTAGAAATGACGTTCCCCTGAGACCGTTTACTATAGGCCAACCGTGGAGACTTTCTTCACACTGGCTACAGCTTCACTGGGCGGCGCTAGCACCCTGCTCACAGCGCTCGGGCAACCGCAGCCGCGCTGTGAATCGCCGCGAGGATGCCGTTCGTACCAGCTACGTCGCCCACCTGGTGGATCGTCCACGGGCCTGCTTCGTCATGGAGTGCTTCGACCAGGTCGCGGTTTGGATGGTTGTACGTCACGATCACCACGGTGCCCGCCGGCAGCGTCCTCGTCCGATCGGTGAACGGCACGCCGATCTCGACCGAATCTGCACCGATGCTGCGGATGTGGTGGCCACCGATGAAGTCGAAAGCCCCGCTGTACAACCGCTCCTTAGCAGCCGCCACCGTGGCGGGCGGATACGGAAGGCTGGCGCCGATCGAGTCGAGCCGGGCGACCATCGTCACCGAATGGTCCGCGGCCAGGGCAGCGTCGCAGACGCTGATCGCCTCGAACGTGCCGGTGTCGTCGAAGACCACCACAGGGCCACGCAGATCGGCCCGCCCACCAAAGCCAAAGACATCCCAGCTGTTGTACACGTGCGCTTGATCGTGGCCAGGGATCGGCTGGACGGGTGTCGAGAGCTGGAAGCCGTCGTGGCGCGGCGCGCTGCCAGTGGCCACGATCAGATGATCGGGGGCCAGCGTGGCGACCTCGTCGGGCGTGACCATCGTGTTCAACCGGATCGTCACCCCGAGGCGCTCGACCTCGCCCACCAACCACTCGGTGATCGCCCCGATATCGCTGCGATGCGGCGCCGTCGCGGCGATGGCAACCTGTCCACCGAGGCGTCGGCCAGCCTCGTACAGGAACGTCTCGTGACCACGCAAGGCGGCCGTGCGCGCCGCCTCCAGCCCCGCTGGACCGCCGCCGACCACCAGGACGCGGTGTCGCCGGTCAGCGGGCGCCGGGGGCTCGAACGAGACGCCGATCTCTTGCCCGGCAGCCACGTTGACCACGCAGCTGAGGACTCCGGTGGTCATTAGCTGACCGACGCAACCGATGTTCGATCCGATGCACGGGCGGACCAGATGTTCATCGCCGCGTCGGGCTTTGGCGACGAGCTCGGGATCGGCGATCAAGGCACGCACCATGCTGACCATCGCGGCTGCTCCGGAGGCAACGATGTGTTCGGCATGGTCGAGGGTCATGATCCGCCCGACAACGATCGTTGGCTTGGTCAGCGCGCTGGTGATCGGCGCGTTGGCCGCCATCTCGTTACCCAGCGGCTCGTCCATCGGGGCGAGCAGTTTGTAGAACCGCCAATAGCTGCCCATGTGCAGACTGACGTAATCGACCAAGGGTTCGACCGTGCGAGCGATCACCGCGATGTCGTCGGGCGTCAAACCACCGGGGATGTATTCCTCGTTCGGCAAGCGGATGCCCATGCAGTAGTCATCACCCACCTCGTTGCGGATCGCCTGCAGAATTTCGATCAGGAAGCGCATCCGATTGTCGAGCGATCCGCCATAGTCGTCGGTGCGCGTGTTGTTCGCCGGCGACAGGAACTGCTCGATCAGATATCCACTGCTGGCATGCACATCGATCCCGTCGAGCTCGCCCTCGCGGCAGCGGCGTGCGGCGGCGGCGAACGCGGCAACCATCTCGTGGATTTCGTCGATCGTCATCTCGTACGGAATACCGCCCACCATCGGGTTGGGGATTGCGCTGGCGCTGATCTGGGTCGCCGACTTCTTCGGCCGCGTGGCCGAACCCGGGTGGTAGATCTGCTGGAACATCTTCATCCCGTACGGGCGGATCCGGGCCATCAGCTCCCGGTAAGTCGGAATACACGAGTCGTTGTACAGCGGCGTCACGGATGGCGCGTTGGCGTGAACCCCGGTGGCCTCCAGCGTGCTCATCCCTACGCCGCCGCGGGCGCGGGCCTCGTGGTACGCGATCAGCGCCCCGCCATACAGGTGGGTGCCATGTGCCGACCGAACGATGCGATTCGGGATCGTCAGCGAGCCAACCTGGATCGGCTCGAACAGATGCGGGTACCGGTTGTTGCTGACCACTTGTCCCTCCCCTTCACCATGATCCGACCCCAGAGCAGTTACTCTAATCGCTAACTAGTAACTAGATGGGGGTTGCCGTCACAATGGGGTCCACACCGCTGCGGTTCAATCTGACGCTGCCGCGCTTCATCGACGAAGGAACACGTGTCCCCTATCGACGGACTTACGAGTTCGCCCAACACGTCGAGGCATTGGGGTTCCATGGCGGGTTCGTCGGTCATCACTCGTTCACGCCCGAGACGAAGGATCCAGCCGCGCCGTTCGTACTGTTAACCGCGATCGCCGCCCAAACAGATCGGTTGCGCTTGGGCACCGGCGTATACCTCGGCGCGCTGCATCACCCGATCGCTTCGCACGAGCAAGCCAGCACGCTGGACCAGATCTCTGGCGGGCGGTTAATGCTGGGCGTCGGCACCGGCTATCGGGACTACGAGTTCAGCAACTTCCAGGTACCGATGCGCACTCGCGGCAAGCGCCTCAACGAAACCCTGGCGTTGTGGAAGAAGGCCTGGACGACCGGCAGCTGGGAATGGGACGGCGACTTCTTCCACTTCACGGACGTCTCCGTCTACCCGCCATCGGTGCAGACGCCCCACCCGCCGATCTACATCGGGGGTAACTCGGCAGCGGCGATCGACCGCGCCGCCAAGCACGGCGACATGTGGTTTACGTTGCCGATGGAGACGCTGGACGTGGTGATCGAGATGTGTGCCGCGTACCGAGCCGCGTGTGCCAAGTACGGCACCGAGCCACGAATCTGTTTGATGCGCGAGGCGTGGGTAGGCGAGGACGACGCATCCGTCGAGCGCGAGTGGTACGGGCGAGCGCTGAGCTTTCACCGCTACTACTGGGAAACCGGCACGAAGGGCGACGAGCACGACCCGATCCTGCAGCGGATTGGCGAGGGCGAGGATGTGCCCTATCGCGAGTTCGTCCACAACCGGGCCTTCGCCGGCACCCCCGAGTTGGTACGCGACGAGATTCGGCGGTGGCGCGATATCATCGGCTTCGACGAGGCCTGTTTGATCTTCGCCACTGCCCGCGAGGCCACCGACGAAACGACCTATCGCCGCGCCACGCAGCTGTTCTCCGAAGCCGTGATGCCCGCCTTCGCGTAACACCTGGGGGGTTGGGTGGCGACGTGGCGGCCGGCGATGTAGCCGAAGGTCATTCCTGGGCCCAGCGTCCCGCCTCCGCCTCCGTAGTGGCCGGCGGTCACGGCGGCCATCGTGTTGCTGCACACGTACAGACCCTCGATCGGGCGGTCTTTCCAGTCGATGACTTGGGCGTTGGCATTCGCTCGCGG
>Ga0073899_10000657_pt1 | contig 31671 bp, 25 predicted proteins | sample KloWWTmetaKNB5Ph_FD_88975 | JGI IMG/M metagenome (GOLD analysis project Ga0073899, IMG submission 88975) | Active sludge microbial communities from Klosterneuburg, Austria, studying microevolution and ecology of nitrifiers - Klosterneuburg... | ecosystem: Engineered > WWTP > Aerobic digester >... | reverse complement strand
GTAAAGACCAGGAGCGGACGGTCGCCAAGCCATGGAAGGCTGTCGCGCAATACCTGGCCGGCAGCTGGATCGTCGTACATGCCGAGGTCGCATCCATTCGGGATCACGGTAACGCGCTCAGCGGGATAGCCGGTCGCCACGATTTCATCGCGCATCCCCGGAGCCAGCGCCACGATGCGCGCGGCGTTACGGTAGGCGTAGCGCTCGAGCCAGCGGGCGGCACCCACTGCAGCAGGGTTCCTGATAGCCCCGATCGCGATGAGCACCGCGGGCCAGAGGTCCCGGACTTCGAATACCATCGGACACTTTGAACGGCGTGCCGCGTGCACGCCGGGCAGTGCGATGGTGAGCGGCGTGCTGGTGGCGAACACGACGTCACCCTGCAGTGCCGACGCACGGCGAGCGGCGCACCATGCGAAATCGACGAAGGCTCGGATTCTCTGGCCGTAGCTCATGACGTTGTCGTAAGGCACCGACGCCCAATGAACATGAATGCCCGCTTCGCGGGTCTCGCGCCAGGTCGCTGCACCGCTGCGAGCCTGTTGGTCGCTGGTCACCATGTGCACTTCGTGCCCAGCGGCAACGAGGCGACGGGCCATCTCGTAGGATCTGACTCCGCCGGCCATGTCCGGCGTCACGAAGTACTGGTGGAGATAGACAATCCGCATGTGATCCGGCGTCAGGCGTGCGCGAAGAAGGTACGGACGCTGTCCGCCACGTATTCGATCATGTCGGAAGTAATCTCGGGGTATATCGGCAGCGACAGGATGCGCCCCTGGGTTGTCGCCGCGCGCGGAAAGTCCTTCGGTTCCGCCCCCAGGTAGCCGTATGCAGGCAACAGCGGCAGTGCCGTGGGGTAATGAATGGCTGTCTCGATCCCACGGTCCGTCAGGTGGGACTTGAGTTCGTCACGGTGCGCGGTCTGCACGACGTAAAGGTGGTAGACGTGGCGCGCGCCTGCACGAATCCTTGGTAGGCATAGGTCGCCGACACCCGCGAGTTTCTGGTCATAGGCCGCCGCTACCTTGCGCCGACTGGCGGTCCACGCAGCCACGTGTGGCAGCTTGGCAGACAGCAGCGAGGCCTGCAGGCCGTCGAGGCGGCTGTTGACGCCTTCCACCTCATGTTGGTGCTTCACCAGGGCGCCATGGTTTGCGTACATCCGGCAGCGGCGCGCGAGGTCGGCATCGTTCGTGACGATCGCGCCAGCGTCACCCCAGGCGCCGAGATTCTTTCCGGGATAGAAGCTGAAAGTCGCGGCGTCACCGAACGTGCCGACTCGCCGACCGTTCCACTCGGCGAAATGCGCCTGCGCGCAATCCTCGATCAGCCGCAGCCTGTGGCGCCGGCAAAGTTCGCCGACGCGATCCATATTCACGGCCTGCCCATACAGGTGCACGGGAATGATGGCCCTGGTCCGCGGCGTGATCCTGGCCTCGATCTGCTCCACGTCGATCAGGCCATGCTCGTCCACATCGACAAACACAGGCCGGGCGCCGGCCTGCGAGATAGTCTCCGACGTCGAGATCCAGCTGATTGCGGTCGTGATGACCTCGTCACCCGCGCCGATACCAAGCATCCGCAGCACGATGTAGATCGCATCGGTGCCGTTGGCGCAGGAAACGCAGTGCTGCACCCCGTAGGCGTCGGCATATTGACGCTCGAAGTTCCGCACGAACTCCCCACCGACGAATGCCGTCCTGGCGATGACCGCCGCCAGCGCACCATCAAACTCCTCGCGATGGGCGTTGTACTGGGCGGCCAGATCCACGAAGGGGACGTGCATGAACTATTCCTCGAGTAACCTGATGAGGCGTGCGGGATTGCCGGCATATATTCCGCGGCGGACGATATCCTTCGTCACGACGGCCCCCGCCCCGACGACGACGCCGTCGGCAATCATCACGGGCATGATCGTCGCATTAGACCCGATCGACACGCTGTTGCCGATGCCGGTCGAGCGCCACTTGGACTTGTCGCCGCGGGCGGGACCGCCACTGGAAAACGAGTCATTGATGAACGTGACGCCGTGTCCGACGAAGCAGTCGTCACCGATGTCCACGAATTCGCAGACGAATGCGTGCGACTGGATGCGCGTGTTACGGCCGATCGTGACGTTGCGCTGGACCTCGACGAAAGGTCCGATGAAGCAGCCTGACCCGATGCGGCAACCGTACAAATTGACGGGCTCGATAACCGTCACGTCTTCGCCAAACTCGACGTCGACGATGCCGACCGAAAGCCGGCGCGGGCCGCTGAACACCTTCGGCACCGGTCAGCGCTGCCCGAGCCGGCAGAGATTCGGCACGAAGCGCAGGTTTACTTCGCGGCCAGTCTCGACGGACTCGTAGATTGCGGAGATCAGTTCGAGGCTGCGCCTGCCCTCGAGCCCGTCGACCAGGTGGTGACGGTCGTTGGTGATACAATCGACAACGTGCTCGTAGTAAGCCTGATGCCCGAAGCCATAAACGCTGGGAGGGTTGACCGAGTAGCGCCTCATCACCTCGTCGTCGGCGGGCAGTCCTGGCTCGAACTGCCAGACCTTCATCTCATTGACCGCGAACCCGCCGATCTCGACGGTGCCGTGCTCGCCCAGGATCGAGATCGAGCCCTCGATGTCCTTTGGACGCGTCGCCGTGGTGGCCTCTATCAGGCCGAGCGCGCCAGACCGGAACTTGAGAAGCACAACCGCGGTGTCCTCGGCCTCGATGTCGACGAGCGCCGTCATGCTCTTCGCGAACACGCTCTCGACATCGCCCATCATCCACTCGAGCAGATCCACGTGGTGGCTCGCCTGGTTCGTCAGCACGCCGCCGTCCAGCGCCCAGGTGCCGCGCCATGGATCCTGATCGTAGTATTCCTGCCGACGGCACCAGCGCACGCGCACCGTACCGAGCACCATGCGACCGAAGCGACCGGCCTCGAGCGCCTCACGCAGCTTGAGCACGGGCACGTTGAAACGGTTCTGTTTTACGACAAAAAGCCGGACACCATGCCTGTCGCAGGCCTTGATCATGGCATCAGCATCGTCGAGCGTGAGTGCCATTGGCTTCTCGACGACGAGATGCCTGCCATACGGCGCGAGAGCGATGACGTGCTCGGCGTGACGGCCACTCTCTGTCAGGACCACCGCGACATCCGGCTGTTCCTTGCGCATCATCTCGTGCATGTCGGTATAGCCCGGCACGCCGAAAGTCTTGGCGATGACCTCGGCGTTGGCAGGAACCACGTCGCAAACCGCCGCCAGCGTGGCGCCCTGGATCTGGCCGTTGCCGAGAAGCTCGGAGTGTCGTTTCGAGATGCGGCCGCAGCCGACAAGCGCAAACTTGAGCATGTGCTCTCCAATATGACCCGGTCGACGGCGCCTAGCGGGAGTACAGCCCGCGCGCGCGAAGCGCGTTTACGAACTTCTTGAGGCGCTCGACACGTGCAAAACTGTTGGGAAACTCGCGGAAGCTGCGCGGCGGCAACGCCATCAAGGCATCAAACTCCGCCTCGGTCAGCTCGAACTTCTTGATGACGTAACGCCGATCCTGGTCCTGCATCTGGGGCGTGTACGGCTGCGCACTCATCTCCTCGAGCGCCTGTTTACGTGTGATCTGGCCCGAGTTGACAAGGTCCGAGAGGTGTCCGTACCGCTTGTCGATGCCGAACTTACGCGGCAGGACGTAGCCTTGCCAGAAGCGCGTGTAGACCGATTCGTAGTGCTTGCCGCCGTAGTAAACCCAGCCCAGTTCGTCCTGGAGGATTCGCATGGCGTCGGCCTTGTCGTACTCGACGTAGTTGAGTACGGATACCGTGCGGATGCGGCGCACGACGTTGAACCACGCAAGATCAAGCAACGAAAAGTGCGGATATGTCTTGAGCGGACGCGTCCCGTAGCGACCATGGACCGCCTTGACGTAGCGCCAGTCGGCATGACCGTAGGACCAGTCCGGGACGCTCATCGCTTCCGTCGCGAAATTCATGCCCGAAATAACGTATCGAATGCCCCGCCGCGCCGCCTCCTTCCACAGGAGAGCGAAAATCCCGTGGTCCGTCGGAATTTCCCCGTCAGGCACCGACGCCTTGAGAAAGGCCAACTGGAGGTCGCGGAACTCTTTCCAGTCAACGACGTACGTGTAGAGGTCGATATTGAGCCGCTTCAGCACTTTCTCGATGTTGCTGACCGCCAACTCGGAATTCCACCCGTTGTCGAAGTGCACTGCGAGCGGTCGCAGGCCGAGTTGCCGGACCAGATAGGCAACGTAGGTGCTGTCGACACCGCCGCTGACGCCGATGATGCAATCGTATTCCTTGCCACGCCCCGCGCCCTTGATCCGGGACACGACGCTGTCGAGGATCCGCCATCCTTCCGCACCACGCACGACACGCGTCGTCACCAGTTCGTCGTACCGCCGACAGTGATTGCAGATTCCCGCGGAGTCGAAGCTGATCTTGGGTTCGACCTGAGAGTTCATGATGCAGCGGGCGCACGCTTGGACCGGCTGCATTTCGGCGGTGCGTGTCATTCAGGCGCGATCTTCAGTGTCCAGTCTAAACAGGTCGCCGGGTGCGGGAGCACCAACGGGCCAAGAAGGCTGATTCGTCCAGGAAACCGACTGCACCGCCTGGCCGGAATTGTAACAAACTGGCGCTCGCCGCCCGACAGCCGATCCAAACATCGTATGCATCAGGGAGACGGTGCGGTCAGGAACCCGAGCCGCGCGTATACCTGTCGCAGTACAGGTACCTGATTTTCCCAAGTGAATTCCGCGCCGGCGTTTTCGACAGCCACCCGGCGAGCCAGTATCTGGGCAGCATCGATTGATTCCACAACCGAACGCAGTGCCCCTGCTGACCACTCAACTACGACCCATCCCGACCCGATCCGTGACACGACACCAGCGATTTCCGGGAGGTTACTGACGACAGTCGGAATGCCCGCCGCGAAGTACTCAAACAGCTTGTTCGGCATGCAGTAGCGGTAACTGAGGCACGTGTCTTCGATCAGGCACAACCCGACGTCGGCAGAGGCCGTGTATTCGGCGAGTTCGTGCGGACGTACGGCCGGATGCAAATGGACGCATGGCGTGCGCGCCGCCACCTCAGAAATTCGACCTTCCAACGGCCCCATCCCGAGAAACACCAGGACCTTCCCTGGATCTCCTAGGTCCGCGAATGCCTCAAGCATCATCTCGACGCCCCGACCCTTGCCGAGGATTCCTTGATAAAGGTAGATTGTTGCATCCGGGGGCAATCCAAGTGCTCGTCGCAAGACGGACGTCCGCTCCGGTTTCCTGCTCAGCGGACAATTAAGGACGACTGTCGGGCGTCGCCCCCCGTAGGTGCGCTGGTACCAGTCGGCAATCCCGTCGCCTACGACGATCACCTCGTCGGCAAGGGAATAGAACGCGCGTTCAACCACTTTCGCGATCGTCCGCCGGAACCCACCTAACCCGTTCGACTCGGTTTCCAGTTCGTGCGGATCATAGACGAGCTTCGCTCCGGTCCTGAATTTCAGCGCAACCCCCAGAGGAAGCGTCGAGAGACTATGGCAGTTGATGCAACTGACGGGCTTGGTCGAGAAGCAGCGAAACACCCGCCACGACCAAGCGGCCACCCCCAACACCTTGCCGATCGTCGCAGGCAACCATGCTGGAACGTCTCGCGAAAAACGCATGGTTGTCCGGCCTTCGTCCAGCATCTCTGCATCTGTCAGTCCCCGACCCGCCGCTCCCACCAGCACGATGCACGAAAAGTCGCTGAACGAAGCGATGGCCTGCGACTCCTTGAGGATGCGACTCTCGTGGGTCAGCGGACTCGGGTAAAGATGAATATTGAGCATCCGCGATTTCAGTCCACGCGCGAACGCCCGTTTTTCCTCGGGGGCTCGCTCGGGCCGGTTGCTCCACGCCCCGTGGGCATTCCCTGTGCCCAGACGTCGGTCGACGCAGCACAGAGACCGAGCAGGCAGAAGAGGACCCGATTGTCGCCGATATCACCGCTGAACATGGCGCTGATGAAGGCACTGACGACAAGCAGGATGGCCGCAAAGCCCTGGGGCGTCGACATCGCGCCGTTTCTGCGCACAGCAAGCCATGCCGCGTGAACCAGCAAAGTTAACAACACCACCACTCCGAGCATTCCCTGCTCAGCGAAGACCTCCAGGAACAGGTTGTGCGGGTAATCGCGACCGAACCCCAGCCCCATGGCGACAGGCCACCCACCAACACCGACGCCTATCCACGGGTGCTCGGAAATGATCCCGAGTGTGGACGTGTAATAGTACCATCGGACGCCCGCCGAATCGCCCATGCCGGACTCGGCCAGAACCATGAACCGCTGTGCAGCGAGGGCATACTCACCGGACTCGACCATCCGTACCACGAGCACCACCACCGCGACGATTCCGAGAACGACAAGACTCTTGCCGCGGGCGGACACCTTGAACAGGCGACGTCGACGGACCGCCACCCAGCCAACCCCAGTGAACATTGCAGCGACAGTTGCAATGATCGGCCCCCGCCCACCCACCGGAAACATCATCGCGATGAAGCTGATGCAAAGGGCCATCGCCGTCATGATTTGCCACCATGGCCGGCGACCAGTCATAACGAAAGAGAACAGCACGATCGCCGCAAAGGACAGGACGCTGCCGATGCCTAAGTAATCACCTCCGAACGCAGTCACAAAGGCCACCGCGCCGCCGTTGCGAAGGAGAAGGACCGTTTCGACTGCAACCCAGCAGGCGAACAGCACGATAGCCGTCAGGAATCGGACCAGCCTCACCGGATCGCTCGAAATTATCCACCCTGCCGCTGCCATCGCCCACAAATTAATAACGAACGCAATAACGGCTTTCTGAGTGGCGTACTCGCTGCCGGGCGACCAGTACCAACTGGCAAGCACCCAGGCAAAGAATGCCAGCGCGAGCAGCCACTGTTGCCAAGCATCTGCCTCGACCAGGAAACGCCGGCGGGCAAGCACCCAGACGCCTGCGAGCATGCTCAGCACAAGCAGCAATGCCGTGATATCGACCGGTATCACGGCAAAGCGCGGGTCCGCCTTGAAGCGACCGGCGAAAAGAAACAGGACAAACAGAGCCTCAAAGGAAAAAAGCGTGGATAAGAGCCACATCGGAAGCCCCTGTGGCCCCGGTCCACGCGCAAGTACATTTGATCCGGCATTGAACGTGCGCATTACCGCTTTCGCCAGTGCTATTTCTGGGCCACGCCAAGGCCGAGTCGCCTCAGAAACGGTCGCAAACGGTTCTTCAGCTCGAACAACGCCGCGTTCGACGGATAGTCGCTGTGGTCATGGACCGGCATGTGTGTGAAGCCATCGAGTTCCGCGCCACTAAGGCCGAGCTTCTTGGCTATGAACGCCTTGTCTTCCCTTAGCCCAGCCTCCCCGTACAAAGGCTGCTGCAAGTCCCGCAGCGCCTCATCCCGGGTCGTCTGGCCGGACAGGACCAGGCTGGCCAAGTGAGCGCGACGCTTGTCGAAGCCAAACCGCTGCGGCAACCAGTAGTTCTGGAAGAACTTAGTGAACCTCGACTCGCCGTGTTTCGTGCCGTAGTAACGGTACGCGAGTTCCTTTTCCAGAATCGCCAGCGCCTCGTCCTTGTCGTAGGGCATGAAGTTGAGCGGCCGGATGACCCGCATCCTGCAGATGAGCGGATAGTAAACGTAGTACCGGAAGAAACTGCAGGTCGGATACGTGCGCAGCGGAGCGCTGCCGAACCGCCGGTGAATGCCCTTCAGGTGCCGCAGGTCCATGGCGTTGTAGCCCCAACTGGTCGGCAGCACTGACTCGGTCGCGATATTCCCGCCACTCAGCACGTAACGGAGTCCCTTGCGCGCGGCGCAGGCGTAGAGCGCAGCGAAGAAGACGTGGTCCTGAGGCACGTCCTGGTTGGCGACACCCGACTTCAGGAACGCAACCTGGAGGTCGCGCATTTCCTCCCAGTCAATAACCTCTGTATGCAGGTCGATGTCGAGCCGCTTGACGATGTTCTCAATGTTCTTGACCGCCAGCTCCGAATTCCAGCCGGCGTCGACGTGCACCGCGAGAACGCGCAGGTTCCAGTGCCGGCGAGCCACGTAGGCAGCATACGAGCTGTCGATGCCTCCCGAAAGCCCGACAATGCAGTCATATTCCTTCGACTTGTTCTCCTGCCTGATGGCCTCGACGATTGCCGAGAAGCGCCTTTCACCCTCCGCGTTTGGAAACCACTGCGGCGAGATCTCTACGTCGAATCGGGTGCACCAACTGCATACGCCCCGATCATCAAACGTAATCTCGGGATCCGTGGTGTCCATGACGCAGCGGACGCAGATCTGATATGGGCGCGTTTGCTGCATCAACCGAACACCTTTTCGAGTTCCCGATAATCCGGGTATGTGATCAGCACGGCACGGTGTTTGCCGTGAAACACGAACAGACTGCCCGCGGCGACCGCGGATGCACCGGCTTCCTGCACGGCTGCCCGGAAATCGTCCAGGCTGCCGGCACCGCCACTGGCGATCACCGGGATCGAGACGGCCTCCGTGACCTGCCGGAGGAGCGCAAGGTCATAACCCTTCTGCGTGCCGTCCCGGTCGACGGACGTGAGCAGGACCTCGCCGGCGCCCAGGTCGGCGGCCCTCCTGGCCCATTCGATCGGATCCAGTCCCGATTTCCTGCCTGCGTTGCGCGTGACCACCTCGTACCGGCCGAGTAGCGAACGCTTCACGTCGATCGAAACCACCACGCTCGAGCTGCCGACCAGATTCGCGGCCTCACGGATGAACTCCGGGCGCTCGACGACAGACGTATTGAGCACGACCTTTTCCACGCCGAGCGCCACGAGCGACGCGACCTGATCGATCGTGGTGATGCCGCCGCCGTAGCCGAACGGCATGAACGCCTCGGTCGCAATATCACGTATCAGTTCGAAGTTCGGCCCGCGGCTGGCAGCGGTAGCCGTGATGTCGAGAAAGACGAGTTCGTCGACCTCCTTTTCATTGAATATCTTCACCGCGTTGATCGGATCGCCGACGTACTTAGCCTCGCCGAATTTCACGGTCTTGACGAGGCCGCCGTTGCGGAGCAGCAGGCAGGGAATCACGCGAGTGCGCAGCACGCTAGATCCCCGCGAACCGACGGATCAGTTGCATGCCGAACTTGTGGCTTTTCTCGGGGTGAAACTGGACTCCGTAGATATTCCCCCTCGAGACACCCGAAACGAACCTATACCCGTATTCGGTCGTCAGCATCACGTCTTCTTGATTGCTGCAATACACATGGTACGAGTGCACGAAATAGAAGCGCGGCTGGTCGTACATTTCTTCGAACAGTGGTGTCGGCCGAGCCTGCTCCACGACGTTCCAACCCATGTGCGGTATCCGGGGTCGTGGATCCAGCCCGTCGAAGTTGAACCGGCGCGTACCGCCGCTGATCCAGCCAAGTCCGGTCGTGCGGCCCTCCTCGCTCGAATCGGTCATCAACTGCATGCCCAGGCAGATGCCGAGAATGGGTACGCGATCTTCGAGGACGCGCCGGTTCAGAATCGCTACCAGCCCTCGCTCGTGCAGGCGATTCATCGCGGCGTCGAATGCTCCGACTCCAGGCAGAATCAGTTTGGGGGCATTCCGGATGACGTCCAGGTCAGCAGAGGCCACTGCCTCCGTGCCGACCTTGCGCAGCATGTTGGCGACTGACCCGACATTACCCATGCCATAGTCGACGACGACGATCACTGAACGTGCTCCTGGCGTCCGGAACGGATTCGGGTACGACGGCGCCAAGTGATCCAGGCAAGCGCGGCACCCGAATACAAAGCCGTCAACACAATCGCAACCACGAGGCCCTGCCGCGGGCCGACCTGCCTGCAGGCGGCAAAGGCCGACGCTGCAGCCACGATCATCACCGCACTGCGAGCAATCGCGCCCCACAGGATCGAAGCCGGCAGACGGGCGACATTGAAGGCAGCAGTCACGAATGCGCAATGATACCCGCACGCGATGGCGGTATAGGCGGCCAGTACGACCCGGGGACTCGCCTCTTGCCAGAGCAGGGCCAGCACCACCGTCACGGACAGAATGTCGGAGACCAGCTGGATCGCCAGCGACAGTTGCTGTCGCCCGGCGACTTCGAAGATCCGTTCCGGCCAACTCGAAAACAGGAAGAGCCAGGCGGCTGGAGCGAAGATCGCCGCATAAACCCCGGCCTCCCGCCATTCTGCACCAAAGGCAAACGCAAAGAGCTCCGGCCCCCAGAACACCAGTGCAACAAAGGCCGGCGTGAACACGAGGATGATCCCGCCGAGAAGCCGCGCGACCAGTGCCTCGAATGCCGGTGTGCCGATGGAGTCCGCCGCCTCTTTATAGAACACCTGACTGAGCGAGGAAGACAGGAAACTCACCGGCGAGTACAGCACGCTGCGTGCCAAGCCGTAGAAACCCGCCTGCTGCGTGAAGTGAAAAAGCGTCAGCGCGAATACCAGCAGCTCCCGGGACACGGTGCCCACGAGGCTGTAAGGAAGGTTGAACTTAGGAAATTGCCGGTAGCTACTGACGGCTGCCTTCATGCCTGACCATGAAACCTTGCCAAAGACGTGCCGCCATTCGGAAAACACCCGCGACACGAGCCAGACAGCGGACAGGCACTGGCCGCCAAACCGACCCGCTACGAGGCCTAGCTGAGCGCCTCCAGACAGCCCGGCAAAGAGGCTTAGCAACGCCGTGCCCCCTTGCTGCAGGACTGTCCCGCCGGCGATCACACTGAAACGCCGGGTTCGGTTGGCCCAGAACGAAGCCGTCTGTGTGAGCGCAAGCAACAGGACCATCGGACCTACCAAGAGCAGCCATGCGCCATTCCCAACCGCCGGCCACTGTCGGGCAATGAATTCCTTGCCGGCCAGCGCTACCACGAGGACGAGTGCAGACACCACCGTGGCGACCAATAACGCCACCGCGGCGATGTTAGCGGCGACCGCGTCGTTCTCTGGAAGCACGACCGCCGGTTCCAGCCGCAACGTCGCCACTACCGTCATGACTGCCGCGACACCGATGAAGGTCGCGAGGACGCCATACTGCTCCGGCGAATAGATTCGCGTCAGCACCGGGGCGAAAAGGATCGGAATCGCCTGCGCAAGGGCCGTGCCGCCCATCATCACGAGCGCGTTGTCGAAAAAGCTTCGGCTCAAAGCAGAACTGGCCGCCATCATGTGGATTCCGCCGTGAGTCAGCGGCGCACGGAAATCACCGGCGAGACGACTGATACTCGCGGCCGAATGCCACCATCATGCCGAACAGCGAACCCATGACGAGCCCGAGGGCAAGCATCAAGGCGCGTCGCGGCCTGACGATGTCGCGGTACTCCGGCATGACGGCCGGGTCGATGACTTTGAACGCATATTCATCGCGCACGTTAGCCAGCATTACGCTCTTGACCTGCTCCTCGGTCAGCTTGCCGATCGCTTCCTGGACAGCTACGACATTGGTCTTTTCTCCCTCCCTTTTCAGGTATTCGATGCTGCGTTGGGATTCCTCGATCGCCTTCTCCCGCAGCCGTGCGTTGGCACTGGCCACCATGTCGTTGGCCCACTTGGCAGCCAGTTCCGGGTCCGACCAGGTCACCGAAAGCGTGACGATTCCAGATTTCTTGTCCTCGTCGATCGAGCGGACTTCCTCCGTGAAAAACTCGTAGGCGTCGCCGATTGTCGGCACCTTGTCGGGTGGCACACGCCACTGCGCCGCTTTCGAGTCCCAGTCCTCCTCGAACAGGATAGGCAGCAGATTGTTTTCCCGCAGAAACTCAGTCGTAAACGAACGGGACCGCAGGAATTCCAGAATCTCGTCGCGACTCGACCCCGAGTTCAGGCCGATGCCGGCAAGCGAGGCAAGACCTCCAAGACCACGCACCAGGTTCGCTACGCCGCCGCCCGCCGCAAGATCGGAGGTGACTGGCATCACGACGACCTGCGCCCTGTAGTGCGGCGTCATCAGCAAACCGACCGTTAGCGCAATGCCGCCGCACAGCAGCCCGGAGACCATGATCAGCCATTTGTTACGCCAGGCGAACTCGATGACGGCCAGCAGCGAAACCGGTTCCGCCATGCGCTCACCTGAAACCTCGGAAGCATCTCGACTCATGGGCACCCTGATCAGAACGAATTCACTGCCGCCACCGAGATGGCGATGTTGTAGAGAATCGTCGACACCGCCGTCCACAACGGCAGCGGCCTCATGCGCTCGGCATCGAGCGGCACGACGATCGTGTCGCCAGGCCTCATGTTGCTGCTCGACCTGAACCAGCGGCTGCCGCTGCCACCATCGACGCTGCCACTGGCCCGCACCACGTAGATGCGCTTGCCGTCCGCTCTCCGGGTCACGCCACCGCTCATGCTGAGGTAGTCATCACGCGTCAGGTTGGGCATATACAAGTGGGAAGTCGCGTTCTGCACCTCGCCGATGACCGTGACTTCCTGCGGCATTTTCGGGATGCGCAAGTGATCGCCGTCGCGCAGCACGAGATCGCTGACCCGGTCAGGCTGCGCTGCGAGAACAGTGTCCAGATCGATGACGAGACGCCCCACCGGCTCGGCCGCTTGCAGATCCTTGAGCAGGGATTGTCCGATGTTGAGCGTTTCGGAGGCCTGCGTCGCCATCTGCGCGCCCGACTGGGCCGACTGCAGCGCCAATGAGCTCAGATCCTGCCGCATGCGGTCCGTCAGCACACGGATCTGCTCGCGCTCGCGTTCTTTCAGGTATTCGCGCGTGAACAGGCTGCCCTGCGGATAAGCCATCGAGGTCAAGCCGCCGGCCCGCGCAATGAGCGAGCGCATCGTTTCGCCCCGCTTGATCGGGTAGACGCCTGGGAATTTTACCTCGCCTTCGACCGTGACGGCTTCCTGCTGCGTCCATTCCGAGACTTGCTTGACCACCAGCAGGTCGAACGGCGCCAGCAGCAGGTCGGCGGCGGGATCCCCCGCCAGTGCGCGATTCAGATCCACCTTGATCACTTCCGTCCGACGCGTCTGCCCGTCGAGCACCTCGTATCGCGCAAGCTCGGCCTCGCCGCCAAAAGCCTGCTCATCGAGGCCACCGCCGGCACGGACGAGATCGCTGACGGTCATCCCCGGCTCGAGCGGGAACTCGCCCTCGGCGCGCACGCGCCCCGACACCCTGACGATCTGCGATGGCTGGGCGCTGCTGGACTGCAGCTTCAGTTCCTGCAACACGGGGTCCAGATACTGGGACCTTCCGGATTCGGCATCGAACACGAAAATCTGGTCACGCGGCTCAAGCAGTGGATTCGAGTCGGTCGTGCGCGCGCGCCAGGCTTCCTCGAGATCGGCGGAAATGACCGAGATACGCTGACTTCCCGGCTGTTCACGACGGATCATGACGTAGCGCGCATCTGCGCCCGGCTTGAGATCGTCGACGGAAGGAATTACGTCCGTAAGCCGCATGCCTCTGCGGAACTGGAACGAACTTGGCCGCTGCACATGGCCTTTCAGCTGGACCGAGTTCGCGAGTGTGGGGCGCGCCGCCGGAATCCGCAGGACATCGCCGCTGCGCAGGTCGGTACCGCGGGCCTGCGCGGACGACAGATCGACATTGAGCACGACGCGCTCGCGACCCTCGTTGATACGATCGATTGTGGCGAGCTTTGGATCGGCGTCAGGCATCAGGCCGCCACCGAGGTACAGCAGGTCGGACGCCCTGCTCTCACCCAGCAACTCATAAATTGCCGGGCGACGGATCGCGCCGGCAACACCGGCAGTTTCACCCACGGGCGGGATGAAAATCACGTCGCCGGGCAGCAGGCGCACATCATTCGACGTATCACCATTCAGCAGCAGGTCGTACAGGTCGAGCCGCGTAACCAGGGTGCCGCCGCGCTTCAACTGGATGTTGCGCAGCGAACCGATCTTCTTGACGCCGCCGCTCGCGAAAAGCGCATTGGTGATCGTCGCAAGCCCGCTGACTGTGTAGGAACCCGGCCGCTCCGCTTCACCCAGCACGAAAATGCGGATGGATCGCAGGTCGCTCATCGCAACGACGGCTTGCGTGCCGATCATCTGCTCACTGACGCGCGCTTCGATGCGCGCCTTCGCCGCGTCGAACTTGAGTCCCGCGACGGCGATGGGCCCGAGTTCCGGAAACATGATGCGGCCATCGCGGTTCACGACCAGTGACTGCCGGCTCTTGGTATTGCCGATCAGTTGCACTTCGAAGCGGTCGCCAGGCCCGACCACGTACTCGGCCGGCAAGGGAATATCGCTGACCGGGGCATACGTCGAGGGAACGCCAGCGAACAAGTCGTAGCCGAACGGCCGCAGCGCCTCGACATCAAGTTTCTCGAGTGGCAGGAGCGTGAGCTTCGCCTCGAAAGCGGCCAACGCCGGATCACGGTTCAGGCGTGCGCTCGCCTGCTTTTCCGTCAGACCCGCCAGAGGGATGGGTGCGACGCCCGGCAGGCGCAATACACCGCTGACGTCGAGCTTGTAGGGGTTGCCGCGCAGGACGCGGTCCAGCATGGCTTGCAGTCGCGCCGTTTCTTCCTTGCTGCGTTCCTTTTTTTTCTCCGTGCTGCGCTCGTTTTCCACGAGCGGCGCAGCTGGCCGCAGCTTCGCCTCGATCAGCACGGTGTCGCTCGCACGGATCCGGGGTTCACGTGGCAACTTCGCCGTCATGCCCGGCATGCCCAGTTCTGCGGGCACCTCTTCCTGGTCCGCGTCCGCGGCCTCGTCCTTGTCACCAGGGGTTCGAGGACGTACCGTCTCGGGAGCAGTGACGTCGCGGTCGCGGCGCACAGTGCCCGTCTGCCCGGAGCCACCCATCTGCTCGAGGATGGCTTGCTGCTGCTCAGGCGTCAGGTTCTGGAACGCTTCCATCTGCGCGGCGCTCGGTGTCTGGCCGAGCGCCAGGCCGCACGACAACGCCATCATCACGGCCAGCGTGCCCCTCGTCAGCAGGCGCGCCCAGGTCAATCTAGCCATTCAATCAGTGCCCCGTCGCAAGAATTGCGGGTTTGCCGGCCAGCCAGTTGCTCAGCGGAGGTCGTAGCGCCACGTGAGGGACGCCCGAGCGCCATTCTCCATGATGACAGCGCTGTCGCCCGAAACGTCGGCATAGCCCAGTAAAACGTCGATCTTACCCCAAGCCACGGTACGCCCGTGCGACAGGGTGACGTCGACCACGGTCGCGGGGCCGTCCGCCAGCGAATGCTCCAGGGCAATGCCGGCGCGGTTCAACTTGACGTTGCGGGCCAGCAGGTTCCACTGGTTCCCCGAGGCCTCGACCAGCAGCAGGCCAACTCCCATGGATTCGCCGTCCGCATCGATGGTGTGCCCCAGGACTCGGCCACGATAGCGATACCCGCTGGTATAGATGCCGCTGGTATAGGCACACCCGAACTCCGGTGGCGAGGTCGGGAAATCACAGGCGGTATCGGCGTATTCGGCATGTGCCCGCCAGGACAGGCTGCCCCACTCACCCCACCCTTCGGCGCCGAACAAGCCGAGGTACTTGGAGGGCATGAATCCCGCTTCGTCCTCGCCAATGGCCTGCCCGTACAGCGCCAGTGGCACCCTCCCGCCCGGCCAGGACCAGCGCACGTCGAACCCCGCCAACTGATTGCCAGGCTGGTCGGCAAGTGCCTGGTCGTTGTCGTTGCCCGTCAGCAGGTCGCCGAAGGTGCTCAGGTCGCAGGGGCGGCCCTCGCCGCACCACTGGGCGCTGCGACTTGCCGCGATCTGCAGGGAGGGCAGTGGACGCGACTCGAAACGCATTCCGAACAGCAGCGCCTCGGGGTAGTCGCGATCGTCTTCGAACTGCCCCATGAAAGTGCTGAACCGCCAGGGGCCGAGCCAGCGCAGCACCGGCCACGTAAACGGCTTTGCCTGGTTGCGATCGATGCCGATCGATGGCAGTGGCCTGGCGTTGTTCGACAGGATCAGGCTGCCTTCCCAGCCCGGCCCCCACCACCGGTCGAGGTAACCTGCGCTGATGCTCCAGTTGCCCAGGCTCATCGCGACATAGGACCCATCCGGGCGGAATTCCTGACCGTCGTCGGGACTGGCAGCCAGACCGGCCGAGAGCTTCCAGGCAAACCGCCTGCCCACCCAGTCGGCCGCGACGGTCAGTTCGCCTTCCTCGCGCGGGGAATCCTCGAACGATCGCAGGGCCCAGGGATCTGTCGTGCCCGCGATTTCGACCAGCAGATCAATGTCGCCGGTCACGGTCTCCGCTGCTGCGCGCTGCTGCACGCGACCCAGGGCTGACTGCAATCGCGGACTGAGCTGCGACGAATCCACAGCACCGATGTCTTGCTTGATGTCCGACCAGGGCAACGGCCAGCTCATTGTTGGAGCGTGCAGCACACCCGCATCGGCCAGTTGCTGCAGGTCGTGGCGCAAAGCCATCTCGCCGGGACCGACCCACGGCTCCGCTTGCGTCGCTGTCGCGAACAGCAGCATGCAGGTCAGCGCCAGCAGCGCAGGAACTGGCGCCGTTACACGATACAAATTCACCGTAGGCCTCAACGGAGCGCGTAATTCCAGGTGACGTAGGCGCGCGGCAGGACCGCGTCCTCGCCATTCCATTTCCGGTCCTGGCTGTCGACACCGACGCCGCCTTCCAACCAACCTGACCGCAGGAGGTGGCGATAGCTCAGGTCGAGGCTAATCCAGTCTTCCGCACCCTGGGCGACCGAATTGAGGGTGTCAGGCTCGATTTTGTTCTGATTGATCCTGGAGTAGCGCGCAACGACCGTGAGGGTATCGGCCTCGCTGTCGACCCTGATGTATCGCGCCGAATACATGTCGCCGTCGCCGTCCATCGAATGACCCATCACCCGCCCGTAGTAGCGATACCCGTCGGTGAATATCCCGTTGTTGTACGCGCAGTCCCAGAGCTTCTGCCCGTTCTCGGTGCCGCCACAGCGTGTGTTCGACCATTCGATGCCCGCGCGCCACGAGCCGCCACCATCGGATCCTGCACCCCACGTTTCCAGGCCAACCAGATCCATGCTGCGATAGGGTCGCGGAATCTTGTTGTCGATCGACTCGCCCGTGTGCTGGTTGTATAGCGCGTAGTTCCATTCACCAATCGGCGACGCCCAACGAATATCCCAACTCGCGAGCTGGTTACCCGGCTCGTCTTCCGCATCGACGTTCTCGCCCGCGTTGTCGTTGCCGGAGAACATGTTCCAGAAATCGTCCCAGGTGCAGGAACGGCCTTCGCCGCAAAGCTGTGCTGCGCGTTCCAGACTGATCTCCAGCCCATCGAGCGGTCGCGCCGAAACCCGCATGCCCCAGAACATGGGGTGTGCGTAATCGTCGCGCGTACCTTCCATCTGGCCAAAGAACGTCGTGAACCGCCAGGGTCCGATCCAGCTCAGCCACTTGGTCTCGAAGGGTTCGGAGACTGCGCGGTCGAACGAGATCTCCGGTACGGGCCGGGCGTTGTTCGACATGATCAGGCTGCCTTCCCAGCCCGAACCCCACCAGCGATCCTGCTGCCCCAGCGTGAAGATCCAGTTGCCGAACTTACCGGCCACGTACGAGCCGTCCAGGCGGCCTGGCCGATCGTCGTCCGGGTCGATGGCCCCGGTCACCTGCAGTCGCCCGCCGAATCGTGCGCCGACAAAGCTGGCTGCGTAGAGGCTGACCTCGCCCTCCTCGCGCGGCGTGTCGGCGAACGTGCGCAATTGAGTCGGTCGTGCGGCCGCGCCCACTTCTACGCCGAGGGTGGCGTTGCCTTCGCTTGCCAGGGAACGCAGGCGCGCGACAGCGGCGAGCTGGGCGGCGGTGAGGGGCTTGGAATTCGCGGAGCCCTGACCCCCGCCCTCTCCCGCCAGGCCGGGAGTGCGGGAAGTTGCCTCGGAAATCCTGCCGAGTGCATTCGCGAGGTCCGACGCGGCAATCGGCCACGCCGACACGGGCAGGTCGATCACCCCGGAGTCGACGAGCAGTTGGACATCGTGCCGCACCTGCGTATTGCCAGGTGCAATCCAGGGTTCACCCGCCGATGCAGAGGACCCTGGAACGAGGAAACCCAGGAAGGCCAGGAAGGCCAGGAAGGCCAGGAAGGGCAGGAAGGTTGGATGGAGACGAGACGGGTGCAAGTGCATCCCGCCATGTTACTGGGCCGCTCGGTCGCCGCGCCAGCGCTGTACCTGCGCGAGAAGCTTCTGCAGGTGTGCAGGGGCTGCGGGCGCGAGCCCGGTGCGCACGGGTTCGGTCATCGAGGTCGCCAGCTTCTTGCCGAGTTCGACGCCCCACTGGTCGAACGGGTTGACGTTCCAGATCACTGACTGCACGAACACCTTGTGCTCGTACCAGGCGATCAGCTTGCCGACCGCGCGTGGGCCGAGCCGCGGCATCAGGATCAAGCTGCTGGGACGGTTGCCGGCATGCACCTTGTGCGGAACCAGGCGCTCGATCTCGGCAACGGGGGCTCCCTTGGCCTGCAGATCGTTCCTGACCTGCTCCGCCGTCTGGCCAAACGCAAAGGCCTCGGACTGTGCGAAGCAATTTGCCAGCGCCAGGTCCTGGTGTGCGAGGAACCGGCTCGAACCATTGACCGGTGCGATAAAATCCAGCGCGACCCGCGCCGTGCCCTGATGCAGCAACTGGAAGAACGAATGCTGGGCATTGTTGCCAGGCTCACCCCACACGACATTGCCCGTCTTGTATCCGACCGGCGTGCCGTCACGGGTGACGCTCTTGCCGTTTGACTCCATCTCGAGCTGCTGCAGGTAGGCGGGGAAGCGATGCAGGCGCCGGTCGTACGGGAGCACCGCGAGCGAATCGAGGCCGAGGAAGTCGATGTTCCAGACCCCGAGCAATCCCATCAGCACCGGAAGATTGCGTTCGAGTGGCGCCGTGCGGAAATGCTCGTCCATCTCGTGACCGCCGGCGAGCACCAGCTCGAACGGGTCCATGCCCAGTGAGAGCGCGATCGAGAGACCGACTGTGGACCAGAGCGAATAGCGCCCGCCGACCCAGTCCCACATGGTGAAGCGCGACTCGGGCGCGATACCGAATGCGTCCAACGCCTGATGGTTGGTCGACACGGCGACGAAGTGGTGCCCGATTGCCTTCTCACCCAGCTCGCCAAGCAGCCACTCGCGCGCCGCGTTGGCGTTGGCGAGCGTCTCCTGCGTCGTAAAGGTCTTCGAGCAGATGACGAACAGGGTGGTCGCCGGATTGATCATTTCCAGCGCGTCGGCGAGTTCGACGCCATCGACGTTCGACACGCAATGCAGACGGATGCCCTTGTTGCGGAAGCGGGCCAGCGCTTCCGTTGCCATCACGATGCCGAGATCGGAACCGCCGATCCCGATGTTGACGACGTCGGTAAAACGCGCGCCGGTATAGCCGAGGATGCGCCCCTGGTGCACGCCGGTGACGAACTCGCGCATTTTGGCGAGCTGCGCGCGCACTTCCGGCATGACGTCCTGCCCGCCCGCCTGCATCGGACGGTCCGAGCGGTTGCGCAGCGCCATGTGCATGGCCGCTCGCCCTTCGGTGTTGTTGACGGCATCGCCAGCGAACAGCGCTGCGATCCGTGCCGGCAGTTCGCAGGCCTGCGCCAGCGATTGCAGCAGACCCAGCGTCTCGCGGGTGACGCGCTGCCGCGAATAATCGTACAGCAGGTCGAGCGCCTGCACGCTCATGGCGTCGAAGCGTCCGGCGCCGTCGGCAGCGAACAGGTCGCGCAGGTGGCGGCTGGCGAGCTGAACGGCGTGCGCCTCGAGGGCTTGCCATGGGGGTAATGTGTTGCGAGTCAAGGCCTGGGGCTCCTGCCGTTTCAGGTCCGGCGCCTCAGCCGGGATCCAGCCGCAGCACGCCGTCCGTCAGTACGTACCGATCACCCGTATGAGCGCATACCGCTGTGCCATCGCCCTTCGTCCCGAGCGGCAACCTCTCGCCGAAACGACTCATCCATCCAATGTGCCGCGCCGGCACTCCGACCGTCAGCGCAAACGCCGGAACGTCGCGGTTGACGACGGCCCCGGCCCCGACGAAGGCGTGCTGGCCGATTTCGACGCCGCAGACGATCGTACAGTTGGCGCCGAGAGTCGCTCCGCGACGGACCACCGTATCGCGGTACTCGTCCTTGCGCGAGACCGCCGAACGGGGGTTGTACACGTTGGTGAAGACCATGCTCGGGCCACAGAAGACGTCGTCCTCCACGGTCACGTTGTCATAGATCGAAACGTTGTTCTGCACCTTGACGTTGACGCCGATGCGAACACGATTGCCGACGAACACATTCTGCCCAAGCGAACAGTTGCGCCCGACAACTGCGCCACCACAGATGTGCACCCAGTGCCAGACGCGAGTCCCTGCACCGATGGCGGCACCCTGGTCGACGATCGCGCTCGGGTGGACGGTGGCTGCGCTCATCGTCAGTACTGCAGCGGCAGTGCGACGCGACGCTGGTCGCGCGCGGAGAGATAGCTGGCGATCAGGACCTCGAGCGAACGCAGACCTTCCCGGCCATCGGTCTCCGGCTTGGCTTCCCCGCGCAACGTGCGTATCACGTTGTCGTAATACAGCGGATGACCGAAGCCGTAGACGGAGGTCGTCTCGTAGCTGGCGGTTTTCACCTGCTCGTCGTCCGGATCACTGTCGGCGAACTCCCAGTGCTCGATCTGGTTCACGGCCACGCCGCCCACCTTCACGGTCCCGCGCTCACCAAGGATGGTGATGGAGCCCTCGAGATTCCTGGGGTACGCGAGCATCGTGACGTTGATCGACCCCAGTGCGCCGGAGCGCCAACGGATCCCGACCGTGGCCGTATCTTCAACCTGGATGTTCCGGGCGAGGGTGCCGACATAGGCCTGGACGCTTTCGACTGGACCGATCAGCCAGTCGATCAGGTCGACATAGTGACTGGCCTGGTTCATCAGCGCACCGCCGTCGAACTCCCACGTGCCGCGCCATTTCGCACTGTCATAGTAGGACTGCGGCCGGGCCCAGAAGACGTTGATCGTGGCCATATAGATCCGGCCGAAGCGGCCACGATCAATTGCCTTCTTCACCAGCTGAAGCGTCGCGTTGCGTCGGTTTTGCTTGACGACGAAGAGCCGGACACCCGCCCGATCGCACTCATCGACCATCGCAATGCCGTCCGCCCACCGGGTCGCCATCGGCTTCTCGGTCATCACGTGAACACCGGCCTGCGCACACTGGACGGCCTGGCCGGAATGAAGCCCGCTCGGAGTGCAGAGCGCTACCACGTCCGTGCTTGCGGCAGCCAGGAGTTCCGACAGGTCCGAGTAACCCTTGACACCGGTCTTTGCAACCGCCGCTTCCAGCGCCTTGGGGTTGTTGTCACACACCGCGGCCAGCTCGATTCTGCCGGCGTGCTTGGCAATGGCCGCGATGTGATTCGCGGCGATCCTGCCGCAGCCGACGACGGCGATGCGGATCGGCCGGTCCTGGATGGGATTCTTAGCCTTCACTCCAACTCCAACTTCACTGGGTCGCGGTAGTGTATCCGAGCGTGAAGTTGACTGTCAGCGTGGGCGCCTAGCGGTTGCTGTAGTACGCAAGGTACCAGTCCACGAAATTGCGGATACCGACGGACACCGGCGTGGCCGGGGTGTAGCCGACGTCCCGCGTCAGCTCGTCGATGTTGGCCCAGGTGTCCGGTACGTCGCCGGCCTGCAGCGGCAGCAGGTTCATCTCGGCCTTTTTCCCAAGGCACTCCTCGAGCGTACGGATGTACGTGAGGAGTTCGACCGGCTCGTTGTTGCCGATGTTGTACAGCCGGTACGGTGCCTTGCTCGACGCAGGATCCGGGGCGTCACTGTTCCAGTCGGGATTGCCGGTCGCGACCCGGTCGCAGGCGCGCACGACCCCCTGCGCGATGTCATCCACGTAGGTAAAGTCCCGGCGATGATGGCCGTAGTTGAAGACATCGATCGGCTGGCCGGCCAGGATGTTCCTGGTGAACAGGAACAGCGCCATGTCGGGCCGACCCCAGGGCCCGTATACCGTGAAGAACCGCAACCCCGTGACCGGCAACGAGTACAGGTGCGCATAGGTGTGCGCCATCAACTCATTGGCCTTCTTGGTCGCCGCGTAGAACGACAGCGGATGATCGACGTTCTGGTGGACCGAGAACGGCATCTTCGTGTTGGCGCCATAGACCGAGCTGGTCGACGCATAAACGAGGTGCTCGACGCCGCTGTGACGGCAGCCTTCCAGCACATTGGCCGTGCCGACCACGTTGCTCTCGACATAGGCGAGCGGGTTCTCGATGGAATAGCGCACGCCAGCCTGCGCAGCCAGGTGGATCACCCGGTCGAACTTCTCGCGGCCGAACAGTTCCGCCATCCCGCCGCGGTCCGCGAGGTCGAGCTTGACGAACTTGAAGCCCGGCCTCGTCTTGAGCTGGTCCAGACGCGCGAGCTTGAGCCGTACGTCGTAGTAGTCGTTCAGGTTGTCGAGGCCGACCACCTCATCACCGCGATCGAGCATGATCTTCGCGGTGTGGTAGCCGATGAAGCCGGCAGCGCCGGTGACCAGGATTTTCATTAGAGTCGCCCGTCCACATCGTCCGACCTGAACACGTACTTGATGTCGTAGAGCACGTGCTTCTTCTTGCCCAGCGCCCGGACCTTCTTGATTCCCATGTCGCGGAATTCCTGGTGGGCCACGCCCATGATGACTGCGTCGTACGTGCCTGACTTGATCTTCCTGACCGGCCGCAATTTGTATTCGCGCTCGGCTTCGTCGGCATCAGCCCAGGGGTCGAACACGTCGACGTTGCAGCCGTACTTCTTCAGCTCCTGCACCACGTCGACGATCTTGGTGTTGCGGACGTCCGGGCAGTCTTCCTTGAACGTCAGGCCCATGACCAGCACGCGCGAACCCTTGACCATGATCTGGCGCTGGATCATCAACTGCGCCACCTGCTGCGCGACGTAGATCCCCATGTTGTCGTTGATGCGGCGGCCCGCCAGAATCATCTCAGGGTGATAGCCGATCGCCTGTGCCTTGTGCGTCAGGTAGTACGGATCGACGCCGATGCAGTGTCCACCGACGAGACCCGGGCGGAACGGCAGGAAATTCCACTTGCTGCCGGCAGCCAGCAGGACCTCCTCGGTGTCGATGCCCAGGCGGTTGAAGATCAACGCCAGCTCGTTGATCAGCGCGATGTTGACGTCACGTTGCGTGTTCTCGATTACTTTGGCGGCCTCCGCCACCTTGATGCTCGAGGCTTTGTGCGTGCCGACCGTCACGATCGTGCGGTACAGCTGGTCCACGAACTCCGCCACTTCGGGTGTGGATCCTGACGTGACCTTGCGGATGGTCGTGACGCGGTGTTCCTTGTCACCCGGATTGATGCGCTCGGGGCTGTACCCGGCGAAAAAGTCCCTGTTGCACTTGAGGCCCGAGACCTTTTCGAGGATCGGGACGCAGACCTCTTCGGTGCAGCCCGGGTAGACGGTGGACTCGTACACGACCACGTCGCCCTTCTTCAGCACCTTGCCCACTGACTCGCTCGCTTTCTCGAGCGGCATCAGGTCCGGGCGCTTGTAGTCGTCGATCGGCGTCGGCACGGTGACGATGAAGACGCGACACGGCTTCAGGTCGTCGAGGCTGGTCGTGTACGCAAGCTTGTCGGCTTCTGCCAGCTCCTGCGCGTCGCATTCCCGCGTGCTGTCGACACCCCTGCCGAGTTCGGCCACGCGGTCGGCCTTGATGTCGAAGCCGACGGTCACGAATCGCTTGCCGAACTCGACGGCGAGCGGCAAGCCCACGTAACCGAGGCCGACAATCCCGATCTTGAGGTTGCGAAGATTCAATTTACCCATGATTCCAAACGCTTCTTCTTAAGGTTACCGACGGCCACGGATGCCATCGACCGCCGCCATGGACTGAGACCCGGGTCAAAGGCTGACGTACGCCAGTGCTCCCAGACCCACCGAGGTCATCACGACGAAATACGGCAACGCCATCCAGACCATGCGGCCATAACCGAGGCGGATCAGGGGCGCGAGCGTCGAGGTCAGCAGGAACAGGAACGCAGCCTGCCCGTTGGGCGTCGCAACGCTCGGGATGTTGGTGCCGGTGTTGATCGCCACCGCCAGCCAGTCAAACTGCTCGCGAGTGATCGTCCCTTGCAGCAGCGCTGCCTTGATTTCGGTGATGTAGACACTGGCGACGAAGACGTTGTCGCTGATCGACGAGAGCACTCCTGCGGCGAGGTACAGCATGACTGCCTGCAGGCGACCCTCGAGTGCAAGCACGCGGTTGATCATCGGCTCGAACAGGTGCTGGTCGTGGATCACCGCGACGATCACGAAGAACACCACCAGCAGCGCCGTAAAAGGCAGCGCAGCCTCGAAAGCCCTGCCGATGCGGTGCTCTTCCGTGACACCGGTGAAGGCGGTGGCCAGGATGATGACCAGCAGCCCGATCAGGCCCACTTCGGCGACATGGAAAGCCAGCGCCAGCACCAGCAGGATCGCGACGGTCGCCTGGACGATCAGCAGTTGCTTATCGCGCGGCGTCGAACGCACCGCGAGTTCACGTGAGTAGTCCTCGAGCACGGCGCGAGCCGCGTCCGGGAGCGGCGTGCCATAACCAAACAGTCGGCACCGCTCGACCAGCCAGCATGTGGCAAGGCCGGCGAAGGCCACCGGCATGGTGACGGGCGCCATCACCAGGAAGAACCGGCCGAAGTTCCAGCCCGCGTGTTCAGCGATCAGCAGGTTCTGTGGTTCGCCCACTTGCGTCATCACACCGCCAATCGCCGTGCCGACAGCACCGTGCATCATCAGCGCGCGCAGGAACCCGCGGAAGGCTTCGAGGTTGTCGCGGTGCACTACCTGCACCTCCGCGTCCTGCGTTGAATCGTGGTGGGACGTGGTGTGGGTCTTGCCCGAAGCGACGCGGTGATAGACCTCGAAAAAACCCATGCCGACGGTGACCGCGACGGCCACGACGGTCAGTGCGTCGAGAAAAGCCGACAGCAGCGCCGACACGCCACAGAACATCAGCGCCAGCGATTCGCGCGAGCGTATCCGCAGGACCAGCCGCGTAAAGACGAACAGCAGCAGATCGCGCAGGAAATAGATGCCAGCGACCATGAAGATCAGCAGCAGGATCACGGGGAAGGCGCCGGTGACTTCCTCGTACACGCTCTCGGGCGTGGTGAGACCGATGATGACCGCCTGGATTGCAAGCAGGCCACCTGGCTGCAATGGATAGCATCGCAGCGCCATCGCCAGCGTGAAGATGAACTCGCCGAGCAGCAGCCAGCCGGTGACCGTCGGCCCGGCGAGCAGCATCACGATCGGGTTCAGCAGCAGGAACCCGACGATCGTGAGCTTGTACCAGCCTGGCGACCGTCCGAGGAAAGCCTGGCCGAACGACTGCGCAAGCGTGTGACTCATGGCGCGGGTGTGGCCGCCTCGGGCACGCAATCGAACTGGCGCCAGGCGGTCTTGCCGCCGCTCTTCCTGTCGAGCAGTTCGAGCATCCCCTGATGTGCCTGCAGTTCTCCCGCGGTCGCTCGCCGCACGACGAGCGTACCCGCCGGGCGCACGGCCTTCGTTACTGCCGCAGCGACACCTGCTGCCGCAGCCTTGTCGTCCAGGGTCAGCGCGCCCTGCCCGCCCGTCATCGCCAGGTAGACCTCGAGCAGCAGGTCGGCGTCGAGCAATGCACCGTGCAGGTCGCGGTGCGAATTGTCGATCGAATAGCGCTTGCACAGGACGTCGAGACTGTTGCGCTGGCCCGGGTGCAGCTGACGTGCAAGGGCAAGAGTGTCGAGCACGCTGCAGACGTCGCGTGTCGTCAGTTTCTGCTCGAACACACCCTTCGCGGCGAGCATCGCGAGTTCCGCGTCCATGAACGCGACGTCGAACGGCGCGTTGTGGATGATCAGCTCGGCACCCGCCACGAACTCGCGCAGTTCGTCGAAAATGTCGCCGAAGCGCGGCTGTCCGCTCAGGAACTCGGTCGTAAGACCGTGCACCTGCACCGCACCCGGGTCGATCGTGCGGTCCGGGCACAGGTAGCGGTGGAACTGCCGACCCGTACGCCGCCGGTTCACGAGTTCGATCGCACCGATCTCGATGATGCGGTGGCCGAGCTCAGGTTCGAGGCCGGTGGTTTCGGTGTCGAAGACGATCTGGCGCATGGGAAGGAAGGACAGGAAGGGTCGGAAGGGTAGGAAGGGCAGGAAGGGAAGGAAGGGCAGGAAGTGTGCTCGCCGTCGCTCAGGCAACCGCCTGAGCGAGCGCATCCACCACCTGGACCTGCTGCGCATCGGTGAGGTACGGATGCATGGGCAGACTCATGACGCGACGAGCTGCGGTTTCAGACGATGGGAAACTACCCTCGCTGTAGCCAAGATGCTTGAACACCGGCTGCATGTGCAGCGCCAGCGGGTAATGCACGGCCGTGGGCACGCCCAGCGACTTCATGCGGGTTTCCACGATCTCGCGCTGCTCTACCTCGACCGTGTATTGCGCAAACACGCAGGTATTGAACTGTTCGACTTCGGGAGCGTGGACTTTGGCACTTGCTCCCGTGCCGAACTTCTCCGCGATCAGCGTGGCGTAACGCTGGCCCACCCGAATACGGGCCACGATCTCGTCGTCGAACACGTCCATCTTCGCGAGCAGCACTGCGGCCTGGATCGTGTCCAGGCGCCCGCACAGGCCGAGCCGGGGATGGTGGTAACGGCGATCCTGGCCATGGACGCGGATTTCGCGCATGAGCCTGGCGAGGGCATCGTCATTCGTGAACAGGGCCCCGCCGTCACCGTAGCAGCCCAGCGGCTTCGATGGGAAGAACGAGGTAGCTCCCACCGCCGTCATGCCGCCCGAACGCCTGCCTTTGTAGGTGGCGCCGAAGCTCTGCGCAGCGTCCTCGATCACCGGCAACCGGTAACGACCGGCGATCGCGTTGATGGCGTCGATGTCAGGGCACTGCCCGTACAGTGAAACCGGCATGATCGCTTTCGTGCGCGGAGTAATGGCGGCCTCGAGCTTCGCCGCGTCCATGTTGTACGTGCCGCGGTCAATATCGACGAAGACCGGCTTGGCGCCCGCCAGCGCAATCATTTCGGCCGTCGCGAAGAACGTGAAAGGCACCGTGACCACTTCGTCGCCCGGGCCGATATCGAGCGCCATCAGCGCGATCAGCAGGGCATCCGTGCCGCTGGCGACGCCGACGCAGTGTTTCGAGCCGACGTACGCGGCCAGCTTCTGCTCCAACTCGACCACTTCAGGCCCGAGAATGTATTGGCCGTGCTCGAGCACCTTCGCGATTCTGGAGTCGACCGCGGGCTTGAGCCGACGGTACTGGGTCTTGAGGTCGATGAAATCCATGGTCTTCCTACGGCGAGCTCGTCTCTCCGCAGTTTACAGCCCTTTCTCGCGCAACGCCGCGATGCCAAGGTTGGCGAGTTCGTCCGCCCGCTCGTTGCCGGGATGCCCGGCATGGCCCTTGACCCAATGCCAGTGCACCTCGTGACGTCCAATCTGCCCTTCGAGCAGCAGCCAGAGGTCTGCATTCTTCACAGGCTTCCTGTCGGCCGTCTTCCAGCCCCGCTTCTTCCACTGCGGCAGCCACTCGGTGATGCCGAGCCGCACGTACTGCGAATCGGTGTAGAGCTGCACCCGGCAGCGGCGCTTCAGCGCGGCCAGTGCCTCGATCGCCGCGGTGAGCTCCATGCGATTGTTGGTGGTGAGCGGCTCGCCGCCATGGAGCTCCTTGCGGTGCTCGCCGGTCTCGAGCAGCGCACCCCAGCCTCCCGGGCCCGGGTTGCCCTTGCAGGCCCCGTCCGTGTGAACGACCACTTCAGACTGACTCACGCGGCCTGTCTCGTGGTTGGCTCGGGCGCGCTGCCGACGAGCACCGGCCGCTGTGTCCATGCGGGCCTGACCGGCGTGATCGAACGCACGCGCTTGCGCGCCTTGAGCAGGTATGCGCCTGCCAGCGGCGACGCGATGATGGGTCCGCGCCGCTCGAGCCAGCTGTCCTCGCGCAGGCCGAACATGCTCTGCGTCCAGGGCGGAGCAAACAGGTAGCTTCGCGAGGAGACGACCTCGAAGCCGAGCAGGCCGAGCCAGTCGCGCGTGCGGTGTTCGCTCATCATGCGCGCCGCATGCGGCGGAAACTGAGCGCTCGCAGCGAAGTGGTGCCGGACGCCCCAGGTACTCCAGGGATTGAAGGCGCAGATGACCAGACTGCCCTCGCCGACCAGGACGCGGTCGACCTCGCGCAGCAGTTCGTGCGGACGTGGCGCATGCTCGAGCGTGTGCGGCAGCAACACCGCCTCCACCGAATTGGTGGCGATCGGAAGCGCGTCGAAGTGGGCACGGATTGCGCCGGGACCCGCTGCATCGGGCGCGATGCAACTTCGGTGCTGCGTGCGCGCCGCCGCACAGAGGCTGGTGGGATCGCCCCAGCGACCGATCTGCAGCAGTTCGAAGCCGACGACGTCGGCCAGCTCGTCCTGCAGCAACCGCGTTTCCAGCGCGCGCACGGCTGCCCCGAGTGGGGATTCGAGCCAGTGGTCTGCGGCGGAATCTGTGTTCATGCGCCCAAGGATAGCCGTAAGTCCCTGCACGAATTCGAAAAAACGTGGCCTGTCATATGGAATTTTCGGTCCCGAACGGCTCTAATAAGCCCCGCCCGGACTCATTGGCCCGCGGACGACGAAGGAGTCCCCAGCAGCATGCTGCAAGTGAGCCCGGTGCGGGCGTTCTCGGACAACTACATCTGGCTGATGCGCGCGCCGGCCGACCCGGCCGCTACCGTGGTAGTCGATCCGGGTGACGACCGCCCGGTGGAACTGGCATTGCAGGCGCAGGGACTGCAACTCGGCGCGATCCTGGTCACGCACTACCACGCCGATCACGTCGGCGGTGTCGGAGCGCTGGCCGCGCGGCACGGCGCACCGGTATTCGGGCCGGCCCGTGAGCCGATGCCCTGCGCGGCGCAGGCACTGGACGATGGAGGCAAGGCTTCACTTGAGAACCTCGGGCTCGAATTCAACGTGCTAGCCGTTCCTGGTCACACGCTCGGCCACATTGCCTATGCGGGCCACGGTGCGCTGTTCTGCGGCGACACCCTTTTCAGCGCTGGTTGTGGCCGCCTGTTCGAAGGCACGCCCGACCAGATGCTCGACTCGCTTGACCGCCTCGCCTCCCTGCCCGACGCGACGCGCGTCTTCTGCGCGCACGAGTACACGCTCTCGAACCTGAAGTTCGCAGCCGCTGTCGAGCCCGGCAACGGCCACGTGCGCGACACGCTGGCCGACGTCCAGCAACGCCGCGACCGCGACGAAATCACGCTGCCTTCCACCCTCGGACGCGAGCGCCTCATCAACCCTTTCCTGCGCTGCCGCGAACCGGCAGTACGCGCCGCGGCCGAACGTCACGCGGGACACTCGCTGCCCGGGGCCGTGGACGTGTTCGCCGAAGTGCGGCGCTGGAAAGACGGATTCCGCTGAGCCGAAATGACACGAACCAAAACACACCCGTCCTGGCTTGCCGCCGTCGCAGCGGCCGCGCTGCTCGCCGGCTGTGCCACAACCGACACGACCTACTCGAGCCTGCCGCCCGCGCCGGAACACCCGGGTCCGAAGGCGCCGATGGACCGCGCGACGGTCACGATCCCGGGCTCGTTCAGCACGGCACGCGAACTGCCGCACATGCCGCCGGAGCAGTACAAGGACCTGCTCGATCGCATTCGCGACGGTTATGCCCTGCCGGACGTCGCGCATTACGCGGTCGACCGCGAGGTTGAGCTCTATCGGAAGAACCCCGATTTTCTCGACCGTACGTTCAAGCGCGGAGCGCGCTACCTGTACTACATCGTGCAGGAAATCGAGCGGCGCAACCTCCCGCTCGAACTTGCGCTGCTGCCGGTCGTCGAAAGCGCGTTCAATCCAGTCGCCTATTCGCGCAGCCGCGCCTCGGGCCTGTGGCAGTTCATCCCGTCCTCAGGCAAGCACTACGGCCTCGAACAGAACTGGTGGATCGACGAGCGTCGCGACGTCATCGAGGCCACGGGCGCCGCACTCACCTACCTGCAGTACCTGAACACGTATTTCGCAGGCGACTGGTACCTGGCGATCGCTGCCTACAACGGCGGCGAAGGCACCGTCAGCGGCGCGGTGCGTCGCAACCAGTCGGCGGGATTGCCGACAGACTTCTTCAGCCTGAGCCTGCGTCCCGAAACCCGCGACTACGTGCCGAAGCTGCTCGCGATCAGTCGCATCGTGCGTAACCCGGAAGCCTACGGATTGTCATTCGCTGCGATCCCGAACCAGCCGTTCTTCGAAGCCGTCGAACCGGGCAAGCAGATGCACCTCGACCATGCGGCCGAGCTCGCCGGCATCACCCGCGAAGACATGTTCGCGCTGAATCCCGGCTACAACCGCATGACGACGCCGCCGCAAGGCCCGCATCGCCTGCTGTTGCCGGTCCCGAACGCGCAGACTTTCCGCCAGGCGATGCTCGACCCGTCGCTCATGGACCAGAGCAGCGTCGCCGTTGCTGCCGTCGAACCGCCCCCGGAGGTTCACCACAAGGTCCGCCGTGGCGAAACGCTCAGTGCGATCGCCCGTCAGTACGGCGTGCCGATGGTGGCCCTGCAGCAGGCCAACGACATCCAGGGCTCGGTGATCCATCCGGGTGACTCGCTGCTGATTCCGGCTGGATTCGCCGGCTCGACCGTGATGCTGGCCGCGCTTGCCGCACCGCGTGACGACATCACGGCCCAGCTGCCGGAACACCAGAAGCCACCGGCATCGAAGAAACCCGGGGTCCACGTCGTGAAGTCGGGCGACACGCTGTGGGACGTGGCACGCAGGTATGGTGTCACGGTGCCGGCCCTCGCCTCTGCCAACGGCCTCTCGAGCAAGGCAGGACTGGTTCCCGGCGCACGACTCGAGATACCGGGCAAGGGCGGAACCGCAACGCAGACTGCGTCCAGCAGCGCGAAGGAATCGAGCCGCGTGACCTACAAGGTCAAACGCGGCGACACGCTCTCCGAGATCGCCGACCGCTTCGACGTCAGCGTGCGTGAGCTCATGACCTGGAACCGCCTGCGGCAGTCGTCGTCGCTCCGCGCGGGCCAGCGTCTCGTCGTCTACACCGACTCAAGCCGGCAAACCGGAGGCTGAACATCGTGGGATTCCTGACAGGCAAGCGGGCCCTCATCGTGGGGCTCGCCTCGGAGCGTTCGATCGCCCATGGCATCGCAGCAGCGATGCACCGGGAGGGCGCGGAACTCGCGTTCACCTACCAGAATGACCGGCTCAAGGATCGGGTCCTCGAGATGACGCAGGCCTTCAATTCGGCGATCACGTTGCCAATGGACGTCGCCTCCGACGCGGAGATCGAGACCGCGTTCACGGCCATCCGCGCAGTCTGGGACTCGCTCGACATCATCGTGCACTCGGTCGCTTTCGCGCCACGTGAAGAACTGGCCGGCACGTTCGTCGACAGCACGACGCGCGAAGGCTTCCGCATTGCGCACGAAATCTCGAGCTACAGTCTCACCGCGCTGGCGAAGGCCGGCAGGCCGTTGATGCAGGGACGCTCAGGCGCGATCATCACGCTGTCGTACCTGGGTGCGGTGCGCTCGATCCCGAGCTACAACGTGATGGGCCTTGCCAAGGCGAGCCTCGAAGCGAACGTGCGCTTCCTCGC
>Ga0073899_10000656_pt1 | contig 31698 bp, 31 predicted proteins | sample KloWWTmetaKNB5Ph_FD_88975 | JGI IMG/M metagenome (GOLD analysis project Ga0073899, IMG submission 88975) | Active sludge microbial communities from Klosterneuburg, Austria, studying microevolution and ecology of nitrifiers - Klosterneuburg... | ecosystem: Engineered > WWTP > Aerobic digester >... | reverse complement strand
GGTCGCGTTCATCGAGCGCATGAAGCTCGGGCCGATCACCGTCGCGCGCGGCGCGAAGGGTGTCGTCGTCGGCGGCGGCAACACCGCGCTCGACGCGGTGCGCGAGCTCAAAGGCGTCGGCCTGAGCGACGTGACCATGGTCTACCGCGGCACCGAGCCGCACATGACCGGCTACGAGCACGAGTGGAAGGCCGGCAAGATCGAGGGCATCAACGCCGCCTGGCATACCCAGCCGCTCGAGTACATCGGCGAGCACGGCAAGGTCACCGGCGTGCGCTGCATCAAGCTCGACGACAAGAAGCAGCCGATCGCCGGGACCGAGCACATCGTGCCGGCCGACATCGTGCTCGTCGCCATCGGCCAGGCCAAGCTGCTGGCCGACCTCGCGGGCCTCGACGGGATCCGCATGGACCGCGCGCGGGTGATCGTCGACGGCGCCGGCTTCACCGGCCGCGCCAAGTGGTTCGCGGGCGGTGACCTCGCCAACGGTGGCAAGGAGGTCGTCAACGCGGTCGCCGAAGGGCGCGACGCGGCCATCGGGATCCACGCGTTTCTCACAGAAGGTGCAGCATGACCGCGCACATCGAGCCGACCCTCAAGAAGAAGGTCATCGTCCCCGACCTCACCTCGAACACCGGCGGCATCATCTCGCCGAACCCGTTCTGGCTCGCCTCGGCGCCGCCCGCGAACTCGGGTGACCAGATCAAGCGCGCCTTCGACCACGGCTGGGGCGGGGCGGTCTGGAAGACGCTGGGGCAGCCGATCCAGAACGTGTCGAGCCGCTTTGGTGGCCTGCACTTCCGCGGCACGCGCGCCATCGGCTTCAACAACATCGAGCTCATCACCGACCGGCCACTCGAGGTGAACTTCAAGGAGATCTACGAGACCAAGAAGAAGTTCCCGAAGCACGCGGTGGTGGTCTCGCTGATGGTCGAGACCGAAGAAGAGTGGAAAGAGATCATCAAGCGCTCGATCGACGCCGGGGCCGACGGTCTGGAGCTGAACTTCGGATGCCCGCACGGCATGTGCGAGCGCGGCATGGGCTCGGCGGTGGGGCAAGAGCCGAAGGTCAACGAGCGCATCACCTCGTGGGCCGTCGAGTATTCGACGGTGCCGGTGCTGGTGAAGCTGACCCCCAACGTCTCGGACATCTTGCCGCATGGGCTGGCCGCGCAGCGCGGCGGCGCCCACGGCGTGTCGTTGATCAACACCATCAAGAGCATCATCGCCGTCGACATCGACCGCTTCGTGCCCAAGCCGCGGGTGGGCTCGCTGAGCACCAACGGTGGGTACTGTGGCGCGGCGGTCAAACCCATTGCCCTGCACATGCTGGCGCGGCTGGCGCGCTCCGACGACTTCAACATCCCGATCAGCGGCATCGGTGGCATCACCAACTGGCGGGATGCCGTCGAGTTCATGCTGCTGGGCGCCTCGAGTGTGCAGGTGTGCACCGAGGTGATGCTCAAGGGCTATCGCATCGTCGAGGACATGATCGAAGGCCTCGACGAATACATGCAGAGCCACGGCTTCCAGACCCTCGACCAGCTGATCGGCAAGGCCGTGCCGGCCTATTCCGAGTGGGGCGACCTGGATCTGAACTACGAGACCATCGCCAAGATCGACGAGAAGACGTGCATCGGTTGCCAGCTCTGCGTGGTGGCCTGTCACGACGGCGCACACCAGTGCATTCACCCGGCGAAAGAGTCGCCAGCTGCCACGGCCACCCGCGTACCCATCGTCGACGAGAGTGAGTGCGTGGGCTGCAACCTGTGCAAGATCGTGTGCCCGGTGCCCGACTGCATCAGCCTGGTTCCGGTGGACAACGGCTTCGCGGCGGCCAGCTGGAACCAGCACCTCACCGGCGGCGCCACGCTCAGGCCCAAGAAGGGCGCACACTAGGGCCGCCGATGCGCGCGCTGATCGGGTTCTTGCTCTTCTGGGGCTGCGCCTCCCCTGCGGCCGAGCCGGCTCGGCCCGCGCCCAGGCCCGCGCCGACCGGCGCGCCGCTGCCCTCGGCGCAGCCCGCGGGTGAAGCGCCCGGCGTGGCCCCGATGGTGGCCAGCGGTGAGCCCGAGCCGCTCGCCCCGGAGGTCGCCCAGCCGCCGGCGGTGCCCACGGCACCGGCCTCCGAGCCTTCGCCGAGCGCGACCGCGCGCGATCCGCGTCGAATCGCCACCCAGCACCGTCCCCGCTCGCTCCTCATCTTGGAGCTGCAGGCGCTCGAGAAGCTGTACGCAGCCACGCCGAAGCGCTCCCCCGATCGGCCGACGCTGATGCGCCGGCTGGCCGAGGGGTACGTCGAGCTCGAGTACGCGGCCCAGCACGAGGCCGACGGCGCCAAGATCGTCGCCGCGGCACGCAAGCACGCGCTCACGTACTACCTGGCGGTGCGGTCCGAGTACCCCACCTACGCCAAGCTCGACGAGGTCCTGTATTTCGCCGGCTACGAGCACGAGCGCGCTGGCGACACGGCCAACGCACGCGCGCTGTATCGCGAGCTGACCCGGGCGTTCCCGGCTTCGTCGTTCGTGGCCCGCGTTCCCGAAAAATGGCGTGCGCGCTGACCGGCGACTTTCTGCCGGCTCACTTGCTGCACCCCGCCATCTCCAGACAGTTCGACTTGCCGTTGACGCAGTCGGCGATCGCTTTGTAGGGCCCGACGCACGGGAACGCGGGGCACTTGTACCCACAAGCCTGGAGCTTGGCGCAGGCCTTCGAGCAAGCATCCGAGCTGCTGGGCGCTGGGGCCGAGGCCGTGGGCGCGGCCGGTGCGGTGGCGGAGCCGGCCGCTCGCGAGCCCTTGGGGGCAGCGCCCGACGGCGGCTTGCCCGACGCCGCGCTCGACGGCACGGGTGCCGTGGGGGGTGCGGACGCCAGCAGCGGCGCGTCACTTCCGAGCGCGGCCGACGCCGAGCCGGCCGGCGCCGACCGGTCGAACGCACCGATCAGATAGGCCCCGACGACGCCCACGAGACCGAGCACCAACAAGAGAACCGCCGCGCCCAGCGTGACCCAGAGCGGTGCGGTGCTGGGGCGCCGCGGTGCAGGCAGCGAGTCGATCCGGACATGGGTCGGCGCGGTGACCCCCGCGGTCGGGGAATGACTCGAGAGCGCTCGCAGGGCGTCGGCCATCTCGGTCGCGGACTGAAATCGTTGGTTCGGATCCCGCGCCAGTGCGCGTGTCAGCCAGCCGTCGAAGCCGGGGGGGGCGCCCGGCGCGGCGGGGATGGGATCGGCGCAGATCTTCAGCAAGAGGTCGCCCAAGATGGCGCTGTCGAACGGGCGGAGGCCCGTCACGCACTGGTACGCGATCACGCCCAGCGACCAGAGGTCGCTGCGGTGGTCGACGTCACTGCGGCCCCGCGCCTGCTTGGGGCTCATGTAGTGCGGCGTTCCCAAGACGGCACCGGTCTGGGTCAGGCCGGCCGTGGTGGTGTCGCCGGTGGCCAGGGTCTTCGCGATGCCGAAGTCGAGCACCTTCGCCAGCTCTTCGTCCTGGTTCTTCACCAAGAAGACGTTGTCTGGCTTCAGATCGCGGTGCACCACGCCGGACTCGTGGGCACGCGTCAACGCGCGGGCCACCTGGCTCACGATCCGCGCCGTCTCGTCCAGCGACAGCCGCGACACCCGGCCGAGGCGCGTGGCCAGGCTCTCGCCCTCCAAGAGCTCCATCACCAGATAGGGCGTCGTGCCTTCGACGCCGAAGTCCAGCACCTGGATCACGTGGGGGCTGCGCAGCGCCGCAGCGGCGCGCGCTTCGTTCAAGAAGCGATCGACGGCGCCCGGGGCGCTGGCCACGCGCTCGTGGATCAGCTTGATGGCCACGGGTGACCGCAAGAGCAGGTGCTCTGCGCGCCACACGCTGCCCATGCCGCCGGCGCCCAGCTGCGACACCAGCCGGAACTTCTGCGCGAGCACGTCGCCGGCTGAAAAGTCCCGCGCCATGAGGTCGTCTCGATGAAAATACCACAGGCGCCGGACCGCACGCCCCGCGCGGGCAGCGGCACGGTCCTTTCGCTCAGCGACTGCGCCCGAGCTGGACGGCCACCAGCACCCAGCCCGTCAGGAAAGCCAGCCCCCCGAAGGGCGTGATGATGCCCAGCTTGCGCACCCCGGTCAGCACCATCGCGTAGAGGCTGCCCGAGAACAGCACCACGCCCACCGTGAACGCCAGCGCGGGCCACTTGATCGCGCGCCCCGTGGCGTCGCCATATAGCGAGACCGCCAAGAGCGCCACCGCGTGCAGCGCGTGGTAGAGCACGCCCGTCTGCCACACGCCGAGCTGGGCGTCGGTCACCCGGCTACGCAACAGGTGTGCGCCGAAAGCGCCCAGTGCGACGGCCAGAAAACCCAGGCTGGCGGCGACACGGATCCACATCGAGGGCGATCTCTGGTGCCGAAGGCGTGACGGCGGAAGCGCTTGCCCGAATCACTTCTTCGATTTCTGCCTGCTCGGGTCGGTGCCCTTCTCGATGAAGGGGGCCGCCGGCGCCGTGTCTTTGGTGCCGTCGTACCCGCCACCGCCCGTGCCGCCCCCGGTGTCGAGCGAGCCCTGGGGCCCCGCCCCCGAGCGGCACTCGATGGCACACGCCACCGAGAGCGAGTCGCCGCCGCACCCGCAGCCGGCCAGGCGGCGCACCGCCGCCGGGAGCCGAAGCTCGCTCGGATCTGGCAGAATCGAGAGCGAGACGTTCACCGCCCCCTTGTCCAAGAAGCGCACGAACGCGCTGCCCCGAAGGGTGTGCTCGCCGGCGGCGATCTGGATCGAGGCCATGACCTTGTCGAGGCACGAGTCGAACTTGGGATGCGTGCCGCGTGCAGGGGCCGTCACCTGGGTCTTGCCGTTGGGGCCGACCGCAAAGCCGACCCGGTGCAGGCGCGCGCTCACGGTCTTGTCCTTGGGGCAGGCCTTGATGGCGCCGACCTTGGTCTTGAGCTTGTCGCTCAGGCTGGTGCGGCGCTTTTCCAGCTCGCTGGGCGCTTCGGTCGGCACGCTCTCTGCGAGGGTGCTCTTGCTACGGAATGCCGCGCTCGGGCTCGCCGCGCCGGCGGCGGTGCCCTTGTCGCCGAAGGGGTTCGAATTGGGCGTGACGTCGTAGGTGCGGGGGGGCGTGTACGAGAGCCCGCACGCGGGGCCATAGCCCGCCGAGCAGGCGCGGCCGAGCGCGCCCCGCGCCCCCTCGATGTCCTTGGCTCCGCCCAGGCCGTCGTAGCGAGCGGCGGCCAAGAGCGCGCAGCCGTAGCCGTACCTGGCCTGGCACGCCTTCTCGAAGAAGCCCGCGGCGAAGCTCGGGTTCGAGGCGGTGCCGAAGCCGTGGCGATGGAGCAGCCCCGTGCCTGCGCAGCTCTCCCCGTCGCCATCGGCGCAGCCCTTCTCGAGCAGCTTGAGGGCCGCGGCGTCGTCCCGCGCCACCCCGGCGCCCTGGAGCTGTGACACGGCCAGGAGCCGGCAGCCCGGGACGTGACCGCCGTCGCACGCGCGCTTGGCCAGCTTGGCGGCCTTCTCTCCGTTCTTGGTGACGCCATCGCGCCCCTCGAACACCAGTGACGCCGCGTCGATGCAGCTTCGCCAGTCTTTGGCCTCGCAGGCCCGCTCGAAGTCCTGCGCCGCCCGTGCCGGGTCTTTCGGCATCTTGGTCCCCGAGAGCCGCAGCGTGCCGAGGAAGCGACACGCGTTGGCCGAACCCTTGGCGCAGCTGCCTTCCAGGCCCTTGACGCCCTGGGCGCGTTCGGCCTCCGACCCGCCGAGCAGCTGAGATGCCAAGAGCCCGCAGGCGTCTTCCCACTTGCCCTGGCAGGCGCGAGTGAACAGCGCCTTGGAACGCGCGGCGTCCGGCGCGGTGCCCTTGCCCGTCTCGAGGTTGAGCGCCAAGAAGTGGCACGCGCGCGCCTCGCCCCCGCTGCACGCGCGGCCATACAGCACGTTGGCGGCGGTGGCGTCGCCGTCCTTCTCGGTCACCACGCCCAGGTTGCTGCAGCCCCGCGGCCAGCCGGCTTCGCAGCTCTTCGAATACAGCTCGCGAGCCTTGTTCATGTCCTTGGGCAGCGCGTCGCCGCGATCGTAGGCGTGCCCCAGGTTTCCGCAGCCACGGGCGCTGCCGCCGGCGCAGGCCTTCTCGGCGAGGGTGGCCGCCCGCTCGGGGTCGGCGGGCACGCCGTGGTTGCCGAAGTACATGAACGAAGCGGCCGCACAGCTGCCCGCGTGGCCCTTCTCGCACTCGGCGACGCACTCGGCCAGCTGGCCTTCGCGGCATTGAAACGGGGCGGCAGCGTTGGGCGGCGCGCACTTCCCGTCGGTCAGCACCAACCCACGCGGGCACACGTCCACGGTGCCGCCCTCGTCCTTCGAGGCCACTTCGAGGGCTGTCAGCTCCAGCCGAAGCAGCGCCGAGCAGGCCGGATCGGGGCTCGACGAGGTCGGGTTGAAGCCCTTGCACGCTTTCGCGTCGCCGTCGCGGTTCTCGGTGCGCTTGCTGCTCTTGCTGGCTGCGCTGGCGCCGGCGCCCATGATCTCGACCGCGCCGCGCACCGAGCCCGACGAGCCCTGCTTCAGCGCGAACGCGCCGACGAAGGCGCCCCGCACGAAGTGGGTTGCCGCGGCACACCCGCTGCCGGTCAGTCGCTTCTTGTCCGCGGCGGCCACCGTGGTGCGCCGCATGCCGATGAGAATGAGGCCCAGGTCCAGCGAGGTGTCACGCTGCACCTCGGCCGCGATCTTCGCGCCGAAGGTCGGCAGGTTCAGCTGGATCTCGTCGGCGCCCTCCAGCCGCACCACCTCTTCTTTCGGGCTGACGCCCACGAAGCCGTAGTCGCCGTCGATCTTGCAGTCTTTGATGATGCGCAGCTCTTTGCAGTCGTAGCTCACGACTGCCACCCCGTCCTTCATCACCGCTTCGTACACCGCACGCTCGTGAGCCTTCAGGTCCACGATCAGCGGCTGGCCGAAGTCGGCCACCGAGTCGCACAGCGTTGCCTGCACCCTGGGCGGATCTGGCCGCGCCACCTCGCCGCCGGCGCCGGGGCGGCAACCCCCCGAGACGAAGACCAACGCTGCGACCAGCGGCGCGCCCACGCGTATCGTCCAGCTCATTGCTCGCTCCGTCTCACTGGATGCAGCCCACGCGACTCTTGGCGATCACCATGTCGTCGTACCACACGCTGCCGGCGCCGCCCTCGGTGATGTAGTTCTGTGGCCAGAAGGCGTTGAGCTTCAGGTCGGTGGTGTTGCGCCACTGAAGGTCCAGCACAACCAGCGTCGGACTCGTGGGCTTGTACTGGGTGCACTCGGTGCCCGTGGCCTTCTCGGGGCAGAACTTGTCCTTCACCCAGTAGCCGAGCGGTGCCTTGTCGGTGAACTGAATCACCGATTGATCGTTCACCCAGACGCCCAGCTCGGCGCCCGCACCCGACGCGGCCGACGGGTTCAGCTTGATGTGAAGCTCGAAGCACTGCCACTCGTCTTTGGCGGTGAGCGCCGGGTCGTGGATCACCGAGTTGCCGTAGTAGGCGGTGTTCCCCGAGGGTTGATCCATCCACGAATGCATCTTCATCCAGTAGTTGTAGAAGTCCATCCGCGGGGCGCTGCCGCTGGTCATGGGCTCGAGCGAGACATGGAACCGGTCGTCGCCGTCGGGCTTCAGCCCGGCCTGGGGGCTCGGCCAGTTCGACGCCGGGTTGTAGCCCCCGATCCAGACGCCGGTGTGATGCCACTTCACGCCGGCCTGGTACCGCGCGTAGTAACGCACGAACAGCTCGTCGTAGCCGGGGGCCAGCTTCTTGTAGAAGTCGACGGCGTTCGGCCCCGCGCCGCTGGCGGTGAGCTTGCCGCTGGCCTTGCCGCTGCTCTTCGCCGGTACGCTCGGGTCCAGCGCGATGGCGCCAGTGCCCTGCTTGCTTTCGTAGCGCGTGAGCAGCGCGCTCACACTGCCCTCTTCGAAGCTCTCGACCCAGATCACGTCGGGGTCTTTGTCGATGCCCACGTCGCCCGGGTACTTGGCGGAGAGGCCCGGCCCTGCGCCGCTCGACCCGCCGGTTCCGGCGCCGCCTGCACCGCCCGCGCCCCCCGACCCGCCGCTGGTGCTTCCGCCGCTGCCGCTGGCGCCGCCCGACGCCGTGCCGCCCGCGCCGCTGGTGCCCCCGCTGGAAGCGCCCCCGCTGGAAGCGCCTCCGCTGGAAGCGCCCCCCGTGGCCGGCGATCCCCCGCCGCTGTCCGAGCCACACCCGAAGAGAACGACCGCCAGCCCCAGGCTCCCCAGCCACTTCATCCGGCTAGCCTACCACCGGCTCGAGCATTCGGTATCCGTGGGCGCGCGCGAAGTTGATGTGCACGCCCGCGCACCGGGCATCGTACCGGCAATCGCCGCAGCGGCGGCTCTTGGTCATGAAGCCCGCCGCGATGAAGCGCCGCGTGTGGCGGGCCATGTCGACGCGCCCGTCGGGCCCGAGCGCTGCCGTGTCGAACACCGCCTCGCGGCGTTCGGGCTCGCGACCGCCCAGACACGCCGGGATGCCGCGCGTGCGCACCGCGGCGGGCAGCGCCCTGCACAGCGCTCGGGTGTCCACGTCTTCGCGCTGCTGGTCGGTGACGCGCTCGTACGAGGGTGCGCAGACCAGAAGGCGCGCGCCGAGCGTCTCCAGAGACGGCACCAGCGGCGCCGTCTCGGCCCGCAGCATCACCGCGATCTCGAACTCTCCGGGCCAATCGCGCACCCGCGCCAGGTCGACCGCCGTGGCCACGAAAATGCGCCCGACGGCGCGACCGCCGAGGTCGGCCGAGTCGAGGTCGCGATAGGATTCGAGCTCGAGCCACAGCTCGGCGCTCGGCGAAAGCGCCGCCGACGCCCGCGCCCGCGAGGCGTTTTCGGCCACGACGTGGGCCACCTTCGCGCGGGGCAGCGCCTCGGCGCGCGGCGGAGGATCGACCAGGCGCAAGACCTCGACCTCGGGCAGCGCGCGGTGTTCGAGCACGCGATCGAGCCCGTCGCACAGCGGTTCGAGGTAGCAGCGCTTGCAGCGCTCGGGCTCGCGGCAGTCCAGCTTCTCCCCCAGGGTGAGATAGCGGTCGAACTCTTCGCGCCGCCCGCGGACCTCGTCGTTCAGCTTGTACGGGTCCTGAATCAGCTCTTCGAAGCCTTCGGCGTAGGGCGGCGGGAAGCGGTTGAGCCAGATCTGGATCCCGGGGCGCCGCGAGATCGCGAAGGCACGGCTGAGCGCCTGCTCGTGCCCGTCGAGGTCGTAGAACAACGCGTCTTTGGCCTTGCCCCAGGCGTTACCAAAAGGGACGACCTGCAGCAGGTCGAACTCGCGCACGCCCCAGTCGATGAACGTCTCGAGCATCTCGGGCAGATGCACCACGTTCATCTTGTTGATCACGATGTCCACGTTGACGATGAAGCGGCCCGCTGCCAGGGCGGCGCGCAGCCCGGTCACCTCTTGCTCGAACGCCCCGGGGGCACCCACCAGCGCGTCGTGGAGCTTGGCGGTGTGGCCGTGCAGGCTGAAGGTGATCTCGTCCAGGCCCGAGTCGGCGGCCCGAGCCAGGAACTCGGGATAGGCGAACATGCGCCCGTTGGTCACCGTCTGAACGCGGCGATACCCCGAGCGCCGGCCGAGCTTCACGAAATCGAGGAAGTGTGGGTGGATGGTCGGCTCGCCGCCCGAGAGGATCAGCCGGGTCGCCCCGCGCTTCCGCCCCTCGACGATCTGGGCCTTGATCTCCATCGAGGGTCGCACGGTGCCGTCGAAGGCCATCGTGTCCAGACAGAAGACGCAGTGGTTGTTGCAGTCGTTCGTCAGCCGCACCCAGTTCTTCTGCTCGTGCGCGGCCTCTTCCCGAATCAGCGTCTCGTCCGCCACCGTGCTCCTACATAGCGCAGCGCGCGCCTGGAGGTAGCTCACCCGGCCCGGCCGAGGGCAGCGTCACTTCGTGCTCCCCCCGTGCCTGCTCGCAGGGGGTGCGGTTACGACATCCACCGAGGGTTCGAACCCAAGGAGCTCCGATGGCGCTTACGGTCACGCGTGGTCTGATGTGTGCTTCAGTGCTGGGATTGCTGATTTTCGCCGCGTGCGGGGGCGACGACGAGAGCGAGACGTCCAGCGGGACGGGTGGGGCGGGCACCGGCGGTGCCGCCGGAGACGCCGCTTCCACCGGCGGCGCCGCGGGCACGGGCACCGGCGGGACCGGCACCGGCGGGACGGGCACCGGCGGGACGGGCACCGGCGGGACGGGCACCGGCGGGACCGGCACCGGCGGGACGGGCACCGGCGGGACGGGCACCGGCGGCGGGACCGGCAATTGTGGGATCTGCCCTGGCGGCTCGCCGGTGTGCGACCCAGCCAGCAGCCTGTGCGTCGAGTGCACCAGCGACGCGCACTGCGCGGGCAACGGTGTGTGCGACACCGCGGCCAAACAGTGTGTCGAGTGCAACGCCGACAAAGACTGCCCAACGGGTCAGAAGTGCGCCCCGTCGAAGCAGTGCAACGCGGCGTGCGGCACGGGCGGCGCCACCTGCGGTGGCGGCAACCCCGTGTGCGAGGGCGGCGTGTGCGTCGAGTGCACCAGCGACACGCACTGTGCCGGTCAAGCCGGCAGCCCGTTCTGCAACACCGTGACCAAGTCGTGTGTCGAGTGCAAACTCAGCACCCAGTGCACGCAGGCCGGAGAGTCCGTCTGCACCAGCGCCGGCAAGTGCGTGCAGTGCACCAGCGACGCGAACTGCCAGAACGGGCAGAAGTGCAACACCGCGACCAACGACTGCGTGCAGTGCCTGTCGAATGCCAACTGCCCGACCGGACAGAGTTGCTCGCCGGGCGGCGAGTGCAAGCCCACCTGCAAGGCGAACACCGACTGCACCGGCGGCGGCCAGCCAGTCTGCAACGTGAGCACGGGGATCTGCGTGCAGTGCACGGCGAACACCGACTGCAAAGACGCTCAGAAGCCGGCCTGCGTGGTGGCCACGGGCCGCTGTGAAGAGTGCAACGCCGACACCGACTGCAAAGACACCCAGAAGCCCCACTGCACCGCCGAGCACAAGTGCGACGAGTGCAGCGCCAGCTCGCACTGCAAGACCGGCGAAGTGTGCTTCGACGGCGAGTGTCAGGGGAACTGAGTCGGTCTTCGACCGTCACCGCCGTCACGGCGGCGGTGGCGGCTCGTACAGCCAGCGCGAGAGCGCCTTGGCAGTCAGCATCAGCGCCACGCCGATCACGAACACCGCGACCGCGACCGCGGCCAAGCAGAAGATCTCGGCCCGGGGAAAGGCGCGCGAGAAAGAAGAGACCGCGACCGGCACCCCGCCCGACACCACGAACCAGCCGCTCATCACCAGCGTCTGGAAGCGGCGCGGCACGTCGCCGACCAGGCGGGCCATGGCAAACGGCCCTACCAGGACCTCGGCCAGCCCCAGCGTGCCTTCCGCGGTGAAGGCGGCCCAGAGCGACGTGCGCGCGAGCATCAACGGCACGGCAGCCACAGCCGCCAGACACAGCCCCACCGCGACCACCAGCAGCGCGGGGAGCTCGAGCCGACGCAGGTGCAACACCGCGAGCACCCCCATCACCAGGCACGACCCCAGGATGACCAGCAGCGGGTTGACCAGGGTGAGCCACGACAGCGAGCTGCGCGACGACGCATCGAAGCTGAGGGAGCTGACCAGCGTGAGCAGAGCCACGTAGGGTGCTGCCAGCGCGACCAAGCCCAGCGCGCCCCAGAGCACGCGCCCGGTGCTGAGGGGGCTCGGGGCCGGCGCCTTGCGCTCACGGGTCAGGAACCAGGCGACGCCCAGCCCCGCTGCGAGCAGCGCCCCGAGCGCCGCAGCCCCGGCCGCCGTCACGAACACCGCCGAAGCCCCCATCCTCGCCGTGACCACCCCCGCTGCCGTGGACGACGTCAGCGCCGAGGCATTGAGCACGGCATAGAGCAAGACGAACGAAAGCGCGCGCAGCTGCTCGCGAGGGTGCCCGAGCTCGGCGGCGGCAACGGCAAAGAATGCCGGCTTGCACAGGCCCTGCCCCAGCGCGAGCACCCCCATGCCGACCCAGACCATCGACGAGCCATCGCTCGCCGCGATCAGCGCGTACCCCACCACCGAGATCGCGACCCCCGCTGCCAGCGGCACGACGGGCCCCGCGGCGACGGCCACCAGGCCCCCCAGCAGCACCAGCAGCGTGTTCGCCACGACCTGGCCCGTCATGATGCTGCGAATGCTTTCGGTGGCAACGCCCAGACCACGCAGGTGCATGAACAGCACACCGCGGCTCATCCAGTAGGCCCAGCGCTCGAGCCCCAGCACCATCGGAAGCAGCGTCAGCACCAGCCCGACGCGCCATGGGTTCACCTCGGGCCGGGCGTCGGGGACCGTCATCGTTGCAGCATGCTAGCCGAGGTTTCTGTACTAGGCTGAAGCGCGTGCGCCGCCTCTGCTCCGCTCTGGCTGCCGGGACCGCGTCGTGGCTCGCGGCGGCGCAGCCCGCGAAGGCCGAGCCCGATTCGAGGGCGCCGCACGTCTTGTTCGCACCCAAGCCCGATGCGCGGCCCCGGCTCGAGTGGCGCTTTCGACGGGTGCAGGCCTGGGAGCTGTACGCCACGAGTGGCCTCGCGATCGCTGCGGTCGGAGCGTATGCCGCCGGCGCCAGCGCCGACCGCTGGAAGGGCGGCATCGGGTTCGACGACGGCGCGCGCGGTTCGCTGCGGCCTGCAAGCTACCAGACCCGTCGATCTGCGCGCGACGCCAGCGACCTGACCCTGGCGCTCGGTGTGGCGCAGCCCATGCTCGGCGACGGCCTCTTGACCAGCTACTGGTACCACCAGAGCCCCGACGTGGCAGAGCAGGTGTTGCTGATCAACGCCGAGACGCTGGCCATCACCATCGCCGTGCAGACCAGCGTCTCTTCCTTGGCCAGTCGCGAGCGCCCATACGGTGACGACTGCGGCGCCGAGCTCGACCCCGAGCTGAACGACTGTGCGAAGCGGGATCGCTATCGCAGCTTCTTCAGCGGGCACGCCGCCACCGCGTTCTCCGCCGCCAGCGTGTCGTGCATGCATCACCTGCACTTGCCGCTGTACGGTGGCGGGGCAGCCGACGCCGCGTCGTGCGCTGCCGGCTACGCGCTGGCCGGTGCCACCTCGGCGCTGCGGGTGGTGGGCGACATGCATTACGCCTCGGACGTCGCCGTGGGCGCCGCCTGGGGAACGCTTGCAGGGCTCGGCGTGCCCTGGCTCTTGCACTATCGGCATCCGCAGGGCTCGCGGCGCGGCGCCGCGCGCGTTCACCTGGTGCCCCACCCCACCGGGGTCGCCATCGGAGGCGCTTTCTGATGCGCGCGCGCGTCGCTCTGCTCGTGGCGTTGTGCGCCTCGGCTGCCCATGCGCAGCTGCCGGCGCCGGCGCCGCCGCCGCACGACAGCGGGCTGCCGCTGCCGTCGTACTGGGAGCGTGGCGTGTCTCGCCCCTTCGTGGCGGCCACCCTCGAGCTGGGCTGGACCTACGTGCGTCCGGAGTTCGCCGTCGGTTTCGGCAGGCCGTTCCATCGCTGGATGGGCCTCGATCTGAAGCCGATCGTGACCACGACCGGTGCCGGCTTCTACGGCGGCCTGAGGGGCAGTGTTCCGTTCTTCGACCTGCGCGCCGGCGTGCGACACTTCGAGGCGTTCGAGCACCGATTGCTCCCCGAGCAAGAGCACCACGGGCGCGCCGAGCTCGACACCCCGAGGGGACCCGAGCCCGAGGCCTATTCCGTCGAGAGCGAGGTCTCGGGATCGATCGCGGTGCCCGGCGGTGGGCCCTTCTGGCTCGCCGGCGTCTACTACTTGAGCAACGTGAAGCAGGGCTATCACCTGTACGAAGAGTCGCTGAAGGTGATCGTCGACCCGCCCTGGGTCTTCCGGCTGCGCTCGGGCTATGCCTGGCAGTTCGGACCGCGCGACGCCCTTCGGCTGGGCATCGCCGAAGAGATCCTCGAAAACCCGGGTCGACCGGGGTACGTGATCCGCGCCGGCGTGATCGGCGGTGCAGCCATCGGGGACAACCTGGACGTGCAGCTCTCGCTCTTGCCGGTGATCCACAGCCCCGACAGCCTTGGCTTGGCAGGCGCCGACTTCGGGCACCTGGGCGTTCGCTGGCGCTGGGCCACGGCGGGCCCCCGGCGTCGCCGCCGTTGACCCGGGCCAGGGGGCGCCGTCAGCTGGCGCCCCGGGGCACGATCAAGCGGATCGCCCGCGGGAGCACACTCACCCGAACGTGCGCGCCGCACGCGATCTCTTCACCGTCGACCTGGGCAAAGACGGGGACCTCGCCCTCGTGGGCGAAGCTGAGCTCGAAGCTCGCCCCGCGGATCGGTTTCGTGTGCTCCACACCGATCTGGTTCAGCATTGCCTCGGTGATTGGGTTGCCGTCCAGGTCCACGATGGCCTTGCTTGCCCACTCGCGCTTGCCGCGGAACGCCACCAGCTCGAATTGCCCGTCGTCGTGCCGGCTGGTGCGGTCGAACACCCAGGCGCCGCCGTAGAGGCGCGTGCCCTTGATCACCAGGTCCGTGAGCCCGTGGAAGCTGTGGGATGCGCCGTCGACCTCGACCGCCGCACTGAACTTGTCGTCGATCACCTGTGCTTCGAGGAAGGTGCGCAAGAGCGCGCCGGCGTACACCAGCTGATCGCGGTACAGCTCTTTGAGCGGCCCGAGCCTTTCGACCAGCTCCCGATCGCGGTTGCGGACCGAGAGCACCCGCGCCGAGAGCCCCCAACCGGCCGAGTCGAAGAACCACCACGCGCCGCCCGGCGCGCCGTGATCGCCGAACGATTCGAGCCGCCCGGCGTCGAGCCGCGTCTCGTGGCCGGCCACCACCACCTCCACATTGCGCGCCAGGGCGTCCTCGCTGGCGGCCAGCCCGAAGCTCTTGCCCTGATCGTTGGCCGTGCCGGTGGGCAGCATGCCCATCACCACCTGCTCGGCGCGCCCCGAGTCGACGATGCCGGCGGCCACTTCGCGGAAGGTGCCGTCCCCACCCATGGCGACGATCGCGCCGTCGCCGGCCCGGGCCAGCCGCGCCGCCACCGCGGCGATGGTCTTGCCGTCGGGTAGGGTGGGCAGCAGCTCGGCCTCGATGCCGCGGGCGGCGAACAGCGCCCGGGCACGCTCGATGCGCGCCGCGTTCTTCCCACTCTGTGCCGTGGGATTACCGACCAGCACCAGGTGCTTCACCGTCGACAGTCTCTCACTTCTGGTCGCGTGCGAGAAGCTCGCCGCGTCGCGCGTGGGCCCGGGTGAACGCGGCTCCGAAGAAGAACGCCTGGGCCGAGTAGTGCATCCAGAGCAGCAGCACCACCAGGCTGGCGGCGGCGCCATAGACCGTGGTGTCGCGACGCGCGACGAAGGCCGTGACGACCAGTGCGCCGGCGGTGAACAACACCGAGGTCACGGCTCCGCCGACCAGGGCGTCGCGCAGGTTCACCCGGCCCCGGGGCAACAGCCGGAACATCGCCGCGAACAGCAGCGAGGTGAGCAGCAACGACGCGGGCGCCTCCACCAGGCGCGAGACCGGAACTTCGAAGCCCGAGGCGCGTCGCCCCGCGGCGAGCGCCGCGTGCAAGAGCACGGTGGCCGTGAGCGAGACACCGACCAGCAGCACCATCGCAAAGGCAAGCCCGCGGCGCTTCACCTGCCGCCGCACGCGCTCGGCCCAGTCCCGCGGGTCCGGCTCGGGCGGCGTCTCCCACAAGATGTCGAGGGCGGTGGTCAGCTGCGAGAACAGCCGGGTCGACGCATACACCAGCACCAGCGCGCCCAGCACGCTGGTCATCCCCGAGTGTGGGCGCCCCCGCACGGCGCGCACCAGCGACAGGACCGTGGCCGCGCCGGTCGGGCCGACCCAGGCCTCGAGCTCGGCCGACACCGTCGAGCTCGCTTGCTGCTCGTCCACCACCAGCGCTGCCAGCTCGAGCGCGATCACCAAGATCGGCACCACCGAGACCAGGGCGTAGAACGCCACCGACCCGCTCATCAGGCGAGCACCGCGCTGTGAGAAGGTGTGGGCGGCGTCTCGTGAGAGGGCCCGAGCCGTGGCCAAGAGCCCGCTCATTCCTTCTGGTACCTCAAGAGCCACTGATTGCTCCCGCCGGGTCGGATCGGTCGCTCTTCGAGGAGCCGCAGCGGCAAACCTGCCACGTGCGCCCGGACATCGACCGAGCTGTCGTTGCGGAAATGCTCGAACGAGCCGCTGCCCTGCTGGGCGCGGGCTCGTTGTGCAGCGCTGCGCACCAGGCCAAAGGCCCCGTCGTCCACCAGCAGCAGCGTGCCACCCGGGGTCAGTCGCTCACACGCCGAAGCCACGGCGCGCCGCGCATCGGGCAGGTGGTTCAGACTGCGCAGGAACAAGACGTGGTCGAAGTGCTGCTCGGCGCCGAGCTCGTCGAGCGAGCCCACGAAGGTCTCGGCTCGAGGAAGGCGCCCCCGCACCAGCGACAGTCGCTGCGCGTCCGGATCCACGGCCAGGTATTCGAGCAGGCCCGCCTCGGCACCGGGCCGAAGCTCGGCTGCGTAGGGCGCATCGCCCGCGCCCACGTCCAGCACGCGGCCCGTCAGGCCCCGCAAGATCGCGCGGATGGGCGCCTCGTCTTCGGCGAACACGTCGTGACCCCGCGCGCGGAACGCACCCGGGCAGTCGCCGCGCCGTGCGCACGCCCCACACTCTGCCACCGGTGCCAGCGCGACCAGATCTGCCGAGAAGTCGTCCGGCCACTGCTTGGCGCTCCGGTCGACGTAGATCTGACCCAGCGCCTTGACCCTCGCGACTTCGTCGTCGTCGAAGTCGCGGCCGTGGGCCACGAACAGGCGCATCCGGCCCTTGAGCCGCAAGAGCAGCGCACGACCCGGGTTGGGGGCGCCCGCCAGCGGGCCCGACTCCGAGCTCAGCGGGCAGGCCGTGCCGGCGGGGCGCACCACGTCGCGTGCGGGCTCGAAGTCGAACGAGTTCGATCGCCGCGCCAAGCGTCACTCGCCGCGACGCTCGATGGTGGCGCCGAGCACATAGTTGTCGAGCTCGTCGGAGAGCAGGCGCTCGTCGACCCCTTCGGGCGCGCGCACACGCAGCACGAAGGCTTCTTCCGACTCGATGCGCTCGATCGCGGCGTGGTCGGCGAAGGCCCGAAGCGCCTCCTCGACGGCCGCCCCCGAGTAGAGATCACGGCGGAAGCTGAGCTCGATCACTCGCCCTCCGGCTTGGGCGCGCGCTTCTTGTATTTCTCTTCCCAGCTCATGGCGATGCCAAGCGGATCGTCGAACGCCTCGGCGTCCAGATCCATCTCCAGCAGCTCGTCGAGCCCGGCGGGGCCGGCCGCGCCGGCCAGGGCCTGGGTGGTCACCGTCTCCACCAGCCGCCGGTTCTCGTCCACCAAGAGCCGGCGCCAGGCCTGGCCGAGCAGCTCGTTCTCGAGCTCGCCCGCCAGGTCGGCAGAGGCCACGGTGACGTTCGCCTTCGGCTTCAGCCGCACGCTCACCCGGCCAGGGGCCGGCCGATCGAGGTGCACGTAGCAACGATCGATGAACACGTACGCCGCGCCGTAGATCGCGTCCTTCGGGTACAGGCTCTCGTCGAGCTCGATCACCGTCTCTGCCGGCTGTCCCTCGCTCATCGTGCGCAGAGCTTAGCTCGGTGGGCCCGGAACGGCGAGGGGCAGGCTAGGGCGTCCCCAGGTAGCCGAGCACGAGCGCGCTCAGGCCTTTCGCGGCAAGGTCGATGGTGGATTTCTCCATCACCGTGGCGACCGTGGTGTTCAGCACCGTCCGAACCTCGCCGGCCGAGAGCTTGGAGATGTCCTGCGTCAAGAGCTCGCTGAGCTTCTTGTTCGTGGCAAAGCTCTTCTTGATCAGGGCCTGGCGCGCCTTGTCCAGGCCGTCGGCGGCAAAGTCCACCAGCGCCATCACCTGATCGTGGGGGATCAGCACGACCTCGGGGTTCTTCGCGTAGTGGGGGATGTCGCCCGCGGACTTCAGGAACTGCTCCACTTCGGCCCTGTCGCTCGGATGCTCGAGCAACAGCGGGATGAGCTTGTCGGTCTTCCACGCCGAGCGGTTCTGCTTGAGCACGCGCTCCAGGGCCGGCGCGGCGAAACAGGCCTTCAGCGTGTGGGCCAGGTGGTCTCGCACGTCGCTGGGCTCGGCCCAGCGCGCCCAGGCGTCGCGTCGCAGGTTCGAGACGCGCTTCGGGGTCAGCTTCAGTCGCCGTGCCACCTGGTGATTGCTGGCGCGCGAATCGATCACGCCGCTGTGCTCGAGGGCATAGAACAAGAGCAGATCGGTGTCGCGCTTGGCCAGCGACTGAAACCCGTGGGTGCCATACGTGCCGAGGAAGGTCTTGGCGAACGCCAAGAGGTCGGCTTCTTCCGCGTTCTTGATGACCTCTTCCATTCGGTCGCTCCAGAGCAGCGACCCGAACTTAGTCGTTCACACCGCGGCGTACGAGCCCCCACCGTTGCGAGGCCGCCACAGCCCCGCGATCCGCGAGCCCAGCACCGCCCCGAGGCCCGTGGCCAGGACCGCGAAGGTGGCGTACTTCCCGAGCCACGGGATGCAGCCGACGACGAAGAACAGCAGGCACCCGAGGGCGAGGTGCAAGTAGCGGTTCGGTGTGCGGTGCTGGATCAGCGCGGCGCCCAGGGTACGGAGCACGGCCACCACGCCGGCGTAGGTGAGCACCGCCAGGCCCATGGCCCCGACGATGGCGAACGGGATGCCGATCACCATCACGCACAGCGCGATGCCGATCACCGCAGCGCCGATCATCCCCAGCAAGCCCAGCGCAAACGATCGCGCGGGCCGCGCAGCGACCTCGCCTTCGACCCGCTCCATTCGCTCGCCGACCAGGGCGAGCAGCACCAGGCCCAGAACGAACAGCACGAGCGCGCCCGAGAAGGCGTCCCCGATGTCGCCCGCCAGGCGAAATCCCCAAGAAGTCAGCCCTTCCCACTGGTCGATGAGTGCCTGCATGATGCCTCCGGGGTGGCTTTCGCTCGGGGGCCCGGGATTATTTCAGCCGCGTGCTAGCCTGTTCGGCGCCGTGTTCCGTCATGCCGGGTGGCTCGTCGCGCTGGTCGCGGGGTGCAGCGTCGACCTGGCGCCGCTGCAAGCGGCCGATGCCGGTCAGGCCGGGGGCTCGGGCGGGGTCGGCGGCAGCGGGGGGCTGGCCGGCACCGGGGGCAGCGCGGGCGTGGTCCAGGATGCGGCACTGCCCGACGCCGACGCCAGCGCCGACGCCGAGAGCGACGCCGGTGCTCCGCAGGTGCTGTGCTCGGTGAACTTCGAGGCCACGAGCTGCTTCACGGCCTACGCGCTGGTGACCAGCGGGAACGCCCACTGCGGTGGGGCGGCGCCCCTCTCGGGCCTTCAGAGCGCGTACCTCGAGGGCGGCAACTCGACGAGTATCTCCCAGACCTGCGGCACGGCCCCGAAGGACCTCTGGTTCGAGCTATTGTTCGACCGCCGCAACGCCGGCACCGTCATCTTTCGCGTCGGCGGCTGGCTGGCGACCGTCGGCGGCGCGCAGGTCAAGGTCGGCGCAGATGGAAACTGGGCGTTGCTCGAGTGCCTGGACGGGAAAGATCAGAACCAGTTCTTGCCCGCGGCGCAGGACACCGCCTACGTGCTCACGCTCAACGTGAGCCCCCAGGGGCTCGCGTCGCTCTGGGTGCGCAAGAAGAGCGGGCTCGGTCCGCGCGGGCCCGCCCAGGCCACGCTGCAGTGCGCGCCCGCCACCAAGACCATCGGCTGGCAAGCCTACGGCCCGGCCACCACCATCATCGACGACGTTCGCATCACCGACAGCCCCGCCGGGCTGCTCTATCCCTGACCGACAGCGCTGCCGCGCTGCGTGCGCCACGTTGTGCCATCGGGTGGGGCATCTCGGTGTTGGCCGGCGTTTCGCTTCGGCACGCCGCTTGCTGTTCGTCCCGGCCATGATTCGTGAGGCATCGCTGGTTGGTTTGGCGCTCACGCTGGCGGCGTGCGGCGGCTCGGTGGATCAATCGGGGGGCACCGGCGGGTCCGGCACCGGCGGGTCCGGCACCGGCGGCTCGGGCGCCCTCGGCGGCGGCGGCTCCGGGGGCGGCGTGGCCGGCGGCGGCTCCGGCGGAATGGCTGGCGCGGGTGGGGCCGCCGGCAGCGGGGGCGCTTGCAACCGGACTCACGACACGCTCTCCGTGAAGATCTCGCCCGCGACGTCCGAGAGCGGGCCCGAGTGCTCGATGGGCGCGCCGACCAAGTGGGAGGTCAACGGGCAGGTCGTGAAATCGTCGGGCGACACCTTCGTGCTCGACAGCTGTCCCCCCAACGCCGACTGCATGGCGATGCACAACGTGATCCAGATCGGCGGCGTCCCGCTCGGTCTGCCGATGGGCACGTTCGTGAAGGTCAAGTACGCACTCAACCCGGCCTGGGGCGGCTGCACCAAGGAGCTCAGCATCCGCAACCTGCCCGAGTGGGGCGGCGAGAAGAACCCGGTCATCGGCGACAGCGGGCTCTGGTTCGCGGGTGTGGATGGTCAGAAGCAGCACCCCGATGCGCCCTTCTCGGTCAGCACCATCGCCCTGGGGTGCAACCCCGGCGCGCCGAGCTGCGGCGGCGTCGCCGACGACTTCGCCTTCTCGTTCAGCGTCGGTCCAGGTGACCCGGGCACCGTCGTGTACATGGGTCAGACCACCACGGTCATGGGCCCGCAGGCCATGGCGGTCCGGAACCTTCGCTCGTTCGAGAGCGGCGCCTGCGACGACTACTGGAACTGGGCGTGGTGGGCGCGCCGCACGCCTTGGGAGAAGTGAGGGCGCGGCGTATACTCGGCACATGGTGTCGTCGTCGTCGTCCACGCTCGAGCCCGACGCGGTGGCACTGCGGGACGACGTGGTGGCCCGGCTTCGCGCGTTCTTCGAGTCGGAACCGTGCGATCTCGCTGCCGTGTATTTGTTCGGCAGCGTCGCTCGCGCTTCGGCGCGACCAGGTAGCGACGTCGACCTTGCCCTGATTCGCATCGAGCCCGCTCCCAGCCCTCTCGGTCGGCTTGGAACCGAGCTTGCCGGTCGGCTCGAGCGCCTGCTGGAGCGGCCGGTCGAAATCGTCGACCTCGAGCTGGTTCCGGCAGACCTCGCCCACCGAATCCTGACGGACGGAATCCTGGTGCTCGAGGCCGATCGTTCGAAGCGCATCGCCGTCGAGACTCGGCAGCGAGCACAGTACTTCGATCTCCAGCCGATTCTGAACGAGTACCGCCGTCTGCCGAGGGCTCCATGACAGATGCCGATCTGGTGGCGAAGAAGCTCGCGCAGGTCGAGACCTACGTCGCCGAGCTCAGGCGCCTGGCGCGGCCCGAGTTGATGGCAGAGGATCTGCGCGAGCGACGCTTCGTCGAGCACACGCTTCAGATCGCGATTCAGGCAGCGCTCGACGTTGCTTCTCACATCGTGTCGGACGAGCGACTCGGCGAACCGCGGACCAACCAGGCGTTGTTCGATTTGCTGGCCGCCGCAGGTTGGGTGCCGCACGAGACCGCGCTGGCGATGCGCAGGGCGGTAGGATTCCGAAATGTGGTCGTCCACGGCTACGCATCGGTCGACGTCGACCTCGTTCGCGACGTGGTCGAGCACCATTTGCAGGACTTGCTGGACTTCGTGGTGGCGATTCGCGCGCGGCTCTCGTCGCCCTAGCGTCCCGCGCAGCTCCGGGCGACACTCGCCCAATGGTCGTAGCCGAACTGGCCGACGTCGGCCTCTTCGGGTCCATGGATCGCTACGGCGACCTCGGGATCCACGCCGTCATCGATCTGGCCAAGAGCTTCTCTCGGGCCGAGCTCGAGGGCGCGCTCGGTGCAGCGATCCGCGCGTTTCCGGTGCTCGGGCGTCGCTATGTTCCCGGCTTCTGGCGCGACCGCTGGCAGAAGGTCGAGGGGCCGGTCGGGGACGCGGTGCACGTGCTGGCCGAGCCGAGCGATCTCGAGGCCGAGACCGAGAAGTGGGCGCGTCGCCCGATCGACTCGGCTCGCGAGCGCCCCCTGCGCCTGGTGAGCTTCGCGCACGGCCAGGGGTCACGGCTGATCCTCAGCATCACGCACCTTGCGGTGGACGGCGGCGGTGTCGCGGCGGTCGGCCACGTGATCGGCGCGCACCTGTATGGCAAGGCGCCTGCCGTACCGGTGGATCCTCGCCGCAGCGTGGGCAGCGTGCTCGAAGGTCTGCGCTGGTACCACTTGCCGGTGTTGGCGCGCGACGTGGCCGGCACGCTGGCCCTCCCGCTCAAGACGTGGACGGCTGCCAAGCGTGAGCGCCACTTCCCCACCCGCGCGTCGCACCAGGCCATCTGGCGTCATGTCACCATCCCAGAAGGCGACCTCGAGCGCATCAAGACGCGCTGTCGGCCCGCGGGCGCCAGCATCAACGACGCGCTGATCGCCGCGCTGGCCCGCGTGGCAGCGGGCCGGTCCAGCAGCGGTCCGCTGGCGGTGATGTACACCATGGATCTGCGTCGCTACGCCGGCGCCCCCCGGCTCAGCGCCGCCAACACCTCCAGCATTCTGTCGGTGATCGTGCCGCGCCATGCCGTCTCGAGCCTCGAGTCTGCCGCGCGTGCCGTCGCGAAGATCACGCGCCGGCAGCACGGCGGCCTCGCGGGCCCGGCGTTCATTCTGACACCGCTGGCGCTGGCCTTCGGCACGCCGCACGCCTGGGCGCGCCAGCTGACCCGCTTCCTTCATCCGGTGTTGATCGACCTGCCGCTGAGCCGCGGTCTGGTCTTCACCAACGTGGGCCGCATCGACCACGGTCTCGCTGCGTTCGGTGCAGACATCCTGAAGCTGCGGATCATCGGGCCCAACATGCACGGGGTCGCCGTCCCCGCCGTGGTGGCGTTTGGCTACCGCGGCGAGCTGCACCTCGAGTTGTTCGGTGCGCCGGGCCTGGCGCCCGAGGCACTCGAAGAGCTGGAGCGCGAGCTGCGTGAGGCGCTGGAGCTGTGAGGGCGCGAGCGGGGCGTGAGCCTGAGCGTGGCGCCTTGGTCAGTACACCACACCCGACAGCGGGCACTTCTTCTTCATGGCGTCGCAGTTCGGCGCCGGCGGCATGCAGTTGATCGTCTGCGGGCAGCTCGGGTCTTGCTCGCACCCGCACCCGCAGGCGTTGCTGAAGGCCGTGGTGTTCTCGGCGCACGCGTACTTGATGGCCATGCAGTCTTGCGGGCTCTTGCCGATGTAGTTGCGCCACCACTCTTTGCTGGGGTTGCAAGGGCAGGCCATCTCGGTGCAGCTCACGCCCTGCGCGGTGCACGAGCACTTGTTGCAGCCGTCCAGCGAAGGGAAGGCCTCGCCCACCTGGTACTCCTTGCCCGCATACACGCAGATCGGAGCGCAGTACCCGGAGGTGCACGCCACCGTGCCGCCCTCCTGACACATGCAGGCGTTGCAACCGTCGCCCGCCGGGAACTGCTCGCCGGGCTGGTAGGTCTTCCCGTTCCACTCGCAACCCGTGACGCAGTCGACCAGGGTGCACTGCACCTGACCATTCTCGCACGAGCACTTGTTGCAGCCGTCGCTGGCCGGGAAGGTGGCACCCGGCGGATAGACCTGGCCGTCGTACACGCAGCTGCCGCAGGCGGCGGCGCCGCTTGCCCCGCAGCCCGCGGTGCCGCCGTCGGTGATGCCGCCGGTGCCGCCGTCGGTGATGCCGCCACCGGTGCCGCCCGCGCCACCCGTCGCGCCGTGGTCGGTCGAAACCGAGCCACCGCAAGCCGCGGCGAGCGCGGCAGACACGAAGACCGCGGACCATGATCGAACTGTCGGCATTGGCTCACTCCTGTGCCAGCCCGAGGCTGGTATCGCGATTCCGAGGGCCACGATGAAAGATCCGTGCCGCGCTCACAGCTCGGGCAGCCACTGCCTCGCGGTCGGCGGCTCGGCGCGATCGGTCGTGGCAACCGGCACGCCCCACACGCGGCCCACGTCGAACGCTCGCTCGATGAAGGGCGCCGCCAGCTCGGGCAGCGGAGCGGGCACGCGGCAATCCCCCGGCGCGGGGCAGAAGCCCACGGCGCGGGCGCCCAGCGCGTGCGCCACGCGGATCATCTCTGCCGAGTGCCGATAGTTCGAGCGCGTCAGGCGGTACACCACGGAAAACGGGATGTGCTCGGCCCGAGCCCGTCGCAACCCCAGCACCAGTGGCCGAAAGCCCGGCGCGTGGTGATCGTGCATCGCCTCGGTCACGCCGAACACCTCGACCCAGAAGCCCTGCGGTGGCCACGCTTCGCGGCACGCGAGTCGTTCGGCGGTCAGCTGGACGATCACGCCCGCACGTGGCGTCGGGGTGCCTCGCGCTCGGCCAGCGTGACGAAGGCGGTGCGCGCGGCCAGGGCCTCGTTGCCGCGGATGACCTCACCCAGGGCCATCGCGCACAGCCCGTGGTCTTCGTGAGTGCCCGTCGCGCCGTCGCCCTGGTTCGCGACGAAGATCTCGAAGTGCTCGGTGATGGCCGGACCGCGGCTGGCCCCGGGCGATGGGTCGCGCGCGCACACGTCGAGCTGGAACTCGGCACCAGCGCCGTCGGTCAGCACGATGCTCGCCGCGCCGCCTTCGGGCTCGATCAGACGTTCGACGCGCCAACGCCCGAGCGCCGAGCCCGCCGCGAGGGGCGCGACCAGCGCGGCCAACGGCGGAAGGCTGGGGCGGGCGGCCGCCGGCCGAACCACGGCCGACCCGCCGGCGCCCGAGGCTGCGATGCCGGCGCCGGCGTAGCCCAGCAGCGCACGACGACTGACCGACGACGAGTCACTCATGCCTGAATGGTATCCGGCGCAGGCGCGCTTCGCCACCCCGCCCTGGTGACGGCGGCCTGCCGGCCGTGACACCCTCGCGAGCGAGGCCCCCAATGGCGATGTCGGCGAGTAGACGATGGCGTTCCGTTCTGTGGCTCGGCGCGCTCTTGGCCGCCCTCTTGGCGTGCAAGAAGAAGAGCGCCCCGGACCCGACCCCCGTGGCCACCGAGTCTGCCGACGCCAAGCAGTTTCGAGAGCTGGCGCCCAAGGTCAGGTCGCTCTTGGGCAAGCTGCCCGAGATGAGCCAGAAGGCCAAGAGCGAGCCCGCGGTCAAGAAGGACCAGCCGCTGACGACCAAGCTGGAGCGCGACAAGGTGATCATCGTCGGCGACAAGTGGCTGACCGACGTCCATCGCAGCCCCGGTGAAGACGAGATCGACATCGATGAGGCCACGCTGTCGCTCTGCGCCTACGCCGTCGACAAGAAGGTGGAGAGCACCAAGGACAGCGAGGTCAAGGACGACGTCAAGTACATGGGGCAGTGCCTGGCCTGGGAGTACATCGCCGTGGTGCGCCCGCGGAAGATCACCATGGCCAAGATCAAGATGGCCTCGAAGAGCTTCGACCCGGGTGAGGTCGAGGGCGACCTCTTGCTCTTCGCGGTGCCGGCGGCCGAGCTGAAGGCCCGATATCGCTTTCGCACCACCAACTCGGACAAGCTCGAGTGGTTCGAGGGCACGCCGGAGAAAGAGTGGGCGGACAAGTCGAAGCGCGACCTGGTCGAGAACCTGAAGGGCGTGATCGAAGAGCGCTTCGCCCTCGAGCGTGACTCGATGGGAAAGTGAGCGCCGCCGCGGCCGCCTCCCCCGGTTACTCGGGCCGGATGGAGCCCACTGTGCGCGGCGCGCGCCTCACGGCTGCTTGGCGAAGAAGTAAATGGGCTGCTGAGAGCCCTCGCTCACGGTGTAGTACCCGGCGCCGTCGCTGCCGAAGCACACCGCTTCGCCCTGCGGCTCGGCATGCTGAGGCACGGGGCAGGGAACCCCTTCGAAGGCCTGGGCCACCGACATGCCGGCGCCGCGCCGCCACAGATAGAGGCTCGAATACGTCCGGATCAGGATGGCGTCGCCGCTCGGAGAGATCTCGCCACCCGTGGTGGCGGCGCCCCCGGTGAGCGGCGCGGCGCCGAAGGTGAGCTCGCCCACCTTCTCGAGCACGCCGCTGGTGAGCGGCGACTTCGCGCGAAAGATGGGGCTCTTGCCCGAAGATGCCTTGACCACGATGAAGGCGTCCCCGCCGACGGGATCGACCAGCAGCGTCTCGGCGTTGTGCGGGCCGTCGGGGTAGGTGTACGTGAAGGTCTCGACTCCGCCGAGCGTGAGGGTGGCGGCTGGCCCGGCGGTCGCCACCTTCGGCTCGGCCACGCGGTAGAGCTTGATGTTCGGCCTCGTTGCCGGGTTGTCGCCGATGTCGCCGACGTACAGGTACACCTCGCCCGATGCGGGGCCCGGGCCGATGGCGATGTCCTCCCAGTCCGCGGCCTGCGCCCCGCCCAGGGTGTAGACGCCGCGATGCGCGCCGTCCTTCGTCATCGCGTAGAGCTTGGGCCCATCGCCGGAGTCGTTGTTCACCCAGAACACGCCCGGGGTCTTGCGGCTCTCGACGATACCGCTCGCTTCGGTCACCGCGCTGAAGGCCACCTTCCCGATGGGTGCCCCCGCCGCATAGCCTGGGCAAGGCCCGATGCCGCCTCCGGCGCCGCCCGAGCCGCCCGCCCCCCCGGCGCCACCACTGGCGCCCCCGCCCCCGGCGCCGGTTCCCGCCGTGCCCCCGCTGCCCGCGGCGCCGCCCGTGCCCGCCGTGCCTCCGCTCGCCCCGGCGCTTCCCGTTCCGGCGGTGCCTCCGCCCGCTGCGGTGCCGCCGCTTCCCGCCGTGCCCCCGCTTCCGCCCGTGTCCCCGCCCGAGTTGCCGCAGGCCACGAGCACCAAGGTGGCGAACCAGACGAGCGCACGCATTCGCAGACTCTCTCACGAGTGGCCGGGAAGACTCCAGGCGGAAGCTCGCCTGCGACGGCTACTTGAGCTTGAGCCGCTTCTTCAGGTCGCAGGCCCAGTAGTCGTTCGCCTTGCAGCCTTGGCTCAGGTACATCTCGCCGCTCGACTTCTTGCCGAGCGCGAGATGCGCGACCCCGAGGAACGTACAGGCCCGGGGCACGTCTTGCTCGCACTGCGGCTGCATGACCGGCTGCACCTGCTCCAGCGACGCTCGCGGCGCCTCGAACGCCGTGCCGTAGGTCAGGTTCGCCACCGCACACCCCATGGCCCCGAAGCTGTACTCGGGCTGGGTGCATGCGATCTCGAACATCTGCTTGGCCTTGGCATCGTCAGCCTTCAGCCCGAAGCCGGCCTGATGCGCGATGGCGATCCGCAAGCAATCGGCGCCGCCGCTCATGCGGCACGCGCGCGCGAACAGGTCCACGGCTTTCTTCGGGTCCTTGGCGACGACCACGCCGAATTCGTACTTCAGCCCGAGGTTGCCGCAGGCCGTTGAGACACCGCCGTCGCAGGCGCGCGCGGTGTATTGAATGCCCAGGGCCTCGTCTTTCGGGATGTCCGCCGCCGCGCCGGCGTAGAGCAGCCCCGTGTTCGTGCACCCGCTCTGGTCCCCGCCGTCGCACGCCGCCTTGTAGAAGCGCAAAGCCTTCTTGGTGTCGGCAGGCACCCCGCGGCCAAAGTGGTGGTGCTCGCCGGCGATTTCGCACCCAAGGGCCAGACCGTCGGCGCACGCCAGCTCGCCCAGGCGCGCGGACTCGGCGGGGTTCGTCTGATACACGCGGATTCCGAGGTTCAGGCAGGCCTGGCTGCTGCCGGCGTCGCAGGCCTTCTTGAACGTGGCGTCGGCCTTGGCCGGATCGGCCGCGGTGCCCTTGCCGTAGAGCTGAAGCACCGCCAGGTTGTTGCAGCTCTCGGCGTGGCCGACGGTGCATTGCTTCTCGCAGTCCGGGAAGTCGGTCGCAGCGCAGAGGTGCATCTTCGCGCCCGCGGCCTTGGCGCACTTCCCCTCGGCCTGCACCATGCCCGCCGGGCATTCTGCGGCGTTCCCGGCGGCGACCTGGTGCTTGTCGGCCCCGGCCTTCGGCGGCGCCGCGCCGCCGCCCTTGCGGATGGGATCGAGCTCGAGCCGGATCAGTGCGGCGCACTGTGCCGGCGGGTCGTCGCTCTCGGTCTTGGCCAGCTTGCAAGCGTCCAGGCTGCCATCGGAATTGTGCACGTTCTTGTTCGAGCCCGACTGGTGGCTGGCCCCTGCGCCGAAGATCTCGGCGCTCGCTCGCGTCTTCCCCTTCGTGCCCGTCTCGAGCACGAACGCCCCGAGCGTGGCGCCCCTCACGATGTGCGTGGCGCTGGCGCAATCCCCTTGCAGGTCCTCTTTGCCGACCCGGTGCCAGGTGGTGCGCTTCTTCCCGACCATCGCCATGGCCACGTCCAGCGTCTTGCTTTGCCCGAGCTCGGCGCCCAGCTTGGCGATGATGGTCGCGCCGCCCAGCGGCAAGTTGGCTTTGACCTCTTCCGAGTTCTCGAGCTGCACAGTCTGGTACTTGGTGGTCACACCCACAAAGCCGTACTTGCCTTCGACCTTGCAGTCCTTGAGCAGGTGCAGGCCTTTGGCGTCGAACGAGACCACGGCCACCCCTGCCTTCATCGCCGCTTCGAGGTCGGTGCGGGCTTGCGGGTCCCAGTCCACGATCATGGGCTCGGTCGGCCCACTCACGACGGTGGCGGTGTGAGCGCCGGTCACCTCGGCGACGGTCGGCTGGTCTTTCGCCCCGAGCGCGGGCGCCTTGGGGCCACAGCCCACCGGAAGGAGCGCGAGGGGAACGAGTGCAACGAAGCGCGAGGTCATGATCCGGCGGACGCTAGTCGATCGCCCAGACGCCTGTCAGTCCGTATCTGTCGCCGTCATCGCTCCCGATCTTTTTTCGCGTTGGTGATCACCGGCAGCCTGCCCTTCCAGTTGGCCCACGTCTTCGGGTTCGTCGCGAGCTCGCAAATGAAGTGAGCCACGCTCGCCATGTTCGTGCTACCCGGCGAAAAGAGACTGTCGACCAGGCTCTCGTGCACGGCGTATTCCGAGACCTCGCCTTCGAGGAGCGTATCCGGTCGGAGCACCGCCCACTCGACGAAGGGGTCGTTCGTTCCGATCGCCTCTCGAAGAAAGTCCGCGGCGCGCTGGTTGTCTCGGGCCGGGGGAAGCACGCCGCGCAGCACCCACAAGAACGCCCGCTCGAACGACCCTCGGTGCGAGTCGAGGCTCGCGGGGCGGTGGACCGACACGCTGGTCATCAGGATGAGCTTGACCGGGGCGGCGGGCGCGAGCGCCTGGATCGCGCGGCTCAGGCGCTTCGTGGCCTGCGTCACCAGATCGCGCGGCGCTCCGAAGATGCCCCGGAGGTCGAGCACGTGTCCGAGGCACGAGACGACGGCGTCGCAGCCCGCCAGGTGCCGCTTCAGCTCCGCGTCCGAGAGCGCCAGCAGGCTGGCCTCGATCACCGTCAGGTCGGGGTTCCCCGCGAGGGCGGGCGGCAGCTTCCCGACCGATCGCACGATGGCGCGAACGCGGATGCCGCGGTCCAGCAGTTGCTGCAGCGCGCGCTGGCCGGTGCGGCCGGTGCCGCCCACGAGCAGAACGGTTGGCGGGGTGGCCATGACGAAGCGGGGTTGTACCAGCTCGGGGCTTGGCCCTGTCAGTAGCTCATGCCAGCGGCCACGCTGGCCCGAATTCCGGGCGTCCGCGCCAGCACGAACAGGCGCGCGGGTCGGGCGTTGTCCAGGGCCACGGCCGAGAGCGTGAGCACGCGACCGGCGACCTGATGGTTCTTGAAGTCGGCCACGTGTGCCGGCGCGGTCGTGACCTCGAACACGTCGACCACGGTGAAGTCGTCGGGGACGGTGACGCTGACGCTGGGCGCCGTCGCCGAGAAGGTCCACGGGGTCGAGACCAGCGCGCAGCTCACGTCGCTCGGGCCCGAGCTGGTCGCGATGTCGATCACGGGCACCACGATGGCGTCGCGCGAGCGGATGGCGTCGACCAGGGTCTTGTCGTCGGACTTGGCCATGCCGGTCAGATCGCCCTCGAGCAAATGGGGGCGCACGCCCTGCAGCATGCGCCCCACCTGACTCATCGCGTCCCAGCTGGCGGGGTTCGACTGCGCCTTCTCCATGTTGGTCTGGAACCACATGAAGCCCTTGCCGCCGGCCGCGATCACGCTCAGGGCCTGCACCCAGATCTCTGCCGGCGTGGGCTGCGTCTTCCACGCGCTCACCGGCGAGAGACCCTGCGCATACAGCCAGGTCGGCAGCGGCATGTGGTTGTTCCGCGTGTTCTTCAGATAGTCGAAGGGCATGCGCGGCGGGGTGCCACCGCCCCAGGCGGTGATGTGGGGCGGGCACCCGCCGATGTACACGTCCATGCCCTGGACGTCGTCCGTGCCCGAGAAGGTGCCGTTGTTGCCGTTGGTCTTGCCCCCGTTGTACGTCGGGCGCGCCGGGTACTTCGCCCACAGCTCGTCGACCTCTTTGGCGATCGCGGCGGCCACCGAGTGACCGTTCGAGTCGTAGATCTGCCCGTCGGACTCGTCGCCGGTCATGAACGCGGCGACGCCGCTCGCGTCGGGGATGCTGGTCGAGAGGCCCGTGCTCGCGCCCACCATCAACTGGAACTTCGCGCTCTGGGCTGCGCTGGCGATCACGGCGCCGGGGTCGAAGGTGCAACCACTGTCCGACTTGGGCCCTGACAGGAACAGGGTGTCGATGCCCGCCGCGAGGTGCTTGTCGTAGTTCGCCGTCTTGGCCTGGGGGAAGGGGCAGTCGCTGGTGTTGTTCCAGGTCACGATCGGAAAGTGCTCGGGCAGCACTCGCCCCACGCCCACGGCGGCGGCGGCGGCCTGGTACTCGGCCACCACCGTCCACGCCTCGCCGGCCTTTGCGGGCTGGCACAACGGCAGCGTGAGCATCGCCGAAGCGCCCGGCGTGATGGTCTTGTGCGGGATGCACGCGAAGGGCGTCACGTCGCGTTGACCCACCAGAAGCCGGGTCAGCGTGTGCGGCTGGCTGTCGGCGTTTCGCAGGTGAATCACCAGGTTCTTGTGGTCGTCGGTGGTGGTGACCCAGGTGATGGGCACCGGCGTCTTCGCAACGGGGAAGGTGCCGTCGAAGGCGGTTCCGGTGCTGGTCGTGACCTTCAGCGCTCCGGTGGGTTTGCCGTCCCACTTGGGGTCTCGCGAGTGGAACTGCACGAAGAACGGCTCCCCCTGCTTCAGCGTGCCAGGCCACACGTGGTACCAGTCCACGGGCGGCTTGTTGGCGGTGGCGATGCCGGCGGTGTCGAAGCCGTCGATGAGCACACTCGCCACCGGGCCGGTGGTCGCAGCGGTCAACGCGATGTGGAAGCGACCCCCGGCGGTCGGCGAGTCGGTGTATTCGTTGTACACGCCGTCGGCGAAGAACTGGTCCTTGCGGTAGCTCGCGTAGGCCTTGCCGTCGGCGAGCGCGGCGCACGCGCTGCCCGTGGGCGCGCAGCTGGCGATGGCAGAGATGATCGCCGCGCTGCCGCCGCCACCACCGGCGCCGCTGGTGCCGCCCGCGCCGCCGGCAGCGCCACTGCCCGCGGTGCCGCCCGCGCCCCCACTTGCACCCGCGCCGCCCAGCCCGCCATTGCCGCCGCCGCCGGCGGTGCCGCCGCTGCCCGCGGAGCCGCCGCCGCTGCCGCTGGTCGCACCGCTGCCGCCGGAGTTGCCCGCCGAAACGTCGGAAGGGCTTTCGGAGCCGCAGGCGGTCGCCAGCAGCGCGATCACCAGGACCCGCCACACCGTTTCGTCCCCGAGCTCGAATGCCATGGTCCTCCGCATGGGCGCCTCCTGGGAAAGT
>Ga0073899_10000649_pt1 | contig 31817 bp, 29 predicted proteins | sample KloWWTmetaKNB5Ph_FD_88975 | JGI IMG/M metagenome (GOLD analysis project Ga0073899, IMG submission 88975) | Active sludge microbial communities from Klosterneuburg, Austria, studying microevolution and ecology of nitrifiers - Klosterneuburg... | ecosystem: Engineered > WWTP > Aerobic digester >... | reverse complement strand
TTCCGCTAGACCACCTCGGACGATCAGTACAAATTCTGATCACACCGAAGGCTCATTCGTCTTCAGAGCAGTTGGCAAATTGAACGCTGTTCGGCTTGATCTAGTGCCCGCTTGACCGGTCAGGGTGCTTTTGGAAGGTGCATCTCAACAAACGCCAGAATGTCGTTCCGCGTAATGTCCGTGAACTTGTTGCTGCTGCAAATCGGAAACTGGTTGTACTTATTGAGCGCCCGAGTGCACACATTGTCTTCTTGACGGCGACCAACACCTCGGGTTGGCGAGTCCCATGCATGCGTAGCGCCCTCAAAGTTCGTCCACTTCTCGACGCCCTTGAATACTTTGTCGGTGTTGCACTGAGACAGTGGCGTGGCTGTGTCGGCAGTTCCAGTGAAAGCGATCACAGGTGCCACATAGTTGCCCAACGGAGGAGCGTCTTCCCGGTCCGTGCTGCCGCTGGGCGCACGACCAAAAATGGACTCTTTCACGTAGCAGTTTGGGTACAGCGACACACCACCAGCAAGCAATGACTTCACTTCGCCACTGAGGTTGTGGTTCGTGAACGCTCGCAACACAGTCCAGCCACCTTGGCTGTCACCAATCACGAACGTCTTCTGGGGATCAGCACCCTCCGACTTGACGAAACGCGCGGCGGCGATCAGATCAAGCACACGCATGTTGGCCCCAAAGCGAGTCCAACTGAGCCAGTTTTCCGTACGCCCCCGTGACCAATACGAATCGAGAATCAGAATGTTGGCGTCGAGATTACGTTTGGCCCACACAGCGGTGTCCAGGTTGCCGGGTGCCACACCATGACCACCATGAACGATGATGATGGTGGGGCGCTCAAACACTCGACCGTTCTGTGCTGTCCAGCTAGAGAACAGCATGCCCTTGCCGTCATAAGACGGAACGTTGGCGGAGAACAGGTTGAGCCCATTGTTCACCAGCGGTCGTTCCATGTTCCAGCCATGGGATGATGCCGGTGGATACTGCTCCACGATGGGTGGTTGGTACTTCTCGATGGGAATCACGTCGTCTGAGGCTGCCCAGGATGAGGTCGATGCCACGCATAGCACTGCGGCACCAAGAAGCGAGCAAAAAGCGGTGCGAGGTTGATTTTTCATTTTTTGTTTTGACTCCTACATAGGTGCTCACTGCAGTGGCAGCGTCCGGCTGTCTACGCTCAGCCCCATCTTTTGAAGCTGCGCGGGGTCGAAGCGGGACATAGCATCACCCTGGCAACGCAGATCAGCAATGCGTTTGCCACCCTGCTCCACCAACACTCCCTTGCGTCTATTTTCACCGTCACCGGCATAAACGACATAGCGATAGTTGCCCTTGTCAAAGGACAAGAAGCTCACAGCAGTGCCATCTTGAGCGACCTGTGAGCCACGTTGGAATGCTGAAGCCGCACCAGCGCCACCGCTCGGATATTCCATCTCCACTGCCCCTTCCAGCGGTGCTATCCGATACGCCAATTGCTCATTGCCACCAGCGCGGCCAGTACACACCGAGGCGCGCTTCTTGCCGGTGGAGCACGCGAAGATCGGGGTCTCAGCAGCCGTGCATAGGTGCGGCACGGTCACAGCCGGAGCAGCAGCCGTCACGTTGGCTGGCGGAGGAACTGGCGCTGCAGCGGGTGCTGTGTTCGCAGGCGCTGGCGTAGCTACGGCTGGTGCAGTTTGGCTGACTGGCGAGACCTCGGGGGGAGTCGGCTCCGCTGACTTGGCCTCGGCTGCTGGCGGAGCTTCACCGGCAATCTTGGCAATCTCCGCTTCGCTCTTGTCGAACACCCGGAGCATCGCCAGGTCGTGGAACAGCCCCATGAATGCCAAGTGTCCAGTGAGCTTGACCAGTATCTCCTTGCTGTCTTCGGTACGTTGGACGGTGTAGGTCACATTGCCCTTAACCGTATTGCCCTCCAACGCGGCGCCTTGAGGCTCATACGTGCCGCGCAGGTGATTGAGCATCCGTTGATCGGTAGGGATGGCGTCTTGCGGCATCACCGCCGTCAGGACCGCTGAGCAAGCTTTCTTCCCTGTCGATTCGTCGCTGCGAGCGGTGGTGATGGACTCCACCGTGACTTTGGTGTTCTTGCTCGTGATCTGCACACTGCGCTGGCGCTCAGGGCTCATGCTGGCATGCTCTTTGTCAAAGCTCTGCTGGTAAATCTGCTGCACGAGCGATACCGTGGCCGGATCAGCGCAGGACGGTGTTTTGTCACCGCATGCAGCCAGCAAAGCCACGGACGTTGCCGCCAAGGTCACGGCGGTAGTTCTTTTGGGGTTCATTTTTTCTTCCTGTTGGTTGTAAAAATTTGTGCCTCTCAAGGATCATTCTGGCATGCAATGTTCCTTATAAGACGTTTCCTCAGTAGGCACATTTCGAGAGCCTGTGGAGCATGTCACGGACTGCTCCACAGAAACAAAGCGCTGCCAGCGAAACGCCGGTTCAGCGCCGCCGCAAGGTGCGGCTCATACCAAACGCCATCACGTTGGCAGTCGGTCAGAACCTGCGGCACTTCCGCGAGCAAAGCGGCATGACGCAGTTGGAGTTGGCAATGAGTGCCGAGGTGGAGCGCACTCGGGTGTCCAAACTGGAGTTGGGCCGCGTGAATGCGAGCGTTTTGACGCTCGCCACCATCTGCCACGTGCTGGACATCACCCTGGCCGACTTGTTCGGCGGCATTCGGCTGGCACATCCACCCACGACTGAGGGCGGGACACTGCGCCGCGCCAATCAGGCCGTGCTCGACAAAAAGCCAGCCGCCAAGCGCGCCAAAGTAACCCAAAAAGCTGCTGCCAAGTAGGCGTTGATCGGCTCGTTTCAGCCGCTCAGGACCACTGTCAGTCGCAGCTTGTCCACCAATGCCGGGGCAGGCGCTGCAGCAAACCACAGTTCAGAACAAGCTGCCACTGCGCTATGGAACGCGCTGGATACCGCTCTGCACTGATCCAGATGCAAACCGGAGCCGCCGCGCAGCACCACGATCACATTGGGTGGGCGTTCGGGTGAGACTTGCTGTGCGGTGGCCTTGATGCTGTCATGGAGCATGGTTTGCAGGTCGCAGTGATGGCCGGTAGCGACATTGCTCCATGTGGACCGCCCCCAACACGCCATCACCGCGCTCAGATCGCCCCAGTCCAATGCTGGCATCGCGTCTGGCCCTGTCGCCGCCCATAGATCGTCAAGAACCCTTTCCGAGTACACGACCGAAGGAGTTGGCATGCACATCAGGGCCAGCTTCTGCAAACATTCGCGCCGGTTCAGTGTCATGACGTTCTCCGCACACGTATGGCTGCGAGCAACCGCACTGCCTCGGGCTGCCAATACTCTGACTCGTGCATCCAGATGATCAGCTTCTGCTTGGGCTCTTTGTGCCAGCCAGGCTTGGCGCGTCGGCTACCGGGACCGGCATCTGGCAAACGTAGCCGTGCGTTATGCGCGTGGAAACATGGCTCCGCTCCACCACTGTCCAGCAGCAGGATGCGCTGCGGAAAGTGACTTTGACCGACCACCAAACCCTCCACACCTACCGCGAGAGCCCAGTGCTTGGTGCGGTGATGCTTGACCGAGGCAAATGCAATGGCAACCAGATCGCCTTGCATGAGCCATTTGACGGCGGGGGCATCCACATCGTGCTCAATGCAGTAGCGAGCGGTGAGTTCGAGTGGCAGTCCAAGGCTGTTCACTGCATCCACCCAATCTTTCGGATTGATGCCGGTGAAGTAGTAGGGGGACATTGCGGTCCAAACTGCGGCTGCTACACCATGCTTGCGCCGTGACATGTCGTGCAGTGCCGACGCCTTGACCTGTCCAAGGGTGACCAACAGCATCGCGAGCATGTGAGTCCCGCAAGATGCGTCCAGAACCGACTGCTGCATGAAGACCGGCACCGGCTCTTCGCGCTTTTGTTGAACAGTGAGTGCATGACCAGTCTGCAGCGCCGCATGGACGCGCTGGAACGTATAAGACGGCTCAGGGCGCTTGGATGAGACGGCTTTGGACATATCAATACTCATCCGGACGAAGCAGCGTGGTAACGCTCCTATCGGCTTCCGTGATGATCCATAGTCCGGGAAGCGATGAACGTTTTTCTCTGGGCGTCGCAGCCAGTCGCTCCGCATCGACCAGCCGATAGCAACTCAGAATCCGCAAACGGCGGGTGACGGCGAAGTCGTTTTCTGAACGATCTTCGTCGCATAGATCGCCCCAGTCACCATGCACATGACGGCTGACCAAGGCTGCCGCGCTGAAGCCGGTTTCTTGCAGCAGTTCCACAGCGCCTGGCGTTGCGACGATTTGGCCCAGCGGAAACTTGGCAGTGTTGGAGTAGATGATGGTGGCGACGGTAGGTGAAGGCGAAGCCAGACTTGATGTTGATTCGGGTGAAGTGGTCATGGGAATCTCCATAGGTAGGGAACGAAACAAAACAGAAAAACAAACGGGCGTGGGTAGTCCTCCGGAAACAGGTACCGGATAGAAAACGCGGCAAGAGAAATCAGTGCGGCCGCAGAACAGCAGCCGAAAAAAGACAGGGCCTCAGCGAGAGGCCATCAACGAAACTTGCGCCTGGCAGAGCGCTGTCAACAGGTCAGTTTCCGAGGCATAGGGCTGCTCGATCCACTTCACGAACGGGTCTGTGGCCAACAGCCAGCCGCTGAGCATGGATGGCATTGCGCCATCGGCATCACCGCCATCCAAAAAGCCCAAGGTGTGCAACCGGCGCGATGCCACAGCATCTCGTACTGCGTCCCCCGGCATATCGCACAACAGCGCTAGCACATCGCAACCATGGGTGGCGTCACGCAATGGGATGACTGGCAAGATCGCACTGCCAAAGCGCCGAACGCAGTAGGACCATCGTAGCCACTGTGACTCGAATGGCGTGAAGTTCAGCAGCCTTGCCAGCGTGTCCAGATTCGTGCCGATGCATGACCCCGCTGGCGGTGGTGATGGCTCCAAGGCAGCTAGCCGACTGGCCAGTTCCACCGGGTCCGTTGGGATCGACAAATCAACGTGGTAACTGTCCACATCGACCATCCAAAAATCCGGCAGGTCGCCATCGAAAGTGGGCTGCCTTTCGTATCCGAGTTCGCGCCAGCACATCTGCTCGATAGCGCGACTTTCTCGGATCAGGTCTTGGCCATCCAACAAGCGAGGCAGAACTACCCCAATGCGATGCAGGAGGTCACCTATGTGATGGCGACGGAAGGCTGCGTAACGTGGAGCATAGGCTGGTCCGCTGCAACTACAAAGGTCAAGTGCGTTCAATTTTTCACCAGACCCTTTGGAGTGAGCTTTGACCGATGGTTTCTTCAATCTAAACCGACTTGGTAGCCATACTGGAAGCCGTTTAAGTGATCAAATTCAAGCAAACTACTCAAAAATTAATCAAGTCAGTCGTCGGCTTATTATATCACAAAGTAATGTATAATTGATTTTTAATTACAAATAGCTATATTAATTTGTAATTTCTACCGTGAGTATCGAGATGCATCAATGTGTATCGCCGAGACAAATCCAAACCATAATGAATGCTGACCTCTTAAGAGAGGGGTTTTTGTTATCGGTTCAAAAATGGGATGGAGATGACGAATCAGTTCTTCGAGAAGCCAATTCTCAACTCGCCGTACGAGTATCCCGGTCGCCACTGGGAGCTTGACGGCACCGGGCAACCGACCCAGCAGATTGTCGAAACCCGCCGCAGAGCCGAGTTCATCACCCCGATCCCCAAGGCCAAAAAGCACAAGGGCACTGCCAAGCAAGATGCCCTGTTGTTCGAGGACGAACTGTCCACCCAGAAGCAGGCCTACGATCACACCGCCGTCATCAACTCGGTGCGGCAAGAGGTGGACAAATGGCGTGGACTCAAGAACCCAGCCGACTGGCGAGTCACGCCTGAAACCGCGCGTCTGCTGCAACACTGGCGGCAACATCCGTTCAGCAGTATTCGCCCGTTCTTCTGCCAGGTAGAGGCGGCCGAAACGGTCATCTGGCTCACCGAAGTCGCTCCGCAAATCGGCAAGATTGGTCAGACCTTTCTCGACCACTTGGCCAACGCCAATAATGACGCCAACCCGGAACTGATGCGGTTGGCCTTGAAACTAGCGACCGGCGCGGGCAAGACCACGGTGATGGCCATGATTATCGCTTGGCAGACCATCAATGCTGTGCGCCGTCCTGGCAGCAAGAAGTTCACGCGCGGCTTCCTCGTCGTTGCACCGGGCTTGACCATCAAGGACCGTCTTCGCGTCCTGCAGCCCAATGACCCCGAAAGCTATTACGCCAGCCGCGAGCTGGTGCCCAGTGACATGCTTGACGATCTGAACCGGGCCAAGATCGTCATCACCAACTATCACGCCTTCAAGCTCCGAGAGCGTATCGAATTGTCGAAGGGCGGGCGTCTTCTGCTGCAAGGCCGAGGCGGCGATGAACTGAACACGCTCGAAACCGAAGGCCAGATGCTCCAGCGCGTCATGCCTGATCTGATGGGCATGACCAACGTGCTGGTCATCAATGACGAGGCCCACCACTGCTACCGCGAAAAGCCGGACGCCGAACTGGACGCGCTTAAGGGTGACGAGAAGAAAGAGGCCGACGAGAACAACGAAGCAGCCCGCATGTGGATCACCGGCTTGGAGGCAGTCAACCGCAAGCTGGGTGTTGCCAAGGTGGTGGACCTGTCGGCCACGCCGTTCTTCCTTGCCGGTTCCGGCTACGTTGAGGGCACCTTATTCCCATGGACCATGAGCGACTTCTCGCTGATGGACGCCATCGAGTGCGGCATCGTCAAGCTGCCCCGTGTGCCCGTGGCTGACAACATTCCCGGCGGCGAGATGCCGAAGTTCCGCAACCTGTGGGAGCACATTCGCACTCGCATGCCAAAAAAGGGGCGGGGTGCTGCGAAGTCACTTGACCCCTTGAGCCTGCCGGTTGAGCTGCAAACGGCGCTGGAAGCCCTGTACGGTCATTACAAGAAGACCTTCGATCTGTGGCAAGCCGCCGGCATCAAGGTGCCACCCTGCTTCATCGTGGTGTGCAACAACACCTCCACGTCCAAGCTGGTCTATGACTTCATCTCTGGGTTCACTCGTGAGAACGACGACGGCAGTACCACCCACGTACCTGGACGGCTGGAACTGTTCCGCAACACCGACGAGTACGGCAACCCCTTCGGCCGTCCCCGTACGCTGTTGATCGACAGCGAGCAACTGGAGTCCGGCGATGCGCTGGACGACAGCTTCCGTGCTGCTGCAGGCCCTGAGATTGAACAGTTCAAGCAAGAAGTCTTCGAGCGCGGCGGCGCCTTGGCCGATGAACTTCGTTCAGGCAAAGATTTCGACGACGCACGCCTGCTCCGCGAAGTGATGAACACCGTGGGTAAGGCAGGTCGATTGGGCGACTCGATTCGCTGTGTCGTCTCAGTGTCCATGCTGACCGAGGGCTGGGACGCCAACACCGTCACCCACGTGCTGGGCGTTCGTGCCTTTGGCACCCAGTTGCTGTGCGAGCAGGTGATCGGCCGCGCCCTGCGCCGCCAGTCTTACGACCTGAACGAAGAAGGTCTGTTCAACGTCGAATATGCCGACGTGCTGGGCATCCCGTTTGACTTCACAGCCAAGCCGGTGATCTCCAAACCCCAGCCGCCGCGTGAGACGGTGCAGGTGCGTGCACAGCCAGACCGCGCAGCGTTGGAGATCCAGTTCCCCCGCGTGCAGGGCTACCGGGTCGAGTTGCCCGATGAGCGGCTGACGGCGGAGTTCACAGCCGATTCCTTGCTGGTGCTTACGCCGGACTTGGTGGGCCCCTCCATCACGCAGAACGCCGGCATCATTGGCGAGACTGTCGACCTCAGCCTGGATCACTTGGCTGACATGAGGCACTCCACCTTGCTGATGCATCTCACCAAGCGCCTGCTGATCAACCATTGGCGAGACCCGGGGGACGAACCTAAACTGCACCTGTTCGGCCAGCTCAAGCGCATCACCAAGGAATGGCTGGATACCTGCCTGGAATGCAAGGGCGACACTTACCCCGCGCAACTGATGTACCAGGAGCTGGCCGACGAGGCCTGCAACCGCATCACGGCCGCAATTACCAAGGCCGAGCAAGGCAACAAGCGGCCCATCAAGGCGGTACTGGACCCGTACAACGCCACAGGCACTACCCGCTTCGTCAACTTCAATACCTCGAAGACTGAACGCTGGGAAACCAATGGACCGCCACCCAAGTGCCATGTCAACTGGGTGATTCTTGACAGCGATTGGGAGGCTGAATTCTGCCGCGTGGCTGAGCGCCACCCGCGCGTGGTGGCCTACGTCAAGAATCACAATCTGGGCCTTGAGGTGCCGTATCGCTATGGCTCGGAGACGCGCAAGTACCGCCCCGACTTCATCGTGCGAGTTGACGACGGCAATGGGCCCGACGACCTGCTGAACCTGATCGTCGAAATCAAGGGTTACCGAGGCGAGGACGCCAAAGACAAGAAGCTGACCATGGATACCTATTGGGTGCCCGGCGTCAACAACTTGGGCGCGTACGGTCGCTGGGCTTTTGTCGAGTTCGTAGACGTTTACCAAATGCAGCATGACTTCGCCAAGAAGGTCGAAGCCGAATTCAACAAGATGATCGACGCCGTTGCCCCGGCCACCGAATCAGTACCCGAGGGCGCACTCTGATATGGCCACCAAGAAGAACACCCCGCTGAGCGTTGAGACGCTCAAGCACGAAGACGCCACCCGCAAGAACATCCCTACGGCCGAATATCAGTCGGTCATGAAGAAGGAGCAGCAAAGCCCGGTGCGCGTAGCCTACCCGCGTGAGCGCGAAGGTCGCAACCGCGATCTGGACCCGCAGCTGGTTTGGCGCGGCAAAGACGAGCAGGATTGGTCAGACCTCGTGGTGCATGCGCCGCCGCTGTACATCCAGGAGAAGGTGCACCCCAAGGTCTTGATCGACGATCTCAAGAGGCAGACTGAACGTGCGCAGGGCACTGGTGCGCCTCAGGTGGACATGTTTGCCGATTTCAACGGCCTGCCCAACGAAGACGCCAAGACCGAGTTCTACGCCCATGACGCCCACTGGGCCAACCGCATGATTTTGGGTGATAGCTTGGCAGTGATGGCGTCGCTGGCCGAGCGCGAAGGGCTGCGTGGCAAGGTTCAGTGCATCTACTTTGATCCGCCGTATGGCATCAAATTCAACAGCAACTTTCAGTGGAGTACAACAAGCCGAGATGTGAAGGATGGCAATGCCTCCCACATTACACGTGAACCTGAGCAGGTGAAGGCTTTTCGCGATACATGGCGCGATGGTATCCATTCATATCTCACTTACCTGCGGGATCGCCTTACCGTGGCCAGGGATCTGCTCGCTGATTCTGGGTCAATCTTCGTACAGATCGGTGAAGAGAATGTTCACCGAGTACGCGCGATCTTGGACGAGGTATTTGGTGACGCGAATTTTGTCAGTCAAATCAACTTTAAGACTACTGGGGGAGCTGGATCGCCAACGGGTGGCACCGACACGTTGGCTTCGGTGAACAACTTCATCCTTTGGTTTGCTAAGGACGCCGCCCGCGTGAAATATCGGCAGCCTTATCGCATCAAGGGAGAAATGGCTGGTGGTGGTGCCGCTTATAACAAACTTGACTTCTTCGATACCAAAGCGAGACGGGCGGCGACGGATGAAGAAAGGACAGATATTCCCCGAGGCGCTCGGCTGTTTCGGTGGGACAACCTAACGAGCCAAAGTTCTGGCGGCCCGCAATTCTTCGACGTCGTGTTTGAAGGAAAAACCATTCCAGTCGGTAAGAGCGGATGGAAGACGACTGTTACCGGCATGACCAGGCTCCAGCGTGCGCAGCGAATTGGCTTAGCGGGAAAGACTCTCAGCTACGTTCGGTACGTCGAAGACTTTGCTGTATACCCATTGAACAACTCGTGGGAGGACACTGTTACGGCAGGCTTTGCCTCGGACAAGCTCTACGTGGTGCAAACCAATCCCAAGGTGATCGAACGTTGCATCCTCATGGCCACCGATCCGGGCGACTTAGTCCTAGACCCTACATGCGGATCCGGTACCGCCGCCTATGTCGCGGAGCAATGGGGGCGCCGTTGGATCACTATTGATACTTCGCGTGTGGCGCTAGCTTTGGCCAGAGCCCGCATCATGGGTGCTCGCTACCCTTATTACCTGCTGGCGGATAGCCGTGAGGGGCAACTTAAGGAAGCTGAGGTTACGCGCAGCGCTCCTTCCAGTGCACCAGTGCGTTGCAATGTGCGACAAGGCTTCGTATACGAGCGGGTGCCTCACATCACGCTGAAGTCAATTGCCAATAATTCCGAAATCGACGTGATTTATGAGCAGTATCAAGCGCAGCTAGTACCTTTGCTCGACCAACTCAATGCGGCATTAAAGAAGAACTGGCGGGAGCATGACGTTCCGCGTGAGACAGACAGCAACTGGCCTGCCGCTACGCAGAAACTGCACATTGACTGGTGGGCGGAGCGCATCGCGCGACAGAGAGCTGTCGATGCCTCTATCGCTGCTCGGGCGGAATTTGAATTCATCTACGACAGGCCATACGAAGACAAGAAAAAGGTACGCGTAGCTGGGCCGTTCACGGTTGAGAGTTTGTCGCCACACCGTGTACTTGGTGTGGATGAAAACGACGAGCTGATCGACCCTAACGACCCGAAGGTTGCTGAGCAACAGGCCGAGTACAACGCTGCGCGTAGCTTCGTCCAGATCATTCTTGAGAATCTCAAGACTGCTGGCGTGCAGCAGGCTCACAAGGAAGACAAGATCGTCTTCACGTCGCTGGTGGCGTGGCCTGGCGATCTGGTCTGTGGCGAGGGCCTGTATGAGGACAGCACTGGCGAGAAGCGTGCTGCTATCTTCATCGGACCGGAGTTTGGCACGGTGTCGCGCCCTGACTTGGTGTCCGCCGCACGAGAGGCAGGCGACGCGGGCTTCGATGTTTTGATTGCCTGCGCGTTCAACTACGACGCGCATTCGTCAGAGTTCGAGAAGCTAGGTCGCATCCCGGTGCTCAAGGCGCGAATGAACGCCGACCTGCACATGGCCGAAGACCTCAAGAATACCGGCAAGGGCAACTTGTTCGTGATCTTTGGCGAACCCGATATAGACATCCTCGAAGTTGCCGAGGGCCAGGTTTGCGTCAAAGTCAACGGCGTGGATGTGTTTCACCCGAACACCGGCGAGGTGCGCAGCGATGGTGCCGACGGCATCGCCTGCTGGTTCATCGACACCGACTACAACGAAGAAAGCTTCTTCGTCCGCCATGCCTACTTCCTGGGTGCCAATGACCCCTACAAGTCGCTCAAAACCACGTTGAAGGCCGAGATCAACGAGGAAGCCTGGGCTACCTTGAACAGCGACATGTCGCGCCCATTCGACAAACCAAAGTCTGGCCGCATTGCCGTGAAGGTGATTAATCACCTGGGAGATGAGGTGATGAAGGTCTTCAAAGTCTCATGATTTCGTCCAGCCCATTGCCAGCGCCAGCAGGTGGCACGACTGTCTCAGCAGACGTGGTGGCCGCTGGCTTGCCCATTCCGCCCATCGAGCGGATACGCATCTTCAGCGACAGCCAATGGGAGGACTTCGTTCTTGAATGGGCCGATTCGTTGCGCGATCAATACGGCATCGTCGAACGGTGCGGTGGCGCTGGCGACATGGGGCGAGACATCATTGCCTTCGACAAGGCCGACCCAGTGGTGTGGGACAACTACCAGTGCAAGCACTACAAAGCAGGCCTGGCGCCAGGCGACATATGGGTGGAGTTGGGGAAGCTGGTTTACTACACGCACACCAACGAGTACACGTACCCACGCAGGTACTTCTTTGTTGCGCCACAAGGGGCCGGAACCAAGCTTTCAAATCTGTTGCGCAAGGCTGACAAGCTCAAGGCACAACTGATCGATAACTGGGACAAGCACTGCAGGAACGGCATCACATCGACGGCCGTTGTTGAGCTGGATGCGACACTGCGCTCCTATCTTGATGGCCTGGATTTCTCGATCTTCGAGGCAGTGCCTCCACTGCGCATCATCGACCAGCACGCGAAGACGCGCTGGTACGCGACAAGGTTTGGTGGCGGTCTGCCCGCCCGGCCAAAGGTTGTAGCACCTCCGGCTTCCGTTGCGGCGCACGAGGTCACGTATGTGCGTAGCCTATTGGATGCCTACGGCGATCATCTGAAGTGCGCTCTGCCAACGGTGGCTGACCTGGGGTCGCATGACGATGTTAGAGAACACTTCAACGACGCAAGGCTAGAGTTCTACAGCGCCGAAGCTCTACGCGCATTTTCTCGGGACACCTTGCCTCCTGGCGCTTTCGAGGAACTTCAGAGCGAGTTGCACGGCGGCATCAAGGATGAGATGAGAGGCGAGCATTCGGACGGATATCGGCGTGTGCTGTCGGTGGTCAAAACCGCCAAGCTGTTGCCCATTACGGATCACGCGCTCAAGGAACGCCTGTCTACCCATGACCGAGGGGGCATCTGTCACCAACTTGCCAATGACGGAAAGGTCAAGTGGGTCAAATGATCGAGTCACCCGACACGAACGTGTTACCGCCATTCAATGGACCGATTGAGATTGGTCTCCGTGCTCTGTCGCTGTTGAGTGAAGCTTTCCCTATTCCGTATTCGCTTCAAAGGCTGGTGGTCTCGGACTACTTGCTCGTGCACTCCGACGACATGCCGGGCGGTCCGCCGGGTCTGCATCCAAAGACACCACATCGAGGTGGTGAGCTATTGGTGCGCCGCGCCGCACTGGAACAGGGGTTGATGCTCTACCAGAGTCGAGGCCTGTTGGAGCGTCATTACACAGAGACGGGCGTGATGTTCACAGCGACGGAGCGAACCGCTAGTTTCCTGGATGCGTTGTCCTCGGACTATGCGGCCGAGCTTCGAGAGAGGGCTATCTGGCTGGTGTCGTTATTCGGTGAAGTCACGGACGGAGAGCTTTTGAAGATTGCCAATTCACAGGTCGGTGAGTGGGGTGCAGAGTTCACCATGGAGTCTGTGCTGAAAGTGGAGGACGCCGAATGGCAATAACAGGATTTCAAATCCGCCGATTGACTTTGGTCGGACGCGGCGTGCCGAACGCCGAAGTGCAGTTCCGAGAAGGCCTGAACGTTGTATCGGGCCCATCTGATACGGGCAAGACGTTCATCGTGCAGTGCATCGACTACATGCTAGGTGGAAAGGATGTGCCAGAGTCTATACCTGAGGCAGCCCAGTATGAGACCGTGCGGCTCTCCTTGAACGTGTCAGTCGATGATGACGAGGTTGTCTTGGAGCGTTCGATCCGAGGCGGCGACTTCAAGCTGGTCAGCGCGGGGAAGGCGGATCAACACCTTTCTGCAAAGCACAGTGCTGCCGCCAAGGATTCTGTATCCCAGTACTTGCTCGGTCTGGCAGGGCTGGCGGAAAAGAAGGTCCGAACGAACAAACAGGGCAAAACCCGTGATGTCAGCTTTCGAGATTTGGCTCGGCTGGTGCTTGTAGATGAAGAGACCGTTATCAGTAAAACGTCCCCCATTCTCACCGGACAGTACACAACTGGCACAGCGGAGAGTGCAGTTTTTCGTTTGCTTCTGACGGGCGTTGATGACAGTTCATTGATCTCCAGTGAAGACCCCAAGGTTGCGAAAGGCAGGCAAGCTGGGAAAGTTGAGATGCTGGACTTGTTGCTGAATCAAACTAGGGGGCGGATGGCTGAGATGCAGTTGCCTGGCGACGTGCAAGCGTGGCAAGGCCAGTTGGCCGAGATCGAGACGCTGTTTGAAGCAGCCCAAAAGGAACTGGCTGTTGAACAGCAGAGTGCAGCACAACTTGAGGGCAAGCGCCGCGCCGAGTTAAATGCGCTTCGCCAACTTGAGTCCCGATCGGGTGTGTTGCGAGAGTTGCAGCGCAGATTCGCTCTGCTGGAGCAGCAATACCTATCGGATCTTCGCCGCCTTGAAAGCATTGCAGAAGCTGGAACGCGCCTAGGCCAAATGAATGAAGAGCGGTGCCCGGTTTGCGGTGCGGCAGCGGAGCATCAAGAACATGATCATCAGAAGGCTTCTGCGGCACCGGAAGACGTGGCGCAGTCCTGCCTTGCCGAGGCTGCCAAGATCAGATTGCTGATCTCAGATTTGCATCTGACGCGATCAGACAACGACCGCGAGATTGCGAGACTTGAAGGGCTGACCTTGGAGGCAAAGGAGCGGATTCGCACTGTGGCAACGCAGCTCTCTGAAATGCTGAAACCCCGCGTTGAACTTGCCTTGCAGCGATTGCGTGAGAGCCAAACGCGTCGCGACACTTATCGACGTGCCCTCGAACTGCATGGCCGTGTGAATGAACTTCAGGGACTGTTGGGGGAACTTGGGCCTGCTGCTTCTGGGAAAGGGGTGGAACTTGAGTCAACCCGTGTGCGCTCTGATGAAGCCGAGGCGTTCAGCCAGGAGGTCGAATCGTTGTTGCGCGCCTGGCATTTTCCAGGCCTTGACCGAGTCACCTTCAGCGAGAGTGATCAAGACATCGTGATCTCTGGTCGGACGCGAGCCAGCCATGGCAAAGGTGTTCGTGCAATTGCCCATGCGGCATTCAATCTGGCATTACTCAATTTCTGCCTCAAAGCCGAAAAGCCGCACCCGGGCTTTGCACTGATTGATTCTCCGCTTGTGGTTTACCGTGAGCCTGATACGGACGAAGGTGGCTTCTCGCTCGATGTGAAAGACGCGTTCTATCGGTCGATTGCAGAAGAGTTCCGTGCTTCCCAAGTACTCATCTTCGAGAACGAAGACCCGCCTTCGGATCTTGGTGCAGATGCGAACATCATCAGATTCACGGGCGCATCTCATGGACGCCAAGGGTTCATCCCTAAAAGCGTCTGACCTAGGGGGAAATGCTTTGGAATTTCGGATCGCTGACACCTTCACCGACAGTCTCGCAAAACTCGCAAGGGATGAGCAGAAGGCAGTAAAGACAACTGCGTTCGACTTGCAGCTGAACCCGGCTCATCCGAGCATGAGCCTGCACAAGATTGAGCAATCGAAAGACAAGAATTTCTGGTCAGTCAGGGTCAGCAGCGACATTCGCCTGATCGTGCACAAGACGGCCACCAGTTTCCTGCTCTGCTATGTCGATCACCACGATAAGGCCTACAAATGGGCCGAGCGTCGAAAGTTGGAAGTGCATCCCACGACAGGGGCGGCGCAGTGGGTCGAAATTCGAGAACGCTACGAAGAAGTCATTGTTCCCGACAGCGAGGAGGGAGCGGCGCCTGAAGGTGACAAACCGGCATCCAAGCCATTGGACGATCCAAAGGTATTGTTGTTCGGCGGGCGCTCTGATGACGAGCTGTTGAGCTACGGTGTACCTCCCGAATGGCTGGCTGACGTTCGCAAAGTGGATGAGGACAGCCTTTTGGTGCTGGCCGACCACCTTCCCGCCGAGGCTGCCGAGGCCTTGTTGGAGCTGGCAACGGGTGGCGCCCCGAAGACAGTTGCTGCGATCCAACCTGGTGCCGATCCATTTAGCCACCCGGATGCACAGCGCCGATTCCGGGTGATGAAGGATGTGGAGGAGTTGGAGCGTGCGCTCGACTTTCCTTGGGAGAAGTGGACTGTCTTTCTTCACCCGGCGCAGCGGCAATTGGTTGAGCGCGATTACACCGGACCTGCCCGAATTTCTGGCTCCGCAGGCACGGGCAAGACCATCGTAGCATTGCACCGTGCGGTTCACTTGGCCCGCCAGAATCAAGACAGCCGGGTGCTCCTGGCGACGTTTTCCGAAACCTTGGCCAGTGCCTTGGCTACCAAGCTGCAAAACCTGATCAGCAATCAGCCAAGGCTGGCCGAGCGGCTGGAGGTTCAGTCCATGTCGGCCATTGGCGCTCGCTTGTATGCGGCGCATTGGGGAAAGCCGAAACTTGCCTCTCAGGCACAGATTGTTCGGGTCTTGCTTGACGCGGCAAAGGCCGACACTAGCTTGAAGTTCGGCCAACGGTTCCTGCTTGGTGAGTGGAATGATCTTGTTGATGCTTGGCAGTTGAAGACGTGGGAGGCCTATAAGGATGTGAAGCGGCTGGGGCGTAAGACCCGGCTTTCGGAGTCCCAGCGCCTCGCCTTATGGACTGTTTTTGAGCGCACGCAAGAAGCGTTGAAGCAGGCCGGACTGATCACGCATGCTGAGATGTTCTGCCGCCTGGCAGAGAAAGCCGCGACGCTGCCACATCAGCCCTTCGACTTTGTGGTGGTTGATGAGGCGCAGGACGTGAGCATCGCGCAGCTCAAGTTTCTGGCAGCGGTCAGCACCAGCCGAGGGCAAGTTCGCCCGAACAGCTTGTTCTTTGCTGGTGACTTGGGGCAGCGAATCTTCCAGCAGCCGTTTTCGTGGAAGTCGCTGGGGGTCGATATTCGGGGGCGGTCACGCACGCTGCACATCAACTACCGAACGTCGCATCAAATCCGAGCCCAAGCCGACCAGTTGCTGGGACCGGATGTCACAGATGTGGATGGCAACAGTGAGGACCGTCGAGGTACCGTATCGGTCTTCAATGGCCCAGCACCTGAAATTCGTTCGTTCAAGTCCGAGGTCGCGGAGTGCAAGGCGGTTACCGCTTGGATTCTTGATCGGGTGAAAGATGGATTGGCTCCGCACGAGCTGGGTGTCTTTGTTCGTTCTGATGCCCAGATACCGCGGGCGGTGGCTGCCGTTACCGCTGCTGGTATCCCGTTCAACGTCTTGGACGAGCATGTGGAGACAACCAACGGGCAAGCCAGTGTCTGCACCATGCACTTGGCAAAAGGGTTGGAGTTCCGCGCAGTGGTTGTGATGGCCTGCGATGACGAAGTGATCCCATTGCAGGAACGCGTCGAGGCGGTCATGGACGAAGCTGACATTGAAGAGGTCTATAACACCGAGCGCAACTTGCTATACGTGGCGTGTACACGGGCTCGGGACCGGCTGTTAGTCACCAGTGCTAATCCCGCTTCGGAGTTTCTTGAAGACCTGAAAGGATAAGCCACAACCAGGCATGGCGCCTCCCGTGGCACATTAATAACGACCAAATTCAATAAGGATGCAGGATGGCGCGAAAAGGCAAATCAAGCCCATTGGAGGTCATGCTCGATCTGGTGGCCATGCTGCCATGGTGGGCCGGCGTAGTTCTGGGAGTCGCGGGGTATCTGCTGTTACATCGATTGGCCACGCCGATCTCAGTTACAGGCGTTCAGCCCGGACAAGTGGCTGGATTGATGCAACAAGCTGTCATCAAGGGGCTGGCGACCGCTGGTCAGTACATCGTGCCGATCATCTGTTTTGCGGGGGCAGCATTGTCTGCATGGCGGCGCAAGCAGCGCCAGTCATTGGTCAGTGATGTGGCCCAAGCCCAAAGCGTGGATGCACTGGACAGAATGAGCTGGCGAGAGTTTGAATTGCTGGTCGGTGAGGCGTTCAGGTTGCAGGGTTTCCGTGTCTCAGAAACTGGTGGCGGCGGACCGGATGGGGGAGTGGACCTCACCCTGACCAAGGGTACAGAAAAGTTCTTGGTTCAGTGCAAGCAATGGAAGGCATTCAAAGTCGGTGTGGATGTGGTCCGGGAACTGTATGGGGTGATGGCAGCCAGGGGGGCAACTGGCGGGTTTGTCGTCACTTCCGGGCGCTTTACTGCTGAGGCCAAAGCCTTTGCCGAAGGCCGCAATGTGCAGTTGGTCGATGGTCCCAAGCTTTTTTCCATGATCAAGCAGGCGAAGCAATCCATGTCTGCTGCGGTCAAACCGCCAGAAAACAAGCCAGCAATCGCCCAACCGGCAGCCGCGGTCGAGACAGCTTGTCCGCAGTGTGGTGCGGGTATGGTTATGAGAACGGCGCGCAAGGGCGCTAACGCTGGTGGGATATTCTGGGGTTGTTCAAATTTTCCGAGTTGTCGCGGGGTGCGGCAGGCTTCGTAGACCGAAAAAGCATGCCGATTGCCTCTTCGCGTACATCCTGAGAAAATTGAAAAACATTTCGCTGCAATGGCGAGATGCTGGCTGACGGTCTTCGTCAGTTCGATTTTTCTTTCCTGATCCCCGTTTGATTTTTTCTTGTCATGCCTTTGGCGTGTGATGACTTCACACGTCCGTACGGCTATGGCGCGGGGAATTATTTAACCAATCGAAGGTAGTGCTTCCGTCTCCAAAGCAATAGCTACGGAGCGTGTTTTAGCACGTCCATTCACCCATCTGAAAGGGCAAAAAATGTCAAAAATTCAGGCCAAAAATGCTGCCGTTTTGAGCGCAGCTGACACCATCGAGCGACCAATTGGCAGACACGCGCCAAAGAAGCCACCAAGGGCCGTTTCCGGCGATTTTTTGGCCATTGCCGATGGCTACATCCAAGCTGCCACGGCGGAATCCACTCGCCGAAACTTCGCCAGTGACATGCGTCACCTAATGTCTCACGGAATTTTTCCAGAAAGCCTGCCTGCTGCTGTCCTTGAATATCTGGCGAAATTTGCTGGGGTTCACAAGGTTGGCACGCTAGAACGTCGATTGGTCTCTTTGCACAAGGCAGCGATTCAGAAAAATCTACCTTCTCCAGTGAAAACCTTGCTGGTTCAACAGGCATTGGCGGGCATTCGCCGCACGCATGGAGTTCGGCCACGCCGTGTAGCGCCAGTGGTTAAGGACACGTTGCTGGAAATGTTGATCGTAGGCGAGCAGACTCAAAATCCTGTGGTGTTTGCCCGCGATAAGGCCATCTTGCTACTGGCTTTCTGTGGTGCTCTTCGTCGTAGCGAAGCATGCGCTCTGGATGTGTCTGACTTACGTTTCTTGGATGGAGGAATGGATGTGCTGATCCGCCGCAGTAAAACGGATGCCGATGGTCACGGACACACGATCTTTGTTCCAAAAGCCAAGGGCAACCGCTGCCCTGTTGTTGCAGTCGCGGAATGGCTGGCAATAGGGCAAATCACAGAGGGGCCGGTGTTCCGGGCGGTGTCGCGGAGTGACCGCGTGTTGCCGGGGGCTTTGTCTGCTCAGAGTGTCGCGCTAATCGTGAAGCGCTCAGCGGCACGAATCTGTGCAAATGCCAAGGATTTCAGCGGGCACTCACTGAGAGCAGGCTTTTGTACGGAGGCCTCAACTGCTGGTTTGGCTAACTGGCAGATCAGGGCGGTATCACGCCACGTCAACGATGTGCACCTTGCCGCCTATGTGAGACCGATCTCAAACAAAACTCCAAGCTTGCTATAGCGGTAAATCGCTACCTGAAGGCGCGCTTTAGGAAAACAACACGAGTGATGCTGCCGGGATTTTCATGACCGGCAATCTCGCGTTTGAAAATCGGACCGCTGGTGTAGGAAGATGCAACTTTATATCGACCACAGTATCGCCAGCGGTTCTCTGCTTCTTTCACAAACACCGGGAGAGTCCATGTTGCGGCGGCCAGCCATTCACCCGTCTTGGCTATCTTTGGACCCGAGCCGCAGAGGACAACGTTTGGCGCCTTTGGATTGTGTTCTTTGCGCAGGCAAACTGCTACAACTTTGCTGTCTACTGTTGGCAGGTACCATTGTTTGGTGCCCCCGAGACGGGCGCCGATCTCGTCGCGGGTGTAGTAACTGCCAATGCGGAAAGGTTTCGTCATTCTCGGGACTATACAAACACCCACACTTAGTTTTTCGACAAGTTGGGGCTGATCAACTGGCGACCGGCAGTTCATCCCACCGGGTCGTATAGCGCGGCGACCTGTTCTCCGACCGCATCGCCCATCCCTTAGACATGCCAGCCGCCCCGGTGCGCAACGTGCCACGGCCCCACACGCTGTTGACCGCATCCATCGCCATCATCAGCTTGGCTGACTTGGCGCGTGCAGCAGCATCATCGAACAGTGTCTCTTGGCGCTGTTGCTTGGCCGTCAACTCCATCAGCATGACACCGCATTTCTTGTACGAGTAGCCCGGCCGGTAGATGTGTCTAAGCCCCTTCAATGCCGCCATGGTGAGTGAGCGCGTGTCATCCGACACATCGGCCAGCGGCACCACCACACCGGGGTTGTATTGCGGGTCTGCTTGCCGGAATCGGTTCGTCTGGATGAACACGTACACGGCACCGGCCACCGAGCCCTGATCCCGCAGCTTTTCTGCTGCGCGGCCGATGTGCCATGCCACGGCTTCACCCAGTTCTGCGAGGTCTTCCACCATAGAGCCAAAGCTGCGCGATGCCATGATCTGTTTCTTGGGGTCGGCCAGATCATCCAGTTCGAGGCATGACGTTCCCTGCAACTCACTGACGGTTCGCTCCAGCACCACACCGAACTGACGCCGGATCAGCTTGAGATCGGCGGTCGCCAGGTCGAGTACCGACTGGATGCCCATGGTTTGCAGCCGGGCGGCAATTTTTCGGCCCACACCCCACACTTCCCCGACTTCGATTTTGGCCATCCACTGCTGGCGCTGTGCGTCGGTCAACGCGGTGAGGTCGCACACGCCATCAAACACCAGGTTCTTTTTGGCCAGGTGGTTGGCCAACTTCGCCAGCGTCTTGGACTCACCGAAGCCAGCGCACACGGGCAGGCTTGTCCATTGCCGGATACGTCGGCGCATGGCCTGGCCCATGGCCGTAGCCCCGCCGTACAGGTGATCGACGGTCTCCACACGTAAAAAGCTTTCGTCGATGCTGTAGACCTCAGTGTCTGGCGAGAACTCACGCAGTATCGACACCACCCGGTTGCTCATGTCCCCGTACAGCGTGTAGTTGGATGACAGGGCCACGATGCCATGCTGGCGGGCCAACTCTTTCATCTGGAACCACGGCGCTCCCATCTTCACGCCAAGGGCTTTGACTTCATGGCTGCGGGCCACAGCACAGCCGTCGTTGTTGGACAGCACCACCACCGGCACGTTCGCCAGCCGGGGGTTGAACGCCCGCTCGCAACTAACGTAGAAGTTGTTCACGTCCACCAAGCCAAACAGGGGCGGGCGTGGTTGTTTATGTGAGCTGGTTGCCATGATCGACTGCTTGCTCAGGTCGCCCGTCACACCAAACAGCGGCGCACCACGCCGACCACCACGCCCCATATCTCCAGTTGACTACCGTCGGCAAAGCAGATCGGCTGGAATGCCGGGTTCTCTGGTCGAAGTTCAATCCGGCTGCCGCGCCAGTAGAGCCTTTTGATGGTGTATTCGCCATCGACCACGGCGATCACGATGTGGTTGTGCTGGGGGTCAATCGAGCGATCCACCACCACTTTGTCTCCATCCACAATGCCCGCCCCCTGCATGGAGTAACCCTGCACGGTGAACAGGAAGCTGGCCGCACGGTGGCGCACCAGATAGTCGTTGAGATCGAGCCCTTCTTCGATGTAGTCCGTGGCCGGGGATGGGAAACCCGCCTGCACCCGGTGCAAGACCAGCCGCAATGGTGGTGACGTAGGGTTGAGCGCAATCGCTTCTTGCACCTGAGAGACGGTCGGCTCTCGTCTTGTCTCGGCAACAAGAGGCGGTGGCGTGGAAAGGACGGCGGTGGGTGGCATGGCAGGCTGGCAATCAATACTGGTTATTTATACAGTATTGTAGAGATGCCGCCAATTCCCCGCCAGTGCCAGCAACCGTGGCCGCACCCGCCTAAACTGTCAGCCATGTGTGTGCACATCACCCCGGCCAGGCCCACTGCGGTGCAGCGGATGACTGGTCTTGAGCCGGTTCAAGACTACCCGGCAGAGTCGTTTCCCGGCTATGTGGCGCCAATCATCCGAACTGACGCTGAAGCCGCTGCAGGGCTGAGGGTCGATCTGGCCATGTTTGGCCTGATCCCAAGTTGGTCTAAAGACCGGAGCATTGGCCGACGCACCTACAACGCCCGAACCGAGACGGTGGCGGAGAAGCCCAGCTACCGGACCGCATGGCGCCAGCGGCAGTTCTGCCTGGTGCCTGTGGAGCGATTTTTTGAGCCATGCTGGGAGACCGGCAAGGCTGTGCCATGGAGCATCCACCGCCAGGATGGGGAGCCGTTCACGGTGGCCGCAATTTGGGACCGTTGGACCGAACGGGCCACTGGCGAAATCGTGGTGTCGTTTTCGATGTTGACCATCAATGCGGATGGCCATCCGATCATGGGGCGGTTCCACCGACCGGGTGATGAGCGACGTAGCCTTGTTGTTGTGCCACCTTCGAGGTGGACAGACTGGCTGTCTGCCACTCCCGATACGGTCAGAGCAATGCTTGCGGAAATGCCAGTCGCAGAGTTCACATCAGAATCGGTGATGGGCTTGAGCAGCGCCCCGGCACAAGCATCTTTTCTGTAGGTAACGTTGCAAGGTGGTTGCGCGTGTAGTGCACACAGGCCGCAACATGCAGGATGCGCATCATGCAGATTTCGCTGTTCCTGGCTGCTGGCCATGGCGAGCCTGCTCGAATTCTGCAACCAGACTATCCACATTCACCTGCTGCGCAGCAAGCAATCGGTCAAGGTGACTTCCGCCTTGCTGCAGTTCTGCCAGATCAGCACCAGACGGGTAAGGCATGGCGGCAAGCATTTCATCGGCCCGCATCCGGGCGTCTGGCTGTGCTGAAGCGGCCATGCCCAACCGGGATTCGGAAATAGGTTCGGGCACGTTAGCCCCTCAAGCAGGGGCGAGCATCAGATGCCCCACTTCAGACTTGGCAGGCCGCACTTTGATTTCAATGTCGTAGCCCAACCGGGTAAGGCAGTCCATCAGCTTGCGCTCGGACAAATTGCTGAAGTCGCCGCGCATCATGTCGGAGACCTTGGGCTGCGTGATGCCCATCAGCTTGGCGGCCTCTTGCTGAGTGAGACCCCGGCTGCGCATGGCCTTTCTGATCTCGATGACCAAGCCGGTTTTGATCTTGAGCTTTTCTGCGTCAGCCAGGCCGAGGTCAGCAAGCACGTTGCCAGAACCGCGATGCACCTCAACGCCATCAACAAGATGAGTTTTCATTTGCGCAACTCCTTCACATACGCTTCGGCAATCTTGAGCCTGGCGTGAACAATGTCCATGTCCTCTTTGGGCGTGGCGATGCCGCGCTTGCTCTTCTTTTGAAAGCAGTGCAGGACGAATACTGCTTCCGCGAATTTGACGGTGTAGACAGCGCGATAGGTACCACCGGCATCGTCTTCCACCACTTCGAGTACACCAGCACCGCCGAAGCCTTTGAGCACCTTGGCGTCGTCGTGCTTGTCTCCAGCTTGCGCCAGGGACAGCGCAAAACCGAAGTGGCGCCGCACGTCATCAGGCAGCGCCATCAAGTCTTTGTAGCTGCTGCCGATCCACTCCAGTGGTTTTTCAGGGGTTGGCATGGTCAAAATATATATGAAAAGGTATAAATCGTCAATGTCTGATCTTCGGCAAGAGCTTCCCAGCAGATGGCAAAAAGCAATGACCTGCGTCCTGCGCAAGCATCAGGGGCACTCATGAAAAGTAGGTCCCGAAGAAGATGTTTTTAGCCGCTGGTAACAGACACCATGTAACCGAAGCATGAGTTTTGCTGTGCTGGATGTTGCTGGACTCTGACCAAAAGAACTGCTGCTGGCGGCGAAAGATTCGATATTCGGCATGCCGTTTGCAGCCACCAGAACGGCCAGCAAGCGTACTTTTCTGCTCGGCTGGCACTGGTGGTGCTGTGATGGCAAAAAATCGCTCTAAAACGCGCTCTTGCCAACGCGGCAACCAGCCAAAATTGACCATAAAGACCACCATCTAGCGCGTCGGCTGTGACTCAACAACACGCACTGTGCGCATCACTGACGGCGAACGCAAAAACCGGCTCCGCTTTCCAAAATGCTGCTGGCTGCGCGCGTGGTCCACTGGCGCGAAGTACAGCCGAAGCGACTCCCGTGCCCGTGTAATCGCCACATAAAGCAGCCGACGTTCTTCGGCCAGCATCTTGGCGCCCTTGGCCAGATACAGCGGGAGTTGGCCGTCAGCCACGCCCACCACGAACACGTGATCCCACTCACGCCCCTTGGCTGCATGGATGGTCATGGTCTGGACAGCTGGCTTGTCTGGCTGCTTGAGTGCCCGGAGCATGTCGGCGGCACACGCATGGTTGCGGCAGATTGGCGCCCAGCGGTTCAGATCATGGTGAACCTCAGTGTTTGCACGAACACCGCCCAACGCTTGCAAGTAGACATCCACGCATGCACGGTAACGACCTTCCAGCGAAGGCGAGCGTGCAGCCCTCTCCTGACTGCGCGCCAGCGACTCCAAGCTAAGCTGCGGGTCGGCAAACGTGAGATTGCGCAGTACATAAGCGACTTTGTCGGGGTCGATGGGCACTTGTCGCCGCCCATGCCACTCAACCAACTTGACGAGCCGTAGCACGCGCTGAGCATGACGTAGATCGCGTGTGATGCCCTGCTGAACTGCATCCAAGCCCATGGCGAGCAAGCGCTGTTCCACCGGAACCAAAAAATAGCGCGTGCGTGCTAACACAGCAATTCGGGCGGGATCGACGCCTTGGCTCAATAGCTGCTCAATGTCTCGAACCACTGAATACGTTTGATCGGTGAGGTCGCTGCTGCGTATCAGCACTGGCTGCGTGCCCTGGCGTTGCGTCACGATTTTTGAGGTTCGAGCATTCGCTACTGCCGTGGCCAGTGCCGCGTTATCAGCGTGCAGCCGATGCGACTGGGGCAGCGACATGACTTTCGCGCCATCAACGATCTGGCGCAGCGGTGTGTAGCCGTTGCCACCGAAGCCGTAGATTGCTTGCTCGGGATCACCGAACACCATGAGTTCGCAGCCATGGTGGGCGAGCGCGGCGAGCAACTGAGTTTGCGCAGCACTGCAGTCTTGGTACTCGTCCACTAGAACATGTGTGAAAGGGATGGCTACGCGGCCATCACCAAGGGCTGTGATCGCACGCTCCAGCATGTCCCCGAAGTCGATACGCCCTGCCGCTTGCTTGGCCCGTGTGTACCGGCTCAGAACGGCGGGGGCGATCACGGCAAAGGGCTTTAGATCGTCAGCAAATTGGGGCGTGAGCATCGCATCGCCAAGGGGCATCTGCGCGGCTTGGGCGAACTGCATGGCCGACAGCAGCAAGGAGAGTAGTGCAGAGCTTTTGAGCAGCATGCGCACCAACTGAGTGCGGTTCCGGCGCCGGGCCGTATCGAATCGAGACCACAGCTTTTTGCGGAGCGTGTCCTGCAGGCAACGGCGCAGGGCAGACTTCAAAAGAGCAGTTGCAACTGATGGCGTGATCACGTCGCCGCAGTCACCAGCACGCGCCACCACACTGCGCGCAAAAGCGTGCGCCGTCATCATCACTGGCTGCGCCCCATCGGCGTTCAATTTCGCATTGGCCTTGCGCGCATGCATGGTGGCATGCTGGACCCAACGGCGGTCAATTTCACCAACGGCTTCATTAGAGAAACTCAACACCAGAATTTTGCTGACTGGCACACCGCAGCGCACCAGATGTGCCAGTCGCTGCATCAGCGTGGTTGTCTTGCCGCTGCCAGGACTGGCGATCACTTCCACGTGCGGCAGCGTGGTCTGCACAATGCGGCGCTGGTGAACTGTCAGGTCCATAAAAGGTTATGTTTTTGAGCACTGCGATTCGGTATTCACATGTGCCATGCGGTGCAAAGAATCATCGAGAAAACACGTCTTTTTTGATGAAATGAGTGTCTTGATAGCCCCTGATTTCGACGTGTTTTCTGAAAGAATTGGCTTCTATATCAGTAGCGACCACCGTGCTTTTAATCGCAGGACAGCACCAGATTCAACCAGTAATTCCGGCTGAGGTGACGAGCGATTTTTGGGGTGGTTTTGAGCGCGTTATGGAGTACAAACTGCCCGTCGATGCGATGGGCATCAAGCCAACGATTTGCACGCTTGAGGTGCGCAACACTGCTGACATCCGGACTGCCGCCATCGAGCTTTGCAAGCAATCGACCCAGATCAGTCTTGCTCGGCAACTTGTAGAAATTCAGGTTGTTGTGCCAATGAGCGACGTGGTCAAAGTTGATGAGATCGTCAAGCGCGCGCAGCCCGAGCCGTGCGAGAGCTGCCTTGCCGCTGACACGCCACTCCAAATGGAAACACGGGGTTGAACTCAGGTTTTGGCTTGCGTTCATGGCCTTGCTAGGTCGATCCGTGTAGAGACACATCACGCTCCCCTGACGGTGCGCGGCCTTACTGCGAACGCCCCAATAGAAAGTGCCGTTGAAATCTGAAACCAACCCTCGCTGGTAGGGCATGTGCGCAGACTCCATAAAAGCACTGCGCATCGCGCTGAGCTGGTGAAGGCTCTTGAACCCGAGGTCGCGATTGATTTCCGCGTAGACCACTTCAATCCCAATCTCTGCGCCGCAGAGGTCACGCAACATCTGCAGGCACGACGCAGTGGGCTGGTACAGCGCCAGTTGCCCCTTGCGATTGGCGTGATACCGGGGCTGGGTGGCAGTCAGAGAGAAATCACGGCAATGCGGTGCCAACCGCTGAATGTCGAATGGAACCGTCGGGCGATCAAGCCAGAGATTCACTCGGTCGAAGCCGTCATGATGAAAGGTGAGAAGCGGTGAATACTTTTTGAAGCGATTTTTCATGGTGAGTTTTTGGTACGTATGGAAGACGTAGTTGCAGGCGTTGCGTGAAAATTGGCCGCTCGGCTTTCGATGGAAACAACGCAACACTTGCAACGCTGGGATCACATGCAGTGGCGGCGCAGGTGGTAGGGCAGCGCACTCAGGCGGCGCGAGATGGTGCTTTTGTCGAAGCCCAACGCTTTGCCAATCTCTTCGAGGGAGCGACCTTCTTCACGCAGATGGTGGATTTCACGGGTCAACTTGTCCGGCGAGACACAGCTCTGACACTGGCGCTGGATGCGGCCCTCTGCATCCAGTCGGACGTTTTCGATCAGCGGTTTGTGACCAGTGGCTGCGAGAAGACTGCCCGCCACGGGAGCTGCCATGGATGCCGACGCAAACAACTCGTCGGGCTCGCAAAGCTCAACCGTGAACACCCCGTTGTGGCAGGCGGTCAGCAGGAATTCTTCGTCTTTGCTCAACCCCTGAAAGACCGAGATACTGAGTACGCCCTTGGGTGTTGCAGCACGCTTGAGCGCATACAGGTCGGTATCAGACCAGCGATCTTTCTTGCCGATTGCGGGCACAACCACGATCTGACATGCCGGTGCTTTGGGGGGAACAAGGAGCGCCAGGCCCTCTGGACTACGGTAGTCAGGTGGCGTACGCGTCGAAGGGCTGAGAACGGAGACACCGCTTTCTCCTTTGGCAAACTGCAGCACATGGTGTTTCAGTTCGCTAGACGAGGGATGATCGGCCGCGCGCAGTTGGATGACTTTTTGCTTACCAACAGCAAGACCATAGAGCACGCCCTTTGTGTGCAGATCAATGGCGATGCCATAGGCGACGAGCACGGCGGAGGCGTTGGCGCCCAGGGAAACAGCGTAGCTGCGAGGCTCTGGCATGCTGGGCATGCTGGGCATGCTGGGCATGCTGGGCATGCTGGGCGCGCTGGCAGCCTCTGTGGACGCGGTTGGGGTACTCGCAGCAAGCTCCTCTTTCTTCTGAGGTGGCGTGGCAGGCTTATGCGTACTGTTTTCGGGATGGTTGGAAGTGCTCATGGATCAATGACTCCTTGGGTCGGTTAAGGAAAAGCAGACAAAGCAAAGCCCCCGCACCTGCACGGCAGGTACGTTCTGGATGACAGGTGGATGGGGGCTGTTCAGTGCCCCAGCACTACGCTGGGGTTAGAACTTCGGAGGGCTCTCGACGAGCGCGCGGATGGCTGCGCGAGACCAACCGACAGAGCGGCGGCCAAGCGGAACGGGAGCGGGGTAGATACCCTGTTTGATGCCCTCGTACCAAGCCGAGCGCGAGACTGGGTAAACGGTAAGCACGTCTTCGAGGCGCAGGTAACCATCACCCTCCAGGCTCACGCTGGGGGCGCGGCGAACAGGCTTCTTATAGGGCGCGGTGCGGTCGAATTCGACAGCGGTATCCGGCGAGATGGGGCCAACCGACGCGACTACCTCAGCGGCCTGATTGGAGACAGCAGCGATCACGTTGACGCTCGTGTGACTGCCCTCCAAAGGCTGGTGCTTCACGCCCTGCAGCGTCTTGGACTTATCCATGCCCCCAGGCAGTTTGAGGGCGCTCAGGCGAATCGGTACAGGAAAAGACGTGCCGAACTTCGGCGTGCTGACAGGGGCGGCGATATTGGAGTTCATGACGGCGTTCGATGCGACTGCTGCAATGCCATCACTATGAATTAGACGCCCCATCAACAAAAGATGTAGGCTTCAGTTCAAACGTTTAAGTGTCCGTTTGTATGTTTCCGAACCCCTCAGATCAACCAGTTCCACGCTTTCTATCGTCGATGGTTTGAAGACGTTTCTGCAGACGCTCCACTTCGTCTTTCTCCAGGGACTCCAACGCACTTTGGACCGCGTTGCGCACGCTGGTCGTACTGCCAAGACCCGGCATTCCGATCTCTTTGCAGAACTTGCTCATTGTTGCGTAAAGGCCTTGATTTCTCTTACCTGTACTTTCGACCATTAGTTTCTCAACCGGCCACTTTGGGCGCAGTCCGTAGTCGTAAATGGCAAGAGCAACAAGGAGCTTGGCCCAGGCTTCTTTTGGAGAATTCTCTAGCTCTTTTGACTCTGATGGATTTTTAGCAGTTGCACCTGTCTCTGGGGAAACAGCTGTTTCAAGTTGCGATCTATGAAGACTTGGCGGCTTCAGCTTAAAAAATTCCTTAGGCACCTTCAGTCCAGGAAATGGTTTTTCATCACGCACCCACTTCACAAAGGGCCCTAGCAAGATGCGTGTTTTCTCCGTTACTGCATCGTCCTTGTCCCGGTCTTCTTTAGGCAGTGCATCCGGTGCGTTACGAACCCAGTCTTTCAACGTCCTCAAGTGGTTGCCGTACTTCTTGGTTCTTTCATCGCCCTTCTCTTTCAACTTGTTGAACGTCTTCTCATTCGCAACGATGTTGTGAACCGTATAGATGGCGTGCTGCAGAGTGACTGTGTAGCGTTTGCTCCATAACTCCCAAGCTGGCGTGTTCTTGATCACATCGTCCTTGTCAGGACCTTGAACCGCCTTTTTTGCAGCCACACGTTCTCTGGTCTGGGCTGCCCTTCTAGTAGACGCTCCATTTTTCGCGGGGGCTACTTTCTTGGTTAGTCTCTCATCCGTGTTCTGTTCATTCCCCGTAGCGTTGTCAACTCCGTCCGAGGATTGGGATGCGCGAGCCATAGTTATCCTTTGAAATTAACGTGCTAGCTCAACTCATTGAGGATGAGTCAAAGCTTTTTTTCCTTGTAAGTACATAGCCCACTCGCCCATAAGCTTCCGGCGTTTCTCCACCATGTCGGAGCGATGGTAGGCACGCACCGTGGCATCACCGACGATGTGCGACAGCGCGATCTCCAACATGTCGTGGTCATAGTGGGCAATGTCAGCGCCCCAAGTCCGGAAGCTGGCACGGAAGCCATGGACTGTGTACGGCTGGTGCATTCGACGCAGCAACTGTGTGAGAGTCATATCACTGATAGGCTTGTTCTTGGTGCCAGGAAAAATCAGACCAGCAGGCTCTGTGCCATCTGGCCACAGACCTCGCGCGTGTTGCAAAACATCACAGGCTGCTTGAGAAAGTGGCACGGAATGCTCCCGGCCTGCCTTCATGCGCTCCTTGGGGATCGTCCACGTTTTGGTCTTGGCATCAATCTCTTCCCACACAGCTCCGCGCACTTCACCGGAACGAGCTGCCGTCAAGACGATGAACTCGAAAGCCCACTTCACACTATCACTGGAGCGACTCTTGCGGACCTGTTCCAGCAAAGCACCAACCTGCTCATGAGGGCACGATGCATGGTGTTCCACCGCACGCGCCTTAGTGTTTTTTGGTAGCGCTTTCTTGAGTTGGTCCCACTGTTCGCTATCGAGCCCAATGCAGTAGTCGCGGGCTGCAGCATAGTTCACCACGGTGCGGATGCGTTGCAGCACACGGGAGGCGGTTTCAGCCTTGGTCTTCCAGATGGGCTCCAGGACTTCGCGGATTTGCTCCCGCGTCAGTTCCGCGATGGGCTGCTTGCCGAATTTTGGGAAAGCGTAGGTGGTCAGGGTGTTGATCCACTGGTCGGCGTGTTTGGCGTTCTTCCAATCGTCCTTGTTGGCAGCGTGGTACTCGTTGGCACATTCCTCGAAGCTCCGGCGCTTCCGATCCGCTTCAATGCGCTCCGTGTGCATGCGGGCCTTTTCTTGGTCGCGCTGGTCGATAGGATCAATTCCGTCGTCCACAAGCTGGCGGTACTTCTTGGCGCGTTCGCGGGCTTCGGCCAGCGTCCAGTCGGCCAGCGGGCCGAGGCCCATGTCGCGTTTTTTCTGGTTCAGGGTGTAGCGCAGAATCCAGGACTTGCTGCCAAAGCGACTAATCTGGAGGTAAAGCCCGCCGCCGTCGTGATAGAAACCCGGCTTGGTGATATTTTTGATTTGGACCGCCGTCAGCCGGTCGCGTGCTTTGCTCACTGTCGGACCTTCCGCATTGTTTGAGGCGATTTGCCAGGCCATCTTTCTAACCATATTTTATGACTGGATGGCGCTGGATTTTTTGGAATGTGGCTGGAGTTGGCGCAAGGAGACAATCGCTCGCAAAGCCAGTGCTGACGCGGATTTCGAGCACGTCAGTGCACCTCTTTGGATCGCTTCGGATTCGCCTTCATGCGGTCGCCCTCTCCGCCAAGTAACGCTAAGTGATTGATATAAAAATAGTTTTCTGATTTATCAGGGCTCGGCAATCATTTGGTGGCACATCAGCTTTTCGCTGTTGTGCCATTTTTTTTGACGCCATCCCGCATCCCTCAAAACTTGGAGATGCTCGATGTCGCGAACTTCATACCTCACTACCCACCACGGGAGCTTCTGGTTCCAGATTCGTGTTCCTGTGGCCCATCAGCCGCGGCACGGCTTGCGGGTCTGCACGAACCTGCAAACGAACGACCCAGCGGTGGCCAAGACTCTTGCCCTTCGACTGGCGGCTGAATGGCTGGTGCGCTTCAGCCATGAGCCGGAGGCTCCGCTGGATGAACATCTACTGCCAGCTGAAATCGGCCAACCACCATTACCATTGGTGGCAGCCCCACCCGTGCCGGTGGCCCCAGCCCTATCGAGAGCTGCTCAGGCCGCGCCCGAGGCCTCGGGTCTCTCGCCACATGTCGCGGATATGCTCGCGCTGTATCGGTACTGGCGGGGCCGCGCCCCCAGCACGGTCCGGGAGTTCGAGCGATTGACTCGCACGTTTGACAAGTTCATGCAGAAGACACCTGCGCAATTGATGCGGACCGATATCACCTCATATCGGAACCATCTGCGTGTCAAAACCAGTAGTTCGCGCCGACTGGTGCCATTGCACAGCGATGTGATTGCGGCTGGGTTTGACCGCTACGTCCAGAACCAACGCAGGAGTGGCCATGAGTGGCCTTTTTCGGATCTCGAGCCCGACCACGACGGGCGGCGTGGAGGTAACTTCGGAAAATTCTTCGCGCGCTTCCTCCGGCAGAATCAGTGGTGCGGAATCACCGACCGTCGTCTCGTCTTTCACAGCTTCCGTCACACCTTCAAGACACTGTGCATGTTGACGTCGACCGAAAACTGAGCCACTTTTTGGCATGATGCCGATCCAAATTTGAGCCAGGTGTTTTACCTACCCTGCTGTTTTTTTCAGCAAGGGAATGAAGAGGGTGATCACCATGGACATGATTGGCAAGATCAGGCGGATGTACCGCCGGGACAAGAAGACGAAGCGTGAGATC
>Ga0073899_10000648_pt1 | contig 31821 bp, 23 predicted proteins | sample KloWWTmetaKNB5Ph_FD_88975 | JGI IMG/M metagenome (GOLD analysis project Ga0073899, IMG submission 88975) | Active sludge microbial communities from Klosterneuburg, Austria, studying microevolution and ecology of nitrifiers - Klosterneuburg... | ecosystem: Engineered > WWTP > Aerobic digester >... | reverse complement strand
CGGAATTCGAGAGCGTCGGGCCGAAGATCATCAGCACCTTGTCCTGGAAGGCAAGCTTCTTGAAGACGTTGATCGCCTCCTCCTTCTTGCCTTGTTCGTCCTCGATCACCAGCGTGATCCTGTTGCCGTTGATACCACCTTTGGCATTGATCTGTTCGGCAGCCAGCATGAAGCCATTTTTGGCAGACACGCCGTATTGTGCAGCGGGGCCGCTCAAGGCTTCGGCCACGCCAATCCGGATATCGGCTGCACTGGCGGTCGTTGCCAGACAACCAAAAATCAACAACGCCGTTGCGGCACGGCGGACAGGATTCATCGTCATCGTGCATCCTCCATCAATAATGCAACCAGGAAATCCATGTCAGGTTACGGTCATTCTTCAGCTTCCCGCTACCGTCATGCGCTCGACCAGAATCGAGCCGACCTGCTTGGAGCCGCGCACCAGCACGTCATTGCCGACGGCAACAATGCCGCGCAGCATGTCGCGCAGATTGCCGGCGATGGTGATCTCTTGCACCGGATAGGCGATTTTGCCCTTCTCCACCCAGTAGCCAGCGGCGCCGCGCGAATAGTCGCCGGTCACATAGTTGATGCCTTGGCCGAGCAGTTCGGTAACCAGCAGGCCGGTATCCATTTGACGCAGCAGTCCCTCAAAATCCAGTGTGCCGGGCTTGACGATCAGATTGTGGCAGCCGCCGGCATTGCCGGTCGTTTGCATACCGAGCTTGCGTGCCGAATATGACGAAAGGATGTAGCCCTGCAATACGCCGTCGACAACCAGTTCGCGGTCATGCGTCGCTACACCTTTATCGTCGAACGCGCTGCTTGCCGAAGCGCCCTTGAGGTGAGGGCGCTCACTGATTTGCACATGTTTTGGAAAAATCTGCCGACCGAGGCTGTCGAGCAGGAATGAGGACTTGCGATACAGCGCGCCGCCGCTGATGGCATGGGTGAAGCTGCCGATCAAATCGGTGGCCAGCGGCGCTTCGAACAGCACCGGCACCGAGCGCGTCTTGATGCTTTTTGCGCCGAGCCTTGAGAGCGCGCGCCGCGCCGCATAGTCGCCAATAACGCGCGGATCGGCGAGCCCCCCCGAATCGCGTGAAGTTGTATACCAATCGTCGCGCTGCATGTTGCCACCCTTGCCGGCAATCACGGCGCAGGAGATGTAGTGACGCGAGGTCGAAAATCCGTCCATGAAGCCGAGGCTGTTGGCGGAAATAAATTGCGACTGCTGCACCGAGACGCTGGCACCTTCCGAATTCTTCACCAGCGGGCTAACGGCAAAAGCGGCCTGCTCGCAGCGCCGGGCAATGTCGATGGCTTCCTCAACGCCGAGTGACCAGGGATGGTAAAGATCGAGATCCATCGATGCTTTAGCGAGCAGCTTTGCCTCAGGCAGACCGGCACAGGGATCGGGTGCGGTGAAGCCGGCAATCGACAGGGCTGCCTGCACCGTCGCACGCAGAGCCGCTGCGGAAAAATCCGAAGTGCTGGCATGGCCGCTCTGCTGGCCGAGATAGACGGTGACGCCGATGCCCTTGTCGCGGTTGTATTCGATGGTCTCGACGGCATCCTTGCGCACCGTCACCGACTGGCCGAAGGCTTCCGAAACATCGGTAGCGCAAGCCGTGGCGCCAAGCTCGCGTGCATGGCGCAGGACATCGGCGGCGAGCTGACGCAGTGTGTCGCGGGAATAGCTGAATTCTGTGTCTGACATAGGTGTAGGCAAGTAAAGTGCGTATGAACCCGTGCGGGCTCGCGGCAAAATATATAATGATACTCGTGGACACCTTAAAAAACTCTGATCGACACCCGGAAAACGCCGATAGCGTCGACGAACAACCCGAACGCCCGAGCAAATCGCAGCGCAAGCGCGAATCGACGGCCTTGCAGGATCTCGGCGAGGCACTGGTCGCGCTGCCGGAAGATCGTCTCGTCAAAATCGATATGACCGATTCGCTGCGCGATGCCGTGCGCGAAGCCCGGCGCATCACGCGCCACGAGGCACGGCGACGCCAGATGCAGTACATCGGCAAGCTGATGCGTTCGGTCGACCCGCAGCCGATCCAGGCGGCGCTCGACGATATCACCGGGGTCTCGGCTGCCGCCACCGAACGCATGCATCGCCTCGAACGCCTGCGTCAGCGATTGCTCGATGACGAATCAGCGGCGCTCGATGAAATCGCCGCAACTTATCGCAGCGCCGATCTGCAACAGCTGCGCCAGTTGCGCCGCAATGCACTCAAAGAACATGAACAGAACAAACCACCACGTGCCTTCCGTGAAATTTTCCGCATGCTGAAAGCGCTTGAGGATGCATTGACCGATGAATGAAGAACTCATCATCGGCCTTGTCTCGATTTCCGACCGTGCCTCAAATGGCGTCTACGAGGACAAGGGCATTCCGGCCTTGCGCGAATGGTTCGCCGCTGCCCTGACCTCGCCGTGGCGCATGGAAACGCGCCTGATTCCCGATGAACAGACGGTCATCGAAAAAACCCTGATCGAACTCTGCGATGTTGTTGGCTGTCATCTGATACTCACCACCGGCGGCACCGGCCCCGCGCTGCGCGACGTTACGCCGGAAGCCACGCTGGCCGTGGCGCACAAGGTGATGCCCGGCTTTGGCGAAGAAATGCGCCGCATCAGCCTGCACTTCGTACCGACCGCCATTCTCTCGCGCCAGGTCGGCGTGCTGCGTCAACACGCACGCGGCAGTTCGCTGATCCTCAACCTGCCCGGACAGCCGAAGTCAATCAGGGAAACACTGGAAGGCGTCAAGGATCAGCAGGGCAATTCGCTGGTCACCGGCATCTTCGCTGCCGTGCCCTACTGCATCGACCTGGTCGGCGGACCTTACATCGAGACCGATGAAAAAATTATCAAGGTCTTCCGGCCGAAGTCGGCGATTCGCAAGCCGACGGAGTAATCACCTTATTGCCCTGTCACCTTATCCGGTGATTCAGGAACAACTCTCGATCCGGTAGCGGCCGACGGAATAATCGATGCCGCGCTCGACCAGCGATTGCGCCATCAGGCAATAGTTCCTGGCATCGAGCACAAGCTTCAGTGGAACATCATGCTCATAGGTTGTTTCGGCCAGCAGGATATCGACGAATATCGAGGACTCGCTGAATTGATTGATATCGAGAAGAATCACCTCGGTTTTCAGTCCGCGGCTGTCGGCGATCACGGCGCGCGGCAGTTTGCCAATGGTCTGAATACCGACTGAGCCGAACCCGTCGTTGCCGCGAGTGAAGCGGCGCACCACGCCGATCAGCCAGTTTTCGCCGCCTTCCGGTTGCAGACCGGCGAGTGCACCGATACGAATCCAGTCATTGGCACCAAGCGGTACCTGCACACCCATGCCGCCGATACTGACATCCTCGGCGATCCAGGCCTCGTCGGCATCCTTGGCCATGGTTCCGATCATCCGGGCATAAATCCCCTCGAAGCTGTTGATTGCGGCGAGCCGCGACTTGACCGGATGACGGGAGTGGACGCGCATCGGAGGCTTGTGCATCCAGTTCAGCGCCAGATGATCGATGACCGGCAGCACGACGCTCGGAATGTAAGATCCGCCAAGATTGATCTCCTGAGGAATGAGATTGATCTTGTCGATACGCGCACGAATTTCCGTGAGCTTTTCAAGCGCCTGACCTGGACTGAGAAAGCGCAGCGTTGCCGTAATTTCAGGCGGCTGCATCAACCGTGTCGGTGGCAAGGGCTTGTCGACATCGACCCAATACACGCTGTCCGGACGCGATACATCAGTAAACAGGAAATGTGGCAGCAGATGAGCAATGATGCGTTCGGCAATTTCCATCTGCAGCGGCAGCAGGTTGTTGACCGAGGAAGAATGCAGCGCCAGTGATTTCAAGTATTCCTGCTCGATGGTGCTTTTTGCGGCATTGGTATAAAACGATATCGGCTTCCGCTCCGCTTTCGCGGCTTTCGCGGCGAGAAAGGCACGCCCGGCACCGTGCCATATCTTGCGATCGAACGGTCCATAACGAAACTGCGACCATTTCATCATCGCCGAGTACGCATACAACAACCGGCCATACAGCATTACCAGTTCGCCATCGATACTTTTCTTGACCGCCTTGTCGCCTTCCGCATAGCGTGTGCAACAATTCTCGTAGACAGCGACGAGATGCTCCCAATAGCTGTAATTGGCGCGCCACATATTGTATTCCTGGCTGCGGCTGGGGCGCTGCGCATTCAGGTAGTCACGGGCCATGCGGTTGGCATGTGACAGAACAGCCTCATCGAGACGGAGTACGCGATCGAGAAGCAAATCAAGCTTCAGATCCGTCGCATGCGTCAGGGAATCAATCCAGGCCTTGGCTTCTTCCAGAGCAGCAGCAGGCTCATGGCTCGCAATTTCTGCCAGCACACGCCGCATTTCCTTGGTATCCGCAAGCGGATGATCAGCCTTGGAAGAAAAAAATCCCATTATTGAGAAGTCCCTATCTCAAGCGAAGCTCTGTGTTCACGCATTTATATGCGCGGAATATGCAGCCGATATTTGACCGATAGCGTAACGCACGGGCGGATTGTATCATTTTGCCGTATTCCACTGTGCCAGCAGACCGGCGCCCCAGATCACACCAAAACCGGTGATGTCGCCAGCTACAGCACCGAGACCATCGCGACAATTGGCGCTGGAAAGGTCAACGTGGAGCCATGGCGCATCGTTGGTAAAGCGTCTGAGAAAGCGTGCAGCGAGGATGTGATCGGCCTCGCCATCGAGCGTACATTGCTTTACATCGGCGACCTTGCTATCGAGCGCACTGTCGTAATCCTCATCCATCGGGAACACGCAGACACGCTCACCCGATTGGCGGCCAGCCTGAACCGCCCATTCGGCCAGCGCGTCACTGCTGGCAAAAACCCCTGCATAACGATTGCCAAGCGCGGCGACCATGCTGCCGGTCAGGGTGGCGAAGTCGATCACCAGGTCTGGACGCTGTTTTTGACGCGTCGCCAGCGTCAGCGTATCGGCCAGCACCAGTCGGCCTTCGGCATCGGTATGCACGATCTCGATGGAAGTGCCATTGAGCGCCGTGACAATGTCGTTCTGCTTGTAGGCCAGCGGGGAAATATGATTCTGCGCAATCGCCAGCCAGACGTCCACCGCCAACGGCAGACGCAGTGCCTGGACAGCATGCAACAGTGCCAGCGCCACTGCTGAACCGTTCATGTCCTCGTGCATGCCGGCCATGTATTTTGCCGGCTTCAGGTTGTGCCCGCCGGTATCGAAGCAGATACCCTTGCCAACCAGCGCAACACGTTGCTGTGCGCGCTTCGGCTTGTATGACAAATGCACAATGGCGGCATCCCCGCCGTTGCCTTCCTGGCTGCCCTGCGCCACGGCGCAGAAAGCACCGGCGCCCATCTTCTTCAGGCGGCGAAAATCAAACTCCTCGATCTGCCAGGATTTCTCCTTCGCCAGCTTGCGAATCCTGGTGCGATAGCCGTGCGGCGTCAGCTCATTGGGTGGCAACGCCGTCAATTCACGCGCCAGCGTGTTCGCTTCGGCCAGCGCGGCAGCGGCGGCAAAATCGGCACTGGCAAATTCTCCGTGCAGCACGATGCGTTTCAGCGGCTTCGCTGCCTTCTTCTTGTGCGCCGGCATGGGAGTACCGTTCAGCCACAGCACATACAAGGCTTCGCGGGCAAGTTGCAATTCCACCTGGCCATCCGCGCCGGCTACGCCAACATTGACCTGCTCCGGCGTTTCGTCGAGCAGCAACATGGCGGCCTTGCGCAGTCCGGTGAGTTGCGCGAAACGTTCGTGCAGCAGATCGATCATGACAAATGCGCAACGGCCACCGCCCGGCAGATCGAGCGCCAGCGGCGTCTTGGCCAGCTCAACGGGCTTCATGGCACGACGCTTGAGCACGGCGGTCAACTGAGCCCGCGCCGGCAAATCGGCGGGCAACACCTTGAGCAAAGGCATGACAACAAGAGCATGAGAAAATTTACTGGTAAAACTGTCATGTGCATGCAACAGTTCTACATCGCATTCGAGCCTGGCTTGGGGCATGGGGTTTTCCTTTAGAATGTCGTCGATTATAGCAACGCCCCTGATCCATAGCCCCCTGACCCTTGGTCCCTAAATGCAGCCATACCTCGACCTGATGCGCCATGTGCTCGAACACGGGCACGAAAAAAATGACCGCACCGGCACCGGCACGCGTTCGATATTCGGCTGGCAGATGCGCTTCGATCTGGCCAAAGGCTTTCCGTTGCTGACCACCAAAAAGCTGCACACCAAGTCGATCATTCATGAACTGCTGTGGTTCCTTCAGGGGGATACCAACATTCGCTATCTCAAGGACAACGGTGTATCCATATGGGATGATTGGGCCGATGCCAACGGTGATCTCGGCCCGGTCTACGGCAAACAGTGGCGTCGCTGGCAAACCACTGAGGGCGGCGAGATCGACTAGATCGCCCTGCTCATCGACGGTCTGCGCAACAACCCGGATTCGCGCCGCCACATCGTCTCGGCCTGGAATCCTGCTGACGTGCCGAAGATGAAGCTGCCGCCCTGCCATGCGCTGTTCCAGTTTTACGTCGCCGGCGACCGGCTTTCCTGTCAACTCTATCAGCGCAGCGCCGACATCTTTCTCGGCGTACCGTTCAACATTGCGTCATATGCACTGCTGACCATGATGATTGCCCAGGTCTGCGGCTACCGTCCCGGCGATTTCGTGCATACGCTCGGCGACGCACATCTCTACACCAACCACCTCGACCAGGCGCGCCTGCAAGTGTCGCGTACGCTCGGCCCCCTGCCGACGATGCAGTTGAACCCGGCAGTGAAGGAACTGCTCGACTTCCGCTTCGAGGATTTCACGCTGACGGATTATCACCCGCAACCGCATATCGCCGCACCCATCGCGGTCTGAACAACAAGCCATGAAACTCTGCGGCGACATCGGCGGCACCAAGGTTCTGCTGGGTATTGTCGAAGAAGCGACTGACGATACTGCCCCACCCTGGCGCTTGCAGAAGCGTTTCACCTGTGCCGACTACACCAACTTCGCGCCGCTGCTCGGCGACTTTCTCGCTGAAGCGCAAGCTGCGGGAATTCACGGCATGGAAATTTCCGGCGGCTGCCTGGCCATTGCCGGGCCAGTCGACGCAGACGGGCAACGTGCTCATCTTACCAACCTGCCCTGGCTGATCGATGCCGTTGCGCTCGCTGCGACATTCGGCCTCGGACGACTGCATCTGGTCAATGATTTTGTCGCCGCCGCAGCCGGCATCGCAGCCCTTGCCCCGCAAGACATCGTCGAGCTGCAAGCCGGTGAACCACTCGAACATGACGTACGGATTGTTGTCGGCGCCGGGACCGGTCTGGGCGTCGCCGCACTGGCATGTACCGATGCCCCCTCGCCGCTCAACTGGCGCATTCTCCCCGGCGAAGGTGGGCACTGCGGCTTCGCACCAGCAAACCAGCAACAGGCCGATCTGTGGGCCTTTCTTCACGAGCGCACACCGACGGGCCGAGTGACGGCCGAGCAGGTCGTCTCTGGTCCGGGGCTGTTGGCAATCTACGATTTCCTGTGCAGCCGTCAACCGGCCGATCAACCCGATCCGCGCCATGCCGAAAATGTTGCAGCGACACTGACGCAACTTGCCGAGACACAACCGGACAGTCTCGCGCGTCAAGCCGTCGACCTGTTCTGCGCTGCTTACGGCGCCTTCGCCGGCGACATGGCAATGACATACATGGCGCGTGGCGGCGTGTATATCGCCGGTGGCATCGCCGCACGCATCCTGCCACTATTGCGCAGCGGCCCCTTCCTCAACGCCTTCAACACCAAGGCTGAACACAGGGAACTGGCAATGCGCATGCCGCTGCGTGTCGTCACCGACCCGCTACTTGGTCTCAGAGGTGCAGCGCTGCTGGCAACAACTGCAAGCAATCATCGATAATTTTCTCTTGATAGCCCCGTAAAGAATCTGAAAAATTTTGTCGATGAAGTCTTTTGGAAATTTGAGTTGTTACTTACCTCCGGACAAACATGATGAATCTTTTCAAGCGAATGTTCGCCAGCAAATCCTCTTCAGATATCTCTTCGTCTTCGCAACTTGCGGAAACAGTAGGTGCTGCGGAACAGATCAAGAATCTCGGCAATGAGCAACTCACCCAAGGAAATCAGGAACAGGCGATTACCCTTTACCGGGAGGCGATCAAACTCAATCCACGCTATGCTCAGGCATACAACAACATCGGTGTCGCGTTGTTGGGGTTGGAACGATATGACGAAGCCGCCAGCCATTTCAGGCAGGCACTGGCGATCAACCCCGAACTACCCCAGGCGCATGGCAACCTCGGCAATACGCTGCAAAGTCTTGGGCAAACCGCTGCTGCAGTTGCCAGTTTTCGTCGGGCGCTGGAGATCGACCCAAATCAAGTCGGAGTGCTCAGCAACCTGGGGATCACCCTGAAAAGTCTCGGACAAATCGATGCCGCAGTCGCCAGCCTCCGCCGCGCACTGGAACTCGATCCAAATTTCGCCGATGCTCACTGCTATCTGGGTTGCATCCAGCAGGACTTCAGGCAGTTCGATACCGCTGTGGCGAGCTTCCGCCGCGCCATCGAACTCGATCCGGATCACGCCGTGGCCCACAACAATCTAGGCAATGCGCTCAGTTCCCTCGGTCAGGTCGACGCCGGACTGGCGAGCCTCCACCGCGCACTGAAAATCAACCCGGAGTTTTCCGAAGCGCACAGCAATCTTCTGTTCTATCAAAGCTACCTTCCCGACAAACCGACAGCAGCGATACTTGAGGAGGCACGTAATTACAACAGGATAGTAGCCTCCCATGCCGAGCCGTTCTCGACATGGCAGTCGACTCCGGATCCATCGAGACACCTGCGCATCGGCTTTGTCTCCGGCGATCTGCTCGAGCATCCAGTTGGCTATTTTCTGGAAAACGTACTCGGCGAATTATCAAAAAAGAATTTTGATCTTGTCGCCTATCCGACTAATACCAAAGAGGATACGTTGTCGCAACGTATCCGGCACTACTTTGCCGCATGGAAATCATCTGCCGGTATGAGCAACGAAAAATTTGCCCAGATGATTCACGATGATGCGATCGATATCCTCATCGACTTGTCCGGCCATACGGCTGGTAACCGCCTGCCGGTATTTGCCTGGAAGCCGGCGCCAGTGCAGATCAGCTGGCTCGGTTACTGTGCCACGACGGGTGTTTCGACTATCGATTACTACATCGCCGACTCCTGGGCCTTATCCCCTTCCCAGGAAAATCAGTTTACAGAAAGTATCTGGCGATTACCGGAAAGCTATCTGTGCCTTTCGCGACCGACGACGGGTCTTGAAGTCTCCGAACTGCCGGCACTGACGGCTGGATACTTGACCTTTGGCTCTTTCAACAATCTGATCAAGATGAACGATGCCGTAGTCACCCTGTGGGCACGCGTGCTGAAAGCTGTGCCTGGCAGCCGGCTGTTGCTAAAAGCCTGGCAGCTTGATGAAGCCCCGGTTAGACAAAACGTACTCGAGCGCTTTGCTGCACAGGGCATCGGCGCAGATCGGCTCATGCTCCAAGGCAACATACCCGACCGAAGCAACCATCTGGACACCTACAACCAGATTGATATCGGCCTTGATCCATTTCCCTACAATGGTGTCACCACCACTGCCGAAGCACTGTGGATGGGAGTACCAGTCCTGACTCTGGCAGGTGAACGTTTTCTCTCCCGTCAAGGCATCAGTTTGTTGATGAATGCCGGACTGCCCGAATGGATTGCCCACGACGTCGACGACTATGTCGCCCGAGCCAAAGCCCACGCCACCAATCTGGATCGGCTTGCCACACTCAGAAAGGGACTTCGTCAGCAACTGCTGGCATCCTCTCTCTTCAATGCACCACGTTTTGTAAACCATTTTGAAACCGCCTTGCGCGATATGTGGGCGATTTTCTGCAAAAAACACTGACGCAGCCTTGACATACGAACGGTATGCCAAGGAAAAAATGGCAACCAGTCAATCGCAGTACTTGTCGTGGCTGCTGAAGAATGCAAATTCCATCATGCCGTAGCCGACTTCACCATTCAGCGTGAAACGCGTCGGTGTTTCGATCAGACCCAGCATCATGTCCTCGCCGTATTTGTAGCTGGCTTTCTGCATGACCAGTTCCGGGCCCTGATACATGCCGTGACGCCAGTCCTGCTCAAGACCGTAACCGGTACCCATAGTCAGGTAGGTTTGCAGCAGCGGCGTACCACGTAGTTCGAGCGGGCCGCCCGGCGCATCGGGAAAACGTACGACACCTTCCTTGATGTCAGCCATGTATTGCATCGCTGAATTGAACACGTGATCGTGTTCGGGACGGCCCAGCCATTCGGGTTCGCGGTTCGGGTCTTTCCAGATGCGCATGGCTTCCTCAACCGTGCGCTTGCCGTCGCTGGTTTCATTGATCAGATACATCAGCGCAAAATCCTTGAACAAAATCGGAAAGTAGTTCCACATACCTTCCATCGATGGTGTGCCCAAGTGAATACCCTTCGGTTCTTCCTCGCCGATCGGGCGAACACCCCAGGAGCGGTCGCGGCTGCCGAGCCACTGGTCGGGGGTGATGTTGTACGTCTTGCCATTAACCTTCAGGGTACCGGTCCAGTTACCAAGCTGCGCAAAGCGCGTTGTATCGTAGAGCACGCGGCCATGCCTGCGGATTTGATGGCGCGGCTCCAGAAAGGCATTGTGCTCGCCGTTCCAGACTACATCCAATTCGATGCCATGTTCATTTTCCTCGACGACCAGGCGCATCTTCTGCAAACCTTCGATAATCTCGATACGCATCGGTCCGACAGAAATGTCGGAGCGGTCGCCGAGCGGCTTTGAAGCGCGCAGAACATCATGCACATCTCCGTGCCGCACCAGCACAAAGCCGTCCTGTACAGCGAGGTTCGGATACTGGCCGAGGCCGAAGACGACGAAAATATCTCCGGTCTGATTGAACATATTGAAGTAATAGCGGTCATAGAAATTCCGGTCGCTGGTCTGAGTGAAGCGTATGACATCGGAGATCTGGTGAACCGGGTAATCGTCGAATTTTGAAAGCATGGCAGGTCCTTGAAAAATGTCGGTACAAATGTTCATTCTGCCATCAAATCACAAACGGCGGGTGCTGCTCGCGAGTACTGATCGACTTGCAGTAATCATGGTCGTGAGCTAAGGTGCATTTGCTGGAGATACCGTTCAATCATTCATTATTTGCAGCAGGCCTTGCAAGTCGCGTCGAAAATAATCCGGAGAACCGTCATGACCAAAGCTACCAAGCCCCTGGCTGTGCCAAAACCACCTGCGGCGGCCACGAAAAACCCTGGCAGGAAGGCTGCCGCTGCACCTGCAAAGAAACCCGCCGCACCACGGAAAAGTCCGGTGAAGGAGGTTGCAACAGGTGCTGGCTCTACAAAAAATCGTAAGCCGCAGGTTTCCAATGAGCAGCGCCGGCGCTACATCGAGGTGGCGGCCTACTTTATGGCCGAGCGACGTGGCTTTATCGGCGCAAACCCGGCGGCGGACTGGATGCAGGCAGAAATTGAGGTCGACCGGATGCTCAGCGAGGGGAAACTTGATCCTTGAAGGGAATGTCGATTATTGAAGAAACAATAACTGCCAATGCCATGACCATTCCGTTCGTGGTGCGCTTGCCGAGCCATGAATGGCACATGAGTCAGGCCGGCGTCAGAAACACCACCGCCAGCGGCGGTACGGTCAGGGTCAGCAAGGCAGGACGCTGCATCCATGGCTGCGCTTCGGTGTTCAGGCCACTGCCGTTGCCAAGATTACCGCCACCGAAATACTCCGAATCGGTATTCAGCAGTTCGCGCCAGACACCTGTCCCCGGCACTCCGATGCGATAACCATGCCGCGGTACTGGCGTGAAGTTGCAGACAATGGCCACGCAACTGCCATCGCGCGCAAAGCGCAACCAGCTGACCACCGATTGATCCGAGTCGTGACAATCGATCCATGAAAAACCGTCTGGCGAAAAATCCAGTTCGTGGAGTGCTGGCACTTGCGCATGCAGCCGGTTGAGATCACGCATCAGGCGCTGCATGCCGGTGTGTGCTGGATACGCCAGCAGCCGCCACGGCAACTCCTCGCTGCTGCGCCATTCGTGCGGTGCGGCGATTTCACTGCCCATGAAGCCAAGTTTTTTGCCCGGCATGCCATATTGGTACGCCAGCAGCAGGCGCAGATTGGCGAAACGTTGCCAGTCGTCACCGGGCATCTTGCCGAGCAAAGAACGCTTGCCGTGGACGACCTCATCATGCGACAGCGGCAGAACAAAGTTTTCCGTGTAGGCATACAACTGGCCGAAGGTCAGACGATCATGATGATAGCGTCGATGCACCGGATCATTTTTGATGTAATCGAGAGTGTCATTCATCCAGCCCATATTCCATTTCATCGAGAAACCCAGGCCACCCAGATGCACGGGACGCGACACCATCGGCCAGGATGTCGATTCCTCGGCGATAGTCAGCGCACCCGGAAACTCACGATGCACCATGGCATTGAGCTCCTGGAGGAACTGGATGGCTTCGAGGTTCTCACGACCGCCGTGGCGATTCGGCAGCCATTCGCCCGGCTTGCGCGAGTAGTCAAGGTAGAGCATCGAGGCGACGGCATCGACGCGCAGGCCGTCGGCATGAAACTCGGCGAGCCAGTAATGTGCGCTGGAGAGCAGGAAGCTTCTTACCTCGTTGCGGCCGAAGTTGAAAACGTACGTGCCCCAGTCTGGTTGTAGCTTGAGACGCGGGTCCGCGTGCTCGTAGAGCGGGCTGCCATCGAAGTGTGCGAGGGCAAACGCATCGGTCGGAAAATGTCCGGGCACCCAGTCGAGAATCACGCCGAGGCCAACCTGGTGGCAAGCGTTAATCAGATAGCGCAGATCGTCGGCCGTACCGAAACGCGAGGTCGGCGCAAAATGCCCTGTGCACTGGTAACCCCACGATTCATCAAGCGGATGTTCCATCAGCGGCATGAACTCGACATGCGTATAGCCGAGATCGCAAACATACGGAATCAGCCGCTCGGCAAGTTCGCGATAGCTGTAGAAGCTGCCGTCGACATGGCGCATCCACGAGCCAGCATGTACTTCGTAAATCGACATGGGTGCATGCAGCCAGTCGCGCATCGCGCGTCGGCCGATCCAGGTGCCATCGCCCCAGGCATACGCCGCACCGTCACTGACGCAGGCCGCTGTAGCCGGGCGCTGCTCGAAGCATCGCGCATAGGGGTCGGCCTTGACGGCAATGGCGCCGCTCTGCCGGTTGCGAATCTCGAATTTGTATAAATCGCCAGCAACCAGATGCGGAATGAACAGCTCCCAGACGCCGCTGGCACCGAGTGAAGCCATCTGATGCACACGACCGTCCCAGCGATTGAAGACGCCGACCACGGACACGCGTTCGGCATTCGGCGCCCAGACACGGAACCTGACGCCACCGATCCAGTCAGACGCTTCGCTGCCGCGCATCTCGGGCGCAGCACCAAGCAGACGATACGCTTGGCAGTTGCGCCCCTCGTTGAACAGGTACAGATCCTCGGCCGGCGGCTGCGGTGGAAAAGCGTAAGCGTCATGCCGCCGCCGCGTGATGCCATCCTCGACAACGTGTAGCACATACGCTGAATTGTCGACGGACAACGTGCCGCGCCATTCAAAGATTCCTGCGGCATTGACGCGCTGCAACGACTCTATCTTGCCGATGCGCCATTCCACGGCGACCTCTGTGGCGTACGGCAGGAATGCCCGCAATACCCAGCCGCTGCCGTCGCGATGCAGGCCGAGAACATGGAAAGGATCGTACTCACGGGCATCGAGCAGCGGTTGCAAGGGTTTTTTCGTCATGAGCGTATCTGATTTACACTAGCGTACCAACACGGCAGGTAGTAAGCCTATTGTAGTCGCAGGCAGGAGGCAATATGCAAGGCCAGGCAATCATCGACCGGCGCGCCGCAGATGCGCGTTTCGTCAGTCAGCTGACCCGTTCCACGCTCGCCATGGTGCTCGCCGGCGGACGCGGCAGTCGACTGATGCAACTGACTGACTGGCGCGCCAAGCCTGCCGTGCCTTTTGGTGGCAAATTCCGCATCATCGATTTCACGCTGTCCAACTGCGTCAACTCGGGCATTCGCCGTATCGGTGTCGCCACGCAATACAAGGCACAGAGCCTGATTCACCACTTGCAGCGCGGCTGGAGTTTCCTCGACGGACGTTTCGACGAATACATCGATCTGCTGCCGGCCCAGCAGCAACTCACCGAAAGCTGGTATCAGGGCACCGCCGATGCGGTGTACCAGAATCTTGATCTGCTGCGCCGCCATCGTCCGCAATTCATACTGGTTCTGTCGGGTGATCATGTATACAAGATGGATTACGGGCGCATGCTGGCGGAGCATGTGCAGGCCGGAGCCGACCTCAGCATCGCCTGCATCGATGTGCCACTGGAAGAGGCCAGCGGATTCGGTGTCATGAACACCAATGAAGAACGACGTATCATCAGCTTCGCCGAGAAACCATCGCATCCACAACCGATGCCAGGTCGTCCGGATCGCGCCCTGGCGAGCATGGGGGTGTATGTCTTCAATGCAGAGTTCCTGTATGAACAACTCTGCCGCGACAGCGACAACCCGTTCTCCTCGCATGATTTCGGTAAGGACATCATCCCCCACCTGCTCAGTGAATATCACGTACATGCCCACAACTTCATCGACAGTTGTGTCGGTCGCAATAGTCCGGAGGAAGCAGCCTACTGGCGCGATGTCGGCACCATCGATGCCTACTGGGAAGCCAACATGGAGCTGACCAAGGTAACACCGGAACTCAATATGTACGATGAGGAGTGGCCCATCTGGACCCATCAGGAGCAGCTGCCGCCGGCCAAGTTTGTCTTCGACGACGAAGGACGGCGTGGCATGGCCATCGACTCGCTGATCTCTGGCGGCAACATCATCAGCGGCGCCACCATCCGCCGCTCACTGCTGTTTTCGAAAGTTCATGCGCACAGCTACACGAGTATCGAGGACTCGGTGATCCTGCCCAATGTCGACATCGGCCGCCATGCCCGCCTGCGCCGTGTCGTCATCGACAAACATTGCCGCATTCCGGAAGGTATGGCAATCGGTTATGACATTGATGAGGACCGCCGCCGCTTCCATGTCACCGAAAAAGGCATCATCCTGGTTACCCCGGAAATGCTTGGCCAACGCATCCATCACATCCGTTAGACATCCGCTAGATTCTGCCTTTACCTTACCCATGAAACAGCCGATCGATCTGGTCTTTCTCTGGCATATGCACCAACCGGACTATCGTGATCATTGCGAAGCCTCGGGTGAGAACACTTTTGCCCTGCCCTGGGTGTATCTGCATGGAATCAAGGATTACACCGACATGGCCGCCCATCTGGAACGCCATCAGCAAATACGCGCAGTGGTCAACTTCGTGCCGGTACTACTCGAACAAATCGAGGATTACACCGCCCAGTTCGACGCCGGTATTTTTCGCGATCCGCTGCTACGACTGCTCGCTGCGCCGGATCTCGATCAGATCGACAAAGCGGATCGCGACCTGCTGTTGCAGGCATGCTTCCGCAGCAATCACACCACCATGCTGGCGCCGTTCCCGAAATATCAACGCCTCCACGATCTCCATCGTGATCTGGTACGCGATGGCGCAACCGCCCTGACCTATCTGTCTGGCGCCTATCTCGCCGATCTGCTCACCTGGTATCACCTGGCCTGGGCCGGGGAAAGTGAACGGCGCAGCCAGCACTTGCTGGCCGAATTGATGAGCAAGGGCGAAGGCTACACACTAGCCGACCGTCAGGCCCTGCTTGCCTGGATCGGCGCCACGCTGAGGAAGATCATTCCACGTTATCGCGCACTGGCGGAACGCGGCCAGATTGAACTTTCCTGCACGCCGCAGACCCATCCGCTGGCGCCTTTGCTGCTTGACTTCAACGTCGCCCGCGAAAGTGTGCCGGATGCACCGCTGCCCCTCAACCCTGCCTATCCGGGTGGACGCAGCCGTGTCGCCGCGCAGATCGATGATGCCCGTGCCAGCCACACCATCCGCTTTGGTACGCCACCGGTCGGCATGTGGCCTGCGGAAGGTGCGATTTCGAAAGCTTTCGTCGAGCAACTGGCCGAGCATGGCTGCCACTGGATCGCCAGCGGCGAAGGCGTCCTCCGTGCCACGCTGCACCAGGCCGGACTCGACGACCCGCGCGCCGCCTACAAACCCTGGCGGCTCGACAGTGCACCGGGATTGACCCTGTTTTTCCGCGACGAGCGTCTCTCCGACATGATTGGTTTCGAATACGCCAAATGGTATGGTCAGGATGCTGCGCAAAATTTCATCGGCAAGATCGAAGCCATTCATGCCGCCACCCCGCCCGGTGAACGCGCCGTCGTTAGTATCATCATGGATGGTGAGAACGCCTGGGAACACTATCCCTACAATGCCTACTACTTCTTCGATGGCATATACACCCTGCTCGCCGAACATCCTCACATCAACTGCACCACCTACGCCGAACTGCTACAGCGTACCGACCCACCTACCTGTGCAACCCTGCCCGGTCTAACCGCCGGCAGCTGGGTATTCGGCAGCCTGTCGACCTGGATCGGCGATGCCGACAAGAACCGCGCCTGGGACATGCTCTGCGCCACCAAGCAAAGCTATGACATGGTTATTGCCAGTAATCGTCTCAACAAAGAGGAACAGGATGCCGCCACCGCACAACTGGCAATTTGCGAAAGCTCTGACTGGTTCTGGTGGTTCGGTGGTTACAACCCAGCGGCGGCCATCGCCAGCTTCGACGCGCTATTCCGCAAAAATCTCACCAATCTATACTGCCTGTTGCATCTGTCGCCACCCGCGCAGCTCGATACGCCGATCTGTGCACCGCCGCAGGACGCGCACACCGACCAGACCAGCTCGGGCAGCGGCACCATGCGCCGAGCGCAGGAACATCCCCATTCATCTGCCGACGGCCCGCCGCAATGACCATTCACCTGCTCTTCGGTGTCCATGCGCACCAGCCGGTCGGCAACTTTCCCGCCGTAATCGACGATGCACATGTGCGTTGCTACGGTATGTTCCTGCGCGTTCTCGATCGCTATCCGGATTTTCATTTCAGCGTGCATTTTTCCGGCTGGCTGCTCGACGTGCTGTGCACACGCTTTCCGGAGGACATGGCGCTGCTCGTCAAAATGACGGCGCGCGGCCAGGTGGAATGGTTCGGCTCCGGTGATTGCGAGCCGGTGCTGGCGGCAATCCCGCAGCGTGACCAACTGAGCCAGATCGAAACGCTGTCAGCCAGACTCGAGAACCTTGTTGGACAGCGGCCACGTGGGGCATGGCTGACCGAGCGTGTTTGGGAAGCGTCGGTGGTGTCGTCGCTGGTCGAGGCGGGCATCCGCTATGTCGCCGTCGACGACTATCATTTTCTCTGCGCAGGAATGCCGGCTGATGCACTGGATAGTTTTTATACCACCGAAGAAAACGGCCACACACTGGACCTGTTTCCGATCTCCGAGGCACTGCGCTACCGCCTGCCGTTTTCGCCGGCCGACGAAGCCGTCGCCTATCTGGAAAGCCTTGCCCGCCAAGGTCAAAAGGCGGCGATCTATTTCGACGATATCGAAAAATTCGGCATCTGGCCGGAAACCTACGCATGGGTTTACGAACAAGGCTGGCTCGCCCGATTTATCGAAGGCGTGCTGGCGTCACCGCTGATCCGCACCGCGACCTATGCCGACTATCATGCACATGCCGGCACCACTACGCGCGGCATTGTGTATCTGCCGACCACCTCCTATATCGAGATGAACGAGTGGACGCTGCCGCCGCAAGCCGCCCGCGACTATGCAAATCTCATCGAAACGGAAAAAACTGCCGGGCACTACGAACGCCACAAGCCATTTCTGCGCGGCGGTATCTGGCGCAATTTCCTCAGCCGTTACCCCGAATCGAACTGGATGCACAAACGTATGCTCGGCCTTTCGCAGCGCCTCGCTGAATTACCGGACCAGACACGCGCGCCGTCGATGCAGGAGCACCTGCACCGCGCTCAGGCCAACGATGCTTACTGGCACGGTCTGTTTGGCGGCCTCTATCTGCCACATCTGCGTCGCGCCATATGGCATAACCTGATCGCGCTGGAAGGCGCACTCGATGCCATCGTACCGCGCGCACCGTTCGAACGCCGCGACATTGATCACGATGGCAAAGAAGAACTCCTGCAAAGCAGCGCCCAACTTCAAGCCATCAGCCGCCACGACGGCGATGCCTGCATCATCGAGCTATCCAGCTATCCGCTGGCGCATAATTTCGCCGATACATTGCGCCGCTATGTCGAAGGCTATCACGCGAAGATTGACTTCAATCCCATTGCGACAGCCGCATCAGGTAATCGCAATAGTGATGGCGAGGGTAGCGCACACAGCGGTAGCAGCAATGGGCCAGTCTCGGCACATGATCGTGTCGCCTTCCGGAACGCCATCCTTCCCAAAGATATTGAACCGGATCGCAGACCACGCGGGCTGTTCGTCGACAGCCACATCGATGCCGCAGGCAAAGTTCATCCCCTCGATGCCTACCATCTTGTCGCTGCCTCGCCCAAAGGCGTTATATTCTCCTCGCACTGCGACAGTGGGCAGATCGAAAAACAGTACTGCCTTGAAAAAAATCGGCTGACCGTACACTATCGCGGTACACAAATCGAGAAAAGCCGCATCGAAATCCAGCTGAATTTAGCCATGCCGAGCTGCGACGGATTTTCCGGGTGCTACCGCCTTCATGACGGGAATATCCCCTGCGGCTTTGGCGAAAAACTGCTGCTCGACCATCTGGGCGAAATTTCGCTGGAAGATGCCGAACTCGGCAGCCGCGTGGCATTACACTTCAGTCCGCCGCTGTGTCTACATGCCGAACCGTATTACACCGTCTCGCAATCCGAAGCCGGTTTCGAGAAAATCATGCAGGGCGTCTGCCTCAATCTCGCCTTTGACAACCTTGCCAGCGAAACGCTGACCATCACGCTTACCGTTGTTCCATCTTCCGAGGAGAAACCATCATGACGAACATCACCGCCCTGCTCGGCGCCGAAGCCGAACCGCTGCTCAGCCACGTCTGCCACGGCATCCCGAAGGATGCACTGAACCTGCCCGGCCCCGACTTCATCGAGCGCGTGATGATCGATACCGATCGCAAACCGGGCGTACTGCGCAACCTCAGGGCGCTGTTCAACCAGGGCCGCCTTGGCGGCAGCGGTTATCTGTCAATCCTCCCCGTCGATCAGGGCGTCGAGCACTCGGGTGGCGCATCGTTCGCCCCGAACCCGGAATATTTCGATCCGCTGAACATCGTCAGGCTGGCCATCGAGGGTGGCTGCAACGGCGTCGCCTCGACGCTCGGCGTGCTCGGTGCAGTGTCGCGGCGTTATGCGCACCGTATTCCATTTATCGTCAAACTGAATCACAACGAATTTCTCTCCTACCCGAATACCTACGACCAAAGCATGTTTGCCGATGTTGAACAGGCCTTCGATATGGGTGCGGCGGCGGTCGGCGCAACGATCTACTTCGGCTCGCCAGAATCGCGCCGGCAGATCTGGGAAGTATCGCAAGCCTTCAAGCGCGCCCACGCGCTCGGCATGGCGACTGTTCTCTGGTGCTATCTGCGCAACAACGCCTTCAAGGTAGATGGCATCGATTACCACACTGCGGCCGACCTGACCGGCCAGGCAAACCATCTCGGCGTAACCATTGAGGCCGATATCATCAAGCAGAAAATGGCCGAGAATAACGGCGGTTTCAATGCGATCAAGTTCAGCAAGACGCATCCGAAGGTATATTCGGAACTGACGACAGATCACCCGATCGATCTGGTGCGCTACCAGGTCGCCAACTGCTACATGAGTCGCGCCGGCCTGATCAATTCTGGCGGCGAATCGAAGGGTGCTGCCGATCTTGCGCAGGCCGTGCGCACCGCCGTAATCAACAAGCGTGCCGGCGGCACCGGGCTGATTTCTGGACGCAAGGCATTTCAGAAACCAATGGCCGAGGGTGTGGCACTGCTCAACGCGATCCAGGACGTGTATCTTTCATCCTCCGTAACCATTGCTTAAGGAACGCTAGACAACGCGGGAATTTGTCACTCCCGCGAAAGCGGGGATGACGCCATCTGCGCTGCTCCAATTCATTCAGGACTTAGTCGATCATGCCAGGACAATTTTTCCAGCTCGAAGTCAATCCAGAAATCCCTGCGGAGCTGGCGCGCCTCAAAGAGCTTGCCGGCAACCTCTGGTATAGCTGGGATATCGCCACTCGCGGTCTGTTCGCGCGAATGCATCCGAGTCTCTGGCACGCCGTCAACCATAGTCCGAAAACTTTTCTCAAGCGCGTTGACCAGAAACGGCTGCGTGACGCGGCTGCCGATCCAATATTTCTCGATACCATGAACCAGGTGCTGTCGGCCTACGACAATTACCATCGCGCACCAGCCGGTCATGAAGCACGCGGCAAGCTGCCGCTGCCACCGAATGAACTGGTTGCTTATTTCTGCGCCGAGTTCGGTTTTCACGAAAGTCTGCCGATCTACTCCGGCGGCCTGGGGATTCTTGCCGGCGACCATTGCAAGGGCGCCTCCGACCTGCACCTGCCTTTCATCGCCGTCGGCCTGCTGTATCGCCAGGGCTATTTCCAGCAGACCATCGACCGCGACGGCCACCAGCATCCCCACTACTTCGACACCGATTTCGACGACCTGCCGATTGAACCAGTGCTGCACGAAGACGGCAGCGAAATGCACATCCGGATCGACATGTCGGGACGTCTGGTGCTGGCCAAATTATGGACGGCGCAAATCGGCAATGCACGGCTGTACCTGCTCGACACAGCACTCGCCGAAAATAGCGAAGCCGACCGCGACATCACCCATCGCCTGTATGGTGGCGACCGCACGACGCGTATCGAGCAGGAAATTCTCCTCGGTATCGGCGGCGTACGCGCGCTCCAGGCGCTAAATATAAAGCCGACTGTCTGGCATATCAACGAAGGCCACGCCGCATTCCTGATTCTCGAACGTATCCGCATGCTGATTAGCCATGGTCTCGATTTCGAGAGTGCGCTGGAAGCCGTCGCCGTGAACACCGTATTTACAACGCATACTCCCGTACCGGCCGGACACGATCATTTCGACGACGACATGGTGTTACGCTATTTCAGCCAGTTCTGCGAAGCCGCTGATATTGCCGGTACACGGTTGTTGGAAATGGGGCACACGACAGACGGCTCGGAGTTCAATATGACCGCGCTGGCGATTCGCGGCTCACGCTATCACAACGGTGTATCGAGAATCCACGGCACCGTCTCCTCCGAGATTCTCGCCGGGATGTGGCCGCAAATCGATCCGGCAGAAAATCCCGTCGACTACGTTACCAACGGCGTGCATGCCTCGTCATTTCTCGCTGCCGACTGGCACAGTATCTTCGACAGATATCTCGGCCTTGGCTGGATGCATCGCCTCACGGATCGCAACTGCTGGCAAGGTGTCCATCGAATTCCCGACCAGGTGTTCTGGAGCACGCGCCAATCGCTGAAGGCGCAAATGCTCCATCTGGTGCGCTACCGGATACGCGAACAACATTTACGCAACAAAGGCTCGGAATCCCACCTCGACCGCATGCTGAAATTCGCCGACCCGAGCAATCCGACCGTCCTGACGATCGGCTTCGCACGGCGGTTCGCCACTTACAAGCGAGCCACGCTGCTGTTCAACAACCTTGATCTGCTGCGCGAAATTTTTTCCGACAAGGACCACCCGGTCGTTTTCATTTTTGCCGGCAAGGCACACCCGGCTGACGAGCCGGGCCAGGCACTGATCCGCCAGATATACGAGCTGTCACGTCAGCCGGAATTTGAAAGCCACATCCTGCTACTCGAAGGCTATGACCTGCATCTTGCGCGCCGCATGGTGGCCGGCGTCGATGTCTGGCTCAACAACCCCGTCTATCCACTTGAAGCGTCAGGCACCTCGGGCATAAAAGCCGCCATCAACGGTGCCATGAATCTCTCAGTGCTTGATGGCTGGTGGGGCGAGGGCTACGACGGCAAAAATGGCTGGGAAATCAAGCCGACCGCTGAAGGACTCGATCCAGCGGCGCGCGATGCCGAGGAAGCACGCACACTCTATGAACTACTTCAGGACAGCGTAATTCCACAATACTACTGCAACGGTTCGCTCGGCTATTCGCCAGAGTGGGTGACCATGGCCAAACAGTCGATCGCCAGCATCATGCCGCGCTTCAACATTCATCGCATGCTCGGCGAATACGCCGGCAACTTCTATGCACCGGCAGCAGCGCAATGGCGCAGGTTTTCCGAAGATAATTTTTCCGGCGCACGCCAGATCGCTGCCTGGAAGATTCGCATTCGCAATGCATGGCCTCGCGTTGCATTGCGCCGCCTCGATACGCCTCAGCAACGTATGCGTTATGGCGACACGCTGCGCTTCGAGATCGCCGTGCAACTCAATGGCCTGACACCGGACGATGTCACCGTGGAACTGGTCTTTGTCAGACCCAATGACCACGATCCGGCCAAAGCCAAGCGCTACCCGCTGCGCCACGAACGACCGCTGGAAAACGGCGAGTATCTGTTCGTCCGCGAACTGACGCCTAACCAGTGTGGCAAAATCGACTATCAGGTTCGCATCTTCCCGTACAACGAACTGCTCACCCATCGCTTCGAGATGGGTATGATGGTGTGGCTATGAACGACCGTATCGGTTGTATCAATACGCCGGAATGGCACACGCTGGTCGATCTGGCCCAGGACGTGTTGCCCTTGCGCGATATGTTTGCCGGCGATCCACGGCGCTTTGCTGATTTTTCACTTCAGCATGACAGCATATTGCTGGACTATTCTAAGCAACGTGTCACCAGGCCGGTGATGCTGGCATTGCAAGCACTCTGGCAAAGCACTGATCTGCCCGACTGGATCGCCCGCATGCGTGCCGGCGAGGCAATCAACGACAGCGAGGGTCGCGCCGTGCTGCACATCGCCCTGCGCGAAACGCACCCGCGCGCTGAAGTACGTGCTGTCCTGGAAAAGATGCGCCGCTTCTGTGCTGACATTCACGACAGCCACTGGCGTGGTGCTTCTGGAGAGCCAATCTCGGATGTGGTGAACATCGGCATCGGGGGCTCCGACCTCGGCCCAAAAATGGCCACCCAAGCACTTTCCGCACACCACTTCCCGCACCTGCGCGTGCATTACGTCTCAAATCTCGACGCCGCCCATCTCGTCACCACGCTGGCGCATCTCAATCCGGCAACCACATTGTTTATCATCGCCAGCAAGACCTTCACCACTCTGGAGACGATGATCAATGCCCGCTCAGCGCGCCAGTGGATCGTCACGGCGCTCGGCGAAGCTGCGGTGGCGCGACATTTCGTTGCCGTGTCGACAAATCTCACGGAGGTCGCCCACTTCGGTATCGACCCGGTCAATACCTTTGAATTCTGGGACTGGGTTGGCGGACGTTTCTCGCTCTGGTCGGCGATTGGTTTGCCACTGGCGCTGGCCATCGGCTTCGCCAACTTTGAGAAGTTTCTCGCCGGCGGTGCGGCCATGGACGGACATTTTTTCAGTGCGCCGGTCACATGCAATCTACCTGCTACGCTGGCCCTGCTTGATCTCTGGAACATCAATTTTCTCGGCGCCACAACACGCGCGATGCTGCCTTACAGCCAATCGCTCGAACAACTGCCGCGCTACCTCCAGCAACTCGAAATGGAAAGCAACGGCAAGCAGGTCCGCCGCGATAGCCTACCCGCCGGCTGCGCGACCGCGCCGATTGTCTGGGGCGAGCCGGGGACCAACGGTCAGCACGCCTTCTACCAATTAATCCACCAGGGTGGGCGATTGATTCCCTGCGACTTCATCGCTCTGCGCGAAGCCGATTTCACCCTGCCCGGCCATCAACAGGCGCTGCTCGCCAACTGCTTTGCGCAAAGCGAAGCGCTGATGCGCGGCAAAACGCTCGATGAAGTGCGCAGTGAATTACAGACTGCTGGCTTGTCCACCGACAAGCTCGAGCGACTTGCACCATTCAAGGTTTTTCCTGGCAACCAGCCATCGACGACGCTCGTTCTACCGTGCCTCGATCCCTACCGTCTCGGCCAACTGATTGCACTCTACGAGCACAAGGTATTCGTCGAAGGCATCCTCTGGGGAATCAACTCCTTTGACCAGTGGGGCGTCGAATATGGCAAGCAGCTCGCCGCACGTTTACTGCCAATACTCAATGACAAAAAGATTTTGACAGAAGGACTCGATAGCTCAACCGCTGGGCTAATCGACTGGGTGCGGAAAGGCTGATACCTCCGTATCAGCCTCTGCAAAGTAAATGCCCATGTTCAACTGGCTAAAGAAAACCGCTACAACTGCGAAACAAGCGACAGACACAAACTGTTCCGCCAGCACAAACAACGATAGCGAAGTCTTGAAGAGTCAGGGCAACGCCTATTTTGGTGAGGGTAGACTGGAGGATGCCGCTGAATGTTATCGGCAGGCGATCGCGCTCAATCCCTATTTTGCCGAGGCCTGTAGCAACCTCGGTTATGTGATTGAGATACAGGGTAATCCAGACGAAGCGATCGCCTTGTATCGCAAAGCCATCGCGCTGAATCCCGATCTATTCACCGCTCATAGCAATCTTGGAGTTGCCCTGATGAACCGCGGTGAAACCGATGCCGCACGGGAATGCTTCCAGCGGGTGATCGCGCTTGATCCAGAACATGCCGTCGCACTACAGCGCCTCGGCGTGATCGCTGCACAATACGGCGATTATGCCGAAGCTGAAACACTCCTGCGCCGCGCCCTCGTCATTGACGAAGATAACGCTGCTCTGCACGCCAATCTCGGCCAAGTTCTCAAGTCACAGGCGCGGTTGCCTGAGGCAATGGCGGAATATCGACGCGCCATCCAGCTTGATGTCTTACTTGCCGATGCGCATTACAGTTTGGGTACACTCGCCCAGATGACAAATCGAATAGACGAAGCGGAAGCCAGTTATCGGCAAGCCCTGCAAATCAGGCCGTTTCATGCCGAAACACACAACAACCTCGGCGGGATATTCAAGGTCACCGGGCGAATGACCGAAGCCGAAGCAAGTTTCCGTAAATCACTGCAAATCAGGCCGGAATATGTCGAAGGGCATTACAACCTCGGCATTGTTTTTCAGGAACAGGACCGAATGGTCGACGCCGAAGCCTGCTATCGGCGAGCTCTCGAAATCAATCCGGACTATGCCGACGTTCATAACAATCTGGGCGTGCTCTTCAAGGATCTTGGCCGGATGAACGAAGCCGAGGCCAGCTATCGAGCAGCACTGAACATCAAGCAGGATGATGCCAATATATATAGTAATCTGGCCTACACGCTCAACTACAATCCGGACAAAAGCAGGGAAGAAATTCTTACTGAGCATCGGCAATATGACGAACTGTTTTGCCTGCCTATGCGCGGGAAATGGCAGCCGCACGGCAACAGCCGGGAACCTCAACGCCGCCTGAAAATTGGCTATGTCTCACCAGACTTGCGCTCACACTCGGTCGCATTTTTTCTTGAACCATTGTTGCGCAAACATGACCGACAGGCGGTTGAGGTTTACTGCTACGCCGAGGTGGCTCAGCCTGATGCAGTAACGGTGAGATTGCAAGGCATTGCTGACCATTGGCGAACGACCATCGGCATGTCCGATGAGAATCTGGCGCGGCAAATCACCAATGATGGAATCGATATCCTGGTCGACCTGGCCGGACACACCTCACATAACAGGCTACCGGTTTTTTCCCGCAAGCCGGCACCCATCCAGGTTACCTGGCTCGGTTATCCACACAGCACGGGCCTGAGCGCCATGGATTACCGGCTGGTTGACGCCATCACCGATCCTCAGGAGGAAGCCGATACCTGGGCGAGTGAAACACTGGTACGTCTGGAAAACGGTTTTCTCTGTTATGCGCCACCGCAGGAAGCACCGGCGCCGTCACCTCCGCCATGCCTGAAAAGCGGCATCATCACCTTCGGTTCATTCAACAACCCTGCCAAGTTATCTTCAGCTACTCTCGATGTTTGGGCCGGATTACTTGATGGTTTGCCAACTTCTCAACTACTCGTCAAAGGAAAATGTTTCGCTGACGACACCAGCAGAGCGGCATTTCTGAAAAAGATCACGCAACGCAGCGGGAATATTGGTGCCGAACGCGTGAAAATGCTTGGCTTGACGCCCGGCCTATCCAATCACCTCAGAACCTACGAACAAATGGATATCGCCCTCGATCCGTTTCCATATAACGGCACCACGACAACCTGCGAAGCACTCTGGATGGGCGTCCCCGTGGTGACGCTATGCGGCGATCGCCACGCCGGACGCGTCGGCGCAAGTCTGCTCACGCAGATCGGCATACCCGATCTGATCGCAAACTCGCCGCAGGCATATATCGATATTGCGATCGCGCTTGCCGAAAACAAGACGCGTTTGCAAGCGCTGCACGATTCGTTGCGTGAGCGCATGGCAGCCTCACCACTGTGTGACGCGCCGGCATTTGCGCGCAAGATGGAAGCCGCCTACCGCAACATGTGGCATCGATACTGCGCCAAATCCGAACAGGCTTGACCAGAGAAATTACCCGATCATTCACGAAATCGAATAGTAAACTCTGGCCATGCGACCTTCCTCGTCCACTGATCCTCTCCGCGTACTCTTCGCCGTGTCGGAAATCGCCCCATGGGTCAAGACCGGTGGGCTCGGCGATGTCGCAGCTGCGCTCCCCTCGGCACTCCGCGCAGCGGGTATCGATGTGCGCGTCCTTGTCCCGCTCTACCCGGCGCTGGCGGAAGCCTTTCCTGATGCCCCACCGATCGCACGGCTGCCCGCGCCGGGAGGCCTCCTGCCTGCTGCTATGCTGCGCGAAGCCGTTACACCCGACGGCACACCACTGCTGCTGCTCGACTCTGCGGAACTGTATGCGTGCTCCGGCAATCCATACCTCGATGCAAAGGGCCAGGACCTGAATGACAACAACATTCGTTTCGGTCTGCTCTCACGCGTCGCCGCACTGCTCGGCAGTACCGCCAATCCTCTGGCCTGGCAACCACAGATAATCCATTGCAACGACTGGCAGACAGCGCTGGCACCGGTCTTTTTGCATTATCTGCACACCGCACTACCACACGCAAAAACGTTGGTGACGATTCACAATCTGGCCTTCCAGGGTCTGTTCGCTCCCGCCTCACTCGGTGAGCTCGGTCTGCCGCCGCAGGCCTGGGCGATGGATGGCGTCGAGTTTCATGATCAACTGTCGTTTCTCAAGGGTGGCCTGCAACATGCCGACTGGATCACCACGGTCAGCCCGACCTACGCAAAGGAAATTTGCAGCGATGTCGAAGGCCTTGGCATGGGCCTGGCTGGCCTGCTGCGCTGGCGCGAAATGCAGCTCTCTGGCATCCTCAACGGCATCGACGAAACGGTCTGGAATCCTGCCGGAGACCCGTATCTGACGACCGCTTACGATGCCGACAATCTCTCCGGCAAGGCGCTCAACAAGACCGCACTGCAACACCGTTGCGGGCTTGCCGAGCGCGATGACCTGCCGCTGTTCGGCGTAGTCAGCCGCCTCACCGAACAGAAGGGTCTCGATCTGCTGGTGCCGATTGCCGCACAACTCGCCGCGCTGCCGGCGCAACTCATCGTGCTCGGTAGCGGTACGCACGAACTCGAACAAGCCTTTCGCAGCATGGCCATACAATATCCCGGACAATTCTCAACACATATCTGTTTCGATGAAGCGTTCGCCCATCAGATCGAAGCCGGCGCCGACATCTTCCTCATGCCGTCGCGCTTCGAGCCCTGCGGCCTCAACCAGATGTACAGCCTGCGCTACGGAACGCCGCCGCTGGTGCGCAATACCGGCGGTCTCGCCGACACGGTGATTGACACCACACCACTGACATTGGCCAATGGCAGTGCCAATGGCTTCGTCTTTGACGATGCGAACCCGGACGCGCTGCTTGCCGCCATCCACCGCGCCACCAAAGCCTGGCACAAGCCACAGCAATGGCAAAAAATTCAGCGTAACGGCATGATCCACGATTGGAGCTGGCGAGAACCGGCGCAACGATATGCGGAGCTATATCGACAGCTTGTCAGGTAGGGTGACACGCTTAGAGAAAACCCATGCCAAACGAGATCGAACTCAAGCTTAGCCTGCCCGTCACAGCACAGCGCCAGTTGCTACGGCAACCCATCCTGCGTCAAGCCATCACGAAACAAACGCAACAACTGGTTAACCTGTATTACGACACGCCGACACTTGCCCTGCAACGGCACGGCATCGCCTTGCGCCTGCGCAAGCAGGGACGTCTCTGGCTGCAAACCGTCAAGTGTGCCGGCGAATCGGCGGTGGGACTCAGCAGCCGCCCGGAATGGGAAACGCCGTACGCTGGCCACTTCGATTTTTATGCCATCGATGATGTAGCTACGCGCAACTGGCTGGAGAAAGCACAGATCCGCAAAAATATCGCGCCGCTCTTCGAAACAAATTTTCGTCGCACCACTTGGCGCTTTGAGCCAAAGCCCGGCTGCATCTTGCTGATGACGCTGGATCGTGGCTGGATTGCCGCTGCAGGCAGACGCGAAGCCATCTCGGAAGTTGAAATCGAACTGGGCAATCCTGACAAACAAGGCGGTATCGTCGAGTTGTTCAATCTGGCGCAAACGCTCTGCCTTGGGGTGCCTTTGGTTCCTGCCGTAATCAGCAAGGCCGAGCGCGGCTACCGACTGTTCCAGGGCGCATCTCTCATCCCACAGAAGGCGCACGGCGTGGCGCTGGCATCCGGATATTCAACAACGCAGGCATTCCGCCGGATCACCATAGAATGCCTTGAGCATATCCAGGGCAATCATAAAGGTTCTCTGCATAGCGACGATCCGGAGTTTATCCATCAAATGCGCGTAGCTTCACGTCGCCTGCGCGCAGCGATGCGCCTGTTCGCACCGCGCCTGCCGGCGGCGTTCAGCGAAGCATTGCTGCCGCCACTGCACACCCTGTCGGCATACCTTGGACAGGCGCGTGACCTCGATGTCCTGCTGACGGAAATCACTGCGCCGGTGGCGCAGGCACTACCTCACGAACCGCGCCTCGCCGCGTTGGCCGGCGCCGTCACCGAGCGTCAATACTGCGCCCGCAGGGATGCCATCCACTATCTTGAATCGACAGATTATGGCGGCCTGCTGCTGCTTGCCATCACCTGGCTGCATCTACCGCCATTCACTGACAATTCAACAGCAGATAAAGAATCTCTCGGTACATTCGCAACTGCCAGACTCAAACGCCTATACAGGCAATTGCATGCACTTGCCCGCGTGGCAAACACCCAAGCGCCTGTTTCGCTGCATCGCTTGCGCATCGGCATCAAGCGCCTGCGTTACGCCCTGGAATTTTTCGCGCCACTGGCCACCCGCCGGGATCAGGTGCGTCTGCTCAGACAGCTGGGTAAATTGCAGGACGCGCTTGGCCAAATCAACGATCTGGCGAATGCCGGCTTGCTGCTCATGCAGTGCGCAGGCAACGATCCGCGTCTGCGCGAAGCCGTCTCACTGGTCGGCGGCTGGCACGCCGCACGCCACCGCGCCCTGCTCGCACGCCTTCCGGCACAGATCAAAAAACTTGTCCGGCTCAAGCTGCCGCATCTCGCCTGAAGTTATATTCACGTAATATTCCGGCAATAAAATAACGCGTATTGCCAACAAGGACAGACCAATGGAATTGATTCTCTGGCGTCATGCCGAGGCGCAAGAAGCGGCCATCGGCTTGCCTGATTTGAAGCGCCCGCTTACCTCGCACGGAGAAAAGCAGGCGCGTCATGTCGCACGCTGGCTGCATGAACAGCAACCGAAACACCTGCACATTCTCGTCAGCCAGGCTGTTCGATGCCAGCAGACGGCGCATCCGCTGGCACTCCCCTTCGTCACAGATCCACGTATTGGCCCCGCCGCCGATGTCGGTGAAATCCTCACTGCTGCCGAATGGTTCGCAGATGACAAACAGCGCGATGGTACGATACTGCTCGTCGGACATCAGCCAGCCCTCGGCCGTCTGGCCGCCCTGCTGCTCTCCGGCCATGAAGCCGACTGGAGCATCAGAAAAGGTGCGTTGTGGTGGTTTTCCCGCCGCATGCGCGAGGGGGAAGAGCAGGTCATCTTGCGCACGGTAATCGAGCCGGATATGATTTGAAAACTGATGAAGAAAATCCGGATTCCCGCTTTTGAAGGAATGACCAATTTGATAATGCGTTTTGCGTTTCCTTGGCAACACATATTTTCATGCCTCCTGGGTTTCAAATTTTTTGAACTTTTTATATCAACCAGCCATGATTAATATCAGAAACATCTCCCGCTTCAAGGCCGCAGGCATCCACCTCGGCATCAGCGCAGCCGTCGCCCTCGGTTCTCTCGTAACAATGCTGGTCTTGTGGTACCCGCCACCCTATTTCAAGGTGATGGGCGGCAACGAGCTGATTCTGCTCATCGTTGGTGTCGATGTTGCGATCGGCCCGTTGATCACCCTGATCATTTTTGACACGCGCAAGAAGAGTCTGCCCTTTGATCTGATGGTCGTGGCATTGCTGCAGATTGCTGCCTTTGCCTACGGCATGTATGCCATGCAGTCCGGTCGTCCGGTATTCACGGTATTCACCGGACAAAGCCTGGCCATCGTTTCCGCTGCTGATATCGACCCCGATGAACTGGCCAAGGGACATACCGAGGAGTTCCGCCGCCTCAGCCTGACTGGTCCGCATCTGGTCGCCATCGCTCCACCCGAAGATCCGCAGGAAATCTCCACACTGGCGCTCGTCAGTCTGACCGGCTTCGGCATTCAGCAGCTACCGCGATATTACGTGCCCTATGCTGAAAAAAAGGCGCAGATGCTTGCTACAGCACGCCCGCTCGACACATACAAGCCAAGCAACCATAATGACGAGAACAAACTACATGACTATCTCGCCAAGAGCGGAAAAAATTCAGCTGAACTGCGCTATCTTCCTGTCAAAGCCAGACATGGCACTCTGCTCGGAATCATCGATGCGAGCAGCGGCGAACTGCTGGATATTCTCTAATATTGCAAAACGAATACGACAGGAACTGCCATGCTGAAATGGTTTGATACCCGCGAGTCCGATGAGTTTGCTCGCTCACTGAGCAAGGACATCGCCGCAAAAATCCCGCTGACATCGCTGTCAAGCTACACGCGCGGCGACACCATTAAGCATGCGAAGTCGCTCCACTCGCTGCATAGCCGTCTGGAAAAATTTCGCCAGGAAAAACGGCTGAATATCTACAAGACTGCAAAGCTCGGCAATATTCTCAAGTGGGAACTCAAGGAAGCCGGCTACCCAGAGGATTTCGTTGACCAGATCACCAAGGACGTGGTCGTACGACTGACCACCGGCGTGTCAGCCTGATACTTGCTTGGCAAGCACCTGCCGCCACCTTCAGGATGGCGTTACTCATCAAGGTTGCCCCTGTTTGCCCACCAGGTTTGCCAGTTCAACATGGGCATTGGCGTTATCCGGGTCCAGCGCGAGTGTCTTTTTGAATTGCACCGCTGCATCCGTAGTACGGCCTGTATCAACGAACAGGCAGCCCAGATTGAAGTATGCATTCGATAACTCCGGCTTTGCG
>Ga0073899_10000647_pt1 | contig 31858 bp, 37 predicted proteins | sample KloWWTmetaKNB5Ph_FD_88975 | JGI IMG/M metagenome (GOLD analysis project Ga0073899, IMG submission 88975) | Active sludge microbial communities from Klosterneuburg, Austria, studying microevolution and ecology of nitrifiers - Klosterneuburg... | ecosystem: Engineered > WWTP > Aerobic digester >... | reverse complement strand
GCGGGCCGATGACTGGTCTGGCCCAGAGCCGGGCATGGGAACCAGGCGTCAAGCAAGGATTCATCAGAGTACGTCGCCAGAGCCCACCCATGCGCAGTCGTTGAAGTCACCCGACAACCTTACGGGTGGCAAGCAATTGGCCGAGGCATCTGGGCGGCACTCGACGTACCGATTTGCTACTCCCTGGAGCAGCGACGCCGATAGAGTCACCGGCCATGGCAAGCGCGCGCTTTAAGGAACTGTGTCTCGATGTTGGCCCAGGCGAAGAGCACCTGGGCGACTTCTGGGCCTCTGTGGCCGGACTGCGGTGGGATCGCGAAGGTGAGATCGGTGACCTTGTTGGCACGCAGGAGGGCATGGGTATTGCGCTGTGTCCGGTGCCAGAGCACAAGACGGTCAAACATCGGGTTCATCTAGACGTCTCGGTCAACTCACTTGATGAGGTGACTTCGCGAGGGGCGCGAGTGCTTGCACAGCCAGCGCACTGGACCGTGTTGGCTGACCCTGCGGGCGGGGAGTTTTGCGCGTTCGTGCGTGAGGGGGAGTTGCCGACGTACCGAGTCTTTGAGGTGGTCATCGACTCTGTCGACCCCGGGTCGATTGCCGCGTGGTGGGCGCAACGCTTCGGCATCGAGGCTCAGTCAGACGGTCGGCCCTATGTCTGGCTCAAAGGTGCCCCAGGGTTCCCTGAGGATCTGCCTTGGTGGGTGATGGTCTTCGCTTCGGTGCCGGAGCCCAAGACTGTGAAGAACCGCATCCATTGGGATTTGTACGGCGACCCGCAGGACTTCATCGACGCTGGGGCCACCAAACTCTGGGAGGTGCCTGGCCGCACTCGCCCGATCGCGTGGACGACCTTGGCTGATCCCGAAGGCAACGAGTTCTGCGTCTTCCCACACTCAGATCGGGCCTGAAGGGTCTGTCTGCCACAATCGCGCACATGGCTTTGATCGACCCCAGTCTTGATTGCGTCAGCTTGACCGAGGCGCTGTGCAACATCGAATCCGTCAGCCTCAATGAGGCCGAGATCTGTGCGGGGATCGAGGCGGTGCTGCGAGCCCAATCGCACCTCACGGTCACTCGCATCGGTAATTCGCTGGTGGCGCGCACCGAGCTTGGGCGATCTGAGCGCGTCGTGATCGCCGGACACATCGACACGGTGCCCTTGAACAACAACTTGCCGGTGACCAACGACGGTGAGTTCCTGCACGGCTTGGGGACCTGTGACATGAAGTCAGGGGTTGCGGTCGCCTTGAAGTTGGCGACGAGCGTTTCGAGCCCTAACCGCGATCTCACCTTTGTGTTCTATGAGGCCGAAGAGATCGACGCGAAATTCAATGGGCTCAACCACATCGTTGCCCAACGCCCGGACCTCATTGAGGCCGACTTTGCGATCTTGATGGAGCCCTCCAACGGTCGCGTCGAGGCCGGGTGCCAGGGCACGTTGCGCATCGAGGTCATCACGCGCGGTGAGCGGGCGCATTCGGCGCGCTCGTGGATGGGTCACAACGCCATTCACGATGCCGGCGAGGTGCTGCGCCGCCTCCAGCAGTACGTCGCCCGCCAACCCGTCGTCGACGGCCTGACCTATCACGAGGGACTCAACGCGGTGCTGATCAGTGGGGGCGTAGCCACCAACGTGATCCCAGATGAGTGCCGCGTGACAGTCAACTATCGCTACGCACCTGATCGCTCAGAGCAGGAGGCCCAGGCGTTTGTGCGGGAGTTCTTCGACGGCTTTGAGATTGACATCGTCGATTCGGCGGCCGGAGCCCGGCCCGGACTCGACCGTCCGGCTGCCCAGGATTTCGTGAAGGCAGTCGGCGGCGAGGTGGCTCCGAAGTTCGGTTGGACCGACGTGGCGTTGTTTACCCGGTTGGGAGTGCCGGCGGTGAACTTTGGGCCGGGTGATCCGGTCTACGCACACAAGGCTGATGAGCGGGTGCCTATCGCCCAAATCCACAGTGTCGAGGTCAGCATGCGTCAGTGGTTGGGCGCCTGATGACTCGCCCGATCAAATACAAAGGCCCGACGATCCAACGCGGTCGCGCGGTGGACGCCTCGACGACGGACCAGCGCCTTCTCGACAGCCGCGGCGACACTGACTGGCTGCATGCTGATCCATGGCGGGTGCTGCGAATTCAAGCTGAGTTCGTTGAAGGTTTCGGCGCACTTGCTGAATTAGGCCCGGCGATCGGTGTCTTTGGCAGCGCCCGCACCAAGCCAGATAACCCCAACTACGCACTGGCCGAGCGGGTCGGTGGTGCTCTGGCTCGCGCAGGCTATGCAGTGATCACGGGCGGTGGTCCGGGTGCGATGGAGGCCGCCAACAAGGGTGCTTCCGAAGCCGGCGGACTCTCGGTTGGATTGGGCATCGAGTTGCCCTTTGAGTCTAGTCTCAACGACTGGGTCGACTTGGGGGTCAACTTCCGGTACTTCTTCGCTCGCAAGACGATGTTCGTCAAATACAGCCAAGGGTTCATCGTGCTACCGGGAGGACTAGGCACGCTCGACGAACTCTTTGAAGCTGTCACCCTCGCCCAAACCCAGAAGGTCACCTCATTCCCGGTGGTCTTGATGGGAGTCGACTACTGGTCTGGCATGCGCAATTGGCTGGTCGACACCGTTGCTGAGGCGGGCAACATCTCCCTTGAGGACGTCGATCGCATGACGCTGACCGATGACCCCGAAGAGGCTGTCGCGATCATGACCTCGACTCACCCAGCGAGCCAGTGATGGTCACGGTCTTCTTTGCCGTCTTGGTGATCGGCCTGATTGGTGCGGCGATGGTGGTTGCCAGCGGCCACGGTGAACCGATGAGTGAGGAGTACGACGACCGCCCCGACGTGCGTATCCCCGCAGACCGCCCCCTCACTGGTGCTGACCTCAAGTCGGTGCGCTTCACGACCGTGCTGAGGGGGTACGACGCCGCTGAGGTTGATCGACTCCTCGACGTACTGTCTCGTCAACTCGACGAAGCTAGCGACCCTCAAACACCGGGGTCTGCTTAGCCACGAAGGCATCAACGGCCCGTCGGTGATCAGCAGTCGATCCGGTCACGGTCATCAGGGTGCCCTCATGGGCCAGCGACTCCTCGAAGGTGTGGCTTGCCGAAAACGCCACGGCTGAGCGGATCGATGCGTAGGCCTTTGTTGGCCCGGCGGCTAGCCGTTGGGCAACTTCCTGAACACGCTGGGCGAAGTCGTCACCACTGACCACCTCGGTCGCCAAACCCATCTGCACGGCATCGGCTGCGCTGATGGTGCGCGGGAAATAGAGCAGGTCCATGGCCTTTGACCGGCCCACGAGTCGTGGCAGCAGCCAGGACGCACCGGTGTCACAACTGAGCGCGACGCCCGCGAAGGCGGTGTTGAAGCCAGCAGAGTCGGCGCAAATGCGAATATCAGCGGCCATCGCCAACGACATGCCGGCACCCGCAGCAACGCCGTTGACCGCGGCCACAACCGGCTTGGGCATAGTTGCCAGCGCGGTCACGATGGGGTTGTAGTGCTCTTCGACGGTGGTGAAGAGCGCCGCGGGGGTGCCTGAGTTCAAGATTTCGATGTGCTGCTTGAGGTCCTGCCCCACACAGAACGCTCGGCCGGTCCCAGTGAGCACGACACAGCGCACGGCGTCATCTTCTGCGGCAGCGCGAACCGCGGCTAAAAGCGCGTGCTTTGCCGCGAAATCTAGGCCGTTCATTGCCTCGGGACGGTTGAGTCGGATGGTGGCCACGCCACCCTCGATGTCGTAGCTAACTACCTCGTGATCGGCGCTCATTGCGCCTCCTTCGTGTTCAGCAGCCGCTTCGAGGCGACCGCATTGGGCCTGATGGGGAATAATGGGTGTCGCGAGTAGCGCACAGAGCGCACCCAGGCATTCAAGGAAGAAGGTATCCACATGGCGGCAATGAAGCCGCGGACGGGGGACGGTCCGCTGGAGGTCACCAAAGAGGGACGTGGCATCGTCATGCGGGTGCCGCTCGAAGGCGGTGGCCGACTAGTGGTCGAACTCAACGCTGAGGAGGCCGGTGCTTTGGGCGACGCGCTGAAGAGTGTGGTCGGCTAGCCAAGTCTTTACAGTGCCCCCGATGCGAGAGTCCGCTCTCGTGTCGGGGGCATTCTTATAGGGTGCGGGGGTGCACCAAGTCTCGGCTCCCCACTTCGCAGCCAGCCCGCAGGCACCCGCTTTTGTTCGTGACACTCAGGTGGTCGCACTCGGCGCTGGCACCACTGAGGCTGGCGAGCTAGTCGTTGGTCCTGGCATCGAGGGCATCGACGTCGATCTGATGGCAATCGCCCACGACGCACAATTTCTCGGTGCTGCTGGCGAAGTCTTACGAGTGCCCACGCCGGGGGGCATCGCACCCAACCCAGCGCTTAGGTCCATCTTGTTGATCGGAGTCGGTCGAGGTTCGATCGATGAGCTACGTCGCGCCGGAGCCGAAGTGGCCCGGGCGACTCGCAATCACGAGTCCGTGGCCACCACCATCCATTTAGCCCGACGCGATGGTGACTCCGAACGCTCCGCACTGCGGGCCGTGGTGGCGGGCTTAGTGCTCGGGTCGTTTAGCTACCACCTCAAGAGCGGTGGCGCGCCTTTCCAGCCGGTCGGCAAAGTCGTGTTGGCTGCTGGTGAGGTCGACCTTGCTGAACTCGATAAAGCCGTTGCGCTAGCAACCGCTTCGTGGCAGGCCCGCGAGTGGGCCAGTGTGCCGTCCAACATCAAGAACCCTGCGTGGTTCGCTGACAAAGCGAGCAAGGTCGCGGCCGATCACAGTCTCACGATCAAGGTGCGAGACCACGAGGCTTTGGCAAAGGGTGGCTTTGGGGGGCTGCTTGCAGTTGGGCAGGCCTCAGCCACCCCTCCCGTGCTCGTTGAGGTCACCTATGAGCCGCGCCGACGGTCAAAGAAGCACGTGGTGTTGGTCGGCAAGGGCATTACCTACGACACCGGTGGCCTCTCCATCAAACCCACAGCCTCCATGGTCAGCATGAAACGTGACATGACCGGCGCGGCCGTCGTACTCGCGGCTATGGCGCAGTTGGCTCGGATGGAGTGTCCGGTCAAGGTCACTGGCCTGCTGTGTTTGGCTGAAAATGCCATCAGCGGTTCGGCGATGCGCCCTGGCGATGTGATCACGCATTACGGCGGGCGCACCACTGAGGTAACCAACACCGATGCCGAGGGCCGACTGGTGCTAGCAGATGGCCTCGCCTATGCCGTCGACCGGCTCAAGCCCACCACATTGGTCGATGTGGCGACACTGACCGGAGCCGTCAAGGTTGCCCTGGGGCAAGACCTCGGTGGACTGTTTGCCAACGAGGATGACTTGGCTAGCGACCTGCTTGCGGCGGGAACAAGCGTCGGTGAGCCGCTGTGGCGGATGCCGCTGTCGAGTTTGTACGAGGACCGACTGGCCAGCAAAGTGGCCGACGCCGACAACGCCCCAGGCTCAGCGGCGGCGATCACCGCAGCACTGTTCCTGCAACACTTCGTGGGTGGCGTGCCGTGGGCCCACCTCGATGTCGCCTCGGTGGGTGATGCCCCTCGCGACGTGGGTGAGTGGACCTTAGGACCGACAGGTTTCGGCGCCAGGCTGTTACTGGAGTGGCTCGAAGGCTGAGCGTTAGGCCTTTTTGGCCATGAGCAGGCCATCGCCCATGGGCAGCATCAACGGCACCAGGTCGTCGCGCTCGGCCACTAAACGACCAAGTTCTCTAATCGAGACCGTGTCAGGGTCACGCTGCGAAGGGTCGGCCACCTTGTCATGCCACAGCGCGTTGTCAAATACCACCACGCCACCTGGTCGCAACAGTCGCAACGCCTGGGTGAGGTAGGCGCTGTATTCCTGCTTGTCACCGTCACAAAACACGATGTCGTAGTGGGCGTCGGTCATGCGTGGCAGCACTTCGAGGGCCGCGCCAGCAATGAGTCGGGTGCGGTTGGCTGCGATCCCGGCCTCGGCAAAGGTTTGTTTGGCCAGTCGTTGGTGCTCGGCTTCGGTGTCGACGGAAGTCAAGATGCCGTCGGGTGCCATGCCTCGCAGGAGCCACAGACCCGAGACACCGGTGCCGGTGCCCACCTCGACGACCGCCTTGGCATTGAGTACGGCGGCCAGGAACCGCAAAGCCGCACCCGCACCCGAGCCCACCGGGGTGACCCCGACCTCATTGGAGCGGTCGCGGGCGTGGGTCAAGATTTCGTCTTCGACCACGAACTCCTCTGCATAAGTCCAGGTGGCCGGCTTGATTGCGCTGCTGATGACGGACTCCTCACGCTTGTTCGGCCCGACTCTACGCGGGTTAGGGGGAACGTCAGGGGCGACTCGCACGTTTGAGGCTTTCACAGGCAGCCAATTGCTAAGCCTCAGGTGGTTCTCAGTTCCAGTTCTTAACCTCGGTTGTTATGAGGAGTGCATCAGAAGTGTCCGTCGACACCCGCGTTGACCAGGTCAGCCAGGAGCAGGCCCAACCTTGGGTTGCGCCGTCGTGGGAAGAGATCGTGACGACCCACTCGGCCCAAGTGTTCCGTCTGGCTTACCGGCTCACTGGAAACGTGGCAGATGCCGAGGACCTCACCCACGAGACGTTCATTCGCGTCTTTCGTTCCCTAGATCGCTATCAGCCCGTCACGTTCGAGGGGTGGTTGCACCGCATCACCACCAACTTGTTCCTTGACTCGGCTCGCCGCAAACAGCGCATCCGCTTCGACGCCCTCACCGAGGAAGGCACCGCTCGTCTGGCATCTCGGGGCCCGGCGACCGACTCGGCCTACCTCGACACTCAGTTTGACGAAGACATTGAAGCGGCCCTGCAGTCGTTGTCGCCTGACTTCCGCGCTGCGGTGGTCTTGTGCGACGTCGAGGGACTGACCTATGAGGAGATCGGCGAGGTTCTGGGTCTGAAGTTGGGCACGGTGCGCTCGCGCATCCACCGTGGCCGCTCGCTGCTGCGCAAGGCGCTGGCTCACCGTGCTCCCCAACCTGGTCGGATCCGTGTCGGTGGTCCCGCCCCCAGTGTCGGTCGAAGCAGCACCGTTGGCAGTGCCGTTGGCAGTGCCGTTGGCAGTGCCGTTGGCAGTGCCGTTGGCAGTGCTGTTGGAAGTGGCGTTGGGCGGCAGATGCGGTGAGCACGCGGGCATCTTTCCTTTCTGGGCACCTCACCGGCGAGCAGGTCACTGCCTATGCCGATGGGCAGATCAAAGCCAGTGAAACCGAGCGGGTCACCGCTCACCTTCAACACTGCACTCAATGCGCCAACGCCGTGCAGCGCGAGGCCTGGCTTAAGGTCCGACTTTCCGGGCTCGGTGGGCCAATGCCCGTGACGCCCAAGGTGGTCGGTTTGCTCGACTTTGATGATCAACGACTTGAGAGCCCGATCGCACCTCCGCCAACCAGGTCGAAGCGTCGTACCACGATTGCTTTGGCGGGAGCCGGCACAGTCGGCGCCGCCGTCTTTGGCGTGATGGGAGTCATTGGGCCTGACTCCGGCTCACTACCGGCTCGGATCTCCTCAGTAGTGATCGGCTCGGTCAGTGCGGGAGTGAGCGAAGGCATGGACCTGGCTTCGCGCTATTTGCGCGGTGCCTCACACTAGGCGGGTGTCAATTGAACAATTCCCACCTGCACCCGCGCAGGTTGAGCAGCAGCCCACCCCGATTCAGCGCCCACTGATTGGCAGGATTCCGGCTTGGCTGCTCCCGGTTGTGGCAGTGACCTCACTTCTCGTTGGGCTGGTGAGCGGAGCCATCGGTGGCGTCATCGCGACCACCGTGGCTGACCGGGTCGGTGGCAACAACTTGCGCCTTGAGCCGCACACGGCTGCGCCTTTGCCCGCTGACAACGATTCGCTGCCGAAGGTGGCCCAGACCCTGTTGCCGAGCACCGTCCAGGTCATTGCGGAGTTTGGTGGCGACGGCCAAGGCGCGACCGGGTCAGGCTGGGTGCTCGATGAGTCAGGTCACGTGGTCACTAACAACCACGTCGTGGCTGAAGCGGCCAAAGACAAGGGCTCAATCGAAATCGTTGACTTCCAAGGCAGGCGCGCCAAGGCCAGCGTGGTCGGGCGCAGTGCCGTTTATGACATTGCGGTCTTGAAGGTCGCTGGGGCTAAGCGCCTCTCGCCGGCCAGCGTGGGCACCAGCACTGACATGCGGGTGGGTGAAACGGTGGTGGCGATCGGCTCACCTCTGGGGTTGGGCAGCACCGTGACCAGCGGCATCTTGAGCGCACTCAATCGACCGGTGAGCACCGGAGACACTGCTAAAGACACCTCGTTTATCAACGCCTTGCAGACCGACGCGGCGATTAACCCTGGCAACTCGGGTGGACCCCTCGTTGACCTCTCCGGACGCGTGATCGGCGTCAACTCTGCGATCGCAACCGTCGGGGGCGGCCAGCGCCAAGAGAGCGGGAACATCGGGGTCGGGTTCGCCATCCCGATCGAGCAGGTGCTCACCACTGCCGATCAGATTCTGCGCACCGGGCACGTGAGTTACCCGATCATCGGGGCTCAAGTGCGCACGCCGCGCTCGAGCGCAGGCGCGAAGGTTGAGGAAGTCACCAAGGGCGGCCCTGCTCAAAAGGCCGGGCTCAAGCAGGGTGACCTGATCGTGAAGATCGATGGGCGTCCGGTCAACGACACGGTTGAACTGATTGTGGCCATCCGCACTCATGTCGACGGCGATTCAGTGACGCTCACGGTTGAACGCGATGGCAAGACCACAGAAATTGAGGTCGTGCTCGACTCGGTGCGTGAAGACCTCTAAGTCGCTTCGGAGTCGAACGGTGGAACGCTGACCTTCTCTGGGGCAGGGGTTGCCTGCAGGAGGGCTCTGCGCTCCTCGGCGTCGAGGTCTGCGAGTGCTTCGCGAATTTGCTTCTTGATGGCCACTCGAGGGTCAAGCTCACGCAGGCTCAGGTCGGAGTACTCCGGACCGAGTTCGTCGCGAAGTTCTTGCTGGGCACGACGGGCGTAGCCGCGGGCGGTGTGCAAGAAACGCGCGGCTTGTCGAGCCAAGTCGGGAAGGCGGTCGGGGCCAAAAACGATGACGGCAATGATCGCAATGAAGAAGATCTCTTGAAGGCCGACGTCGAACACAGGGTGAAGATTACCTGCGTGGCGTCAATCCCAGTTGCATGCCTGCAAGACCGCGCCCCTTAGAGGCGATTCCCTTGGCGATGCGGTTGAGTTCGCGCCCTGCTGGCGAAGCGGGGTCAGAGTGCACCACAGGGGTGCCTGCGTCACCGCCAAGGCGAAGGCTGGGGTCGAGCGGAATCTTGCCGAGCAGGGGTACGTCGTACCCAAACCGGCCAGACAGTGTCTGTGCCACGCGTTCGCCACCGCCCGCACCGAAGATCTCCAGCCTGTGGTCAGCCTCTGGGGCACAGTGCGGGCACGGCAGCCACGACATGTTCTCCACGACTCCCACAACTCGCTGGTGCATCATCGAGGCCATCGTTCCGGCCCGCTCAGCGACCTCAGCAGCGGCCTCTTGGGGCGTGGTGACCACGAGAATCTCGGCGTTGGGCAAGTGCTGGCCCAACGAGATGGCGATGTCACCGGTGCCCGGAGGCAGGTCGAGCAGCAAGGCGTCGAGATCGCCCCAATAGACATCGGCCAGCATCTGCACCAAGGCACGGTCAAGCATGGGGCCACGCCAGGCGACAACCTGATCGCGGCGCGGCTTCAACATGCCGATACTGATCACGCTCACGCCCGACTCGGTCGGCACAGGCATGATCAGGTCATCAACCTGAGTCGGCCGCACATCGGCGATGCCCAGCATTGCTGGCACCGAGTGGCCGTAGATGTCGGCGTCAACAATGCCCACCTTGAGCCCCTGGCTCGCCATCGCGAGCGCGAGGTTGACCGTGACACTGGACTTGCCCACGCCACCATTGCCAGAGGCAATCGCCAACACCTTCGTCAGCGACCCGGGTTGGGCAAAGGGGATCTCGCGGGAGGCCTGGCCGCCCCGCAACAACTCCTGCAGGCCAGCGCGCTGCTCAGCGGTCATCACCCCAAGTTCGAGGTCAACCGCGGTAATCCCCGGCACACCCATGACAGCCGCAGTGACTTCGCGGTTGATCGTGTCTTTGAGCGGACAACCAGCGACGGTCAACAGCACCCGAATCTTGGCGGCACCGGCCTGGTCAATCTCGATCGAGTCGACCATGCCAAGGTCGGTGATGGGCCGACGGATCTCGGGGTCGTTCACGGTTGCTAGGGCAGCCTGAACTGCCTCGGTGAGCGGGTGGGTCATGCGCAAGAGGGTACGTTCTTGGACCTACTGCGCCGAAGTCGGGTCTTCGTCTTCGTCTTGCGGGAACCGTTCGTCGATCTCTGCGAGAAGCGAGCGTAGTTCGGAGCGGACGTAATCGCGGGTCGCCACTTCACCCACAGCCATCCGCAGTGCGGCAACCTCACGCGCCAAGAACTCCATATCGGCGTGGGCTCGAGTGTTGGCCTGGCGATCGCGCTCGGCCACCACTTTGTCGCGCATCTCTTGACGGTTTTGGGCCAACAAGATCAGCGGTGCGGCGTACGACGCCTGCAGGCTCAGCATCAAGGTCAAGAAGATGAAGGCGTACTTGTCGAAGCGCAAATGTTCGGGGGCCATGGTGTTCCACACGATCCAGGCGATCACGAACAGGCTCATGTAAATCAAGAAGCCTGCAGTGCCCATGAACCGAGCGAAGCGCTCGGCAAAGGTGCCGAAGTTGTCTGTGTCTAGGCGTGGGCGCCACCGAAACGCGCTGTGCCGTTCGACCGGGGTGTCGAGGCGAGGCCCCTTCTTCTCGGGCCCCTTCTTCTCGGTTGGTTTCTTCTCCGGTGGCCGCTTCTCGGGCGGAATGCGGGGCGTCACCGCTCTGGGCCTGTCTGGTCACGCCAGCCGTCAGGCAGCAAGTGGTCGAGCAAGTCATCGACGGTGACTGCGCCTAGCAACCGGCCCTCTTCGTCGACGACGGGAGCGGCCACCAAGTTGTAGGTCGCCATGTGCGCGGCCACCTGTTGCAGCGTCGCATCAGGGCGCAACGTGACTGCGTCGGTGTCGATGGCGGTGGCCACCAGCGAACTGGGCGACTCACGCAGCAGACGCTGGATGTGAGCGACACCGAGCAGCTTGCCCGTGGGTGTCTCCAGGGGTGGTCGGACGACGTAAATCAAAGCTGCAAGCGAGGGGCTGAGTTCCTCATGGCGCACGTGGGCCAACGCTTCAGCGATGGTGGCATCGGGCGGGAGGATGACCGGCTCGGGCGTCATCATGCCGCCGGCGGTTTCCTCGGCGTAAGACATGAGGCGACGTACATCGTCAGCGTCTTCGGGCTCCATCAACTCAAGGAGTTGAGCGGCCTGCTCGGGCGGGAGGTCGGCAATCAAGTCGGCTGCGTCATCGGGCGACATCTCTTCCAAGACGTCGGCGGCCCGCTCGGAGTCGAGGTGCCCCAGGATCTCGACTTGGTCTTCTTCGGGCAGCTCCTCGAGTACGTCGGCCAACCGCTCATCGTCCATCGCTGCGACCACTTCGGTGCGCCGCTCGGGAGGCAAATCGTGGATGACACTGGCCGCGTCAGCCGGCTTGAGGTCCGCCAACGCGGCGATGAGGTGTGTGGCGCCTTGGTCGACTGCGGTTTGGAGTCCCGCGACTTCGTTCCACTCTGCGATGTGCGTCTGACCTCGGCGGCGAAAGCCTTTGGTGGGCTCTTCGAGAGCAACTCGAGACAGCATCCAGTCGCGGGCTCGGGTCTGCTCCATGGCGACGTCATAGATGATGCCTTCGATGCCGCTCTCCTTGATGACCACACGGCGGTCGAGGAGTTGGCCGATGACCAGTGTCTCGGTTGAACGCTTGGCAAAGCGGCGCATGTTGAGCAGCCCGGTGGTGATCACGGCTCCTGCGTCGATGCTGGTGATGCGGGTCATCGGCGCGAACACTTGGCGGCGGCCGAACACCTCGACGACCAAACCCACGACGCGGGGTTGTTTGAGTTCGCTACGCATCACCACGACTACGTCTCTGACCTTGCCGACCTGATCGCCAGAGGGGTCGAAAACCGGCAGCCCGGCTAGTCGGGCCGCAAAGACGCGGGATGCGGTCGTGCTCACAGGCTCAGGGTAGAGCCTTAGTCGAGGTCAACCGACCCGTTAATGAGTGTGCGGGTGTGTCCGCCGACCCAGATGTCGGTGCCGTCGTCGTGAACATAGACCCGCCCGTTGCGATTGAGGGCGCTGCCTTGGGCTGCGACGTACTGCTTCGGGAGGCGGTTCGTGCCGATCAACCACTGGGCTAAACCGGCGTTCAAACTGCCAGTCACAGGATCTTTGGCGACGCCCAGGATCGGGCAGAACGCCCGCACTTCCAGGGCAGGCTCGCTCGCAGTCGGGTAGAGCCCTGCGATGCCAATCTCGAGTTCGCCCAGGGCGGTGAAGTCGGGGGTGGTGGCCAACACCGTCTCGGGGTCGGTCAGCAGCAGGCCTAGCCACGGCGGTCCATTGACCAGCCAGGTGGCATCGAGCACATCAGCCTCGGTGAGCCTCAGGGCACGCAGCGCCTGTGCCAGCGTCTGTGAGTCGGGTGGTCCCGACTTGGTCAGAGGGGGTGCGGCAAAGCTGAGTCGGTCGTTCTCGCGGCGCACGTCGATGAGCCCGGCTCCACATTGCTGCACGATCGAGTCAGGGTCTTTGGGTGTCCCGCCGGCCTCCAACCAAGCGTGAGCGCTGCCCAAGGTGGGGTGGCCAGCAAAGGGGAGTTCGCCTCCTGGGGTCCAGATGCGCACCAGATAGTCGGCGCTCGGATCGGTCGGGCGGAGCACAAAGGTGGTCTCTGACAGGTTCGTCCACTGAGCGAACTGGCCCATCTGCTCATCGCTGAGTCCGTCAGCCTCGAGGACTACAGCCACGGGGTTGCCTTTGGTGGGCTCGGCCGAGAAGACGTCGACGTACTTCGTGGGGCGCATGGTTAACCCGCCGCGACGGCGGCTTCGAGGGCCACCTCGATCATGTCGCTGAAGGTTTCTTGGCGCTCCAGTGCCGTGGTCTCCTCGCCGGTGATGATGTGGTCGGAGACTGTGCAGATCGCCAACGCCTTGCGACCAAAGCCAGCCGCGAGGGTGTAAAGCGCCGATGCCTCCATCTCCACTGCGAGTACTCCGTGGGCCATCATCGGGTCCATGAGTTCGGGGCGGGCCGGATAGAACGAGTCACTGGAGAACATCAGCCCGACGTGGGTCGTGAGGTTGGGGCGAGTCGCAGCGCTGTCGTAGGCCGCTCGCAGCAGGCCGAAGTCAGCCACGGGTGCGTAGTCAAGACCGTGAAAGCGAATGCGGTTCATCGAGGAGTCGGTGCAGGTGCCGCTGGCGAGCACGATGTCGCGCAGTCCGACGTCTTTCGAGAGTGCTCCGCAGGAGCCGACACGGATGATCGTTTGCACGTCGTACTCACGGAAGAGTTCGTTGGCGTAGATCGCAAACGAGGGCTGACCCATGCCCGAGCCCTGCACCGAGATCGGGGTGCCTTGGTAGGTGCCAGTGAAGCCGAACATCCCGCGGACCTCGGTGTAGCAGGTCGCGTCTTCGAGGAACGTTTCCGCGATCCATTTGGCGCGCAACGGGTCGCCCGGCATCAACACGATCGGGGCGATCTGTCCGGGCGCGGCGGCGATGTGAGTGCTCATGGCAGGTCACACTAAGGCCATGGAGTCCCAGATCGCCTTGTCGCAGCACGCGCATGACCGGATTGCTCACCGACGTGTCGATGACGACTGGCTCGACGCGGCGTGGGCATCGCAGCAGGCCAGGGTGCTCGTGGTTGCTGGCACTCGTCTGCCACTCACTGATGGGGGTCTCACGTGGCTTGCGCCGGCTCAGGCGCCCGCGGGGACTCGCGTGTTGTTGGGGGAGCGCGACTCGGTGGTCTACTTCGCGGTGATCGCCGATGGGGCGGCCTATCCCGAAGCCGTGCCGATCCGGTTCGCGTTGCCGTTACTTGGCGCCGAAGCCGAGTTGGTCGTGCACGCCGTCGGTCTGGCTGAGTGGCACTGGTCGACCCGGCACTGCCCGCGCTGCGGCGGCGCTTTGCACAGCACTCATCAAGGACACGTGCTGCGTTGCACAGCGTGTGAGCGCGAACAGTTCCCGCGCACCGATCCCGCAGTCATCATGCTGATCACTCGCGGCGAGGGAGAAGCCGAGCAGTGCTTGCTGGGCCGCCGACCTGGTTGGCCACCTGGACAGCACTCCACTTTGGCTGGCTTCGTGGAGCCCGGTGAATCACTCGAGCACGCAGTGCGTCGCGAGGTGCTGGAGGAGTCGGGGATCACCGTGGGCGAGGTCAGCTATGTCGGATCTCAACCCTGGCCGCTGCCTGCGAGTTTGATGCTCGGCTTCGTTGGTCGGGCAACGGGTGGCGAGATCGCTGTCGATGGCGAAGAACTCGAATCGGCACGCTGGTTCACTCGCGCTGAGATGGCCGCTGAAGGCGCGGCGGGGTCGCTGCGGTTTCCGCCGGGTGTTTCGATCAGTCGGACGTTGATCCAAACCTGGTACGGCGAAGCGCTGCCTGACTAGTCGCTCACGACTCGGCGGCCCGCCCCTAGCTGGCAGCCAACTCCTCCAACTTGAGCTGAATCTGCACAAGCGAGGGGTTGGTTTGGGCGCTGCCGTCGGAGTAGACCACGGTCGGCACGGTTTGGTTGCCGTTGTTGACCTGCTCGACGATGTCAGCGGCCTCGGGGTTTTGTTCGATGTCGACCTCGGTGAACTCGATGCCTGCACGCTTGAGCTGGCCTTTGAGGCGGTAGCAGTAGCCGCACCAGGGCGTGGAGTACATCGTGAAGTTCATGGGGGTCCTCGCAACTAGAGTCTGTCTGCGTCGGAGATTGTCTCCCGACGCGGTCTCAACAACCAACGGGGCTAACCACATCACCCTAGGAGCCATTCCCGATGCACGCCGACGATCTGCTCGCAGCCCTCGACGAGGAGCAGCGCGAGGTCGCGTTGGCGTTGAGGGGGCCAGTGCGGGTGTTGGCGGGCGCGGGCACGGGCAAGACTCGGGCGATCACGCATCGCATTGCCTACGGAGTGGCCACGGGGGTCTACAACCCGACTCAGGTGTTGGCAGTCACCTTCACCACCCGAGCGGCGGGCGAGATGCGCACCCGATTGCGATCCATGGGCGCTGGCATGGTGCAGGCGCGCACATTCCACTCGGCAGCGCTGCGGCAGGTGAGGTACTTCTGGCCTCAGGTCTACGGCGGCGCCCCGCCCACACTGATCGAGTCGAAGTTGGGCATCGTGGGTGCGGCGGCCAAGGCCAACCGCCTCCCGACCGATCAGGCGACGCTCAAAGACCTCGCCAGTGAGATCGAGTGGTGCAAGGTCAGCAACATCCGCCCCGATGACTACGCGAAGTTGGCTCCGGCTCGCGGACGTGAAGTTTCCGGCATCGATCCACTCAGTGTCGCCAAGGTGTTTGGCAGTTATGAGTCAGCCAAGCAAGAGCAAGGGCGCATGGACATGGAGGATGTGCTCTTGTTGTCGGCGGCGCTGCTCAGCGACGACGAGCGCGTGGCGGCAACTGTGCGTCGGCAATACACACATTTCGTGGTCGATGAGTTTCAAGATGTCTCGCCCATCCAGTCGACCTTGCTCGACTTGTGGCTCGGTGGACGCGATGAGATCTGCGTGGTGGGTGACCCGGCCCAGACGATCTATTCATTCGCCGGGGCTCGTGACTCCTATTTGCACGACTTCCCTCGCAAATTCAACGGCACAACCAGTGTGTCGTTAGTGCGCAACTATCGGTCGACTCCTCAAGTCGTCGGCGCGGCCAATCAGGTTCTGGCCGGAGGGCGCACCACCTCTGTGCAGTTGCGTGCCCAAGGTGAGAGCGGACCCGACGTGTCGTGGTCGGAGCATCCCGACGAAGTGGCCGAAGCCGATGCCATTGCTCGTGAGATCAGCCGCCTTCACCGAGACGGAGTGCCATTTCGCGAGATGGCGGTGCTGTTCCGTGTCAACGCGCAGTCGGAGGCATTCGAGGAGGCACTGGCATCGGCCGGCATCGCCTTCGTCGTACGCGGTGCAGCGCGGTTCTTTGATCGCCAGGAGGTCAAACAGGCAACGGCTCTGCTGCGTGGCTCGCTGAAGGCTGAGGGTGAGGGCGAGTCGTTGCCAGCGCGGGTCAGCCAGGCGTTGTCGACCATGGGCTGGTCGGCGGAGCCCCCGTCGGGTCGCGGGCAGGCCAGGGACCGATGGGAGTCGCTGGTGGCGATCGTGACCTTGGCCCAAGACTTTGAGCGCACTCACTCGGGCGCCACCCTGGCTGACTTCATCGCTGATCTGGAGCGTCGTGCGAATGAGCAGCACGCTCCAGTGGCCGATGGGGTCACTCTCGCGACGCTCCACACGGCCAAGGGCCTTGAGTGGGAGGCGGTGTTCTTGGCTGGCATGCACGAGGGCTCGATGCCGATCAGTTATGCCCAAACGCCGGCCGAAGTCGAAGAGGAGCGCCGCCTGCTCTATGTCGGCATGACTCGTGCCAAGCGACACCTGTGGGTCTCATGGGCGCTGGCACGCAACCCTGGCGGTGCCGCTCGTCGCAAGCCGAGTCGCTTCCTCGCGGTGGCCTTGCCCGAGGCCCTGCAACCGGCTGCTCGGCCAGCTAAGCGCGAGAAGTCATCTCGCCGCGCGGCGAGTTGCCGCACCTGCCAAACGCCATTGCAGACCTCAAAGCAACGAAACCGTGGCTATTGCGATGACTGTCCGGTGCCCTATGACCTAGAGCTATTTGAGGCGCTGCGCGCTTGGCGCAAGCAGACCGCTGAGGCCAAGTCGGTGCCAGCGTTCGTGGTTTTCTCAGATGCCACCCTCGAAGCTTTGGCTGAAATGAAGCCCACTGATACCCGTGGCTTGTTGAAGATCAACGGCATCGGTATGGCGAAGCTTGAGAAGTATTCAGAGGGCGTCTTTGACGTGCTGAAAAGCTTTTCCAATAAATGATTTGCGGGTGCCTGCTAGGCGCAGTTACGGTACGCAGGACATCCCCTACGGGGGCCATACGCACGACAAGCCGCTGGCAACGGCTCGTGCACAAGCTTGAAGGAGGTGCAACAACATGATGAACCAACTGTGGCTCACATCCGACGCAACGTCGGCCTTTGGCATGTCCAACTTGCACCTCTCCGGCACTGCATTTGCAGGCCGCAAGCAGGGCGCAGCACTGGGCGCCAACCGCCCGGCTAACGCCACTGTGGCCACCCAACTGGGGACCTCTGTCTGTCCGACCTAGCACTTAACTAGGCACTCAGGCCGCGGAACCCCAACGGGATCCGCGGCCTTCTTGGTTCTTGAGCCAAGTCCGGTCGCGGATCCCACCCGAAGACCAAATCCGACAGGACAGAAACAAAGGAGGGACTCGCCATGGCGGCGCTGCCTTGTCATCGAGTGGACCCGGAGCTCTACTTCGCAGAGACCCCGGCCGATGTGGAGATCGCAAAGGCCAACTGCGCTCCCTGCCCGGTGCGCGCCGAGTGCCTTGCAGGAGCCCAAGATCGGCGCGAGCCGTGGGGCGTGTGGGGTGGCGAGCTCTTCATGCAGGGAGCGGTCATCGCTCGCAAGCGGCCCCGGGGACGGCCCCGGAAGACCCCGGTCGCGGCCTAGGTCGCGATCACACAACAAGACTTCGAAAGGACACGCGCATGACTCACAAACATGCTGAACGTGCCTGGGTTTATCAGTTGGTGCGTAGCACCTTGCAAACTCAGGCCGTGCGCCGTGAAGCCGAACGAGCGTTGCACGCTCGGCACGCGCTGATGCGGCTGCACTAAGACCACTGTCAACGCCCCCAAGGAAATCTCCTGGGGGGCGTTGATGGCTTTTTAGGCTGTGCTTAGAGGGGGGTGGCGTCGTACGGTGGCCACATGGCGACCTGCGACTTTTGTGGGGATTACTCCGACACCGATTCGATGCCCTTGGACTGGACCAGTGCCGTTGAGCTTGGTCGCGCGAAGTACTTCTGTGCCATGTGCAGTCGCGAGCACCTCAGGTCGATGGAGGCCAAACTCGACTCTGAGTGGTGGTGAAGGCTCACTCGGGGTTGGCGAATCCGGGGAGGAACTGCGTCAAGATCGCTCTGAAGGGTGCGGTGGCCTCCAGTTGGCACATCACCCCGACTCCGCCTAGCCAGGTGCGGTGAATCAGCATGTACGACGCAGGCAGGTTCAACTTCACCGCCAACGTGTAGCCAGGCTCCCGTGGATTGTTGATCCGCTGGAACTGCTCGCGCATCCAGGCTCTGGAAAAGGTGAATTGTTCACTGCTGGCCGGTTCGACGAACGGGGACAGGTAGTCCAACAGCACGTCGGGGTCGATCTTGATGCCTGGTCGCACGAAGCCCTCATCGCGCAGTCCCTCGAGCAATGCGTCGTGGTCGCTGAGGCTCGCGACCCGGATCAACCGACCCATCGCTTCGGGCAATTGGCCGCCCTCAAGTCGGGCAACCGCCCCGAAGTCGAGCACACCCAGTTTGCCTAGCTCGCCCTCTGAAGGGATCACCCGATAGTTGCCTGGGTGTGGATCGGCATGCAGCATGCCGGTGCGCTGGGCGCCATCAAAGAGGAACCTGGTGAAGAGTTGGCCATAGTGGTCGCGCTCGGCTTGGGAGCCATCAGCGATCACTGCGGCCAGTGACGACTCGCTGTCGAGCCACTCGCTGATGAGGACGCGGGGACCCACCTCGACGACTGCAGGGATCACGAAGCGTGGATCGTCGGCGAACGCCTCGGCAAATGCCGATTGGGCTTCGGCTTCGAGGGGGTAGTTGAGTTCGTCTTTGGCGCGGTCGAGAAGTTCGTCGATGAGCGGATTCACGTCGACGCCGGGGAGCATCGAGCCGATGCTGCGACCAAGTCTGGCAATCTGTTTGAGATCAGAGAGCAGCGCTTCTCCTGCGCCGGGATATTGCACTTTGACTGCGACCTCGCGCCCGTCGTACCAGGTGCCTTTGTGGACCTGTCCGATCGAGGCCGCGGCAGCTGGCTCAGGATCAAAGGCAACTAGGCGCTTCTTCCAATCCGCACCCAGGTCGTCGGCCAGGATCGTGCGCACGGTGCGCGTCGGCATCGGGGGAGCGCTGTCTTGGAGGGCGGTGAGTTGGCTGCGGTACGGCGCCGCCATGTCCTCAGGAAGGGCAGATTCCATGATCGAGAGGGCTTGGCCGAACTTCATCGCGCCACCCTTGAGTTCGCCCAACGTGCGAAAGACCTGCTCGGCTGTGCGTTGCTGCACATCGCTGAGCACGACCTCTGCGTTGGCCCCGCCAAGTCGCTTGCCTAGCCCCATGGCCGTGCGGCCGGCGAAGCCAAGAGGGAGCGCGGCCAGGCGGGCGCCGCGCACGATGGCTTTGCGGGGGAGGTCGTTCACGCCCCCATTGTTGCCGACCACCCACAACCGCACTGCGGGTGCGGCAGCCAACGCACCACATCGAGGGCGCCAGTGAGTCCGTTGATCCGGATCGTGGTGCCTTGCGACATCGGCGTCGCGCCTCGCAGGAGGAGGTTGAGATCGTTGCGCGCCCAGTTGACTGCGAGGGCACACAGGTCAGGTTCGGGTGCTTGGGGGAGGCCGTCTTGGCGAGGAAGGCTGCTGGCGATCTTGTTGGCGAGCACCAGGGTTGGCCATCGGGGATCCTCGTCGGTGTGATGGGCATCAAGACAGCGCAGGCACGGAGTCGAACCAGGGATCACCAGCGGTCCGATGATGGCGTCGCTGTCGACGAACCTCACTAAGTGATGAGGGCGGCCCACTCGCAGCGCGTGGTCGGTATGGGTTCGATCAGGTTCACCCACGCTCACGAACAAGGTGGCCCGAGGGTTGAGAGGTTGCTGGCCGCGCATGGGGACTGGCCCGAAGACCACAGTCTGGATGGGTGGGGGAGGAAGGTAGGCCGATTCGAGGTCGATGAGTAAGTTCGCCCGATCCAAAACCGCGACCACGTCCGGGTCGCCATCGGTCTCTGCGGTGCCGACCGCAAGTGCTGCGAGGGTGCGGCGCACATCGTCGGTGGACGGCAAGATCACTGCGTGTTGGGGATGGAGCCCGATTTGGATCTCGGTTGTGCTGCGATTGAGCACGTGGAAACCGGGGCGAAGAACCTTGCGTGGCATGGGCTGAGTTGAGCACGCAGCGCGTGGTGGGTGCGTTGGGTTATCCACAACCACGCGAAAAGTCACAAGTTAACCTGTGACTTTTACCTAGCTATGAGGCTGATGTGACAGATGTGCAAAAAAGTCATTGGGGGTGGTGAGCCATCGACTCACCACCCCCAATGGGAAGAACTGATTCTCAGGCCTTGCCGAGGATGCGGTTCAGGTTGGTGTTGCACTCGGGGCACACACCCTTAGCCATGCGGGTGCCCTTTTCGCTCACCTTGACCTCGCCGGTCGCTTCACGCTTGGCCTTGCACTTAACGCAGTAGAACTCGCCGCTCCAGGTCTCCGCCATGACGGCCTCCTTTTTCAATCGCTATGGTCGTCGCGGCGGGGTATCAGGGAAGTACCCGCCGGGGCTCGTTTTCGTTTGAGCCGTCTCGACCTTACGACACACACCCACACGCTCCGTGTAGCCGGGGGTCTCGGCGCGTTGCGCATAGGCAAACAACTACCCTGCAAGCCATGAGTCTTGTGCAGATTGACCGGCCCGCAGAGGGCGTCGTCGTACTCACGCTGAATGATCCTGATCGCCGCAATGTGATGTCGGATGAGATGACTGCCCAATGGGTCGAGGCCATCGCTGCGCTCAAGGTCGACCGCGAGGTTCGGTGCGTGGTGGTCACCGGCGCAGGCACTGCGTTTAGCTCCGGCGGTAACACGGCCTGGATTGCCTCGGAGCCCGATGCGACCGTCGACCGCCTGCGCACTCGCATGATCGCGTTCTATCGCGACTGGCTCTCGATCCGTGATCTTGAGGTGCCGGTGATTGCCGCGGTCAATGGGCACGCGATTGGTGCGGGGTTGTGCTTGGCGTTGGCGGCCGACTTGAGGTTCGCAGCGACCGGCGCCAAGTTAGGGGCGCCGTTTGTGAAGTTGGGGATGCACCCGGGCATGGCGGCGACGTACCTCTTGCCTAACGTCGTTGGCGAGGCCCACGCTCGCGATCTGCTTTTGACTGGCCGCACGATCGATGCCGATGAGGCGCTGCGACTGGGCATGGTCAGCCGAGTGTTGTCGGCCGAAACTTTCCGCGATGAAGCAATCGCTGTCGCTTCCGATGTCGCGCGTACGGCGCCCATCCCGAGCCGCCTCACCACCCTGGCGCTGCGCGATGGCGGACACGCGAGCTACGAGAGCGCGATCCAGTGGGAGGCCCTTGCTCAGCCGATCACACTGGCGACGGCTGATCTGCAAGAAGGCATTGCCGCGGCACGAGAGAAGCGGCCAGCGCAGTTTCGCGGAGAGTAGGAGAGGCCCCCGTTTCATCGATCGCCACTTGCCTTCCCCTTGCCAGTGACGGCGAATCGGCGGGAGCCTCATCTGGGTCAACCGTAGGCGGCAAGCCACCGCTTGGCAACGCCGGTTTCAACCTCTTGTGGAGAGTTGTCCACGGGTTGTGGATAAGTCTGTGGACAAAATGTGCACGAAGAAATGAGTGTTGTGGATCGAGACGAACCATGGGCATCATTTCGTGATATTTCACCCAAGGTGGGTCATCGATGCCGGGCAATGTCAGAGGCTCGTGGCAGGTTATGCCCATGAGTTTCCAGGGCGGTCCGGTCGCTGCGTTGCGGCGTATCGCGTTCTTGTTGGAGCGATCACGCGCAGACACCTACAAAGTTAAGGCCTTCCGTTCGGCGGCCTCAGCGCTGCTCCCGCTCTCAGACGAAGAACTGCTCGCCCTCGCCAATTCGGGGCGACTCACGACCTTGGGAGGCGTTGGCACATCGACCGCCCGGGTGATTGAGCAGGCGTTAGCTGGCGACACTCCGACCAGGCTCGCCGAGTTGGAGGCGACCGCAGGAGGAGTCCTCACCCAGGGCGGTCACGAGTTGAGGGCGCTGCTCAAGGGCGACCTGCACTCCCACTCCGACTGGTCTGATGGTGGCTCGCCCATCGAAGAGATGGCCATGACTGCCATTGAGTTGGGTCACGACTATCTCGTCCTGACCGACCACTCACCTCGTCTGCGTGTGGCCAACGGGCTCAGCGAGGCCCGCCTGCGCAAGCAGCTGGGCGTGGTCGACGCAGTCAACGAGCACCTGGGTGGCAGCTTCCGACTGCTCAAGGGCATCGAGGTCGACATCCTTGACGATGGCGGCCTTGACCAGATCGAGGAGTTGCTTGCCCAACTCGACTTCAGGGTTGCCAGCGTGCACTCCAAACTCCAAATGGATGCCGCCGACATGACCCGCCGCATGATCGCTGCAGTCAACAATCCCTTCACCAACGTCTTGGGCCACTGCACGGGCCGACTCGTGACTGGCAACAGAGGGGTGCGGGGGCAATCGCAGTTCGATGCCCGAGCGGTGTTCGAAGCGTGTGCTGCCACCAACACCGCCGTGGAGATCAATGCCCGCCCCGAGCGCCGCGACCCTCCTTCGGCCTTGCTGGCGTTGGCGAACGAGATTGGTTGTCTCTTCTCCATCGACTCCGATGCTCACGCGCCGGGGCAACTCGATTTCCAGGTCTACGGCTGCGAGCGGGCCCAAGCGCAAGGCATCGATCCAGATCGCATCATCAACACCTGGTCAGCTGAGCGGCTCATCCAATGGGCTAACCCATGAGCGAGACGGTGGAAGTGCGCCGCAGCGCACGGCGACGCCGCACGGTTTCCGTAGCTCGCCGAGACGGCAAAGTCATCGTGATGATCCCTGCGTCGTTCACTAAGGCCCAAGAAGCCGAGTGGGTGGCCAAGATGCTGGCGAAGCTTGGCAAGCCACGGCCCTCTAGACGAAGCGATGTTGATCTGATGCAGCGCGCTGGCCAGTTGAGCCGGCGCTACTTGGGTGGCACGGCCGTGCCCACCAGCGTTCGGTGGGTGACCAACCAGAACAGCCGCTGGGGCTCCTGCACTCCGATGACTGGCGAGATCAGACTCTCGCATCGGCTCAAGGAGATGCCTGAGTACGTCGTTGACTCGGTGTTGATGCACGAGCTTGCCCACTTGCTTCAAGCTGGCCACGGCTCGGAATTTTGGGAGTTGGCCGACCGATACCCCAAGGCAGAGCGCGCCAAGGGCTATCTCGAAGCCGCAGCCCACGCCTTGGGTTGGGAGATCAGCCCAGACGACGAAGAGCAGCCGCGACCAGGTCAGTGATCGAAGGCTCGTCAGTGGGCAACGCGTCCACCGGGAACCACCTCAGGTCGCTGGACTCATCAGAGGCCGAGATCTTGCTCTGCCCAGACGCCACCGCAACAAAGCGCACATCGAGATGGTCGACGGGACCCTTTGGGTGACAAAAACCGACCTCATGGCGATCCACGTGCACGGGCACGGGGTCGATGGTCAGGTCGTGAATGCCTGACTCTTCTGTGGCCTCTCGCAGTGCCGCGCCCGGCAGCGAGAGGTCTTGGCTCTCAAGGTGCCCACCCATTTGGAACCACATCTGCGCCTTGGCATGCAGCATCAACAACACCTCGCGGTGGTCGTGTGAGAGCACCAATGCGGAGGCAGTCAGGTGGCCGGGGTAGCAGGTGCGCAGATGCGCGTCTGGGTGGTTGCGGACGAACTCGACGTACTCCTTGCGCAGCGCCTCTTGGTCAGAGTTGGCTGCTTGCCACGTGCTCAGCAGGTCGAGCGAGGCCGCATGCAGATCACTGCTCATCGAGAAGCTTGTTGAGTTCGGCGTCAAACTCTTCATCAGTCAGTGGCTTCGGCTCGCTCAGATCGCTGCGGAACCCCAGCGGGTCATCAAGGTCGGCCGCAGTGGGCAACAAGTCGGGGTGGGCCCACACCGCCTCGCGGCCGTCGGCACCGAACCGATCGCGTAGCGAGCCCCACAACGTGGCGGCATCGCGCAGTCGGCGTGGGCGAATCTCGAGACCCACCAATGCGCCGAACGTCTGCTCAGCAGGCCCGCCGGCGGCCCGACGCCTGCGCACTGCCTCTTGAAGTTTCACGGCGGTCGGCATCCGGGTGGCTGCCTGACTCACCACCTCATCGACCCAGCCCTCAACGAGTGCCAGCGTGGTCTCGAGTCGCTGAAGCGCGGCCTGTTGTGCAGGGGTCTGAGCTGGCTCGAAGAGCCCCCCTTGAAGGGCTTCTTGCATGGCGGCGGGGTTGCTCGGATCGATGTCGCGCATCGTGGCTTCGATGCCGCCCATATCGATGGTCATCCCAGCGGCATAGGACTCAACCGCGCCGATGAGATGCGCACGCAACCACGGCACGTGTGCGAAGAGTCGCTGATGCGCGCACTCGCGCAACGCGAGATAGAGCACCACGTCGTCTTCGCCCACATCGAGACCTTCAGCGAAGGCCGCGACGTTGGTCGTGACCAGCGCGGCTTGCCCAGCAGGGCCAAGAGGAAGGCCGATGTCGCTCGCGGTCAGCACCTCGCCCGCGAGTGCGCCTAAGCCTTGGCCGACTTGAGCGCCAAAGAGTGAGCCACCCATCTTGTTGAACATCCCCAGCATGGGTCCGGCCATCGCCTTGACCTCGTCGGGCATCGCTGAGGCCATGGCGCCGTTGACGCTGCCTGCGATTGGCGCCACAAGCACCTGCCAGACCGGCATGGTCTGCTCGATCCATTCCGCGCGACTCCACGCGGCTCCCACGTTGACCCCGCTGGGAAGGGGAGTGACTGTGTCGAGCCAGTGATCGGCCAACCGCACGCTGTCAGCGACCCGGTCGCGCTCAGCGCGTGAGGGGGTCGGGTCTGGTGCTTGGGCGGCGAGCTTGCGGGCGGTGTCATGGGCGAGGGTCCAGTTCACAGGCCCGTCGTACGGCGTCATCATCGACTGGAATTGCGCCATCAGTTGGCTCATGTCTGGCATCTGACCGCCAGAGAACATCTGCTCAAAGGGAGTGCCTTTGAATGGGTTCTCGGGGTCGGGGGAGTCGCCCTTGGCAGGCTCATTGCTCATGGAGACAAGGTACCTGGGCCTGCAATCTGCCCCTGCGAAGTAGGGTTTGCCGGGTGCTACGACTGCTCGACATCCGTGAGGCTGCCCTCGACGTGAACGAGGTGCTGGAGGCCGTCGCCGACGATCGTGCCGGTGGCGTCTCAGTCTTCGTCGGCAACGTGCGCGATCACGATGGCGGCCAAGGCGTGAGCTACCTGGACTACTCCCAACACCCCAGCGCGATTGACCGACTGCGTGAGGTGGCCGAGGAGGTCGCCGGGGAGTTCGAGGTGCTCGCTCTGGCAGCCGTGCACCGGGTCGGGCGATTGGAGATCGGTGAGGCTGCCGTGATCGTGGCCTGTGCGACCGCGCACCGCGACGAGGCCTTCGTGGCATGTCGAGCTTTGATCGATCGCCTCAAAGAACGTGTGCCGATCTGGAAGCACCAAGTGTTTGCCGATGGCCATGAAGAGTGGGTGGGCACGCCATAGCCACTCACACCCTTGGAGCACTCTCTAAAGTGACCCCATGAGTTCGCGCACCCGAGCATTGTTGCTGGCTGCCGGGCTCCTCGTAGTTGGCTGGGTCGGCCTTGCTCTCGTGCCGGCGCCGTACGTCGTGATGAGCCCTGGTCCGACCGTCAACTTGTTGGCTCAAAGCAAAGGCAAAGAACTCGTCGAGGTCTCAGGCGCCCAGGCCTACCACGATGACGGTGCCCTGCGGATGCTCACAGTGGTGAGCACTGGCCCTGGCGATCACGTCAGCCTGGTGCGGGCACTGGTGGCGTGGCTAACTCCGGGCAACTCTGTCTACCGCTATGACGACATTTACCGCCCAGCCGAAACCTCCAAGACGTTGAGGGAGGACGCCGCGGTCGACATGGTCAGCTCTCAAGACGCCGCCGTGGCTGTTGCGTTGAAGAAGTTGGGCATTGCCTACAAGACCCGTGTGCAGGTGCTTGGAGTGGTGGGCGGTGGCCCCAGTGACGGCAAGCTTGAGGTGCACGATCAAATCCTCAAAGTCGATGGGGTGCGCACCAAGACGACCACCGAGGTGGTCGATAACGTCAAGGCTCACACCCCAGGCGCCAAGATTCCCATCCTGGTACTCCGAGAGGGGAAACAGCAGACAGTCACGGTCACCTCGACCAAGTCAGCCCAAGACCCCACCAAAGCGGCGGTGCAGGTCACTGTTGGACTTGGCTACGAGTTCCCCTACGACGTCACGGTCAACATTGACCCGTCCATCGGTGGACCGAGCGCCGGGATGATGTTTGCTACAGCCATTTACGACACGCTGACCCCGGGTTCGCTGACTGGCGGTAAGAGCGTCGCAGGCACCGGGACCATTGATGCGAAGGGCAACGTTGGTCCGATCGGTGGCATTCAACAGAAGTTGGCTGCGGCTCAGGCAGCGGGGGCACAGCTTTTCTTGGCTCCTGGAGGAAATTGCCCAGAGGTCGTGGACTCGGGCTGGACCGACAAGGGCATGCGTGTGCTCAGAGTCGACTCTTTCGAACAGGCGATTTGGGATATTGAGGCCTGGCGAAACGACCCGAACGCCGATCTGGTGGACTGCACCTCATGAACGACTTGGCAAGCGTCGTACGCGAACTTGAAGCGCACGCAGCGCAAGAGGGTTGGGATCAGCCTTCGCGGATCTTCGCCTTGGTGCCCACTGACGATTTGATCGCGTCTGAGCCGAGTCTGGCTGACGCGTTGGCTGACAAGGTCGGGTCGTTGACTGCGATCGAACAAGAGCCGCTGACTTTGCCATTAGAAGAGGTGTTGGCTGGCCTGTATTGGCCAGATGGGGTTAAGGGAGCCGCAGCCATTGCTGAGCGGTTGGTGCTGCCACCAGAGGCGGACGCGGACATGCCGACCGACCCGGAGGAGGCTGCGCAGTACGCCCAGTCTCACCCCGATCGCCACGAGGTCCGCATGGTCGCTGCGGCTACTCGAAGTGGCGAGACGTTTTGCGCGCTGAGATTGCGCGCACATGATGAAGACGCGGCTGTGGTGACTGGGGATGACCTGGTGCCTGGTTTGCTGGAGTTGTTGCAGGTGTCATTAGACGTACGTCGCGAGGAGACCCCCGGTGAGTGAGCACGAGGCTGGCAGAGCCCAGCACGCCCAGAATCCCCCGTCCCGTAGGCCAGGTCCGCTGGTGCTGACGGCGGTGGTGCTCGGTGTCGTGATGCTCATCGGCACGGTTTTCACCGGCATCTGGACCGACAAGTTGTGGTTCGACTCGGTGGGCTTTAGCAAGGTGTTCAGCACGATGCTGGGCACCCGCGTGCTGCTGTTTGCCATCTTCGGCACCATCACTGCTGTTGTGGTGGGGGCATCGATGGTCTTTGCCTACCGCATGCGCCCGCTCATGGTCCCTCGCTCGCCAGACCAGTTGGCGCTGCTGAGATATCGACACGTGCTGGGTCCGATCTGGGTGTTTGTTGTGCTGGGCGCCTCGACGTTGATGGGTATTTTTGCGGGCATGTCGGCCACCGGTGAGTGGCGCGAGTTCTTGTTGTGGCGCAACCAAGAACCCTTCGGAAAGGTCGATGCCTATTTCGGCAAAGATCTCGGGTTCTACGTCTTCAACCTGCCCTGGCTGCACTACCTCGTTGACTTCGCCTCCACCATCTTGGTGCTCTCGTTGATTGCCGCAGTCGTGGTCCACTACGTCTTTGGCGGCATCAGGGTCGGCGGCGGCCAGGTGTTCAGCACGGCCGCGCGCATCCACCTGTCTGTGATCTTGGCGCTGTTGTTGCTGGTCAAGGCCGCTGGCTACTGGCTCAGCCGCTTTGACCTAGTCGTCGATGATGGCGGGCTGATCACCGGCATGACATACACCCGTGACCACGCGGTGCTGCCTAGCCGAAACATCTTGATGTGGATCGCTGTCGTCTGCGCGATTTTGATCGTGCTCAACATCTTCCGGCGCGGCTTTCTGCTTGCTGGGGTCTCGCTGGCCCTGCTGGCGCTTTCGGCATTGGTGATCGGGATGATCTGGCCGGCCGTGCTGCAGAAGTTCACGGTTGCTCCCTCGGAGGCCGACAAGGAAGCGCCGTACATCGCGAAGAACATCGCGGCCACTCGTGAGGCCTACGGCGTTGCCGATGCCAAGTCAACGAGTTACGCCGCGAAGGTCAACGTGTCACCTGAGGCGCTACAAAAGGACGCGGCCTCGTTGCCGGGCATCCGCCTTATCGACCCGCACGAGGTCAGCGAAACCTTTGAGCAGTTGCAGCAGGTGAGCGGTTATTACTCCGTGCCATCGGTGCTCGATGTCGACCGCTATGTGCTCAACGGCAAAGAGCGCGACATGGTGGTCGCTGCCCGCGAGCTGAACCAGGCAGGCATCGCTAACGAGGCGCAAAGTTGGAACAGCCTCCACACCGTCTACACCCACGGCTACGGCATGGTTGCGGCGTTTGGAAACCAGAAGGACGCTGCCGATCAAGCGGTGACTGCCAACGAGAACGATGGCGAACCAGTCTGGGCCGAGAAGGACATCCCGCCGATCGGGCAACTCACCCAGTTGCAGGCTGGTGGCTACCGTCCGCAGATCTATTACGGCGAACGCTCGCCGGCTTACTCCATCGTGGGGAAGCCTGACGGCGGCAACGATGTCGAGCTCGATATCCCTGGCCAAGACGGCAAGGGCGCTGCGCGCACCTACACCTACACCGGCAAGGGTGGCGTGGAGGTTGGGACCACGTTCAGGAAGCTGCTGTATGCAGTGAAGTTCTCAGACTTCAACATCGTCTTGTCGTCTCGAGTTAACGAGAACTCCAAGGTGCTCTATGACCGCCAGCCGGCCCAAATGCTCACGAAGGTTGCGCCGTGGCTGACAGCCGAAAGCGACGCGCTTCCGGCTGTTATCGATGGCCGGATTGTGTGGTTGCTCGACGGCTACACCACCTCTGACATGTATCCGCTGGCCCAGCGGCGCTCGCTGCTGGAGATGACATCCGATGCGTTGACTAGCGGTCTTGGGTTGCCGGGTGCTCCCACCGACGAGATCAACTACATGCGCAACGCCGTCAAGGCCACCGTTGATGCCTACGACGGCACCGTGACGCTTTATGCCTGGGATGAGACTGACCCCATGCTCAAGGCCTGGATGAAGGCGTTCCCGGGCACGGTGAAGGCGAAGTCTGAGATTCCCCCAGCGGTGCTCGCGCACATGCGTTATCCCGAAGATCTCTACAAGGTGCAGCGCGACATCCTGGCCGACTATCACGTCTCCGACCCGGGCACCTTCTACACCAAGTCCGACAAGTGGGTTGTGCCCGATGACCCCAATGACCCGGCGAAGTTCCCCCGCAGCCAACCGCCGTACCGTCTCTCGGTGGCACCCGCACCCGGAGCCGAGCCGGTGTTCAGCCTGACCAGCGTTTATGTGCCCAACAAGCGCAACAACCTGGCGACCTTTATGTCGGTGGGTGCTGACGCTACGAAGCCCGAGACGTATGGCAAGTTCCAGATGTTGGTGTTGCCGAAGGACAACGCAGTGAGTGGTCCTTCGCAGATTGCCAACACCATGAACAACGACCAGACGGTGTCTTCAGCGATGCTGCCTTACACCCGATCGAAGGCAGAAGCTGTGCCCGGCAACCTGCTGACACTTCCCGTGGGTGGCGGCTTGCTCTACGTGCAGCCGCTTTACACCCAGCGCACTGGCGGTGTGGGCAACTACCCGCAACTTCGCTATGTGCTGGCATCGTTTGGCGGTGACGTGGGCATCGGCAAGACGCTTGATGAGGCTTTGCGTATGGCGGTGGGCGACACCTCAGCGCCGCCCAGCGAACCCGGCACCCCAACACCAAGCGACGGCACCGCCAAGCAGTTGCTTGAGCAAGCCATGGCGAAGTTCCGCTCCGCCGACGCAGCCCTCAAGCGCGGCGACCTTGCGACCTACGCCAAAGACATCAAGGCCGCACAGAATCTGGTGAGTCGGGCGTTGGCTAAGTCGAAGTAGGCCACACCGACTCGCATGAGTCAGCGATACCAAAGCCCACATCACCTTTCGCGGTGACGTGGGCTTTGGTCATTGTGCGCGCCCTGGGGCTCATCGATTCCCCCGCGAACTTTCGGCGCCTTTCATCGTGCGTTGTGTAGTCGTTCACTGTTCATTTACTCAAGCCGGATTCCATGACGGAGTCCAAGCAATCCCCAGGCTGGCTCAACGCTGCCTGAATCGAGACAGGAAGAGCTACATGCTCAAGCTCCCCAAGCGCACCGCAGTTGTTGCTGGTGCCACCACTTTGATGCTTTCACTCGCCGCGTGCGGTGGCGGCAACGCCGAAGGCGATGGCGACGCCGTAACTGGCAGCGTCGTTGTCGATGGTTCTTCGACGGTGTACCCGATGAGTGTCGCAGCTCAAGAGCTCGTCAACGAGGAGCACCCTCAGGTCAAGGTGTCGGTGGCCGAGTCCGGCACTGGCGGTGGCTTTGAGAAGTTCTGCGCCGGCGAGACTGACATCTCCGATGCCTCACGTCCGATCAAGGACGAAGAGAAGGCTGCCTGCGACGAAAAGGGCATCAAGTACACCGAACTGCTCGTCGCGACTGACGCGCTGACCGTTGCGGTGCACCCTGACCTTGGCGTCGAGTGCCTCACGGTTGACCAACTGGTCAAGCTCCTCGGCCCGAAGTCGAAGGCTAAGAACTGGAACGAAATCGACCCCAGCTTCCCTGACCAGGAGATCAGCTTCTTCATCCCCGGCACCGACTCCGGCACCTATGACTACATGGCCGGCGACGTGATCGCGGATGAGTCTGAGTCGCTGCGTTCGGACGTCGAGTCCTCCGAAGACGACAACATCTTGGTCCAGGGCATCTCGGGCACCGAGGGTGCAGTCGGGTTCTTCGGTTACTCCTACTACGAGGAGAACCAAGACTCCCTCAAGGCTCTGCAGATCGACGGCGGCAGCGGTTGCGTTGCTCCTTCGGCTGACACCGCCCGTGACGGCAGCTACACCCCGCTGGCTCGTCCGCTGTTCGTGTACGTGAAGAACTCTTCCTACACCGACAACGCCGCTGTGAAGACCTACGTGGACTTCTACATCGAGAACCTGGGCGACATTGCTGAGGCTGCTGCGTTCATCCCGCTCAGCGATGACGACTACGCCAAGACCCAAGATGCCCTTGCCGGCATCGGCAGCTGAAGCTCTAGCGAGGCATTGCACTAATGAGCACAACGATCCAGGCAGGTCCGCCCAACGGGGCGGGCCTGCCCGGAACTCCAGACCTTGGCCGCAAGCTGCGCTTGGGCGAAGCGACAATCAAAGCCTCTCTCTTCGCGTCGGCCCTGTTGTCGATCGCGATCACTATCGGGATCATCGCCTCGCTGATCCAACCGGTGATCGAGTTCTTCAGCACCCACGTTTCTTTCAGCGAATTCTTCGCAGTCACTGACCCGAGCGGCTCATCGGCTAAGCCAGCAGTCATCCCGCTGCTGACCGGCACCCTTGTTACCACGGTGATCGCCTTGCTCGTGGCAGTTCCGATCGGGCTCGGGGCCGCGATGTACTTGTCTGAGTACGCCTCAAAGCGAGCCCGCAAGTGGCTCAAACCGACCGTCGAACTTCTAGCCGGAGTTCCCTCGATCGTCTACGGATTCTTTGCAGTCACCTTCGTCACCCCGGTGGTGCTCAAGGGCTGGCTCAACCTGCCTGTTGGGTTCTTCAACATGCTGTCGGCCGGGCTCGTGCTCGGCGTCATGATCATCCCGACCGTGGCTTCGCTGTCGGAGGACGCGATGTCGGCTGTCCCGCTCGCGTTGCGTCAAGGAT
>Ga0073899_10000645_pt1 | contig 31928 bp, 30 predicted proteins | sample KloWWTmetaKNB5Ph_FD_88975 | JGI IMG/M metagenome (GOLD analysis project Ga0073899, IMG submission 88975) | Active sludge microbial communities from Klosterneuburg, Austria, studying microevolution and ecology of nitrifiers - Klosterneuburg... | ecosystem: Engineered > WWTP > Aerobic digester >... | reverse complement strand
GATCTTCGAAGGCAATGCGCGGCGCGTCTATCCGCGGCTGGACGCTGCACTGAAACGCAAGGGGCTTTGAACATGTACGAACTGGGCGTGGTCTACCGCAACATCCAGCGCGCCGATGCCGCATTGGCAAACGGGCTTGCGAGACTGGGCAGCGCCACCGTTCACGAGGCCATGGGCCGCGTCGGCCTGCTGAAGCCGTACATGCGCCCGATCTACGCCGGCGCGCAGGTGGCAGGCAGCGCGGTCACCGTGCTGCTGCATCCGGGTGACAACTGGATGATGCATGTGGCGGCCGAGCAGATCCGGCCAGGCGACATCGTCGTGGCCGCCATCACCGCCGAATGCACCGACGGCTACTTCGGCGACCTGCTGGCCACCTCGTTCATGGCGCGCGGCGCACGCGCGCTGGTCATCGACGCCGGCGTGCGGGATGTGAAGACCTTGACCGAAATGGGCTTTCCGGTGTGGAGCAAGGCCATCAGCGCGAAGGGCACGATCAAGGCCACGCTGGGGTCGGTCAACATCCCCGTGGTCTGCGCCGGCGCCCTGGTCACGCCCGGTGACGTGATCGTCGCCGACGACGACGGTGTGGTCTGCGTGCCGGCCGCCATGGCCGCCCAGACGCTGCAAGCCGCCGTCGCACGCGAAGCGCTTGAGGGCGAAAAGCGCGCCCGGCTGGCGTCGGGTGTGCTGGGACTGGACATGTACCAGATGCGCGAACCGCTGGCCAAGGCCGGCCTCAAATACCTCGACTGATCATGAAGATCACGCTCATCGGATACGGCGAGGTCGGCAAGATCCTGGCTGAAGACCTGCGCAAGCAGGGCCTGGCCGTCGCGGCCTTCGACCTCAAGCTGCTGGGCGAAGCCGGCGAGCCGCTGCGCGAGCACGCGCTGCTGCACGGCGTGACGCTGGCCGAGTCGCATGCCGACGCAGTGCGCGGCGCGCAGCTGGTGATCTCGGCAGTCACCGCCAGTCAGGCCGTGCCGGTGGCCGAGGCCTGCGCACCGGCCATCGCGTTGGGCAGCTACTTCCTCGACTTCAATTCGTCATCACCCGGCGCCAAGCGCCGCGCCGCCGAGTTCGTCAACGCCGTCGGCGGGCGCTATGTCGAAGCTGCGGTGATGACGTCGATCCCACCCTACCGCATTCAGGTGCCGCTGCTGCTGGGTGGGCCCGATGCTGCCGCGCTGGCGCCCAAGATCAACGCCTACGGCTTCGCGGCCCAGGTCGCCAGCGACAAGCTCGGCGTGGCCAGCGCCACCAAGATGTGCCGCAGCGTGATGATCAAGGGCCTGGAGGCGATGGTCATCGAAAGCTTCGTCACCGCGCGCGCCTATGGCGTCGAAGACGCGGTGATCGCCTCGCTGGTCGAGACCTTTCCCGCGATCGACTGGGAAAGGCAGGGCGCGTACTTTTTCCAGCGCGTGATCGAGCACGGCCGTCGCCGCAGCGAAGAGGTGCGCGAAGTGGCCGAGACGGTGCGCGAGATCGGCCTCTCGCCCTGCAGCGCCGAAGGCACCGCCGAGCGCCAGGCCTGGGTGGCCGACCTGGCCGACGCCGGCCTGTTCGGCACCAGGGGCCAACCCGGCTTCGCGCGCAGCGACGACTGGCGCATGGAAGCGGACCGCATCCTCGCGCACCTGACCCCGAACAAGGATGTCTGACCCTATGGACTGGGAAAAAACCCCCGGCTGGCTCGACTGGTACGCCAACCCTTCGAAACCCCGCTTCCAGCTGCCCGCAGGCGCGGTGGACGCGCATTGCCACGTGTTCGGCCCCGGCGATCAATTTCCCTACGCGCCCGAGCGCAAGTACACGCCCTGCGACGCCGGCAAGCAGCAACTGTTCGCCTTGCGCGACCACCTGGGCTTTACGCGCAACGTGATCGTGCAGGCCACCTGCCACGGCGCCGACAACCGCGCCATGGCCGACGCCTGCCGCAGCAGCGGCGGCAAGGCACGCGGTGTGGCCACCGTCAGGCGCAGCGTCACCGACCACGATCTGCAGGACTTGCATGCCGCGGGCGTGCGCGGCGTGCGCTTCAACTTCGTCAAGCGCCTGGTCGACTTCACGCCCAAGGACGAATTGCTGGAAATCGCCGGCCGCATCAAGGCGCTGGGATGGCATGTGGTGATCTATTTCGAGGCGGTCGACCTGCCCGAGCTGTGGGACTTCTTCACTGCGCTGCCCACCACCGTGGTCGTCGATCACATGGGTCGGCCCGATGTCGGCAAGCCCGTCGACGGCCCCGAATTCAGCCTGTTCCTGAAGTTTATGCAGCAGCATTCCAACGTCTGGAGCAAGGTCAGCTGCCCCGAGCGGCTGTCAATCACCGGCCCGCGCGCGCTGCACGGTGAGCAGGCCGCCTACCGCGACGTGCTGCCTTTCGCCCGGCGCGTGGTCGAGTCCTTCCCCGACCGTGTGCTCTGGGGCACGGACTGGCCGCACCCCAACCTGAAGGACCACATGCCCGATGATGGCCTGCTGGTCGACTTCATTCCACACATTGCCGTCACGGTCGACCAGCAGCGCCAGCTGCTGGTCGACAACCCGATGCGCCTGTACTGGCCAGAGGAACTTTGATGCCGCTCGACAAACCCTATCTGGACATCCCTGGCACGACGATCTTCGACGCCGAACAGTCGCGCAAGGGCTACTGGCTGAACCAGTTCTGCATGAGCCTGATGAAGTCGGTCAACCGCGAACGTTTCAAGGCCGACGAACGTGCCTACCTGGACGAGTGGCCCATGAACGAAGAGCAGAAGCTGGCCGTGCTAGCCCGCGACCTGAACCGCTGCATGGCCGCCGGCGGCAACATCTATTTCCTGGCCAAGATCGGCGCCACCGACGGCTTGAGCTTCCAGCAGATGGCCGGCAGCATGACCGGCATGACCGAAGACGAATATCGCGACATGATGGTCGGCGGTGGCCGCTCGATCGAGGGCAATCGCCACATTGGCGAGGACGGCAGCGCGCAGGCATACCGCCAGCCGCAGGGCCGGGCCGGGAGCCTTTGACATGGCCCGCATCACCGCATCGGTCTACACCAGCCATGTGCCTGCCATCGGCGCCGCGCTCGACCTGGGCAAGGCCAACGAGCCCTACTGGCAAAAGGTCTTCTCGGGCTACAACTTCTCCAAGCAATGGATGAAGGACCACCGGCCCGACGTGATCTTTCTCGTCTACAACGACCACGCCACTGCGTTCAGCCTGGAGATGATCCCCACCTTCGCCATCGGCACCGCAGCCGAATACGCGCCGGCCGATGAAGGCTGGGGCCCGCGCCCGGTACCCAAGGTGGTGGGGCATCCCGTGCTGGCGTCGCACATCGCGCAAAGCGTGATCCAGGACGATTTCGACCTCACCATCGTCAACCGGATGGATGTCGACCATGGCCTGACGGTGCCGCTGTCGCTGATGTGCGGCACGCAGGACCCGGCGACAGGGGCCTGGCCCTGCCCGGTGATCCCCTTCGCCGTCAACGTGGTGCAGTACCCGGTGCCGTCAGGGCGGCGCTGCTTCATGCTGGGCCAGGCCATCCGGCGTGCGGTGCAGCGTTTCGACGAGCCGCTGAACGTGCACATCTGGGGCACCGGTGGCATGAGCCATCAGCTGCAGGGCCCGCGCGCCGGCCTGATCAACCGCGAATGGGACAACCAGTTCCTCGACGAGCTGATCGCCAGCCCGGCACAGCTGGCGCAGCGACCGCACGTCGACTACGTGCGTGAAGCCGGCAGCGAAGGCATCGAGCTGGTGATGTGGCTGATCGCGCGCGGCGCGATGGCCGACGTGGCAGGCGGCCCGGCGCCGCGTGTCGCGCATCGTTTCTATCACGTGCCGGCCAGCAACACGGCGGTCGGTCACCTCATCCTGGAAGAGCAGTCATGACGATCAAGGTCGCCCTTGCCGGTGCCGGCGCCTTCGGCATCAAGCACCTCGACGCCATACGGCTGATCGACGGCGTGGAGGTGGTCTCCTTGGTCAGCCGCGACCTCGCAAAGACACGGCAGGTGGCCGACAAGTACGGCATCCGGCATGTCAGCACCGACCTGGCCGACAGCCTGGCCATGCCCGAGGTCGACGCCGTCATCCTGTGCACGCCGACGCAGATGCACGCCTCGCAGACCCTGGCCTGCCTGGCCGCCGGCAAACACGTGCAGGTCGAGATCCCGCTGTGCGACAGGCTCGACGACGGGCAGGCCGTGGTGGCCGCAGCGCAGAACAGCGGCAAGGTGGCGATGTGCGGCCACACGCGCCGCTTCAATCCCAGCCACCAGTGGCTGCACCAGCGCATCGAGAGGGGCGAATTCAACATCCAGCAACTGGACGTTCAGACCTACTTCTTCCGCCGCAGCAACATGAACGCATTGGGCCAGCCGCGCAGCTGGACCGACCACCTGCTGTGGCATCACGCGGCGCACACAGTCGACCTGTTCGCCTACCAGGCGCGCAGCCCCATCGTGAAGGCCAACGCCATCCAGGGCCCGATCCACCCGACCCTGGGCATCGCGATGGACATGAGCATCCAGCTGCAGGCCGCCAACGGGGCGATCTGCACATTGTCGTTGAGCTTCAACAACGACGGCCCGCTGGGCACCTTCTTTCGCTACATCGGTGACAGCGGCACCTACCTGGCGCGCTACGACGATCTGTTCAACGGCAAGGACGAGAGGATCGACGTGTCGCATGTCGCCGTGTCGATGAACGGCATCGAACTGCAGGACCGCGAGTTCTTCGCCGCCATCCGCGAAGGCCGCGAGCCCAATGCCAGCGTGGCCCAGGTGCTGCCTTGTTATGACGTGCTGCACCAGCTGGAGCAGCAGCTCGATGGCTGACGGCAGCGGCCGACGTCGCGTCGGCCCGTTCAGCGTCAACCCGCTGGGCCTGGGCTGCATGAGCCTCAGCCATGGCTATGGCAGGCCGCCCAGCGCGGCCGAAGGCGAGGCACTGCTGCGCCACGCCTTCGACCTGGGCGTGGACTTCTTCGACACCGCCGCGCTGTACGGCTTCGGCAGCAACGAGAGCCTGGTCGGCCGCGTGCTGAAGGATCATCGATCGCGCATCACGCTGTGCAGCAAGGGTGGCATGGCCGGCGTGCAGTTCGCCGACGGCATGAAGCGCGTGATCGACGGCCGCCCCGAAACCATTCGCCGCAATTGCGAAGACAGCCTGCGGCGCCTGCGCACCGACGTCATCGACCTGTACTACCTGCACCGCTGGGACCAGCGCGTTCCGATCGAAGATTCGGTGGGGGAGATGTCGCGCCTGCTGGCCGCGGGCAAGGTGCGTGCGATCGGGCTGTCAGAAGTGTCGGCGCCCGTCATCCGCCGCGCCCATGCGGTGCACCCGATCAGCGCGGTGCAGACCGAGTATTCGCTGTGGACGCGCAACCCCGAGATCGCGGTACTGGCCACCTGCCGCGAGATCGGCGCCGCCTTCGTCGCCTTCAGCCCGCTGGCGCGCGCCTTCCTGACCAACACGCTGCATGATCCGACCAGCTTGCCCGACAAGGACCTGCGCCGTGCAATGCCGCGCTTTGCGCCCGAAGCCTATGCCGCCAACCTGAGGTTGCTGCCGCCCTACCTTGAGCTTGCGCGTGAACTCGACTGCACACCCGCGCAGCTGGCCCTGGCCTGGGTGTTGGCGCAAGGTGAACAGGTGGTGGCGATCCCAGGCACGTCACAGAACGCGCACCTGCAAGACAACATGGGTGCCGGCGACGTGCGGCTGGCACCGGCACAGCTGCAGCGCCTGGATGCGATGATCAACCGCCACACCGTGGTGGGCCCGCGCTACAACCCGGCGTCACAGGCCGACGTGGACACCGAAGACTTCGATTGACCGCGCGGCCCGAGCACGCACCTCAGGCGCGCCGTCGACCGAACAAGCGTTCGATCACGCCTTCGGCCAGCGCGGCGGCCACGGCACGGCCCAGCGCGCGCAGCACACCGATGCGCTCACCAAACAGCAGCTCGTGCGCCACCGACAACACCAGCGTGGCGACAAAGGGCAGCACCACGGCGGCCAGGATCATCATCGGCGGCAGCACGGCGGCGCCCACGGACCAGGTGTCGACCCTGGGCAGCGCGCTCCACAACCCGGGCAGTCCCTTGAACGCAGCCGTGAGCGACAGCGCGGTCAACGCCAGCCAGCTGGTCAACAGGGCCGCACGCCGGCCCGCCAACCAGGCCAGCGCCGAATAGAGTGCCAGCGCCAGCGCACACAGGCCGCCGATCTTCCATCGATCGACAGCCTGCGACGAGGGCTGGCGCGTCGCAGCGCCCTTGTCGGCGGCCGCGCGCGGTGGCGCTGCCGCGCTTTGCCGAGCCGCTGACACGGTGACCACCAGCGCATCCGCCGCTGCCTTGTGCGCAGCTTCCAGCCGCTGCGCGACGCGCCGCACCGGTATCGGCGACGACAGATCAACCGGCTCCAGTCGCAGCGGCAGCGTGGCGTTGCTGCGAAGCTGGCGCGCGAGCTCCGCAAAGGCACGTTCGCTGCCGGCACCGGCGTTGGCACGGCACAGGTAGGCCGTGTCACGGCCGGGCAGGGCCAGCAGCATCTCGGCATAGCGCGGCAGGCTGCAATCGAAAACGGTGTTCAAGGGTCCTGACGGCGCGCGCACGCGGAACTCGGCCAGCGCCAGCGGCAGCGCCGCGGCGTTGTGCAGCTGCAGCCACCAGACCCGGCCGCGCACGGCACCGTCGGGTGCGTGCAGCGACCACAGCCCCGGCGCAGCTTCGCGCAGCCGTGCGGCGTCGACCTCCAGCTCGGGTGGAATCGGCAACGCGGCGGTGGGCGGCCTGGCCTGCAGATGGCGGTTGATCGTCTCGGCCCAGCGCGCGCGCAGGCCGGCATCGGTATCGGGCATCGGCAGGCTCTGCCCCTGCACCAGCGCCAGGCGCACGGTCAACGCAGGGTCGGTCACCTCACCGGCCACTTGCGCCAGATGGCGCTGCAGCAGCACCCGGCGCAGCGCGTCGGCCTGGGCGCTGGCGCCCATCGCCGCCAGCGCGGCACTGAAGCGCCAGGCCTGAGGGTCGAGCCCCAGGGGCTGATCGAACCAGGCGGCATCGACGTTGACGGAGGCTGGCGTTTCGATCACGACCACCGGCGCAAACTGCACCGGTTCAGGGACAGTGGGCGATTCGGTCGTGGTCGGTGGCGGCGTTGGGTCGGGTGCCGCTGCAACCGGCTCCGGTGGCTGCGGCGCCGGATCGGGAGGCTGTACGGGCAATGGCGGTGGCGGGCTTGCCGGGCGCGGCACTGCGACGGCGGGTGCGGGCTGCGCATCGGCGGCCGGCGGCGGGGGCAGGTCGCTGGTCGGCGCCGCCGCCGCACCGGCAGCAGCAAGGCTCAGCAGGACAGCCCGGCAGGCGGCCGTCGACCACCGGAGCAAATGCCCGATCATCATGATGCGATGCAGGATGTCCATCACCCACCAGCATGGCGCAATCTGGCCATGGCCGATCGCCGGAAAAGCGACGCTGAACTCGCGCTGATGGTAGGGGTGGGTGCGGGTGCCGATGTCGGTGATCAAAACGGCGCAGCGCCGGCCGGCCATTGGCTGCCTCGGGCTTGGGTTGTCCAGGGGAAGGCGGGCAGCCGGAAGGCGCTATTCTGCAGCGCTCGATTTCGCTGCAAGGGCCGCTAAGGCCCCACCGCATGACCGACACGCTCAACCCCGGCACCGCGCTCGACCTGGCGCGCCTGCGCGCCCTCCATGTCAACCAGCCGGCAGTGGCGCGCCGGGTGGCCGGACTGAACGGCAGCCGGTCGGTGAAGAAGGCCCATCAGGCGGCCTGGCTGGTGCGCACCATCCAGTGCATCGACCTCACCACGCTGGCCGGCGACGACACCTTTGGCCGCGTGAAGCGCCTGTGCGCGAAGGCACGCGCACCGCTGCGTCGCGACCTGATGGACGCGCTGGGCCTGAATGAGCTGAAGGTCGGCGCGGTCTGCGTCTATCACGAGATGGTGGCCACCGCGGTGCAGGCGCTGGCCGGCAGCGGCATTCCGGTGGCGGTGGTGTCGACCGGGTTTCCGGCTGGGCAGACGCCGACGGAGACCAAGCTGCGTGAGATCGAATTGTCGGTCGCCGCCGGCGCGCGAGAGGTCGACATTGTGATCAGCCGGCGCCATGCGCTGCTGCACGACTGGGCCGCGCTGTATGACGAGTTGCGTGCCTACCGCGCGGCCTGCGGCCCCGCGCACCTGAAGGCCATCCTGGCCACCGGCGAGCTGCAGACGCTGGAGAACGTGGCGCGTGCATCCTGGGTCGCGATGATGGCGGGCGCCGACTTCATCAAGACCAGCACCGGCAAGGAATCGGTCAACGCCACGCTCGACGTGTCGCTGGTGATGGTGCGCGCGATCCGCGACTATGCCGCCGAGACTGGCCATGTGGTCGGCTACAAGCCCGCCGGCGGCATCAGCACGGCGCGTGCGGCCACGCAGTACCTGGCCTTGATGAAGGAAGAGCTGGGCAACCGCTGGCTGCAACCCGATCTGTTCCGTTTCGGTGCCAGCAGCCTGCTGACCGACGTCGAGCGCCAGCTCGAACACCACGTGACGGGCTTCTACAGCGCCGCCCATCGACACGCCCTGCCCTGAAATGAAACCCCCACGCTCACTTCGTTCGCTGCCCCCCGAAGGGGCCGTCAGCGCCTTCGGAACGGCCGAGCGGTACTGACATGCCCAAGATCACCGAACTCCTCGCCACCATGGACTACGGCCCCGCCCCGGAATCGGACGCCCAAGCGCAGGCCTGGCTCGACGCGCAGGGCCGGCGTTTCGGCCACTTCATCGACGGCCGCCGGGTCAAGGGCGTCAAACATTTCGACAGCCTGAATCCGGCCAACGGGCAGGCGCTGGCGCAGATCGCCCAGGGCACACCGGCGCTGGTCGAGCTGGCCGTCGCGGCCGCCGAATCCGCCTTGCCGGCCTGGCAGCAGTTGGGCGGCCATGGCCGCGCGCGCCACCTGTACGCACTGGCGCGCGCGCTGCAAAAGCACGCGCGGCTGTTCGCGGTGCTGGAGACGCTGGACAACGGCAAACCGATCCGCGAGTCGCGCGACATCGACATCCCGCTGGCGGTGCGCCATTTCTATCACCACGCCGGCTGGGCACAGCTGCTGGCCAGTGAATACCCGCAGCACAAGGCGCTCGGCGTGGTGGGGCAGATCGTGCCCTGGAATTTTCCGCTGCTGATGCTGGCCTGGAAGGTGGCACCGGCGCTGGCCTGCGGCAACACGGTGGTGTTCAAGCCGGCCGAACAGGCCTCACTGAGCGCGCTGCTGTTTGCCGACATCTGCAGCGAAGCCGGTCTGCCGGCGGGCGTGTTCAACCTGGTCTGCGGTGATGGCGCGGTGGGTCAGGCCATCACCGCGCATCCACGCATCGCCAAGATCGCGTTCACCGGCAGCACCGAGGTGGGCCGCGCCATCCGCAAGTCCACGGCCGGCAGCGGCAAGAAGCTCAGTCTCGAACTGGGCGGCAAGTCGCCTTACCTGGTGTTTGCCGACGCCGACCTCGACGCCGCAGTCGAAGGCCTGGTCGACAGCATCTTCTTCAACCAGGGCCAGGTCTGTTGCGCCGGCAGCCGGCTGCTGGTGCACGAGGGCACGGCGCCCGCGCTGCTGGCCAAGCTGAAGCTGCGCATGGGCAAGATCCGCGTCGGCAACCCGCTGGACAAGTCCACCGACATGGGGGCGCTGGTCAGTCGAGAACAGTTCGACCGCGTCAGCGGCTATGTCGACCGCGCGCGCGCCGAAGGCGCCGAGGTGCATCAGGCCAGCGCCACCGCCTTGCCAACGCAGGGCTGCTTCTTCGCGCCGACGTTGGTGAGCGGCGTCGACACCGCCAGCGAGATCGTGCAGGACGAGGTCTTCGGCCCGGTGCTGACCGTGCAGACATTCCGCACGCCCAATGAGGCGGTCGAACTGGCCAACCACACCCGCTTCGGTTTGGCCGCCAGCGTCTGGAGCGAGTCGATCGGCCTGGCGCTGGAAGTCGCGCCGCGCCTGAAAGCCGGCGTGGTGTGGGTCAACGGTGCCAATCAGTTCGACGCCGCCTGCGGCTTCGGCGGCTACAAGGAAAGTGGCTTCGGCCGCGAAGGCGGACGCGAGGGCCTGCGTGAATACCTGCGGCCTGTGCCCGCCGCAGCACCGGCTCGCAAGGCGGTGCCGGCGAGGAAGGCCGCGGCTGGCTTGCGCCATGCCGTGGTCGCGTCGGGCGGCATCGACCGCACACCCAAGCTCTACATCGGCGGCAAGCAGGTGCGGCCCGACGGCGGCTACAGCCGCGAGGTCTGGGCCGGCGCACGTCTGCTGGGCGTGGTGCCCGAGGGCAATCGCAAGGACCTGCGCAACGCCGTCGACGCAGCGCGCGCCGCCGTCACCTGGGAACGCAACACCGCCCATGGCCGCGCCCAGGTGCTGTTTTATCTGGCCGAGAACCTGGGGGCGCAGCGACTGCGGCTGATCGATCTGCTGGCCGCCACCTCGACCGCTGCTGTGGCCGCAGCCGAGCTGCAAGCCACGATCGAATGCCTGTTCAGCGCCGCCGCCTGGGCCGACAAATTCGACGGTGCCGTGCACCAGCCGCCGCTGCGTGGCGTGACGCTGGCCCTGCACGAGGCGATGGGCATCGTCGGCGTCATCGCGCCCGACGCGCAGCCGCTGCTGGGGCTGATGCAGCTGGCAGCGCCGGCCATCGCGATAGGCAACCGCGTGGTGGCGGTGCCGTCGTCGGTGCAGCCGCTGGTGGCCGCCGAGCTGTACGCCCTGCTCGACACCTCCGATCTCCCCGGTGGGGTGCTCAATCTGGTGACCGGCGCGCACGACGAGCTGGCCGACACGCTGGCCGCGCATGCCGAGGTCGACGCCTTCTGGTGGCCTAGCGCCACGCCGGCACAGGCGCAGCGCGTGCAGGCGCTGTCGGCCAGCAATCTCAAGCGCACCTGGGTCGGCGACGTCGCGCTGGCGGCCGACGCCCGCGCGGTGCTCGAGCAGGCGGTGCAGGTGAAGAACGTCTGGGTGCCCTACGGCGTGTGATGCCGCCCACCCGGGTCGAGGATCGGTGCCAGGCGCGGTGACAGGAGGCGACATGAAGCAAGACGACCCCAACGCGCTGTGGCGCTGGTCGGCGCTCAGACTGGCCGGCGCCATTGCGGCGCGCGAGGTCTCGGCCACCGAGGCGCTGGACAGCTGCCTGGCCCGCATGGCACAGGTCAACCCGGCATTGAACGCCGTGGTGCAGCCCTTGACCGACGAGGCACGCGCTGCGGCTGCGGCGGCCGACGCCGCCGTGCAGCGCGGCGACGCGCTGGGCCCGCTGCATGGCGTTCCGGTGACGGTCAAGGTCAACGTCGACCAACGCGGCTGCGCCACGACCAATGGCGTGGTCGCGTACGGCAAGATCGTTGCCGCTGACGACAGCCCGGTGGTGGCCAACCTGCGCGCAGCAGGCGCGGTGATCTTCGGCCGCACCAACACGCCGGCGTTTTCCTGGCGCTGGTTCACCGACAACGCGCTGCACGGCCGCACGCTCAACCCCTGGGATGCCGGCATCACGCCCGGCGGCTCGAGCGGCGGCGCCGCGGCGGCGGTGGCCGCGGGCATCGGCGCGCTGGCGCATGGCAATGACATCGGCGGCTCGGTGCGCTATCCAGCCTATGCCTGCGGTGTGGTCGGTCTGCGACCCAGCTTGGGCCGTGTACCCGCGTACAACCCGAGTGCGGCCGCCGAACGTCCGATCACGGCGCAGCTGATGTCGGTTCAGGGGCCGCTGGCGCGCAGCGTGGCCGACGTGCGCCTGGGCCTGGCGGCCATGTCCCGCCGCGACCCGCGCGACCCCTGTTGGGTGCCGGCGCCACTGGCCTTCGACCTGCCACACGCGCCGATTCGTGTTGCGGTATGCGCTTCGGTCGAAGGTTATTCGATCCACCCTGCGGTATCGCAGGCGGTGCGGTGCGCTGCCGACTGGCTGGCCGATGCAGGTTTCGCCGTCGAGCTGGCCACGCCGCCGCGGCTGGCCGAGACGGCCGCGCTGTGGGCGTCGCTGCTGATGAGCGATGCCCGCGCCACCATGCTGCCGGCGATCGCACGCGACGGCGACGATCAGATCCGCGAAAGCGTGCGTGCGATGTTGACGCATGTCGAACTGCTCGACCTTGACGGCTTCGGCGCCGCGCTGGGTCGACGGCTGGCCATCCTGCGTGAATGGTCGCTGTTCTTCGAACGTTACCCGCTGCTGTTGATGCCCAACTCGTTCGAGCCGCCGCTGCGACAGGATCTCGACCTGCAGGGCGATGCGCTGATGGGCAGGGTGCTGCGGGCCCAGGCCCCGATGCTGGCGCCACCGGTGCTGGGTCTGCCGGGCCTGTCGGTGCCGACCGGCGTGGTCAGCGGCGCCGACTACGCCACCGCGCTGACCGCCGACCCGGCTGCGCCCACACCGGTGCACTGCGCCCCCATGGGCGTGCAGCTGATCGCGGGACGCTTCCGCGAAGACTTGTGCCTGCAGGCGGGCGAGGCGATCGAAGCGCGCGCCGGTGTGTTCACGCCCGTCGATCCGGCGCGCTGAGCTTGCGGACACGATGAGGCGGCCCACCGCGCCCGCAGCCCCCATCTGCGGCTGGCGCCATGGGCAATGACGGCAGGATCTTGAACACCAACTCTCGATGCGTGGCCTTGCTGCGCGGCGTCAATGTCGGAGGCCGGCAGCGTGTGCCGATGGCCGACCTGCGGGCGCTGCTCGCAGGCCTGGGCGCCGTCGAGGTGCGCACCCTGCTCAACAGCGGCAACGCGGTGTTCGGCGCCGCCGCCGGGGCACCGGCACGCAGCGCCGCGAAGATTGAAGGCGCGATTCGGCAGCAACTGGGGCTGGACGTGCCGGTGATCGTCAAGTCGGCGCAGCAGTTTGCAGCCATCGTCGACGGCAATGCGCTGGCATCGGCGGTGGTCGATCCGTCTCGACTGTTGGTGGTGTTTGCGCCCGATGCCCCGGCGATCGAGTCCTTGTCGGTGCTGACGCTGCTGCTGGCGCCCGACGAGCGTTTCCATCTGACCGGGCACGCGGCCTATCTGCTGTGCAGCGCCGGCATCCTTCAGAGCAAGGCGGCGCAGGCTCTGCTGGGCAAGGTCGGACGCCTTTGCACCACGCGCAATTGGGGCACGGTCCACAAGCTGGCAGGTCTGCTGGGCGATCGGCAGGCATGATGCAATCCCCTTGTCCAACCCGTCGCACCCCATCCTGACCATGAAACCCATCTGGACCCGCGACCTCTCGGTCGAGTTGCTGACCACCCTGCACGTGGGCACCGCGGCGCGGCACCTCGGCATCGAGTTTCTCGAGGTCGGCGCCGACGTCATTCGCGCGCGCATGCCGGTGGACGAGCGCACACGCCAGCCGGCGGGCATCCTGCACGGCGGCGTCTCGGTGCTGCTGGCCGAGACGCTGGGCTCATGCGGCGCAGCGTTCTCGTCGCCGGTCGGTCACTGGGTAGTGGGCCTCGACATCAACGCCAACCACATCCGCAGCGTGCAACAGGGCTGGGTGACCGGCACCGCGCGGCCGGTGCACCGTGGCCGCAGCACGCAGGTCTGGCACATCGATCTTCACGACGACCAAGGGCGGCTGACCTGCGTGTCGCGCCTCACGCTGGCCGTGCTGGCGCCCGAGGGCAAGGCGCGCGGCGCAGACTGAGCCAACCGGCTTGTCAGGCGTCGCCGGTGGCGATGGGCCCGTCGGGCCAGGCGCACCACTCGCTCCATGATCCCGGGTACAGCGCCGCGCCGGGCAGCCCGGCCACTTCCAGCGCCAACAGGTTGTGGCAGGCGGTCACGCCGGATCCGCAGGAGTGGATCTGCTCGGCCGCAGCACGGCCACCCGTCGCCGCATCGAATTCGGCGCGCAGCTGCCCCGCCGGCTTGAAACGGCCGTCGGCAGCCAGGTTGTCGCGGAACAGGCGGTTGCAGGCGCCGGGGATGTGGCCGCCCACCGGGTCCAGCGTCTCGTTCTCGCCACGGAAACGATCCGGCGCGCGCGCGTCGACAACGAGCGCGGCAGCGCTTTCAACGTTCGCCAGCACGGCCGCGCGGTCGACCGTAGTCGCCAGGGCGGGCCGCAGCGTGAAACGGCCCGGCTCGCGTGGTGCGACCGCACCGGTTTGCAGCGGCAATCCGGCGGCCTTCCAGGCCGGCAGGCCGCCGTCGAGCAGCGCCACCGCCGCATGTCCGACCCAGCGCAGCATCCACCAGGCGCGCGCCGCATACATGCCGCCCACCGCGTCGTAGACGACGACCTGGCTGTCGTCGGACACACCCAGCGCGGCCAGGCGGGCTGCAAAGGCCTGGCGATCGGGCAAGGGGTGGCGGCCGTTGCGGCCGGTCTTGACGGCACTGAGGTCGTCGTCCAGGTGCAGGTACAGCGCACCCGGCACATGACCGGCAGCATGCAGGGCCCGCCCCGCGTCGGGCCGGGTGAGGTCGAAGCTGCAATCGAAGACGACGATTTGCGCGCTGCTCAGCAGGCCTTGCAGCGCTGCGGGCTGGATCAGGGCGGTGTGGTTCATGACCCGCATTCTGGCGCGGCCGCGACTCGCGGCGTCATGCGCCGGCCGGCCGGCCACGCAGCAGCAACACCACCAGGGTGATCACCGTCAGCGGCAGCACGAAGCTCATCATCACGCCCGAGAAGGCGCGCAGCGCCGCGTGATGCTGGGCCGCCATCACCAGGTAGCTGACATAGGCCACGTAGTACAGCAGGAACACGGCGCCTTCCCAGCGCGCGATTTCACGGCCGGTGATGAAGATCGGCAAACAGGCCAGGGCCACGCCGGTCATCACCCAGAGGTCGAAGTGCAGTGCCGCTGCCGGCACCAGCAGGCCGGCCGACCCCGACGCCAGTGCCGACACGCCCAGGCAGCCCAGCACGTTGAAGGTGCAGCTGCCCACCACGTTGCCTACCGCCATGTCGCGCTCGCCCTTGATCGAGGCGGCGACGGAGGTCGCCAGCTCAGGCATCGACGTGCCGGCGGCGATGATGGTCAGGCCGATCACCAGGTCGCTGACGCCCAGCGCCTTGGCAAAGGTCACCGACGCCGTGACCAGTGCGTCCGACCCCAGGACCAGCGCGACCAGGCCACCCACGATCAGGGCCAGCTGCACCGGCAGCCTGGCGGTCCAGCCGCCCGCTCGCACCACTTGGATGCCGGCCGCGTACTGGTCATGAGCGGCCTGCGTCTGCCGGCGCGACTGGTGGATCAGGAAACCCGTGTAGACGAGCAGCAACCCCGTCAGCAGCGCACCGTCGACGACACCGAGCCGACCGTCCAGGCCCAAAAGTAGCAACAGCAGCGAGGCGCCGATCATGATTGGCACCTCCTGGCGGATCAGCTGCAGGTTGACCGTCAGCGGCGTGACCAGCGCGCTCAGGCCAAGGATGGACAGCACGTTGAAGATGTTGCTGCCGACCACGTTGCCGAGCGCGATGTCGGTCTTGCCGCCAAGTACCGCACCCACCGATACGGCCAGCTCGGGCGAACTGGTGCCGAAGGCGACGACGGTCAGGCCCACCACCAGCGGCGAGATGCCCAGCGACAAGGCCAGACGGGACGCGCCGCGCACAAGCAGATCGGCGCCTACGACCAGGGTGGCCAACCCGCCCAGGAACAAAATCAGATTCATCGAGAACAGTCCCCATTGCCACCAAAGCGCACTACGCTAAGGCCCGGTGGCCATCTGTCAACGCAGGCAAATTCGATGCCTGCTGACGGGATAAATTGCGCATCGCCGCGCGCCTGGCGCTTGCCTTTCGGGGTTTTACCGCTGCCAGCGTCCGCTCGTCGCATGGCGCTGGGTCGCCTGAATCAGGCGTCCTAAGCTGCAGCTTGGTCAGTTCAACCCTTCGGAGACCCGAGATGAACCCGCTGCGCTTCGTGACCCACCCGATCGGCAACCTGGTCGATGCGGTGGTGATGCCCTTCAAGGCCTTGTTCGTCGTGGGACTGTGCGCCGCCATCAATGCCATGACCTCGCCCGGCCACTGGTGGGTGAAATGGGTGGCCCTGGGCATGGGAATTGCAGTGCTGGTGGCCTGGGCGCGCGCCGCCCGCACGCTGTTCGGCCTGGCCCTGGTGGCGCTGGTCGGCTGGTGGGTCTGGCGCCAATGGGGCGATCAGGCGCGGGCACGCTACGACGCCTGGGTGGCACGCGCCGCGCCGCAGCAGCACCAGCTGTACGAGGTGCTTCGCCGTGGGCCCGAAGCCGTGGGCTGAAGCTCAGGCCACACGACGGGCGTCGGTGACCGAAAGCAGCTGGTCGAACTCCGCCACCGGCAGCGGTGGCGAGAACAGAAAGCCCTGGTACTCGTGCACACCGCGTTCGGCCAGCCAGGCCAGCTGATCGGCGCGTTCCACGCCTTCGGCCACCATGTGCAGGTTCAGCGCCTTGCACATCATCACGATCACCTCGGTCAGGGTGGATGACTGGCCGATGGCCTGCACGAAGCTGCGGTCGATCTTCAGCGTGCGGATCGGGTAGCGCTGCAGGTAGGCCAGGTTCGAATAGCCGGTGCCGAAGTCGTCGATCGCGATCGAAAAACCCATCTCGCTGAGCTGCGTCAGCAGGCGCCGGGTGTGCAGGTCATTGCCGAGCAGCATCGACTCGGTGACCTCGAGCTCCAGCGACCGCGGATCGCAACCGGTGCTGGCCACGACCGCGCGCACGGTGTCCAGCAACTGCGTACCCGCCAGCTGCCGGGGCGACAGATTCAGCGCCACCTGCAGCCGATGCCCCTGGTCGCGCCAGCGCACCTGCTGGCGTGCGGCCGATTCGATCACCCAGGCGCCGATGTCGCCGATCAGGCCGATCTCCTCGCACACCGGCACGAACACTGCCGGCGACACCAGGCCACGCTCGGGATGGCGCCAGCGCAACAGCGCCTCGGCACCCACCAGCCGGTTGTCGATCGTCAACTTGGGCTGGTAGAACAATTCGAACTCGCCGCGCTCGAGTGCATGCCGCAACTCGTTTTCCAGCGACATGCGGTGCTCGGTGGCGGCCTTCATCGCCGGCGTGAACGCCGCCACCGCGTTGCGGCCCTGGTCCTTGGCGCCGTACATCGCCATGTCGGCATGGCGCATCAACGTCTGGATGTCGTTGCCGTCGCGCGGGAACAGACTGGTGCCGATCGACGAGGTGACACAGACCTCGGTCGTCAGCAGCGTGACCGGTGCCGACAGCGACGTCAGGATGCGCTGCGTCAGTACGGCCAGTTCACCGTCGTCATCGTGCAACACCGCCAGCACCGGAAACTCGTCGCCGCCCAGCCGGGCCACCAGGTCGCCTTCACGCACCACGGTGCGCAAGCGGTCGGCCATCTGCAGCAACAGCTGGTCGCCGAAGGCATGGCCCATCGAGTCGTTGACGGTCTTGAAATGATCGAGGTCGATGAAGATCAGCGCTGCCGACACGCGCTGGCGCCCGAGCGCCTGCAGGGTCTGGCCGAACTCGCGCAACACGTAGTGGCGGTTGGGCAGCCCGGTCAGGGTGTCGTGCAGCGCCAGGTGATGGGCCCGTGCCTCGGTGCGCTTGAGCTCGGTGACGTCGACCTCGCTGACCAGAAAGGCCTGGCGACCGCTGGCCGCGTCGCGGCAACGACTGGCGTGCACCTCGTGCCAGCGTTCGCCTTCGCGCGTGTGCACGGCCGCCACCAGACGCGCCTGGCCACGCGCCAGCAGCTGCGACAGCAGCGTGCGAAAGTCCTCGTCGCGCACGAAGCGATGGCCCTGGTCGATCCGCTCGGGGTGCTTCGCCCGTGCAGCCGGGTTGCGGTACAGCACACGGGCCTGCCAGTCGTACAGCGTGATCATCACCGGCGTGTGCAGCAGCGCGTCGACACTTCGCACCGAGGCGGGATCGCCATTGCGCTCATCCAGCGCCTCGCACAGCATGGCCATGCGGCCATCGACCAGGCGGTGGCCGGAAAACGCCACGCGCAGCGTCTGCGGCTGGCCCTTGGGATACAGCGTCCATTGCTCGTCGAAGCGTGCCGGACCGGCCTCGAAATCCTGCTGGAACTGCAGCATGCGCTGCGCCACCGAGGCCGACATGTCGGCGCCGAGGTCACGCGCCCGCAACTCGATCAGGGACTCAGCGTTCCACAAGTTCAACGCTGCCGCATTGGCCCAATGCACGCACCGACGATCAATGTCGAACACTCACACCGCGCGGCTGATCCAGCTCAACGGCTCGTAGCGGGTATCGTCGACCGCCAGGGCGACAGGTGGCACGGGTAGGTTCACGACAGCAACGGGATTCGGCCTCATGCACAGCCCGGACGCAGGCAGCCGATCGAACGAACGATCGCCGCGGACCGGGAGCTTGGTCATGAGGTTGTCGGCCGTTGTTGCCGACACTTGAACCCGTGGGCGCCCCGAATCGATGCCCGGCCCGGGCCTGCGACTTTGGCCGCAGCCGGCAGCCTTTGCGACGACGGTCGGCGGGCTGACCTTATGCTCGCGCGATGGTGCTCAATCTCGTCTGGATCGGCTTCATCCTGATCGGTTTCGTCGTCGCGCTGATCCGCCTGGCGCAAGGTGACGTGGCGATCTTCACCACGGTGCTGACGGCACTGTTCGACACGGCCAAGATCGGCTTCGACATCAGCCTGGGGCTGGTGGGCATCATGAGCCTGTGGCTGGGCATCATGAAGATCGGCGAACAGGCCGGCATGATCCAGCTCTTCGCCCGTGCCATGAACCCGCTGTTCCGGCGCCTGTTCCCCGACATCCCGCCGGGCCACCCGGCCGGCGGCAGCATCGTGATGAACTTCAGCGCCAACATGCTGGGGCTGGACAACGCGGCCACCCCCATGGGGCTGAAGGCGATGCGCGAGCTGCAGGACATCAACCCCGACAAGGCGGTGGCCAGCAACCCGATGATCATGTTCCTGGTGCTCAACACCGCGGGCATCACGCTGATCCCGACGTCGGTGATCGCGATGCGCCAGAGCATCGCGGTCGAGCAGGGGCTGCAGGGGTTCAACGCCGCCGACATCTTCCTGCCCACGCTGATCGGCACCTTCATCAGCTTCACCGCCGGCCTGATGGCGGTGGCCTGGGTACAGCGCATCCGCCTGTGGCAATGGCCAATCGTGGCCCTGTTCGCCGCCTTCGGCGTCTTGATGACCGGGCTCTATCTGGCCCTGAGCGGCCTGCCGCCCAAGCCGATGGCCGACATGATCGGACTCATCGGCAGCCTGGTGATCTTCGGCGTCATCGTGCTTTTCGTGGCCGCCGGCGCCTGGCGCCGCATCAACGTCTACGAGGCCTTCGTCGACGGGGCGAAAGAAGGCTTCGGCGTGGCGGTCACGATCATTCCGTACTTGATCGCGATCCTGGCCGCGATCTCGGTTTTTCGCAGCACCGGCTGCATGGATTTCGTGATCGCCGGCATCGGCATGGCGGTGGGCGCGCTGGGGCTGAACACCGACTTCGTGCCGGCCTTGCCGGTGGGGTTGATGAAGTCGCTGTCGGGCAGCGGCGCGCGCGGGCTGATGATCGACGTGATGAAGACCTACGGCGTCGACTCGTTCCAGGGCAAACTGGCGGCCATCATCCAGGGCTCGACTGAAACCACTTTCTACGTGCTGGCGGTGTATTTCGGCAGTGTCAACATCAAGCAGACGCGCTATGCGCTGGCCTGCGGCCTGCTGGCCGATCTGGTGGGTCTGGTGGGCGCCATCTTCGTTGCTTACGCGTTCTATCACGCGTGACTGCGCCGGTGTGGCATGGCCTTTGCACAGCTTCACATCAAGCTGGACAACCAGGCCGAGGTCTGGCACGTTGTGCAGCCATGCACGCGCACACCTTGCCCCTTCCCGCTCGGCGACGCGCCCAGCGACCGCTGTTGACCGGCCTGGCCCTGCTGATCGCGGGTACCGCACTGAGCGGCTGCGTCGTCGCGCCAGCGCGCTACCCTTACCGCGGCGAACCGCCGGTGGCGCCTGCCGCGCCGGCGATGTACTTCTATCCCGAGCGCGGCCAGAGCGCGGCGCTGCAGGACAGAGACCGCTTCGAATGCTACCGACTGGCCGTGCGCGACAGCGGTGTCGACCCCGGCATGACGCCGGTCAGTCGGGCCTGGAACGCTCCGCCGGCAGCCCGCCGCGACGGTGCCGACGTGGTGGGCGGTGCCGCAACGGGCGCCATTCTCGGCGCCGCGGTGTCGAGCCCTCGCCATGCCGGCGAGAACGCGGTGATCGGTGCCATCTTCGGCGCGCTGCTGGGTGCCGTGGCGCAGGAGTCGCGTGCGCAGGCGGTCGAGGCCGCGCACGCACGCCAGGCCGAGGCCGCATCGCGCTCACGCTGGCCGCAAGGCAACTTCCGCCGCGCGATGAGTGCCTGCATGCAGTCGCGCGGCTACACCGTGGGGTGACCAGATGAAACATTTCAAACTCAGCTGCAAGCGCGGTCTGGTGACGCTGCTGGCCGTGGCCTTGGCCGCGCCGGTGATGGCCGCACCCGACGATCGGGGCGCGCGCGGCGACCGCCCGGAACCGGCTGACCGCCTGGGCAAACGGCTGGAAAGGCCACCGGAAAATCGGCCTGACAACAGACCCGAAAGCCGGCCCGACAACCGACCCGACAACCGCGGCGATGCTCGCCGCGAAACCCGTCCGAGCCCGCCACGCCCCGGTGCGCCCGCACCGGGGCGCCCGGCGCCGCCAGACGACCGGCGGCACAACCCGGTACCGGGCTACAACCAACGCTACATCCCGCCTGGCCGCGTGATCGTGCTGCCGCCGCGCGCACCGCCGCCGGTGATGTGGGGCGGTGTGAACTACCGGCACTGGGACGGTAACTGGGCCACGCCAGGCCCGCGCGGCTGGATCACGGTGCGCCCGCCCTACGGCATCATCACCTACGAGCTGCCCAGCTTCCGCACCGCGCTGGTGATCGGCGGCCTAGCCTACCTGTACGCCAATGGCGTGTACTACAGGGAGCGCACCGAAGGCGGCTACGAGGTGGTGCCGCCGCCGTTGACGCAGGCCGACGCGCCGATGATGACCTCGCCGGACAAGGTCTTCGTCTATCCGCGCATGGGCCAGACCGCGCAACAGCAAGCCAGCGACGAATACGAATGCCACCGCTGGGCAGTGACGCAGTCGGGCTTCGACCCGACCGGCGTGGCCATCGGGCAGACCGTGTCGACCAACGGCCGCAGTGACTATCAGCGCGCCGACGCGGCCTGCCTGGAAGGGCGCGGCTACACGGTGCGCTGACCCTTCGCCGCACGCTTCGAAGCCGATCCGCCACACCGGGGGTCGGCTTTTTCATGGGCGTGCCGGGTTGGGGGGCAACCTACACTTCACGCCATCACAAGCCGCAAACAACCCCGATCTGCCCTGCGCAGCCCCAGCCCGCAGGGCGCCTTGCTCGACCGCGCCGGGCAATTGAGTTTCGGTGGGTGGGCGCTGGTGCGCAACCGAACGGCAGTGGCCGTCACCGCGCTGGCATTGGCCTGGGCGGCCGGCCCCGCGCACGCCGCCAATGTGCGGGTGGCCGTGGCCGCCAATTTTGCGGCCCCGCTGTCGCAGATGGCCCCGGCATTCACGGCCGCCACCGGACATCGCATCCTGCCTTCACCCGGCCCCACCGGACGCTTCTACACGCAGATCACCGTCGGCGGCGCGCCCTTCGAGGTGCTGCTGGCTGCCGACGCGCAGACGCCGCGGCGGCTGATCGCCGAAGGCCACGCCGTGGCCGGCAGCAGCTTCACCTACGCCATCGGGCAATTGGTGCTGTGGAGCGCGCAGCCGGGCCTGATCGACGACCAGGGCGCGGTGCTGGGCTCGCCGCGGCTGGGCAAGCTGGCGATTGCCAACCCCAAGGTCGCGCCCTACGGCGCCGCGGCGATGCAGGTGCTGCACGCACGCGGCCTGGCCGAGACGCTGGCGCCGCGGCTGGTGACGGGCGACAGCATCGCGCAGGCGTACCAGTTCGTGCTGTCGGGCAACGCCGATGCCGGCTTCGTCGCGCTGTCGCAGGTGGCGGTACCGGGCCGGCCGGTCACCGGGTCGATGTGGGCGGTGCCCGCATCGCTTTACGCGCCGATCCGCCAGGACGCGGTGCTGCTCGAGGCCGGCGCGCGGAATCCGGCCGCCCAGGCACTTCTGGACTGGCTGAAGACCCCGGCCGCACGCGCCGTGATCTCGTCGTATGGCTACCAGTTGGCACCGTGAGCGCCGCCGACTGGATTGCCGTGCGCCTGACGGCCGAGCTGGCCGCCCTGACCACCGTCCTGCTGCTGATCGTCGGTACGCCCATCGCCTGGTGGCTTGCACGCACGCGGTCGGCGGGCAAGCCTCTGGTGGCCTCGCTGGTGGCGATGCCACTGGTGCTGCCGCCGTCGGTGCTGGGCTTTTACCTGCTGTTGCTGATGGGGCCCCAGGGGCCGGTCGGGCGGCTCACGCAGGCACTGGGCCTGGGTCTGCTGCCGTTCACTTTTGCCGGCCTGGTGTTGGCGTCGGTGCTGTACAGCCTGCCCTTCGTGGTGCAGCCGCTGCAGCAGGCCTTCGAGGCCATCCCCGAGCACGCACTGGACGCCGCTGCCACCTTGCGCGCCGGGCCCTGGGACCGCTTCGTCAGCGTGGCGCTGCCACTGGCGCGGCCGGGCCTGCTGACGGCCAGCGTGCTGGGCTTCGCTCACACCGTGGGCGAGTTCGGCGTCGTGCTGATGATCGGCGGCAACATCCCGGGCGCCACCCGCGTGCTGTCGGTGGCGGTGTATGAGCATGTCGAAGCCACCGAATTCGACCAGGCGCACCGCCTGGCGGCCGGCATGGTGGTGTTTGCGCTGCTGGTGCTGCTGACGCTGTATGCGCTGAACCGCCGCGTCCGCCCCGGCACCGCCATCGGTGCTGCACGATGATCGAAGCGCAGCTGCGTCTACTGCGAAGCGGGTTTCTGCTCGACGTCGACCTGCGGCTGCCCGCAGCGGGCGTGACGGCGCTGGTCGGTGCGTCGGGCTGCGGCAAGACCACGGTGCTGCGCGCACTGGCCGGGCTGGAACGCGCGCAGGGCCGTGTCAGCGTCGACGGCCAGACCTGGCAGGACGATGCGCTGGGCCTGTTCCTGCCGCCGCACCGGCGCCCGCTGGGCTTCGTGATCCAGGAGTCGGCGCTGTTTCCGCACCTGAACGTCGCGCGCAACATCGACTATGGGCGCCGCCGCAGCGCCGACCGCGGGCGCATCGCGCTCGATCAGGTGCTGGCGCTGCTGGGCATCGAGTCGCTGCTGCCCCGCCTGCCGGCCACGCTGTCGGGCGGTGAGCGCCAGCGCGTGGCGATTGCACGCGCGCTCGCCACCGGGCCACGACTGCTGCTGATGGACGAGCCGCTGGCCGCGCTCGACAGCGCGCGCAAGGCCGAACTGCTGCCCTACCTGGAGCGGCTGCAGCGTGAGCTGCAGCTGCCCATGGTCTACGTCACGCATGCCATCGACGAGGCGGCGCGGCTGGCTGACCACCTGGTGATGCTGAAGGACGGGCGCGTGCAGGCCGCCGGGCCGCTGGCCGAGCTGATGGCCCGGCCCGACCTGCCGCTGACGCGGCCTGACGACGCCGGCGTGGTGATCGCCGGCCAGGTGCAGTCGATCGACGAACCCTATGGCCTGGCCTGCGTGGCCTTCGATGGCGGCAGCCTGTGGGTCGGCCAGGCCGGCGCGGGTCTGGGTCAGCGGGTGCGTGCACGCGTGCTGGCGCGTGACATCAGCGTCACACGCCAAAGACCACTGCAGACCAGCGTGCTCAACGTGTTGCCGGTGCACTTGAGCGCGCTGCAGTTCGAAGGCCACACCGCCTTGCTGAGCCTGCGCGCTGCCACCGGCGGCACGCCGCTGCTGGCGCGCATCACCCGGCGCAGCTGCGATGCGCTGGCCCTGCAGCCGGGCGACGCGCTCTACGCGCAGATCAAGGCCGTGGCACTGATGTAGGCCTTCAGTCCGCGTAGCACTCGAAGACATGCCGGCCCGGCGCCGGGCCCAGCCCCGCCTGCACCGGCGGCACCCGGCCCGGCACGCGGTGGCCACTGCCACGGGCCAGCAGCCAGCCGTGCCAGGCGGTCCACCAGCTGCCGTCGAACGTTGGCGCTTCGGCCTGCCACTGTGCCGGGCCCTGCCAGGGACCGTCGGCGCTGCGCGTGGTCATCGCGTAATGGCGGTGCGGGTGCCCGGGTTCGCTGACGATGCCCGCGTTGTGACCGCCATTGGTCAGCACGAAGCAGACCTCGGTGTCGCACAGGCGAAGGATCTTGTACACACTCTTCCAGGGCGAGACATGGTCCTTCTCGGTACCGACGACGAACATCGGCAAGCTGATGTCCGCCAGCGAAACCGGCCGCCCTTCGACCGGAAAACGGCCCTCGGCGATCTGATTGTGCAGGTAGCAGCGGCGCAAGTATTCGCTGTGCGTGGTCGCCGGCATGCGCGTGCTGTCGGCGTTCCAGGCCATCAGGTCGTTGGGCTGGTCGGGCTCACCCAGCCAGAAGCGGCGATTGGCCTGGCTCCACACCAGTTCGCGCGAGTGCAGGTAGCTGAAGCTGCCGGCCATCTGCGCGCCGCTGAGAAAGCCGCGCTCGGCCATCATGTCCTCGAGCAGAGCGACCTGCGATTCGTCGATCAGCACGCCCATCTCGCCAGGCTCGCTGAAGTCGGTTTCTGCAGCCAGCAGCGTGACGCTGCGCAGCGTCGGCAGACATTCGGCGCGCTCGATGCGCCCGGGCCGAGCCAGCGCTGCCGCGGCCAGTGACAGCAGCGTGCCACCCAGGCAGTAGCCGGCGGCGTGCACCGCCTGGTCCGGCAGCAGCCGCGCGATCGCCGCCAGCGGGTCGAACACACCCAGCGCCAGGTAGTCGGCCATGTCCAGCAGCGCATCGCCCTCGTCGGGGTTGTGCCAGCTCAGGATGAACACGGTGTGGCCCTGGGCGACCAGCCAGCGCACGAGGCTGTTGTGTGGCGACAGGTCGAGGATGTAGTACTTCATGATCCACGAGGGCACGATGAACACCGGCTCGGCAAACACGGTCGGCGTGGTCGGCGTGTACTGGATGAGTTCGACCAGCGCGTTGCGGTGCACCACGCGGCCGGGGGTCAGCGCGACCTCGATGCCCGGCCGGAACTGCTGCGCCGGCGGCTGCAGTGGCGGCAGCCCCTGCTTGCGCCGCCAGGCGTCCAGCGCGTTGGCGGCGCCGTCGATCAGGTTGACGCCGCCGCGCTGCAGCGTGCGCTGCTGCACCTCGGGGTTGGCCAGTCCCAGGTTGGCCGGCGACAGCATGTCCAGCCACTGTCGCGCAAAGAACTGGGTCATCTCGCCGTGGTGCGCCGTCATGCCGCGCAGGTGCGTGGCGTCGGCCCACCAGTCCTCGGCAGCGTGTACCGCGTTCACCACCGGCGCCCAGGGCCAAGCCCTCCAGGCCGGGTGCGCGAAGCGCGCATCGTCGTGTGCGGGCTCGGCCCCACCCAGGGTCTGCCCCCACACACCCAGTGCCGACTGCTGTGCGCGCAGCGCCAGCCGCGTGGCCTGCGCCGGCTGTGTGGCCAGGTGCAATGCCCAGTCAGTGAAGGCCAGCGCCAGCGCGATCGGCGACAAGCCGCCACCAAGCTTGGCAGCGGCGGCATGCACGCGACCGTCGAAGCGCTCGGCAGCGCGGCGTGCAGCGGCCTCGTCGTCTGCGGAGCGGGCGTTCTCCAGAGTGGGTGTTGAGCTGGGAGCGGTTGGGATCGAAGGCATGGCGCGATAGGGGCAAGTCGATGCGGTAAGAAATACCACGGCAGCATGACACCTGTCTGGCGCCTTGCACCCGGCTTGATCCACTGCATGGCGGGTACGCGCCGGCGCGGCCCAGCGGGACGTCGCCAGGCCACCTCGTCGACACCCGCCGATTCGGCCGGCGGCACTGTGGACCTGGCGCCACGCCCGAGGGATTTCCTGACCCTTGTTTCACCTTTGCCCCGATGTGATGGCGACCGCGGGCTGAAACAATCAGGGCTCATCAGATCTCACCGACACGCTGCCATGGCCGAACACCGCGACAAACCGCCCATCCTCAGGGTCATCGTGCTGTTGGTGGCGCTGGTGAGCACGGCACTGGCGCTGGCGGCGCTGTCGTCGTCGCAGCCAGACCCAGCCCCAGGCGCTGGCGTGGTCTCGGCGCCGCCGGCACCCAGCCGACCCTGATTGGCCATCGCGGTACCCGGGCCGCGGACGCGCTAGGCTGTGCGCCCGATCACCCCATCAAGGCCCACCGCATGACCACCGCCAACCTCCCACTCGTCACCGACGAACTCGAACTGCTGGCCGGCCTGGTGCCGCTGCAGGGCGCCGACATCGTCGAGCTGGGCTGCGGGGCGGCGGCGCTGGCGCGCGCGCTGCTGCGCCGCTTTGCCGGCAGCCGCGTCACCGGGCTCGAAGTCGATGAGCGCCAGCATGCCAAGAACCTGGCGGCGCCGGCCGAGGGCCTGCTTTTCCTGGCCGCCGGCGCGCAGGCCATTCCGCTGCCCGATGGCCGTTTCGACCTGGCGCTGATGCTGAAGTCGCTGCATCACGTGCCGCGCCCGCTGATGGCGCAGGCGCTGGCCGAAGCCGCGCGCGTGCTCAAGCCGGGCGGCCATCTGTACGTGTCGGAGCCGGTCTATGCCGGGACGTTGAACGACATCATCAAGCTGTACAACGACGAACGCGAGGTGCGCGACGCGGCGCAGGCGGCATTGGATCAGGCGCTCCAGGGCTCGCACTGGGAGCAGGCGGCCGACATCCGCTTCGAGACGCCGATGCACTTCGCCGACTTCGCCAGCTTCGAGCAGAAGATGATGCGGCCGACCTTCGTCGACCATGCGATCGACGACGCCCTGCTGGCGCAGGTGCGTGCCGCCTTCATGCCGCACATGGGCGCGCAAGGGGCCGACTTCGTGCGGGCCATGCATGTCCGCTTGCTGCGCAAGCGGGGCTGATCGGCCCGGGCAGGCAAAGGCAGGGCCTCAGCAGGCCAGCCGCATCAACACTTCGGCGCGCGTCGGAATGCCGGCCTGCGCGCCGGGCCGCGTACAGGCCAGCGCGGCGGCGGCTGCCGCCTCGCGCAGCGCCTGCGGCCAGTCGGTCTGGCGCGCCCGTGCCGCGGCGAGCACACCGCAGAAGGTGTCGCCGGCGCCGGTGGTGTCGACGACTGACACCGCAAAGGCCGGCTGTTCGAATCGCCCCTGTGGCGTGCGCGCCAGGCAGCCGCGCGCGCCCAGCGTGACCACCACTGTCGGCACCGGCAGCCGTTGCAACTGCTCGTCGATGCTGCCTTGCGCACCGGCCAGCGCCGTCAGTTCGCCTTCGTTGACGATCAGCACGTCGACCGCCGCGAGCAGCTCGGGTGGCAAAGGTGAAGCCGGCGCTGCGTTGAGCAGCACCTGCACGCCCGCCGCATGCGCGGCCAGCGCCCAGGCGGTGACGGCATCGAGCGGCGACTCAAGCTGCAGCAGCAGGTGGCCGATCTCGTCCAGCGGCGGCAGGTCCTGGGCGCGCAGGCAGGCGTTCGCCCCCGACACCACGGTGATGGCGTTTTCGCCTTCGTCGGACACGGTGATGAACGCCGTGCCAGTGGCCACATTCTCGATGGTGCGAACCTGCAACTGCACGCCCGCTGCCCGCAGCGACGCCAGCAGCGGCTCAGCCTGCAGGTCGCGGCCCAGAGCCAGCAGCATGCGCGTGTCGGCGCCACCGGCCCGTGCGCAGGCCACGGCCTGGTTGGCGCCCTTGCCGCCCGGAAAGGTCTTGAAATCGCGGCCGAGCACGGTTTCACCGGGTGCCGGGATGCGCGCCGCACGCACCACGAAATCGAGGTTGGCCGACCCGGCGACCAGAATCGCTGCCGACGTCACGGCCGCGCCACGAAGCGCTGCGCGATCAGGCGCGACAGCCACAAGCCGAGCAAGGCGCTGCCGCCCGTCACCCACCAGGTGCTTTGCCAGCCACCGCTGCGGCTGGCCAGCCAGGCCACCAGCGGCGGCCCGGCGAACTGGCCCAGCGCCGACCATTGCTGCATCCATCCCACCGTAGACGACAGCGTGCTTTCACTGGGCGCCGCGCGCACCACCAGCGCGAACAGCGTGCCCGGGATGACACCGCCGACGGCCGAGAACAGCAGCACCGCGGCATAGCGCAGCGCGGCAGGCTGGCCCCAACCGGCATAGGCGATCGTCGCGCACAGCGCCATCGTCACGAAGCCGATCGCCAGCAGCCGCGGTGCCGGCACACCACGGTGCAGCAGCCGGCCCGAGCCGACATTGCCGATGATGTTGGCGGCCGCGGCCAGCGCCGTGAGCAGCCCGGTCATGGCCGCCGTCACACCCGCCTGGCTATAGATGGTGGGCAGGAAACCGATCACCGACAGCCACTGGCCCGAATAGCAGGCGAAGCTCAGCGCCAGCAGCCAGGGGCCGGGTGCCGACAGGGTCTGCCGCAGCCGGGACGTCCAGGGGGATGTGACGGTCAAGCGCTCGAACACGGCTGGCACCGGCACCTGCCGCCGCACCACCAGCAGCATGCCGGCGCTCAACGCCGCCAGGGCCCACCACCAGACCTGCCAGCCCAGTCGTTCGATCAGCAGCGGGCCGAGCAGCAGCGCCAGCGCGGTGGCCAGGGGCATGTAGGCGCCCCACAGCCCCATTGCCCGCGCGAGGCGCTGTGCCGGCACCAGCTGGCGCACCAGGCCGGGCGCTGGCAGCACGACCAGCAGGAAGCCGAAACCCTCGAGCGCGCGCAGCACCATCAGGCCACCAGCCCTGGTGGCAAAGCCGCCGGCCGCGCTGGCCAGGGCCAGCACGCCCAGCCCCAGCATCAGGCTGCGCCGCAGGCCCAGCCCATCGGCCAGCACACCGAAAGCCACACCGGCGCACATGCCGGCCAGCTGCACCAGCGAAAGCAGAAAGCCGGCTTGCACCAGGCTCAGACCGAGCGCCGCCTGCAAAGCCGGGATCGCCGGTGGCAGCTTGCCCACGTGCAACGCGGCGCAGACGCCGGCGAAGATGACGATCAGCGCCGCCCGTTCATTGCTGCTGGTCGTCGCCGGTGGCCGATCTGCCGTCACGGCCGCAGGGGACATGCGCGCGCCAAGGGTTCAGCCCAGGCTGAGCAAGGCCAGGCCCAGCGACGCCGGCAGGGCCTGGATGTAGAGGATCTTGCGGCTGGCCGTCGCCGCGCCGTAAAGCCCGGCGACCAGCACACACAGCAGGAAGAAGACCTTGATGCCGGTTCCGGCCGGCCCCAGCCACAGGCCCCACAGCAGGCCGGCGGCCAGAAAACCGTTGTAAAGGCCCTGGTTGGCGGCCAATACCTTGGTGGCGGCAGCCCGTTCAGGTGTCTGACCGAAGGCACGCAGGCCGGCCGGCTTGTCCCACAGGAACATCTCGAGCACCAGGAACCAGACGTGCAGCAGCGCAACGAGCGCGACGACGACAGACGCGGCGAAGGCCATGCAGATTCCCCTTGCGGCGGCACGCCGCGACGGCATTGTGGCCGAGCGCTGCGGCGCTCAGCTCTTCTTGACCGTGAGCGCCGCCTGCCACAGCCGGGCCAGCAAGCCCAGCGACTCATTGCCGGCCAACGCCTTGAACTGCTCGGTGGCCTCGGCCGTACGCCCCGCCCGTTGCAGGGCCTGGGCGTATTGCAGCCGGGCTTGCGCCGGGTCGGGCAAAGGGCCGCCCAGCGCGGCCTTCATCAGCTCCAGGCCGCGCTCGGCCTGGCCCACCGACACCAGAGCCGCGCCGGTGTTGAAGGTGTTGGTGGCAGCCCGGGCATCGGCCACGGCCGGCGCGCGCGCGGCCGCTGCCGACAGGCTGGCGCGGTCGTCGGCCGCCTGCTTGGTGATCGCGGCACGAAACTTCTGCTGCTCGGCGGCTTGGCTGCCCTTGCCCAACAGGCCCTTGGCGAAGCCGGTGTCCAAAACTTTTTGTGCTTCGGCCGGCAGGCCGGCCTTGGCCGCCAGATCGGCCAGCACCAGGTAGTCGTCGGCCTCGTCCATCAGGTCGAGCTGCAAGCGCAGCCGGTACAGGTCGATGTCCCAGCGCGGCTGCCAGCCCGCCTGGCGCTGCACGCGCGACAGCAGATCGGCCCAGTACTCGCTGCGGCCATGGTCGACCAGCAACCGCTCGGCCATGCGCAGGTAGTTGGCGTCGTCCTTGCCCAGTCCGTAAGACGAAGCGAGCAGGCGAAGATCGTCGACGTTCAACTTGCCTTCGGCGCGCTGCTGGGCCTCGAGCAGTTTGACGGTGCCGGCGTAGTCGTTCTGCAGATAGGTGGCGCGCACCAGCACCGCCTGCACCGGCGCCGACTTGCTGCCGTTGGCCTGCGCCTTGCGCGCCCAGGTCACGGCGGCCGGATAGTTCTTCAGGCTGAACTGGGCGCGCGCCAGCGACTCCTCGCACAGCAGCTGGTCTTGCGGCGACTGCACGTTGACGGCCAGCGCCGCCTCCAGCGACTTGATGCCCTCGGGCACCTGATCGACCTGCAGTGCCAGCAAGCCGCGCAGGCGGTTCAGCACGGTGGCTTCGGCCGGTTGCGGGGCGGCGATGGCCGCCTGCGCCTGATCGATCACGACTTTCGCCTCGGCCGCCTTGCCAGCGCGAAACAGATCCACCGCCTGGTTCAGCTTGGTGGCCAGGTCCGGCCGCACCGCATAGGGTGACGCCGATGCCGCCGACGCTGGCGGCGCGGCCGCTGCGGCCTGCGCTCGCGCTGCGGGCGAAGCCAGCGTCAGAGTCAGCGCGGCTGCGGCGCAAAGTTGGGTGGCGAAGAGCGGCAGTTTCATGGCGGTTCGCGTCTGACGAGGCGCGCTGGCGAGCGGAGGCCGGCGATGCTAACCGAGCGCCGCGCCAGCCCGGCAGCGCCTGGCACGCGGACCAGAAACCGCCGCCGGGCAGATCGCGGCGAATCAGGGTTGCGGGACCGCGGTTTTGATCAGCGGATTCACCAGGGACTTGAAGCCTGGCGATCGACCCCTATAATCATTCTGCTAGCACTCATCAAGGTCGAGTGCTAACGGCCGCAGGATCATCGTAATGGTCGCGGCCCCAAATGTGATTGGGCGCTCACTTTCAGAGCGCCCGTTGCTTTCGTTGAACACTCAGGAGATCAAATGAAACTTCGTCCGTTGCACGACCGTGTGATCGTCAAGCGCCTCGAGCAGGAAACCAAAACCGCCTCGGGCATCGTGATTCCCGACAACGCCGCCGAGAAGCCCGACCAGGGTGAAGTCCTGGCCGTCGGCCCGGGCAAGCGCAACGAAAAGGGCGACTTCGTCGTCCTGAACATCAAGGTCGGGGACCGCGTGCTGTTCGGCAAGTACAGCGGCCAGACCGTCAAGGTCGATGGCGAAGAACTGCTGGTGATGAAGGAAGAAGACCTGTTTGCCGTGGTCGAGAAGAAGTAAGCCCTTCTCCCACCGCCAAACCCCTATTGAACTGAATCGGAGAAACACACATGGCAGCAAAAGACGTCATTTTCGGGTCTGACGCCCGTCACCGCATGGTCGAGGGCGTGAACATCCTGGCCAATGCGGTCAAGGTCACCCTGGGCCCCAAGGGCCGCAACGTGGTGCTCGAGCGCTCGTTCGGCGCCCCCACCGTCACCAAGGACGGTGTCTCGGTGGCCAAGGAAATCGAGCTGAAAGACAAGCTCCAGAACATGGGCGCGCAGATGGTCAAGGAAGTTGCTTCCAAGACCAGCGACATCGCCGGTGACGGCACCACCACCGCCACCGTGCTGGCCCAGTCGATCGTGCGTGAAGGCATGAAGTACGTGGCCGCCGGCATGAATCCGATGGACCTGAAGCGCGGCATCGACAAGGCCGTGACGGCCCTGGTCGCCGAGCTGAAGAAG